>Ga0080064_1001023_pt1 | contig 63283 bp, 78 predicted proteins | sample Subgrocontami54m_FD_69260 | JGI IMG/M metagenome (GOLD analysis project Ga0080064, IMG submission 69260) | Subsurface groundwater microbial communities from S. Glens Falls, New York, USA - GMW46 contaminated, 5.4 m (SPADES assembly) (version 2) ... | reverse complement strand
CAGACGGCGGATCAAGGTCCTTGAGATGACCTTGTTTTTGACGCGTACCGGCTTGGAAACGAACAACCGGAAACCAAGCGCTTCGGATTGTTTACCCAGATAGGAGGTATTTCCTTGCCCTCGATGACCAAAACGAAAATCATGCCCAACGGCAAGAGAGACCATGCCCAGCTTTTTTAAAAGCAGCCGCTTCAAAAAAAATTCAGGCGAAATTTTTGAAAAGCGCTTGTTAAAGCGGATCACGAACGTTTCCCGGAAACCCATCTTTTCAAAAAATCTCAAGCGGTGCGCGAGAGAGATGAGGATCGGGTGGGCCGCTTTGGGCTTTAATATTTTCACCGGATGGGGCTCAAACGTGATCGCCATCGGACTGGCATGTCCGCGCCGCGCGTCACGGACCACTTGCTTCAGAATTTTCTGATGGCCCCGGTGAACGCCGTCAAAGACGCCGATCGCAATGCAGCGCTTTTTTCTTTGAATGGCCTTATCGCGAAGACCGTGATAAATTTTCATGCAGAGGAGTGCCTCGTAGCTTCCAGCCACTCGAGGCGGCCTTTGATGCTTTCAGGCGATGCCTGAATTAAATCTTCCTCGGTCAGCGCCCGGGTTAACGTGAACCTTCCGACGCGATCTCTCACGAGCGACGAAAGCGTGGCGCCACAGCCGAGCCGCCGACCCACCAGACTGCAAAGAGACCGCACGTAAGTGCCTTTTGAGCAGGTGAGCGAAAAATAGATTTCGGGCGGTTCAAAATCGATCAGTTTAAACTCGGAGATCCGCACCTCTTTTTCTTCCGGCTCGACCGTCACCCCCAGACGCGCCCACTCGTAAAGCCTTTTCCCCTGGCGACTTATCGCCGAATACACCGGCGGTTTTTGAGCGTGAGAACCCTGCATATTTGAAAATAGTTCCAGCACGCGGTCCCTTCGGACGGACTCATAATCCCGTTCCTCTAAAATACGCCCTTCCAGATCTTCGGTATCCGTCACAAAACCGAGCGTCATGCTGCCCGAATAGGCCTTATCAAAACCGCTGAATTCCTGAGACAACTTGGTCGCCTTCCCCACCAAAATGACCAAAAGCCCAGTCGCGAGAGGATCCAGCGTGCCTGCGTGCCCCACCTTCGCTTGGCCGATCCGCCTGCGGACAAAGTCCACCGCGTCGTGGCTGGTCCATAACACGGGCTTGTTAAAAAGAAGGATGCCGTCCATTACGCCCCGTCTTTTTTCTTGATCTTATTCAAAATGGAATCTATCTTAGACCCATACTCGATGGATTTGTCCAACTCGAACTTGATCCCCATCGCGTATTTCATGTTGATCCGCTGAATCGCGAGCCGCTTGATGAAGCGCAAGTTGTCCTGGAGCGCCTCTTCGGTCGATTTTTTCTGTTCCTCGTCCCCAAAAACGCTGTAGAACACCTTGGCGTATCTCAGATCGTCCGTCAATTCGATGCGCGTGACCGTGAGAAAACCCATGCGGGGGTCGTTCAAATCGTCGAGGAATATCATACTGATGATCTTCCTCAATTCTTCCGCCACCTGGTTCGAACGCTGCGACATGATACCTTTCAAATGATTAATGGTTAATGAAAAATGAATAATGAGGGTGTCCTTTCAGGACCTTTATAATAAGTCGCGCGAGCGACTCCATCATTATCAATTTTGCATTAATCATTTTACATTTTAATTTCATGGTCGTGGATGAAACTTCTGATGAATGGACTTGAGTCGTGATTTTTCCACATGCGTGTAAATTTGAGTCGTGGAAATATCCGAGTGGCCCAAGAGCTCCTGCACCACGCGCAGGTCCGCGCCATTCTCCAAAAGGTGCGTGGCGAACGAATGCCTTAAAATATGTGGGTAAATCTTCTTTTTCACTTTGGTCAGATACGAATATTTTTTAAGGATGCCCCACACCGTCTGTCGTGACATTTTCCGGCCAAGGTGCGTGACGAATAAGGCGTCTTCCGAGGCCTGTTTGACCCATCGGGGCCTTACTTGCTTTAAATATCTTTGAACGCTTTTTTTAGCGTGCTCGCCGACAGGGACGATTCTTTCCTTATCCCCTTTGCCGATAACCCGGATATAACCCGATTCAAAATTCAAATGCCCCACCTTGACCGTCGCCGCTTCGCTGGCTCGCATGCCGGTGGCGTATAGGAGCTCCAGTAGCGCCTGATCCCTGGCCCCTTGAGCCTTTCGGGCGTTGGGCGCTTCCAAAAGCATCTCTACCTCCGCCACACTTAAGACTTCCGGGAGATGCTTCCAAAGTTTCGGGGCCTCCAGCACCTCGGTCACATCTTCTTTAATCCGCCCTTCTTGGGTCAGAAACCGGTGCCACATACGGATCGCCACGAGCCCCCGCGAGATGGAGGTCGCGGACAATCCGCGGTCTTTTTCCTTCAACAGGAATTCCATGATCTCTTTGCGTGTCACCTCTTCGAGTGACGAAATCCTGGCCCGCTTTAAATGATCGCGGTACCGCTTGAGATCCCGCGCATAGGCCAGGAGCGTATTTTTGGAAAGACCTTTCTCAATGGAAAGATAATCCAGGAAAAGATTTAAAAGCTCTTTCATGAACCCAAATCGATCGACTCAGGCAATAAATCATCTTTGATTTTGTCATAATAAAAATTGTTGGAAACGATGCGCCTGATCTTTTCCAGTTCCACACGGATGCCGCCCACCTCCGAGTCCGGATAACCCCCCGACTCGATTCTCTGAGCGATCTTAGTCAAGGCATCCAACTGGGACTTCAGCTCCTCCTGTTTTACGGGGGTCAAATAGTGGTTCATTTCCTGCAGGTGGCCCAGCGCCTCGCTGGCGGTGCGCGAGACCTTTTTGCCGTTTCCGCCGAGTTGATTAATCAGTTCATCCTGCCAGCTCTTCCAGAAAGTAAAATGAGTTTTATAATAATAAACGTTGGAATATTTCTTCTGATAAGTCCCCTCCTCCAAATAGACGACCGCCGGGACGTGGCGCGGCTCCTTTTTCTTACGCGTAAATTTTTTTTGAACCGAGGCGCAACCGGCAACGTTCATCGCCATCACCAACACCAGGAAAAATCCAACCCATTTTTTCATTTTTACCTCCTTATGAGTTCAAACCCAGAAGTTTCTTAAAATCTTCTTCGCCGATTATCTTTACGCCGAGTTTTTTGGCCTGCTCGAGCTTGGAACCCGCTTCTTCTCCGACAATCACGGCCGCCGTTTTATGGCTGACGCTGGAGGCCACACGACCTCCCTGTTCCAAAATCAACCGCGAGGCCTCCTCGCGGCTATAGTCTTTTAAAACGCCGGTCAATACAAACGTCTTGCCGGATAAAAGAGCGCCTTTTTGTTTTTTGGGTTCGTTCATCGTAAGCCCGAGTTTTTTCAATTTTTCAATGATCTTTAAGTTTTCCTTATTGGCCAAAAATTCCAATAAGCTTTGCGAAATAACTGACCCGACCGCTTGGATTTTTTCAAAATCCTCTTGGCCGGCGTGAAGCAGCTTATCCATGGACCCAAACGCTTGGGCCAAAAGCCGCGCCGCGTTGATCCCCACATGCCGGATCCCGAGCGCAAAAAGAAGCCGCGATAATTCTCTTTTTTTACTGGCCTCTATCTGTGAACAAAGATTGGCCGCAGATTTCTCTCCCATGCGTTCCAGCGCCGCGAGTTCTTCTTTTTTTAAAGTATAAATATCCGAAAAATCAAGCACGTGCTTGCCGTCCACCCACTGGTCCACGAGCGCCTCGCCCAACCCTTCAATATCCATGGCTTTGCGTGAAGCAAAATGAAAAAGCTTCGCCTTGATCTGCGCGGTACAGCTGATGTTCACGCAGCGCGCGGCCACCTCCCCTTCCTTCCGGACGACCTTGGAACCGCAAACGGGGCATTGCTTGGGCAGTGAGAACCTTTTTTCTTTGCCGGTTCTTTCGCGCTTTAAAACCTCCACGACCTGCGGGATGATCTCGCCGCTTTTCTCGACAAGCACTTTGTCCCCTATCCTTAGATCCAGCCGTTTGATTTCGTCTTCATTGTGAAGTGTCGCGCGCGAGACCGTGGTGCCCGCCAAAAAAACGGGTTCTAAATTGGCCACGGGGGTCAAGACACCGGTCCTTCCGACCTGAACGGTGATAGCCACGAGCCGCGTTTTGGCTTTCTCCGCGGGAAATTTATAGGCGATGACCCAACGCGGGCTTTTATTGGTCGCGCCCAAGATGCGCTGCTGGGCAAGATTGTTCACTTTCAGGACCAGACCGTCAATCTCGTAGTCCAACTCGCTTCTTTTATCTTCCCAACGGTCGCATAGTTCAAACACCTCTTCGAGCGTTCGGCAGAGCCGATAATGAGGGCTGACCGGAACCCCGGCGCTTTTGAAAAAATCAAAGAGTTCCGCCTGTGTTTGAAAAGCACGGCCGCCGACCGACCCCGCGCCGTGGGCAAAAAAAGACAGGTCCCGTTTCGCCACAAGCTCCGGGTCCAGCAGTTTGAGCGAGCCGGCCGCCGCGTTTCGGGGATTCACAAAAAGCTCCTCCCCTCTTTTTTCTCTCTCTTTATTTAGGCCAAAAAAATGCCTCTTGGACAAAAAGATCTCGCCGCGTATTTCCATCAAGTTTAAGTCCTTTCCGGACTTCAAGTGACCCGGAATGTCTTTAAGCGTTCTGACGTTGACCGTCACGTCATCTCCGGTCTGTCCGTCACCTCGCGTCGCGGCTTGAACGAGACGGCCCTGCCGATAAAGCAGCGAAAGAGAGACTCCGTCTACTTTAAGCTCCGCCACGTATTCGACGCGCTCACTTTTTAAGCGTTTTTGAACGCGCTCGTCAAATTGGCGTATTTCTTCCTTGGAATAGGTGTTATCGATGCTCAGCATCGGCACCGCGTGCCGGACGCTCTTAAACTCCGCCTGTGGTGCGCCACCGACACGCCGCGTGGGAGAATCTTCGGTGCTAAACTCCGAATAGCGCTTCTCGAGACTCTCCAGTTCCTTGAACAACCGGTCATATTTTGCGTCCGAGATCGCAGGGCGATTGAGATCATAATAAAGGCGGTTGTGACGGACGATCCGACGGCGAAGATCTTGAATCATTTTTTTGGGGTCTGGCATGGAGGAATCAGAGACAAAATTCTATGCAAAATTCCTTAAATTCGTGGGTCGGTTTCCCCCAGTCACATTGAGTCTTCTTGATATAGGCCGCGAGCTCGCTTTGCTGAATGTCCCGCAGCAGAAGCTCGATGCGGTCTTTGGGGCCTTCGCAAAGAATCTCCACCCGTCCATCGGGCAGGTTTTTCACCCAACCGACAAGCCCCAGATCCGCCGCCAATTTCTCGGCCGTATAACGAAAACCAATGCCCTGAACTCTGCCGCTGTAAAAAATATGCGCGCGGTGAGTGGAAGCTAGCCGCTTTTTTCGTGACTCAGCAACCATTTTTTTTTCCTCTTGCCGCCGGCATAGCCGCCGATGCGGCCGTCCGAACAAATCACGCGGTGGCACGGGACCACGATCGGGAACTTATTCTTTCCGACGGCATTTCCCACCGCCCGGACAGCCCGTGGATGGCCTATCTCTCGGGCCAGCTTCGCGTAAGACCAGGTCTCGCCGTAAGGGATCTGGCGAAGCTTATCCCATACCTTGCACTGAAACGCGGTACCGTCCTGGTGAACTCGAAAAGAAAACCCCTTCCTTTTCTTGAGTAAATATTCGTGGATTTCTTTTCGCATGCGCTGAGCAGTCGTCAAAGCGACCTCAAGATACTTTTAAAAAAAAGCTTATCTTTCTCATGCGTCAGAAGCTCGGCCACTTTTTCTTCCGCCACCCATCGTGCCTCAGGATTGGCGGAATCGACGGGATTCAATTCTGTTTCGAGTGTCTTGAACAAGAACATGTGAATTTTTTTGAGTTCCGAAAGATCCTCCGGCTGATCTACGCCGATGCGATGACGCTCATAAAACCCAAGCGGTTTGACCAGTGTCAAATCGCGTATCCCCGATTCCTCATAAATCTCACGTTTGGCTGCCGTGAGAGGATCCTCCCCGGCATCGAGGTGCCCCTTCGGCAGAGACCATGATTTTCCGTGCTGGCTGACCACGAGAACTTCCCCCTTCTGATTGAGTACGACCCCACCGGCGCTCTCGGTCTTTTTCATCGATGATTTTCCATAAATATGGTCGGGGCGGCGCGATTTGAACGCGCGACCTCTTGCTCCCGAAGCAAGCGCTCTAGCCGAGCTGAGCCACGCCCCGTAATCTTAACCATTTGATTATAAATGAGATGAGAGACGATGTAAACTCTCGCGCTCTTCCTGCTGGAGGGCTTTATAAATCAAAATTTGTGTTTTTTGCGCCCGCTGACCCACGATCCATTGGATGCCAAAAAGAAGCGCCGCGGCCAAACACTGAAAAAAATAACGCGGGACGAAAAACGACAAAGCAAACGACAGGATCGCCAGCGCTAACCATAGACTATTCCAAAACCATTGGCGCTTAAGCGGCTGTTTGAAGGGCGTGATCGGCTTCCCGCAGTGAGGGCATTTGAGTGTCGGGACGCATCCCATGAGGCCTTGTGCGCGGCGAATCGAAGCGGCGGGCGCTTTTTCTGAATCCGCTTCCTGCAGGCGGCTTATAAGCCCTCTGGCCTGTGCGACAAGCTCGTGATCTTCCGGATGAGTTTTCAGATAATCCATCATCCGCTCGAGTTCTGCCGTCTCAAGCTCGTCATGGATAAAACGGTAAAGCTCTTCCGTAGAGGGATATCCGCTTGAGACCGTTGTTCGTGTTTTCACGAATTTGCCCTTTTCCAAAAAGTCCTTTAAAGCAAGGTCTATTTTATCCATCCGCGATACCCTCTATTTAATTAGACGACGAACCCCTTGATTTTCATGCATTTATTTTAACCCTTTGCGCTCAAAACTAACTTGCAGCTTTTCCTTGGTCCGCTGAATAATGCTGGAGACAGTCCCGACAGGGAGCCCCAAAATCGCCGCGATGTCTTGATGGGCCTTGCCATCCATGTAATGCCATTCGACGCAGGTTCTCTCTTTAGGCGACAGACGTCCGAGAATTTCGGAGATGGCGAGATCCTGCTCATCGGAAATAACCCGCGCCGACGGGTCTGAAGAGCCGTCGCTTAAAACATCGGCCAAACTAACCGGTTCACCGAAATCCTTCGCAAGAAACTCTTTTTCAAGAGAAACGTCCCTTGACTCCCGGCGCCTGAGAGACTTGATCTTATCCAAAGCGGCGTGCGTCGCCATCACGACCAGAAACCGACGAAGATTTCGGACCTCACGAAGTTTTTCAAGCTCCCGATGTTCTAAAATTCGCTTAAAGATTTCCTGAAAGATATCGTCGGCGAGGTCTGGTCTCGAGACGAACGTACTTTTTTCGAGCGTTTTCCGGATGCTCCAATAGATCAGCCTGGAAAAACGATCCACAAAAAGGTCCCATATCTTTTTGTCTTGCGCCAGACATCCTTCTATCAGCTCACGATCGCTTTCAGGCAATCAGAATCCCCAACTCTTAGAAGTCATCCCGAAACTCTCCTCAAGAGACGAGACGGCTTATGGCGAGCCGAGACGAAGCCGGATGAGGAGGCCATATCCTCTGCGATATGGACGACGAATACGGCGAAGTCGCAGGCCGACAGAAGTCGTCGCAGTCCGAGGAGGGTTTTGGGATGACTTCTATGTCCCAATCTTGACATTCCTTAAAATTCGCTCGAGCGTCGCAACGGCCGAAAGGATTGCTAAATGGCTTGTTTTAGGATTTGCTTCGGAAGGAAAATTCTCCGTCCGGGTGTAGAAGGACCCGAAATCACCCTGGACGTAAACCTCGTGGACATTCACCAGCATCTGAGGGGCCGCGATGATCCGGACTTTTGTTTTTTTGGCGCCCAAACCGACCAGACTTAAGGTGGCGGACACATTGATATTTTTGGGAAAACCCTTAACCGCCTGGGCGGCGTTCCCCTCAAACAACACCTTCTCTTCTTTCAATTTTTTTAAGTTTATCCCGTGTTTCACGACATACGGTGCGTCTTCAAATCCTTGCGGGGGTTTCCGGGTCGTGAGCGTAACACGGTGGATCTTGCCGATCCGGGCGGCCTTCAGGCCGTCGATCCCCACGACTCCGCCGCTCGGCAAATACAAACAGGAACGGTGGGTCCTGGCGAGATTAAAAATTTCCTTTTCCTTGCCGAGAAGCCCCCCGACGCTCATAATCATCACGTCTTTTCCCAAAGAAATCGCTTTTTTAGCGACCTCATAAGCGGCCTGCTTGGAGGCGGCCTCGATGACGAGATCGCAGCGTTTGATCAACACATCGATGGAAACAATTTTAGGCTTGGCCTCCGGCCCTAAGGCCCGGAGGGGGCGGAGTTTGTTCTGGAGCTTGCGGGCCCTCGTCAGGTCGAGATCGGAGATGGCCTCGAGCGTGACCTCGTCGTGAAATCTTTTATGACAGGCGAACGCAAGCTCAGTCCCGATCGTGCCGCACCCGATGATACCAACCTTGATCATGAGGCGCTCTTTTTGGCGCGATTGCGGTCATCCACAAATACCACCCGAGGTTTGTGTTTCTTGATTTCCTTCGAGCTAAGAATTGAGTAAGAGATAATGATGACCTTATCCCCCACCTCGGCCCAACGGGCAGCAGCCCCGTTCATGCAAATCGTGCCGGAGCCGGCCTGACCTTCCAAAACGTACGTTTCGACCCGCGTGCCATTATGCAAATTGACGATCTGCACGCGCTCGAAACTACAAATGTCGGACGCCTTGAGGAGGTTTTTATCGATCGTGATCGAGCCCGTATAACGCAGGTTCGCCTCCGTGACCGTAGCGCCGTGAATTTTTGATTTCATCAGAACTCTAAGCATCAGGACCCCGTGATTAAACAGTTATCGATCAGTCTTGTTTTTCCAAAGAAAACCGCGAGCGCTATCAGGATCTTCCGGTGATTTTTCGATTCTACCACAGGTGCGAGCGTCTCGGCATCGACAATCTCAACGTAGTCGAGCGTGAGATGTGGGGCGTTTTTTAATACTTCTCTGACCGCCTTCTTGATCTTGGCTGCATCTTCGACGCCGGCCTTGGTCAACTCCGCGCCCTTTTGAAGCGCGCGATACAAAAAAGTTGCCTCGTGGCGCTCCGATAGAGACAACAACACGTTGCGTGAACTCATCGCGAGCCCATCGGGTTCCCGGATGATCGGCGACATTCTTACGCGTACCGGAAAATCCAGATCCTTGACCATCTGCTCGACGAGGCGGAACTGTTGATAATCCTTTTGTCCCAGATAAATCACGTCGGGCATGACAATATTTAAAAGTTTCAAAACGACGGTCGCAACACCGGCAAAATGAGTCGGACGCGAAACGCCGCATAACGGCCGGCTTAAGTTTTTGATGGACACCGATGTCTGAAAATCCCCGGGATAAAACTCCCTTAAGCGCGGGAGGAAAATAAAATCGACCTTTTCCCCCCTTAATACCGCCGTATCCCGCGCCGGATCCCTTGGGTATCGCCAGAAATCCTCATGGGGACCGAACTGCAGTGGATTGACAAATAGGCTGACCACCGTAGCCTGGTTCTCTCTTTTTGACTGACGAACAAGCGAGAGATGGCCTTCGTGAAGGGATCCCATCGTCGGCACAAAACCGATCCCGCGGTTCCGTTTTTTTAACAAATGAAGCGCGTTTCTAAGCTCCCGGGAATGGCGTATAACTCTCACCCCACCACCTCTTTTCCAATTTCACGAAATTGTAGATTCGCTACGAGCGAATCTTTCCGCCGCAAAACCATTAATAACACTGCGGCGCCTGCGGCGGAAAAAAAGAGGTGGTGGGGTCATGGCAAAGTTCTTCGTAGAGTTGCTTGATGCTTTTCTTAAGTTTTGGGTGAACCAGGTCCGGCGCGATCTCCAGAAGCGGCTGCAGCACAAATTTCCTCTCCGCCAGACGTGGATGCGGGATATGAAGGTTCTTCCCTTCGAAAATCACCACATCCTCATAAAACAAAATGTCCAAGTCCATGGTCCGCGGCGTGTTGGGCGCGGATTTTGTGCGGCCGAGCCGGCGCTCGACTGTCTTCAGCCGCGAAAGAAGATCCAGCGGAAGAAGGTCCGTGTCAATCTTGATCGCGCCGTTCAAGAATTTTCCCTCAAGGCCCTCCCCCTCCGGTTCGGTTTCAATCATGGCGGAGACGGCCTGGATCTGAATTTCCTTGCTTTCCTTCAAAAGTGCGATGGCCCTGTCTATGTTGGCCTGCCGATCGCCCAGATTGGATCCGATGCCGAGATAAACGGCGGCCATTTAAAAACCTTTTCTCATTCTGTGGATCGCCTCGCGAATTTCCGCTTCCTCCACCGTCAACGTGAATCTCACATACCCTTCGCCGGCAGGGCCGAACCCCACGCCGGGTGTGGCGACGATTCCCGCATTTTCCAAAAGCCGTTTGCAAAAGAGCATGGAATCTTTTTCTCCGCGCGGCAAAGGGCTGAAAACATAAAACGTGGCTTGATTCGGTTTAACAAGAAACCCAAGTTCTTTTAATCCCTTCACCAAAAGATCTCGCCGGCGGCGGTACATTTGATTGGTTTTCTTTGAGAACCCGAAGCTGTTTTTCAACGCCTCAACAGCTGTCTTCTGAATCGCGGTAAAAACGCCCGAATCGATGTTCGATTTGACCCGCAAAAGCCCTGTAATAACTTCCTGGCGCCCCACCGCAAACCCAATGCGCCAGCCGGTCATGTTGCAGGTCTTTGACAACGAATGATATTCAATCACTACTTCTTTGGCTCCCGGAATTTCAAAAATACTTAAGGGTTTCTCCTTGCCAAAATACACCTCGGAATACGCGAGGTCGGATACGATCAGAATTTTGTGCGCGGCAGCCCATGAGACTAATTTTTCATAAAAACTCCGAGGCGCCATGGCTCCGGTCGGATTATTCGGATAATTGACAAAAATAATTTTCGTTTTTTTTAAAACCTCGGAGGGCACCGAATCAAAATCGGGCAAAAACTCACACGCTTCTTTGAGCGGCAAGAGATACGGCTCTCCCCCGGCAAAGAGCGTCCCGCTCTTATAAGGAGGATAACAAGGGTCGGGAATGAGTGCGACATTCCCCGGATTGATAAACGCCAACGGCAGATGCGCGATACCCTCTTTGGAGCCGATCAACGGAAGAATTTCGGTGTCCGGATTGAAACTCACGCCGAAGCGTTTCTTAAGCCAGCCGGAAGCCGCTTGACGAAATTGGGCGTTGCCGCGGTCTAAAGGATAATGATGCGTCGCCGGGTCTTTCACGGCTTTCTGCATCGCGGTGATCACGAAGCGGGGCGTGGGCTGATCGGGGTCTCCCACGCCGAAATCAATCACCTTGACGCCTTTTTCAACCGCCTGTCTTTTCGCGCGATCAATTTCGACAAAAAGGTAGGGCGGGAGCGCCTTTAAACGGTTGGATTCTTCAAGAAAGAATGCCATCGTGCGCCTTATTTCTCTTTTTTTAATACGTCGGAAATGTTGTAGAAACCCGGTTTCTTGCCGGCCAAAAAAAGCGCGGCGTCAAGCGCGCCATTCGCGAATGCGTCCCGAGACTCCGCGTGGTGAGAAAGTGTGAACGTCTCTCCGGGACCGCTGAAGATCACGGTGTGATCGCCAACGATCTCATCTTCGCGAATGACGTGAACCTCTTTTTCCATTTCTGCGGCCCTAGCCGGATCCCAATCTTTTGCTTTTACGATTGCCTGTACAATTTTTTTGGCTGTTCCGCTCGGCCTGTCCTTTTTATGAATATGATGCGCTTCGGTAATCTTAATGCGATAGGGTTTGCCAAATTTTGTGGCCGCTAAGGCCGCCAGCTCGATAAGGGAATTGGCCCCGCGACTCATGTTGGGCGACAAAAGGACCGGGATTTTCTCCGAGGCTTTCTTTGCTTCCGCTTCGATTTTTTCACCCAGGCCTGTGGTGGCAATGACAATGGCCGTCCTGGCTTCGAGACACGCTTTGAGAGCGTCTCGTGTGCCTTCGGGCAGTGAAACATCAATTAAAACATCGGCTTCCTTTAAAGCCCCGACCGACGGCTTATCATTTTGATCAAAAGCGGCGACGATTTTGAAATCTTTTGAATCACCCACCAAGGAACGGATCCGCGTCCCCATCCGTCCCAACGCACCGTTCACCGCGATTTTAATCATGGCCTTATCCTTTAACTTTGAGACCGTAAGCTTTCATGGCCCGTATCAAGGTTTTTTGGTTGTGGGGCTGCATCGGCGAAAGCGGCAGGCGAAGCTCCTCGCTGCAAAGCTCCAAAAGTCCCATCGCCTTTTTAATGGGGATCGGATTTGTTTCAATGAATAACGCCCGGCACAAAGGAAACATTTTATAATGAAGCTCCCTGGCTCTTTGGAAGCTGGCGGCCGCGTAGGCGTCCACCATTTCCGAAACCGCCTGCGGCACGATGTTGGCGATCACCGAAATGACCCCTTTGGCGCCCAAGGCCATTAAAGGCAAGGTCAGGGAATCGTCGCCGCTTAAAACCGTGAGTTCACACAAGGATAAAATTTGAGAAGTTTGGTCCATGTTACCGGTCGCCTCTTTAATTCCCACGATATTTTTTATTTTTGACAATCGTGCGACCGTTTCGGGAGCCAGCGTCACACCCGTGCGCGTGGGAACATTGTAAAGCACGATCGGGATATTCACTTTCCGGGCAACCTTCTCATAATGCCGGTAAAGCCCTTCTTGCGTCGGGCGGTTGTAGTAAGGCGTGACCATGAGCGCCCCGTCCGCGCCCGCTTTTTTCGCGAATTGGGTCAGCGAAATAGCCTCGTCGGTGCTATTGGATCCCGTGCCGGCGATCACCGGTATCTCATGATCAGCCGCCTCCACCACGACCTTAATCACACGTTCGTGTTCTTTATGCGATAACGTAGGCGATTCGCCGGTGGTGCCGACAGGCACAATCCCGTCGGTCCCCGAACGAATATGAAATCGTACGAGCTTCCTCAATGTTTTCTCATCCACTTTGCCGTTTTTAAACGGGGTGACAAGCGCTACGATCGAGCCATGAAATGTCATCCCACCACCTCTTTTCTGCCTTTTGGCAAAGGCGCGTCAATAAACGCGCCGAGGCGATTTTGAATGATCGCCTTTTGAAGTTTATTAAATTTATATCCAACGCTGAAATCTAAAATCGCCTCAAAAAGAGGTGGTGGGATCATAAAGCCACTCTCCCCTCGAACGTCGTTTGAACAGGACCTTCCAGATACACGTTAAAAAACTCCGAGCCTTTCTTTGAGAAATAAACTTTCAGTGTTTCCCCGTCTTTGGTGCGGACAAGTACGGGGGATTTCAGCCCTTTCAAAGCGGCCACCACCAGCGCCGCGGCCGTGGACCCCGTGCCGCAGGAAAGCGTTTCGCCCTCCACGCCGCGCTCATAGGTTCTCACCTCTATTTTATTCTGCGAACCCAAAGAAACGAAATCAGCATTTGTTCCTCTGGGAGCGAAATAGGGATGGCGCCGGATCTGGCTCCCCCATTTATCGACATCCACCCCCTCTAAAGAATCCAGGAGCTTCACGGCGTGAGGCACGCCGGTATCAACAAAGTTTAAAATTTCACTCCTCCCGTTGACCTGAAGGCTGAAATTTAGCTTTAGGCCTTTGGGTTTCACTAGCTTCGCCTTGACGATATTTCCGCGGACCTCCGCCTCGATGATCCCCGCAAGTGTTTCGATCGACAACGGCCCCTTTTTTATCTTATGATCCACCGCGAATTTAGCGACACAGCGGACTCCATTGCCGCACATCTCCGCCTCGCTTCCGTCGGGGTTAAAAATCCGCATCTTAAGGTCGGCTTTTTTTGATTTTTCCAAAAGGATCAAACCGTCCGCGCCGATCGAATGCTTGCGATCCGATAATTTTTTCGCGGTTTTTGCCGCGTCGTTTCCGATCGCCCCCGAACGATTATCCGCGACAATAAAATCGTTGCCCGCTCCCACCATTTTCGTAAACTGGAGACTAGCCATCAAACCACTTCCCGGACAATGCGCTCCTGGCGAACCAGGTCCTGATAGGTCTCGCGTTTTCTTGCCACAAAATAACGGCTCCCTCGGACCACGACCTCCGGGACTCGGGGCCTTGAATTATAATTACTGGCCATGACAAACCCATAAGCGCCGCAGGACATGACCGCCAATAAATCCCCCACATGGACCGGTGCGAGTTTTCTATCCTTGGCCAGGAAATCACCGCTTTCGCAGATAGGACCGACAATATCCACGTGCAGATCCCTCAGCTTCGTCTTCTTCTTTTCCACCGGCACGATCTCATGATAAGCGCCGTAAAACGAAGGCCGGATCAGATCGTTCATGCCGCCGTCCACGATCACGAATGTTTTGGACGGCGTGCGTTTCACGTATAAAACTTTTGTGACGAGGATCCCGCTGTTCCCCGAAATAAAGCGGCCCGGCTCCAGCACAATTTTCAGCCCGCGCTTCAGATCGTACTCTTTGAATAAAGGCAGGATCACATCCGCGTAGGCCTGCGCCGTCTGCGGTTTCTCATCGGAATAAATAATGCCAAGGCCGCCGCCGATATTCAAATACTCCACCGGATTTCCCCCGAACCGGACGCTGTCAATAAATTGAAGCGCCTTCTTGATCGCCTTGACAAACGGCTTGGAGTGAGTGATCTGAGATCCAATATGAATATGAACCCCGGCAAACCGCAAAAAAGGATACCGGTAGGACTCGACGAAAAGCTTGGCGGCCGTGCCCATATCGATCCCGAATTTACTCTGCTTGATGCCGGTCGAGATGTACTGATGCGTGCCGGCCGTCACGTTGGGATTAAGACGGATCGCGACTTTCTGTATGGTCTTGAGCCGGCAGGCGATGGTATTGATCACGTCAAGCTCTGGGATCGACTCGACATTGAACATCAAAATCCTCGCGCGGATCGCCGTCTCGATCTCCTCTTCGGTTTTTCCGACGGAGGCAAAAACGATTTTTTTGGGATCTACTCCCACTTTTTTTGCCCGATAGAGCTCGCCTCCCGAGACAATATCCAAACCCGACCCATGCGCCACGAGGGCCTTTAAAACGGTCAGGTTTGAATTGGCCTTCATCGAAAAACAGATGAGCGGCTCCGCCGGTTGAAAGGCCTTTTTTAGCTTCAAGAAATGGTCCAAAAAAGTGCCGATGCTGTAAAGATAAAACGGCGTCCCAACTTTTTCCGCGATCTTGGAAATCGGTGCACCCTCGCAATAAAACTCTTTATTTTTATATTCAAAACGATGCATTTACTTGGCCCTCAACTCCTTTTTCCATCGTTTGATCTGAGCCGCCACTTCCGCGGGATGTGTGCTGCCTTTTGTTTTTTTCATCCGGACCGAATGCAGAGGCGTAAAAATTTCATACACATCCCCTTCGACCTTCGGGGCAAAGCGCTTGAGAATATCCAATCCTATTTTTGAAATCGACACACGGCTTTCTTCGGCGAAGCTTACGATTTTTCCGGCCTCTTCATGCGCGATCTTGAAAGGCGTCCCTTTTAAAACAAGGTAATCGGCCAGATCGGTGGCGTAAAGACTTTCATCTTTTAAGAGTCCGGCGATCTTGTCCTTATCCCATCGAATAGTACGAAACAGTTTCGTAAAAATTTCTAGGATCGTTTCACAGGTTTCCACCGAATCAAAAAGATAACTCTTGTCCCACTGAAGATCACGGTTGTAAGAAGTCGGCAGCGCTTTCAGCGTCACCAGGAAACCAATGAGGTTTGAGATAAACACTCCCGAAGCACCTCTCGTAAGCTCCACAAAATCCGCGTTCTTTTTCTGGGGCATCATGGAACTCCCCGTGCAAAACGCCTCATCAATATCAATAACGGCAAACCCTTTGGTTTGTGCAATCATCAGGTCCTCGGAGATTCTGGAAAGATGAATGCTTAAAAAAGCGATTGTGGATAAAAGATGAAGCAAAAAATCTCGGTCGCCTGAAACGTCGTAACTGTTGTCCGTCACGCGCGACAGGCCCAGTTCCCTCGCCATCATTTTTTGGTCTAACGGATAGGCGCACCCGCCAAGCGCCCCGCTGCCAAGAACACAAACATCGGCCAAATCAACCGCGAGGCCAAAACGTTGCCTCGAACGTCCCAGCATCTCGGTATAGGCCAATAGAATGTGGGCCAGGGATAAAACTTGCGCATTCTGAAGATGCGTCATCCCCGGCAGCCACAACGATTGATACACCTCGGCCTTTTTCACGATCTCCCTTTGAAGCCCGCCGATCAGCGAAACGATCGTCTGGGCGTGTTCTTTACAATAAAGCCGTGAACTTTGGCTGACAAGATCGTTCCTGGACCTCGCCGTATGAAGTTTGTGAGCCAAAGGCCCCGTCAACTCCTCTAGTTTTTCCTGAACGGCGGAATGAATGTCCTCGGACTTTTCATTGAGACGGATCGTGCCTTTTTCAATTTTTTTCCGAAGAGAGTCAATAGCCCCCTTAAGTTTTTTGGCCTCGGTGCCGGTCAAGACCCCGCATTTTTTAAGCGCGTTCACATGAGCGGCGTCAATTCTCAATTCGTAGATTAACAATCGCTTGTCCCATCGAAACGAGGCGCTAAAACGCTCAAAATCCGGGTCAATAGCTTTTTTAAAACGCCCACCCCATAGTTTTTTTGTCATAAAAGACCTGCCTTACTTTTTATACGGCAACGCCCAAAGATCTATAAAACCCTTGGCCAGTTTTTGATCGAACTTGTCTTTCTCGCTATAGGTCGCGAGACTCTCCCTATATAAAGAAAAAGGTGACCTGCGCCCAACGACATGCGAAGAATATTTTCTTAAAGCCACCCGCACGCTGCCGGTCACATGGTCTTGCGTCTCGCCCACAAACGCGTCCAGCGCTTTCTTAAGCGGCGTAAACCACAATCCATAATAGACAAGTTCGGCGTACTTCAAAGCGACGCCCTCTTTATAATGCAATAGCTCCCTGTCCAATACCAGACTCTCCAGGTCCTTATGCGCCTGAAGTAGAATCGTAGCCGCCGGCGCTTCGTAAGTCTCGCGGGACTTGATCCCCACGAGACGATTCTCGATCATGTCCATGCGGCCGATGCCGTATTGTGCGCCCAGCGCGTTGAGTTCTCCGATTAATTGAAGCGCTTCTTTTTTCCGGCCGTTCAAACCCACCGGCACGCCTTTCAGGAACTCAATTTCGACGATCCTCTCCTTTAAATTTTTCTTTTCAGCCCCGCGTGTCCATTGAAAAGACTCAAACGGCGGTTGGGCGTACGGGTCCTCCAAAACTCCGGCCTCCACACTGACGCCCCAGAGATTCTTATCAACGGAAAATGGGCTCTTTTTGGTGACGTCGATCGGAATGCGATGCCTTTCGGCATAGGCGATCTCGGCCTCTCTTGATTTAAATTCCCATTCTCTTACCGGCGCTAAAATTTCAAGAGAGCTGTCGAGCGCCTGAATCGTCACCTCAAAACGCACTTGATCGTTGCCCTTGCCGGTGCAACCATGCGCCACCGCCGTCGCCCTTTCCGCGTACGCGACAGCTACCTGTTCCGCGGCGATCAGAGGCCTTGACAACGCGGTCGCGAGCGTATAACGGCCCTCATAAACGGCATCGGCCTTGAGAGCCGGCCAGATATAATCCGTCACGAATTTCTTCTTAAGGTCTTTCACGACCACCTTAGCGGCGCCCGCTGTCTTAGCGCGCTCGATCGCGGCGCGAGTCGTTTTTTCCTGGCCCACGTCCGCCATATAAGCGACTACTTCGTAGCCTCTGTCCTTAAGCCATTTAATCGCGACGGAAGTGTCGAGTCCGCCCGAGTAAGCCAAGACAACCTTCTTCATTGAACGCGCACTCTCTTTCGTTTTGTTGTAATAAGTAAATACATGAGCGCCTTTTGCGTATGCAAACGGTTCTCCGCCTGATCAAAGATCGCCGAGCGCGGATGTTCGATCACCTCGTCCGTGATTTCCTCGCCTCGATGCGCGGGCAGGCAGTGCAGGATCATCGAATCTTTAGGCGCCTTGCCGATGATCGCGCCATTGACCTGGAACGGCTGGAAATCACGCAGCCGCTGCTCCCGCTGTTTCTCCTGTCCCATGCTGACCCACACATCCGTGTAAACCACATGGGCGTTTTTGATCGCCGTGAAAGGATTATTCGACAACGTGATCTTCGAGCCGCTTTCTTTCGCGATTAGCTTGATCTCTTTCAGGATCTCTTCATTCGGCTCATACCCGCGCGGTGCCGCGATCGCGAGATTCGCACCGGCCTTCGCAACTCCGTACAAAAGCGAGTTCAGCACATTGTTGCCGTCGCCGATATAAGCGATGTTGATTTTCTCAAGCGACTTGAATTTCTCCCGGATCGTGAAAAGATCCGCCAGCGTCTGGCAAGGATGATACGAATCGCTCAAGCCGTTGATTACCGGAACCGTCGCGTGTTTAGCGAACTCTTCCACGTCCGCGTGCCCATAGGTTCTCGTAACGACAAGATCGCAATACCGCGACAAAACGCGCGCGACGTCCTTGATCGATTCTCGTTCTCCGAGCGGCATCTCTTGAGGGTCCATATAAACCGCACTTCCGCCAAGCTCGTTGATGCCCACCTGAAACGAGACGCGCGTACGAATCGAGGGCTTCTGGAAAAGAAGCGCCAGCGACCGGCCTTTCAGTTTGTTAAAAAATGCTTGCGGGTTTTTCTTCATCTTTTCCGTGAGTTTAAAGAGAGCCTCCAGATCGTACCACTCCATTTCTTTCAAACTCAGAAAATTCTTGAACTGAAACGGCGTGCCCGAAATCCTTTTTACTTTTGTTTTCTTCTTGGATTTTGACTTGTGTGCGCCACGTTTTTTTCTCGCCGCCTTTGATTTCCTTTTACCCTTTTTGGATCTATTCATGCCGCCTTACTCCCTTCTTTGATCAAACGTCTCTCTTCTTCCAAGACCAACACATCGCCCAACAGCTGTATGGCGCGATCAATCTCCTTTTCCCTTACCACCAGCGGTGGCATCAGCCTTAAAACATTCCCTTGCGTGCAGTTAATCAAAAGCTTTCGTTTCAAACATTCTTCATAAATATTTTTTCCTTCGATCGCCAGCTCCAATCCCGCCATCAAACACATGCCGCGGACCTCTTTAATGACCGGGTGCTTCTTTTTAAGCTCATGAAGCCGTTTGAACAAATGAGAACCCGTGATCACGGCGTTACTGATCAATTTCTCCTTCTCGATCGCCTCAAACGTCGCTAGAGCCGCCGCACAGGCGAGCGGGCCGCCGCCAAAGGTGGTGGCGTGAGTGCCCGGCTCCAAAACATCCGCGATCTCTTTCTTCGCGACCATGGCGCCGATCGGGAACCCGCCGCCAAGCGATTTGGCAAGCGTCATCATATCCGGTTCGATGCCGAAGTTCTTATAACAAAACATGCGCCCGGTACGGCCCATCCCCGTCTGGACCTCGTCGAGAATCAAAAGGATCTTCTTATCGGTGCAAAGGCGCCTCACCGAAGACAAATACGACTGGTCCGCGACGTGGATCCCGCCCTCCCCTTGAATGGGCTCCAAAATAATCCCCACCGTTTTTAACGTGACAGCCCTTTCCAAGGCCGTAAAATCATTGAACGGAACCGTCGTAAATCCGGGTGCCAGCGGCTCAAAACCCTGCTGATATTTTTTCTGGCCCGTGGCTGTGATCGCCGTGATGGTTCTCCCGTGAAAAGAGCGCTCCATCGAAATAATTTCGTTCCTCGCAGGGTTACCGAACTTTCTGGCCAGCTTAAACGCCGCCTCATTGGCCTCCGCCCCTGAATTGCAAAAAAAGACTTTTCCCGGGAAAGAATGGCGGATAACCTGTTCGGCCAGCATTCCCTGCAATTCATGGTAGTAATTGTTGGACACGTGAATCAGCCGTTCCGCTTGGTGCCTGATCGCCTCGACGACGCGCCGATGACAATGGCCGATGCCGCTGACCGCCCAACCGGGAAAAAAGTCTAAGTACTCTTCCCCCTGCGAGTCCCACACGCGCGTGCCGCGGCCTCTCTCCAAAACCAGAGGAGCTTTGTTATAACAAGGAACGACGTAGTCGTAATAGAGTCTAATGGTCTTGCGATAATCCATTATCTTTTCACTATTTCTGTGCCGATACCTTTGTCCGTAAATATTTCCAATAAGATCCCGTGCGGAATCTTGCCGTCAATGATATGCGTCTTTTTGACGCCACGCTCAAGCGCGCGAATGCAGGCCTTGACCTTGGGAATCATGCCTCCGCTCAACACCTTGGACTCGATTAGCGCGTCCACTTCCGAGACGTTGACATGCGAGATCAGCGACTCGGGATCGTTCTGATCTTTCATAATTCCGCGTACATTCGTCAAAAGCACCAGCTTCAGCGCCCCGAGATTTCTGGCGATCTCGGCGGAGGATTGGTCGGCGTTCACGTTATAGGTGAACCCGTCTTTTCCGATCCCGATCGGCGCGATCACAGGGATAATGTCGCTGGTGATCATTTTCTGGATGACGTCCCCGTTGATCTTCGTGATCTCTCCCACAAAACCGATGTCCTCGCCGTCAATGTCGGCGTGTTTTTTGACCTCGATCAAGTGGTCCTCCTTGCCGCTTAGCGAAATGGCGCTCCCGCCGAGCGAAATGATCTCGCGCACGATTTCACGGTTGATCTTGGTCAATTCCTCTTCGACGACCTCCATCGTTTCTTCATCGGTCACACGATAACCTTTGACAAATTTAATCTCTTTGCCGAGTTCCTCGATCCTTTTGTTGATATAAGGCCCCCCGCCGTGGACCAGGATGGGCCGCATCCCGACATAACTGGTAAAGACGATGTCTTCCAGCACGTTCCGGCGAATCACGGGATCCGTCATCGCCGCGCCGCCGTACTTGATCACGATCGTCTTGTCGTAAAAACTTTGGATGTAAGGCAGCGCCTCAATCAAGACGTCCGCTTTTTTTATCATCTCTTCCATAGTCAACTCCTATCGTCATCCTGAGGAGCGTTGGCGACGAAGGATCTCGTTTTTGGATTCTTCGCTGCGCTCAGAATGACGTTCATGTTCGGTACGCGGAATTGATCCGCACGTAATTGGTGGAAAAATCGCAGGTATGGACGGTCGCGCCGTATTTGCCCACGCCGAGATCTGCTGTGATCTTGATATTTTTTTTCGCAAACACACGGTTCAGGATCGCGGCCTTCTTTTTCACACGCCCCCCGTTTTTTAACACAAGTTCTTTTCCCAAATAGATCGCCAGTTTCCAGGGATCCACATGCGCTCCGGAATAACCGACGGCCGCGGCGATGCGGCCCCAATTGGGGTCCGATCCGAAAAGCGCGCACTTGACAAGACTCGACCGGGCGACCGTCATGGCCGCTTGCTTTGCCTCTTCGCGATTCAGCGCGTTTTTTACCGAAACCTCGACAAACTTTGTGGCGCCCTCGGCGTCCCGGACCATCTGTTTGGCCAAAGACAAAAACATTCCTTCCAGCGCCCGCGTAAAGAGCCGAAACTCTTTTGTCTTCTCCACAATCTTTTTGTTTTGAGCCATGCCGTTGGCCAAAATCAACACCATGTCATTGGTGGACATGTCCCCGTCGATCGTGATCGTATTAAAAGTCTTGTTGACAGCCCGCGCCAACGCGTCCCGCAGCGCGGCGGGCGTGATCACGGCGTCCGTCGTCACAAAACAAAGCATCGTCGCCATCTGCGGGTGGATCATTCCGGCTCCCTTGGCGATCGCGCCGATGCGGACTCTTTTTTTACCGACCAAAAACTCTGCCGCGATTTCTTTGATCATCCGGTCGGTGGTCAAAATACCGGCCGCGGCGAACTCGCTCCCCTTCCGGCTCAATCCTTTCAACAACTCCGGAACCGACTTCACTATTTTCTTGATTGGAAGCGGTTTGCCTATGACGCCGGTGGAGGCAACCAGCACACTTTTTTTGTTGATCCGGAGCGCCCGCGCGATTGTCGCCGTCATGAGCCGTGAATTCTCAAAACCGCTCTCGCCGGTCATGCAATTGGCGTTTCCGGAATTCGCAATGATTGCCTGCGCTTTCGAATCCCGGAGGCGCTCTTTATTGATCACGACACAAGAGGCCTGAACCTTGTTCGTGGTAAAAACTCCGGCCGCTTCACAGACTTTTTCCGAAACGATCAGCGTCAAATCACGCCGTTTGGATGTTTTGATTCCGCAATAAATGCCGTTAGCGCGAAATCCGATCGGGGCGGTGACTCCGCCATGAATATTTTTCATTCGAGCCCTGCGGTCTCCGGAAACCCCGCCATGATGTTCATGTTCTGCACGGCCTGCCCCGCGGCCCCTTTATCCAGGTTATCAATGGCCGTGACAATGACTGCCAACGATTTTTCCGGATGAACCTTAAGACCGACGTCGCAAAAATTGGTCCAAACCACGTTCTTTATCTCGGGAAGCGCCCCGTTCGCGTAGACCTTCACAAAAGGCTCTTTTGCGTATCGCCTCTGATAAATTCCGATGAGATCATCGGTGGTCATCCTTTTCTTCAGCCGCACGTAAATCGTGCTTAGGATCCCGCGGTTGATCGGCAAAAGATGCGGCACAAACACAACGCTTATCTTTCTCTTCACAGCCGATCCGAGCTCCTGATCAATCTCCGGCACGTGTTGATGCTCAAACAGCTTGTAGGCCTTAAACGATTCGTTCACCTCTGAAAAATTGAGGGATTTATCCGCCTTCCGACCCGCGCCGGTGACTCCGCTTTTGGCGTCCACGAGAATCGTGTCCGCTTGAAACACATCCGCCGCAAGTCCCGGCCAAAGCCCGAGGATCGCGCCGGTTGAATAACAGCCGGGATTCGCAACAAGCGCGGCCGGCTTGATCCGCTTTCGGTGGATCTCCGGAAGCCCATACACCGCCTGCCTCAAGTTTTTAACATCCTCGTGTGGTGTTTTATAAAACTGTTCGTAAACGGCCGCGTCCTCCAGCCGGTAATCCGCGCTGATGTCCACGACTCTTTTTTTTGCTTTCAAAAAAAGTGGCGCATAGCGCATCGATACCGTATGAGGAAGCGATAAAAAAACAAAGTCGCATTTTTCAATGGCCTCCTCGACCGATAAGGCCTTGCACTCAAGGTCCAAACGATTTTTCAGATAAGGAAAAATAGTCTGAATCCTGGCTTCCCGATCTTCTTTTCCCGACGTGTACCGGATCGTGACATGGGGATGGCGAACCAGAAGCCGGACCAACTCTTCGCCGGTGTATCCCGTCGCCCCGATGACTCCGACGTTTAATTTTTTCATTTCTCCTCTAGTCCTTATGATCAAAAGAGTTAAAAACCTACATTATAGAGAGCTTTTCCCCGGATGTCAAAAAATAAAAAATAAGGCCGAGCGTAAAGCTCGGCCAAATATGAAGTTACGAATATTTAAAAACGTCTTCTTATTGCTTAAGATTCCATTATCTCTTGGAGAATTGGAATCGGCGCCGAGCCCCTTTACGACCGTACTTCTTTCGCTCTTTCATGCGAGGGTCGCGTGTCAAATAGCCTCCGCGTTTCAGCAATGATTTCAAAGTTTCATCGTATTGAACGAGCGCCCTGGAGATGGCATGACGGATCGCGCCCGCCTGGCCGGCGAGCCCCCCGCCCCTGGCATTCGCAATAATATTTAATTTGTCGCTCAAACTCACCGCCTCAAGCGGCTGTTTCACAATCATCTGAAGTGTCGGCCTTCCGAAGTATTCGGAAAGACCCCTTTTGTTGACCTGAATAATCCCGGTCCCTTTATAGAGCTGGACACGCGCCGTGGCTTCTTTCCTCCTGCCCGTCGCCATTTCCTTATTGCTGTCCGCTTTTAATAATTCTTTTTTTGCCATTTATTTTGCGTCCTTCAACGAAACCGCTTTAGGTTTTTGCGCCTGGTGAGGGTGTTCGCCGCCGGCATACACCAAAAGTCGGGTGATCATCCGCTTACCCAGTCTTGACTTGGGCAGCATCCCCTTGACCGCATGTTTAATGATGTAGGTCGGGTCCTCTTTCATGACCCTCTCGTAAGTTCTTTCCCTTTGACCGCTTGGGAAACCCGAGAAGTTTTTATAAATTTTTTGCTTGGCCTTGTTTCCGGTCACCACGACCTGGGAGGCATTGATCACAACGACCCCATGCCCCGTCTCAACGTGGGGTGTGTAATCGGTCTGAGTTTTACCGCTCAAAATCCTGGAAATCCTTGACGCTAAACGACCTACGATCTGTCCTTTGGCATCAACAACCTCCCATTTTTTATTAAGATAGTCTTTGTTATTCGCAAAAAAAGTGCCCATAACCCCCTCATGAGAAAGCTTAAAAGATAACACCCTATTCCTTATTTGTCAAGGGGTTAAGAAATCTTAAGGAGCTCTTTCACCTTCGACAGAAGAACTTCGGGTTCAAAAGGCTTGGTAAGGTAGTGATTAGCCCCGAGGACTTTTCCGATGACACGGTCCACGTCGTCGCTCTTAACGGTTAGCATGAGGATCGGCGTACGAGCGAACGTTTTGTCTTGGTCCTCCCGGATCGCCCGGCAGATCTCCTCACCGGCAAGTTTTGGTAACTTCAAATCAAGGATGATGAGCGCCGGACGGATTTCCTTCGCGAAACGTAACCCTTCCTCGCCGTCCGAAGCGGCCAGCGTTTGATACCCATTCTTTTGAAGCCGGGCCTCCACCACTTTCACCAGGTCTGGTTCGTCGTCAATGATCAGTATCTTCATTTAGCAACGAGCTCATCAATCTTACCCATCAACTCTTTGATATCGAATGGCTTGGCGAATATGACGTCAGGCCCTACGATGTCATATCCCGTGTCCTCCTGCTTGGTCTGCAGAGCCGTTAGGAATATGATGGGGATATTCTTCGTTTTGGGATCGTTTTTCAGAATCCGGCCGAGTTCAGTCCCATCCATAATGGGCATCATAATATCCAAAATGATGAGATCAAATCTTTCTTTTTTGATCGTTCTCAAGGCCTCTTCCCCGTCGTTGGCAGAGGCCGCCTCATAACCACCGGCCTTGAGCCGTTGAAGCAATACGGATACCATGTCTTTCTCATCGTCCACAACCAATATCCTCTTAGGCATCTATTTCCCTCCAATTTGTCAACCACTTCCCTCTTGCTTTTTAAGCGCTTCCTTGATTTGTTGTTCGCTGACCAAGCCTTCTTCAACCAGAATTTCTCCGAGCTTTTTATTCAAGCTCTCTAACCGCCGCGGAATCGTAAAATAGAATGTCGCTCCCTTGCCGTAGACGGATTCCACGCCGATTTTCCCCTGATGCGCTTCGATGATCTGTTTAGAGATGGCTAACCCTAGGCCTGTGGTACCCGGTTTTCTTTCGTCTCCCGCGGCAAGTTGACTAAAGACCTGGAACAATTTAGGAAAATCCTTTTCTTTGATCCCGGGCCCTTGGTCGTCTACGGAAACACGAATGATGTTTTCAAGGTACTTAGTCTTAAGAATGATCTTGCCTTTTTCCATCACCTTAAGGGCGTTACCCACTAAATTAGTCAAGACCTGTATGATCTTATCTTTATCAAAGAAAATTTTTGGCGGGCTCTCTTCCAATTGCGTAACAAGCTCAATGCCCTTCTTCTTTGCCACGAGCGCAAAGGCCTCTCTTACTTCGTTCACAAGCCCATTGATATCATTCTCCTCGATGTGGATTTCTGCCTGCCTGGATTCGAGCTTCTGGAAGTCGAGGACCTCATTAATCAAGCGCGCCAGGCGGTCGATATTTCTTTTCGCCAAATCAAGATATTTCTTCTGATCGGGGTTCAGGACTCCAACCGTACCGTCTTGAACGAGCTCAACGCCCTCCTTAATCGCCGTTAAAGGAGTGCGCAGCTCATGTGAGACCATCGAGATGAATTCGGTCTTGACGTTCATTGCCTGGAGGATTTTTTCCTCGGCGCGCTTGCGTTCGAACGCGTAACGAATCGCGCGGACAAGCGGCGCGGGATCGATTTTTCCTTTGAAAAGATAATCCTGAGCTCCCTTCTCAATCGCTTGGAGCGCGACCCTCTCTTCTAGCACGGTTCCGGTGAGAATCACGATGGGGAGCGTGGGTGCCGCGCGCTGAATCTTTTCAAAAACTTCAAGGCCAATGCCATCCGGCAGCTTCATATCCAGCAGGATCGCGTCAATCCCTCCTTTAACGAGACGCTCCAGCGCGAGGGAAAGCCGATCCACCCGGTCTAATTTGAAGGTACCGCTTCCCGCTTTCGCAATCGCTCTTCGGACCCACTCAGCGTCCGCGGAGTCGTCTTCAACCAGAAGGACTTTTATAACTCCTGCTTTTAACCGTTCTTTTTTCTTGGTAATAGTCATCGTCTGTCTCATCGCCTCTCTTTAGGGAGTCTCGCTCAAGGTCCAGTAAAGATCAATGGTATGAATCACCTCGAGAAATTTTTCCTGGGCCGAGGGCTTCACCATGTAGCCTGCCACGCCCAGTTTGAAGCTCTCGACTTTATCCTGTTCTTCCTTCGAACTTGTAAACGCCACGACGGGAATCTGTTTTAGATGTTCGTCTTTTTTTATCTCCCTGAGGAACTCAAGTCCATCCATCCTAGGCATTTTGAGATCGAGAAGGATCAGACAAGGCAGTTTGTTTGCCTTGTCCAGAAGATAAACCAAACCTTCCTCGCCATTACCCGCAATCACCAAAGGATTCGTGATTCGAAGCGCTTTGAACGCACGGCTTACCGATTCCTGATCGACCTCATCATCCTCAAGTAAAAGAACAGGTTTCGTATCTCTCATTGCCTTCCCTCCTTCATTTCCACAGGTTTTTTCGCAAGGGTAAAATAAAAGGTGCTGCCCTGGCCGAGTTTGGATTTCAACCAAACTTTGCCTCCGTACTGCTCAACGATTTTTTTGACGAGACTCAAGCCCACACCCGTGCTCTCAGACTGTTTTGTCGAACCCAAGGTCTGAAAAAGTCCGAAGATCCGCTCGTGATATTTTTCGTCAATACCCGAACCATTGTCATTGACACTGAAACGCCAGAAGACACCGTCTTCCTCACAACCCACTTTGACCACCCCCTGAGGTTTATCGACATACTTGATCGCATTACTTAAAAGATTTTGAAACACTTGATGTATCCGGACTTTCTCGCACTTCACAATTGGAAGACTCTTTTGGACTTCGATGCGAATATAAGGTGGAGGCTGAAGCAGCTCGACGATATCCGCCAGAACTTTGTTAAGATCGAGCTCCACGACATCTTCCCAGACCCGGCCAATCCGCGAATACTCTAGAATTCCATCGATCAAAGCATGCATTCTCCTGGCACGGGTTTGTAACATTTCAAACTGCTTCTTGCCCTCTTCATCGAGCTGATCCTTGCAATCCTCAGCAATCCATCCGGCGAGCGAATCGATCCCACGGAGCGGGGCTTTCAAGTCATGGGACACCGCATAGGCAAAACTTTCCAACTCCTTATTCGCGCTCTTAAGCTGCGTTATTAGTTGCTTACGGACTTCCTCCGCCCGCTTGCGTTCGGTGATGTCACGCTCGGTCGTGGCAATCCCTACCGGCTTGCCGGCCTCATCCACCAACACCGTCACAGTCAACCAGACGTCTAAGGTCCGACCATCTTTCGTGACGCGCTGGGTCTCAAAGGAAGGAGCTGCTGGTGCTAGTGCTGCTACTGCTGCTATGAATTCTAACGCCTCCTGCCGCTTGGCTGAGGGAATGGTGTCTTGAATGTTCATCGCCCGTGCCTCTAATTCCGTATAACCGTACATCCTCTCCGCTCCTCGATTCCACGCGCTGATCTTCCCCTCGAGGTCCTGTACCGTTATCGCATCGTTGGAGTCAATCACGACCGCGGCCAAGCGCCGAATGTCTGAGGACTTAAGTCTCTCATTGACTGCATCTGCTCGCTGACCTGAGGAAGCAGTGTTCTTCACATCACACCTTTTCCGCCTGAGGCAGACCAGCTTTTGGCTGGCGGCGGAAAAATAAAAAACCCAAGCTGCGCAGTTACACACAACTTGGGTTCTAAAATTATACGAAAGTTCTTAAATGCTAGCCCGCCAGAGGACGGGTTCGCCGAAGCACTAGTGGCGGAAAGACCGGCATAGGGGTACCCCCCCCCTTATTTATTCCCGCCCTTATGTACACACGCATTGGGCCATCCTTAGTGAGGTGAGACGCCGCCAAAAATTAATGGTTCGACCTTGCTCACCTTATTAATCTTTTAGCAATTGTTGAAAGATTAATTAACAATTTTTATCAATGACAGAGAAATTTTAGCATAAATAAAGGATACAGTAAAGAGTTAGCGTTTTTGGGTGTGGGTGCGCGCCGTGTGGGGAGGGCCCCCGAAAATTTAGAAAAGAAGCTCTTTTAAAGCGGGCTCAAGGGAAGGATATTTGAACTTAAAACCGGCGTCGAGGAGCTTTTTGGGATAAACGTTTTGGCCGGTCAAAAGCATGTCGGACATTTCTCCCAAAAGTAATTTTAGCGCGACGGGTGGCACTCGAAAGAAAGCGGGTTTATTCAAAACACGCCCAATCGTTTTCGCGAACTCATTCATCGTGACTGCCCCCGGAGCCGTCAAATTAACCGGGCCGCGGATCGCGGGATCCTCCAACGCCTTTAAGATGGCATTGACCTCATCTTCGAGATGAATCCAGCTCATGACCTGAGTCCCCGATCCCAAAGGCCCGCCGATGAATAGTTTAAAAGGCGGCGCCATTTTTGCCAGCGCTCCACCGTTTTTTGCCAAGACAATGCCGGTTCTAAGCCGCACCGTCCTGACGCCGAGAGATTCCGCCCGCGCCGCCTCTAACTCCCACCGTTCGCACATTTCAGCTAAAAATCCAGATCCCGGAGCAGCGTTTTCATCCAAAGCGCCGCCTTCGCTTGGGCCGTAATAGCCGATCGCCGAGGCGTTGAGGAATACCTTGGGCTTTATTTTGCACCGGGAGATAGCCTCGACAAGGGTCCTTGTGGTCTGTGTCCGGCTTGTTTCCAATGCCGCTTTCTGCGTCTCGGTCCATCGTTTGTCGGCGATCGGCTCACCCGCCAAATTAATGACCGCATCGGCCTTTTCCAATTCCGCGGCCCATTCCTCTAAGTGCGGTGGATTCCAAATCAGCTGGCGCATGGTGGTCTGGGGCAGGATGGCGTCGGGCACCTGATGCCTTAACAAAACAAGCTCATGCTGTTGGAGCAAACGGCCCTTCAGCTCTCTGCCGATAAGCCCGCTTAAACCCGCCCCGATGATTTTCATTGTCGGACCATCCCCTGCAAATTAATCTTAGCCATTAAAGAAGAAAGCTCGGGTTCCCGCATCAGCGCGGCGAATTTTGGATGTGAAAAAATCTTGGAAAAGTCGCGCGTCTTCGCGACTTCCTTAAACTCCTCGTCTTTAAAAAGTTCCTGCACCTTTGGATGAGAAATAAACGCCTTAAAATTTTCGTCCTGCATCAGCTTTTGCATCATCTGAAAATTCCCCATCATGCAGTTCAATTGACCGAACATCTCTATTCCTCCATCGTGCTGATATCGCCCAAGGGCAGCCCCTGGTCCCACGCGCGAAGCACGCGACGCATGATTTTCCCCGAGCGGGTCTTCGGAATCCTTTCGCAAAATTCGATTTCTTTGGGCGCCGCGTGCGCGGCCATGTTCTTTTTCACAAAATCAGCCACTTCTTTTTTTAGATCGTCGGAAGGCTTAAAACCGGCTCTCAAACTGATGAACGCCTTGATGATCTGGCCTTTTATTTCGTCGGGTTTGCCGATCACACCGGCCTCGGCGACGGCCGGATGCTGAACAAGAGCGCTTTCCACCTCGAAAGGTCCGACTCGTTCTCCCGCCGTTTTGATCACGTCATCCGCCCGCCCCGCGAACCAGATAAATCCGTCCTTATCTTTATACGCGGTGTCGCCGCTCAGATACCATCCTTTTAAACGGAAATATTCTTGATATTTTTCTTTGTTTTTCCAAATGGCCATCATCATGGACGGCCAGGAAGCTTTGACGACGAGATTTCCGAGCGTGTTCGGCGGCAGCTCTTTTCCTTTGTCATCCACGATCGTGGCATAGGTCCCCGGAAAAGGCCGGCCGGTCGCGCCAAGCTTGAAATCAAGCCCCCGGTAATTGCAAACAATCTGCATGCCGGTTTCGGTCATCCACCACGTTTCATGCGGAGCAAGGCCGGTGATTTTTCGTATCCACCGCAGCGCTTCCGGATTTAGCGGCTCACCCACCGAGCAAATATGCCGCAAACTTTTTAAATCGTACTTTGTAGCGGTCGTCTCCCCGTGCGACATGAGGAGCCGGAAGGCCGTCGGCGCGCTATACCACATCGAAACCTGGTATTTTTCGATCGCCTGATACCACCGGTCCGCGGAAAAGCGCCCTCCGATCACAAGGCTTGAGATCCCAAGCGTCCACGGTCCATAGATCCCGTAAGAAGTACCGGTCACCCAGCCCGGATCCGCCGTGCACCAATAAACATCATCCTCTCTTAAGTCCAGCGCCCATTTCGCCGTTTGATAATGCCCCACCATCGCGTACTGCCGGTGCAGAACCCCTTTGGATTTACCTGTTGAACCGGAGGTGTAGTGAATCACAAGGCCGTCATCTAATGAAAGCCATGTGGGTGGGCAATGGAAAGAAGCGGCCTGCATTTCTTCAAAATAATCGTGAACAACAACACGATCATCCTGAGGCGAAGCCGAAGGATCTCTCTTTTGAGATTCTTCGTCGCTACGCTCCTCAGAATGACAGAAAGGGTCCACAAGAATCGTGCGTTTCAAACAAGGGAGTTTTTTGAAAGGGATTCTTACTTTTAGATCAGAATTCGTCACGACTAGACACGCCCCGCTGTCGGAGAGGCGGTCTTCGATCGCGGTTTCCATGAAGGCCTCAAAAAGCGGGACAGGGATCGCGCCGATACGATTGATGCCCAGAATGGAAATATAAAGTTCCGGAGTGCGAGGTAAAAAAACGCCGACACGGTCCCCTTTCTTGACACCGTATTTTTTTAAAACATTGCCAAAACGGCTGGATTCTTTTTGGAGGTCTAAAAACGTGTATTTCTCGTCGCGGCCTCTAGGATAATGGGCGTTTGCTGTGGGGTCCCAGTAATAAAGGGCCACTTTGTTTTTCCGGTGGCCGGCCGCGTGCCGGTCGATCATCTCATGGACAACATTCACTTTTTTCGTCCGGTGCCAGTCGAATTCTTTTTCGACACTACGCCACTGAAATGTTTTGTAAGTCTTAAAATAATCCTTGAGATTGGCGTCACTGTTCTTCGGCTTCCGTACCCACTCGGACGATTCCTGGATGAAACTGCTCACATATCCACCCATTCGATTTTTGGCGGATTTTTCAGAAAACCATGATCCGTCGCGGCGCGCTGCAGCATCAAAAGCCCCTCTTTGCCTTTGCGGCCCATGTCCACCGTGTAATCGTTCACGTACATGCCCACAAACTCGTCGGCCGTCCCGCGCTCGATGCCCCGCCCGAATTTGAGCGCGTATTCGAGCGCTTCCTCGCGGTGCTTAAGCCCGTACTCGATGCTGGTCCTCAAAAGCTTCGTCACTTTTCTCATCACGTCGCGGCCTAAATTTTTACGAACCACATCCACGCCGAGAGGCAGCGGTAATCTCGTCAGTTCATGGAACCATTCGCCAAGGTCCGCCACTTTCTTAAAGCCCAATGTCTCGTAGGTCAACTGCCCCTCGTGAATGAGGAGCCCTGCGTCCGCTTCGCCAGTCTCCACCGCGCTTAGGATCTTGTCAAAAGGTACCACGACCTCTTTAAAATCAGGCAGGAAAAGACGCAAAGCCAGATACGCCGTCGTGTGAAGCCCCGGGACCGCTATTTTTTTGCCCGCCAGTTCCTTGGAATACATGGATTTCTTGGAAACCAGGACCGGGCCGTAGTTGTCTCCGATGCTCGCGCCACAGGGCATCAGCGCGTAGCGGTCGGCGACCTGAAAAAAAGCGAACGCGGACAAGGCCGTCACCTCGAGCTCCGCCTGGAACGCGCGGCGGTTCAAACTTTCAATGTCCTCGATGACGTGGGAAAACGTGATCCCGTCCGTTTTGATCTTATCGTGGGCGATCGCGTAAAACATGAATGCGTCATCGGGATCGGGGCTATGCCCCGCGCGGATCTTGGCTTTGACAAGCGGCATGGTTTAGATCTTGAAATAACCGCGGATGCTTGATTGAAAGAAGAAAATCAATATAACGGCATTTAGGATGGTCCCAATAGGAAATGCCAGAAGACCGAGCACACTTAACGTGACCTGAAAATACCAGGCGTATTTCTTGCCTCTTAAAAGGCCGATCCCCTCGACAAGATAAAACACGAAGAAAATAATGCCGAAGACGAGCATCAAAATAAAAAAGACGTTAAAACCGATCGAGAGGTTCACCTGCGGGCGGTAGGTCGTAATTTGTTTCGTGATAAAATCATAAATACCCATCACATTCCCAAAAATCAGGACAACGAGCGAAAGGATCGAAAGAAAGAAAAAGAAGGCCATCGAGATAAAATTTAAGACGGCCACGAAGATGACGATGCCCGGAGTTCTGGGCGATTCGTTGTGAATGACCTCTGTCATGCGCTTGTCCCTTTCTTGGATTGGAGATATTCCCGGTTCATTTGAGCGATAAATGCCACACTGATTTCTTTGGGGCAAACGGCCTGGCACTCGAATTGATTCGTACAATTTCCAAAACCTTCCGCGTCCATTTGCGCCACCATTTTTTGCACGCGGCTTTCTTTTTCCGCCCGGCCTTGAGGCAGGATCGCCAATTGTGAAACCTTGGCCGCCACAAAAAGCATCGCCGACGCGTTCTTGCAAGACGCAACGCAGGCCCCGCAGCCGATACAAGCGGCGGCATCCATCGCGCGCTCGGCCGAGGGCTTCGCGATCGGGACCGTGTTGGCCTCCGGCGCAGATCCGGTATTCACCGAGATGAAGCCGCCCGCCTGGATGATGCGGTCAAACGCGCTCCGGTCCACCACGAGATCCTTGATCATCGGAAATGCTTTGGCACGCCAGGGCTCAATAAAAATCGTGTCGCCATCCTTAAAATGACGCATGTGGAGCTGACAAGCGGCGGTACCCCGCTCCGGCCCGTGAGCGATTCCGTTGATCACGAGGGAGCAGGCCCCGCAAATGCCTTCGCGGCAGTCATGATCAAAAGCGATAGGCTCCTCTCCTTTTTGAGTCAATCGTTCATTCACCACATCCAGCATTTCTAAAAAAGACATGTTGGGACTGATTCCTGAGGCCTCATAGTCCGCCATTTTCCCTTGATCGGCCGAATTTTTCTGACGCCAGACTTTTAGTTTAAAATTCATGGCCTATTGGTAGCTCCTCTGCGATGGCGTGACGTTCTCAAACTCGAGCGGCTCCTTATGAAGGATCGGCGCATTCCCGACGCCCTTGGATTCCCAGGCCGCCACATGGGAAAACTGAGCGTCGTTTCGCAGCGCTTCCCCATCTTTGGTTTGATGCTCTTCTCGAAAATGCCCGCCGCACGACTCTTCGCGGTAAAGCGCATCCTGGCACAGGAGCTCGGCAAATTCAAGAAAGTCCGCCACGCGCCCCGCGCGCTCAAGCGCCGGATTGAGCGACTCATCTTCTCCCAGCACATTCAGATTCTTCCAAAATTCCTCACGTAACGCCGGGATCCGGCTCAGCGCCTTCTTCAAGCCCGCCTGGTTTCTTGCCATGCCGCAATGGTCCCACAACAGAGTTCCAAGCTCCCGGTGAAAAGAAGTGACGGTGCGTTTGCCTTTCACCGACAATAATTTTTTAACGCGGTCTTGCGCCTCAACTTCTGTTTTCTTAAACTCCGCGTGATCCTCTGAAGCCTTCGATTTTGACGCCGTGGCAAAGTAGTCGCCGATCGTATAAGGAAGGATGAAATAACCGTCCGCAAGCCCCTGCATCAACGCACTCGCCCCCAAACGGTTCGCCCCGTGATCCGAAAAATTCGCTTCCCCGATCACAAAAAGGCCTGGGATATTGCTCATCAAATTATAATCCACCCACAAACCGCCCATCGTGTAATGGGCCGCGGGATAAATTCTCATCGGCGAGCGAGTGGGGTTTTCTCCCGTGATCTGCTCGTACATCTCAAAAAGATTGCTGTACCGTTCACGAATCACCGGCTCGCCCAGGCGACGAATGCTCTCCGAAAGATCCAGATAAACGCCTCGGCCCGATTCCCCGACACCCCGGCCTTCGTCGCAAACCTCCTTGGTGCTTCGCGACGCGATATCGCGCGGCGCGAGATTTCCGAAGCTCGGGTATTTTCTCTCTAAGAAGTAGTCCCTCTCGTTTTCCGGAATATCGGCGGGCGAGCGTTTGTCCCCTTTGGATTTCGGCGCCCAAAGTCGCCCGTCATTGCGAAGCGACTCGGACATCAAGGTTAGCTTGGATTGATGATCCCCCGTCACGGGGATACAGGTCGGATGAATCTGCGTAAAACAGGGATTCGCGAAATAGGCGCCTCTTTTGTGCGCGCGGTAAATCGCGGTGACATTGCAGCCGATCGCGTTGGTGGACAAATAAAAAACGTTGGCATAGCCGCCCGTCGCGAGCACGACCGCATCGGCCGCATGCGAGTTGATTTTACCCGTGACAAGATCTCTGACCACAATCCCCTTCGCGTGCCCGTCAACGACCACCAAATCCAACATCTCGGTCCGCGGAAATATTTTTACTTTCCCGCCGCTGATCTGCCGGCAAAGCGCCTGATACGCGCCAAGCAGAAGCTGCTGCCCAGTCTGTCCCCGCGCGTAAAAGGTGCGTGAAACCTGCGCGCCTCCAAAAGAGCGGTTGGCCAAATAGCCGCCATAGTCACGCGCGAACGGCACGCCTTGGGCGACGCACTGATCAATGATCTGATTGCTGACTTCGGCCAAGCGATAGACATTGGCTTCGCGCGACCGGAAGTCGCCGCCTTTGAGTGTGTCGTAAAAAAGACGGAAAACGCTGTCGCCGTCATTCTGATAATTTTTGGCCGCGTTGATGCCGCCCTGAGCGGCGATGCTGTGCGCGCGGCGCGGGCTGTCCTGAAAGCAAAAAGATTTTACTTGGTATCCCAACTCCGCGAGCGACGCCGCGGCGGATGCGCCGGCAAGCCCGGTGCCCACGACGATCACCTCGAATTTGCGTTTATTGGCGGGATTGATTAATTTCAATTCAAACCGGCGGCGGTCCCATTTTTCCGTGAGAGGTCCTGAGGGTATTTTGGCGTTCATTGAATCAGCCCCGCCATGATCGCAATCGGGATCGAACAATTGCCGATCAAGAGGATCCATGCCACGGCATTGCCGATCACGCCGATCCGGCATAGCGTCTTTTCATTCGTAAGACCAAGCGACTGCAGAAAATTTGGCGCACCGTGGGCGAGGTGCATTGTGAGCACGATCATAGCTAGGATATAGGCGATCGAGATCGAATAATTCTGATAACTCAAGATCACCATCGAATACACGTCGTGGCGGCCTTTGGAATCCAGCTGATGGAAAAACTCAGGGTTTGTCACGCCAAACGTAAAATGCAAAAGATGATAAACAATGAATAAAAAAATAAGCAGGCCCGAGATCACCATGGTCCGTGAAGCAACGCTCGTCTGGACCGTGCCCTTGAAAACATAGGGCGTCGGCCTGGCCTTCTTGTTCTCGATGGCCAGCAAAAGAGAGGTGGCAATATGCACGGTCAGCGTCAAAAGAAGGAAAACGCGGGCGGGCCATAAAAGCAGCGGCAGGTCCGTGAGGTGTTGAGCGTAGCCATTCAGCCATTCTGGTCCCAAAAAAATCTGTAGATTGCCCAAGAGATGCACGATCACAAAGCCGAGCAGAATGAAGCCCGTCACGGCGACGATCATTTTCTTGCCGATTGAAGATTTAAAAAGGTCGAAACACATCAAAAGACCCCCGCACGATAAGGAACTCTAAATCAATCCCAACACTATATAGAAAAAAGGGTTAGCCGTCAAATATTTATGATATACTGTAGCCGTTAAACGCAAGATTGTTTTGGGGGCGGCTTATGAAATCTAAATATATAGTTCTATTAATGTTTTTAATTTGGCTCGCTGCGGGCGCTCAACAAACCTGTGCAGGTGTGGAAACATTCACGACGGGAAAAGATTGGGAAGAGCGAATGTCTCCGAGAGAAAAGGTCATCGCGGTCGTGGCGCCCGCCGCTTTTTTATATAAACAGGGCGTGCCTCTGCGCAGGCCGATCAGCGAATACATTCCAACGATGAACCAGGTGGTGCTGAATAATCCTTATCTCGAAGATGAGGACGTGGCGAATATTTTTGTTTCAACCGTTTACGCTTATGAACCCGAGTCGCGATCGCCTCTGGACGCGCTTGAAATACAGCTTCGGCGGCGCAAGATTTACGACAACGGCCGAAATTTCAATCCTCACCTTTTCGTCCCTCTTGATCCGGAAAAAGACTACTAAAAAATAAAATCCGGGTATCCCCGTATCGTTTATTCTTCACACAATTAAATAGCCCGATCTTTTGAGGGATCGGTTCTTCGTCTCCCGTCTCACAAATCACCAAGGAGCCCTCATGAAAGATAGAACTCTCTGAAATAGCCCGAAGCGTTCGAAGCGCCAAACCCTTCTCATACGGGGGATCAAGAAAAATGAAGTCAAACGTGAGTGTTTCTCCGGCCAACTGTTGAACCGCCTTGATCGCGTCAGAATTTTCTACCCGCGCGTCGCCCCGCAATCTTAAAAGTTCCAGAGAGCGTTTGATTGCCCGGCACTGGGCGGGGTTCTTCTCCACAAAAATGACGGACTCGGCTCCGGAAGAAAGCGCTTCAATACCCAAGGCGCCGGTTCCGCTGTAGAGATCGAGGACGCTCTTGCCCTCAACTTCTCCCTGCAACATGTTGAAAACGGCCTGCCGAACTTTGTCGGCGGTAGGGCGAAGACGCGGGTTGGGCTTAAACTCTATCTTTTGCCCGCGCAAACGCCCGGTCAGGATTTTCATTATCAGGCCAGCACCGTTATTTTTTGGTCAAATGTCTTAAAGCGCCCGCGGAGCATCGCCTTGAGAAGCCGGTGTTCGGGACGCTCCAAGCGCGGGTCTTTCTCAATGAGGTTCTTCGCCTCGCGTTTCGCTTTTTCCAAAGTTTTGACATCCTTCGCCAGATCGCCTATCCGAAGCTTGAGAAACCCGTGCTGTTTCTCCCCGACAAGCTCTCCCGCGCCTCTCAGTCTTAAGTCCTCATCCGCGAGGATAAAACCGCTCTGTGTTTTCTCAAACACCGCCAACCGCTCCCTTGATTCCTCGTGGGCCGTATCGGAAAAGAGGACACAAAATGATTCCTCGCTTCCGCGCCCCACGCGGCCGCGCAACTGATGAAGCTGCGCCAAGCCGAATTTTTCGGCGTTCTCGACGATTATGAAGTTAGCGTTCGGCACGTCAATGCCCACCTCGATCACGACCGTGGAGATCAGGAGCTCCAACCGTTTTTCCTTAAAATCCGTCATGATCTTTTTCTTCTCTTCGCTTCTCATTTTCCCGTGGAGAATTCCGACCCGACGACGACTGAATATTTGCGTTAAATCTTGATAGACCGCCAAAACCCCTTTCGGGGAAAACGCGCCGGACTCGTTGATGAGCGGGCAAATCACGTACCCTTGGCCACCCTTCGCCAACAACCCATCGACAAAACGATAAATTTCTTCCCGCCGGTCCTCCCCCGTCCATAAGGTCGTAATGGGTTTGCGTCCTTTGGGTAATTCCGCGATATTAGAAATATCGAGATCGCCGTACAGAGTCATCGCAAGCGTTCTCGGGATCGGCGTCGCGGTCATGAGCAGAAAATGCGCCGATCCGCCTGATTTATCTTTGAGACGCGCTCTCTGGGAAACGCCGAATTTATGCTGTTCGTCGATCACCACGAGCCCCAATTTTTTAAACTTAACCGATTCCTGAATCAGCGCGTGCGTTCCCACAAGCACTTGAATTTCTCCGGCAGCGGCGGCGCCCAAGAGACGCGACCTCTCTTCCGGCGAAACACCTTGAGCCAGATAGCCGCAGGAAATACCGAGCGGCTCGAGCATTTGGGTCAGGGTGATAACGTGCTGCTGCGCCAACACTTCCGTAGGCGCCATCAGCGCACCCTGAAACCCGTTCGCGACCGTGAACACAAGCGCGGCCGCCGCGACAGCCGTTTTGCCACTGCCGACATCTCCCTGCACCAACCGGTTCATCGGGCGCGATTTCTTCATGTCCTGAATGATCTCTTCAATCGCGTTCCTCTGACCGCTCGTCAGTGAAAACCTGAGCGATTCGACGAGCCGATTGACTTCCTCTTGTCCCTCCACATACGAAATCGTGCTGTTTTCACGCTGGATCTCATTTTTCTTTATCTGGACAAAAAGCTGCATCAAGAAAAATTCGTCAAAGACCAGCCGCTCGTAAGCGGCTTTTTGGCTCTCAAAATCGTCCGGAAAATGAATCTGTTTGAACGCGTAAACGCTCTCCGCGAGGCCAAGCCGCTTCCGGACAGGCAGCGGCAAAGGGTCCCGGACCAGCGACAGCTTTTCCTTTAACAAACGAAAAAGAAGCGCACGGATACTTTTCTGGTAAAGGTCTTCGGTCAGCGAATAAATCGGCACGATTCTTCCCGAATGAATGTTCTCTAGAGACCAAAATTCATACTCCGGATGGACCATCTGAAAATGGTTCCCTTCCTTTTCCACTTTCCCGCAAAGGACCACTTTCAACTTGGGAAGAAACACCTTGGACAAATAGGCCTGATTGAACCAGACGGCAAAAAGATGGCTCCTCTTGTCCGAGACGACGACCTTAAAGATCGTTTGCCCGTTTCTTGTCCGGAGCAGGCCTCGGCTTGAGACGATGCCCGCCGCGCATTCTTTTTCACCTGCCACAAGCTCCGAAATCGATTTCACCTGCCGGCGGTCTTCATAGCGCCGCGGAAAAAAATAAAAAAGGTCTTCCAGGGTATGGAGGTCCAGGCGGGTCAAGAGTACGGAGCGCTCGGGGCCGACGCCTTTTAAATATCGGGGAGAGGTTTTAAGCGTGACCCCACCACTTGTTTTTCGCGATTGCTGTAAGCAATCGGTCCGCTTAGCGGACGAAACAGGTGGTGGGGTGAATTCTTCTTGAAATGCCATCGAAAAGATGTTACATTGCCTCTTCGTTAATTTAAGGAGACTTTAAGTGTCCAGAGTATGTTATTTTACGGGCAAACACCCGCATTCCGGCAAGAAAATCACCCGGCGCGGTATCGCCAAAAAGTCGGGGGGTATCGGTTTAAAAACCACCGGGATTACGACGCGGCGTTTTCTGCCAAACCTTCAGACGGTCAAAATCATTGAGAACGGCACGGTCAAACGGGTCCGCGTCGCCGCCAGCTACCTCAAAACCGGCAAAGTGGTCAAGGCCCCCAAGCGGACCTGGAAAACTAAGACCAGTCCTCCAGCTCAAGCTGTATAGAAGCAATCCCCTGAAAGTGTTTTAAGGCCGGCTGATACACAATGTCGAACGTGTTTCGATGCCTTGAGGCGTTCCAACGCTCGTACATCCTGAAACCAACCACCTCGCAGGTGGTTTTTCCTTCCTGATCGGTGATCCAGCATTGAAGCGTGTCTTTCCCTTTTTTCTGAGGGTGGCTTTTTGTCTTCACGCCTTTTGAGAGAAAGAGAGGTTTTTTATTACCGGGCCCAAAAGGCGCGAGCTTGTCCAGGTCCTGCATAAATTTGAGGTCGAGCTCGGAAAACGGAATCTCCCCGTCGATGCCAAGCTCCGAGGAGGTGCTCAATTCTTGTTTCTTCTGGACGGCGACCTCGTTCAGGCGATTCCTGAAAATCGAAATATTTTCTTCCTTGAGGGTGAGCCCGCAGGCCTGCGCGTGCCCGCCAAAATTCAATAAAAGTTCTTCGCACTGAACCACAAAGTCAAAAAGTGAGACCTGAGGGACGGATCTTCCCGAACCTTTGCCAACGCCGTTCTTCAAGGAAATCACGATCGAGGGACGGTGATAACGCTCCACGAGGCGCGACGCGACAATCCCCAAAACCCCTTCGTGCCAGTCAGGACTCTCAAGAACCAGCACTCGTTCATGATCTTTTAGAGAGCTGGTTTCCACACGTTCCAGCGCCTCTTCGAACGCGGCGCTTTCCACTTTTTGCCGGTCGCGATTTCCGGCATCTAAAATTTGGGCTAAATTCCGTGCTTCCATGGCGTTCTCAGTGATCAGAAGCTTGAACGCGTTTTCCGGCGAGCCCATGCGCCCGGAGGCATTAATACGCGGGCCCAGCCCAAAGGCGATATCACGATAACTCAAATAACTCCGCGAAACTTTCGAGACATCCATCAATGCTTTTAAGCCAGGCCGCTTGGTATTGGCCAGTCTGGGGAGCCCATACTTCAACAAGATCCTGTTTTCTCCACGCATCGGCGCCATATCCGCTACCGTTCCGATCACCACAAGATCCAGATAACTTTCTACTTCTTGAAAATTACCCGCGAGCGCCCACCCGAGTTTAAATGCGAGGCCGCAGGCGGCGAGGTCCGGATCCCCCTGTCCCTCCCCTGCGGCGGCGCTCACAATGGCATAGGCGGGAGGCAAGCCCTCTTCTTTCGGCAAGTGATGGTCCACGATGATCACATCCACATTTTTTTCCTGCAAAAAGCGTACCTGCTGATTTCCGGTGATCCCGTTATCCACGGTGATCACTAAGGTGTATTTTTTCTTGAGTAACTTTTCAAGGGATTCCTGATTTAAACCATACCCTTCGTTGATGCGATGAGGGATAAACGCATCCACGTCGACGCCCAGCTTTTTCAAAATAGGATACAAAATCGCGCTGCCGGTCACGCCGTCCACATCATAATCGCCATACACCAGGATCTTTTCTTTACGTTGGATCGCCGAACGGATGCGCCCGACGGCCTTTTGCATTCCGGGGTATTTCATTGGGTCTTCGAGTGAACTTAAGGAAGGGTTCAGAAAATTAAAAATCTCCGAAGAGCCTTTAAGGCCCCTTCGGAGAATAATTTGAGCGATAGCCGGGTGCAGATTAAATTCTTTGGCAATGCCTTGGGCGGCGTCCTCGGTCGGATGCACCACCCATTTTTTCTCCATTATTTCTTGGCCTTTTTCGAGCCCGGCCAATCCATCAACACCGGCGCGGCGATGTAAACCGTCGAATAAGTGCCTGTGATAACGCCGACCATCATGGTGAACGCGAAATCATTGATGACCTCGCCGCCAAAAAAATACAGCGACGTGACCACCAGCACGACGGTCAATGTCGTCAGAATAGTTCTTGCCATGCATTGGTTAATGCTGGTATTAATGGCCTGCTCGAACGTTTCTTTGACGCCGGTTCTGCGATGTTCCCGGATCCTATCAAAAATGACGATCGTGTCATTGATTGAATAACCTAAAACCGTCAACACCGCCGCGAGCACCGGTACCGATATCTCTCTGCCCGCTATCGCGACGCACGCGATGGTGATCAGCGCGTCATGAAGGAGTGACAAAATCGCCCCGAAGGCAAATTTAAAGTCAAAACGCCAGATGACATAGACCCAAATACCCAGCAAAGATAAAATCGTGGCCCAGAGCGCCTTGACGCGAAGCTCTTTGCCGACAATCGGGCCGACATTCTCGGATCGAAAGAGCTCTGCCGGATTGTCAGGAAAATCCTTCTTGATCACATCCTCAATGGCCTTGTCCGTATTGAGAGGCGCGCGGATGATGATTTGATTCGTGTCCCCGACTTTTTGAATAATCGAAGTGCCGAGCCCCACCTCATTCAACGCTTTACGAATCTTGTCCACCCCGATGGAATTGGCAAAGCGGTATTCCAGAAGCGTCCCGCCCGAGAAATCAACGCCGAACATCTTATCGCCTCTCATCACAAAGACGACAAGCCCGGCGATAATCACGATCGTGGACAATAAATAACAAATTTTTCTGACTTTCAAATAATCAATCGACGGGGGTTTCCTCAAGAAATGCAACATCTTCAGGGATTTCAGGCCGCCTTTGGCCAGCATCAAATCAAAAATGGCACGGGTCACAAAAACCGCCGTAAACATGCTGGCTAAGAGACCGATCGAAAGCGTTAACGCAAACCCTTTGACAGGCCCGCTCCCCATGAAATAAAGGATCGCGGCTGTGATCAGCGTCGTAAGATTGGAGTCGAGAATGGTCGCAAAGGCCTTGTGATAACCCGCCATCAACGCGCCGGCCATCGGTTTGTTTAAGGCCTGCTCTTCCCGGATACGTTCGAAAATAAGCACGTTCGCGTCCACGGCCATACCGATCGTCAGCACGACACCGGCGATGCCGGGCAACGTCAGGGTGGCATGAAAATAACTGAGGGCCGCAAGAATGATCAGAATATTCAAAAACAGCGCGAAATTGGCGATCAGTCCCCCCAAGAGGTAATAAACGGCCATGAACAATACGACCAGAATAAATCCGATGAGGGCCGCGCGAATGCCCTGTTGGATCGAATCTTTACCAAGCTGGGGTCCGACGGTCTTGTCATCCTCCACAATAATCGGGGCCGGCAAAGCGCCCGCTCTTAACGTGATCGCAAGATCCGCCGCTTGATCGGCCGTGAAACGGCCGGAAATTTGAGCGCGGCCGGAAGGAATTCTTTCGTTGATGACGGGGGCGGATTGGACTTTATCATCCAGCACAATCGCGAGGCGCCTTCCGACATTCGCGCCCGTAATATCCGAAAAGGACTTGCCCCCTTCCGAATTAAATTCCAAACTCACCACGGGTTCGCCGTATTGGCCGAAATCCACTTTGGCGTTAGTGATATATTTTCCGGTCAACACGGTCTCTTTTTCCAAAAGCAGATCCGCGTCCTCTTCGGATTTATAAAGCTGATAACCCTCCGGCGTTTTGCCGGCCACCGCTTCTCTCAAAGCGTTGGAATCGTCGGACACGATCTTGAATTCAAGAAGCGCGGTTTTGCCCACCAGTTCCAGAGCGCGCCGGCGGTCCGTCAGACCCGGCAACTGCACGACAATGCGGTCCAGCCCTTCCGCCTGAATCGACGGCTCCGCCACACCGAATTGATCAATACGGTTGCGTATAATCTCGATGGCTCTTGAGACCGCGTCAAACTTCGCATTCTCGGGAAGCTTCGAGGTATCCACGCGAAGCGTCAAATGAATGCCGCCCTGCAAATCAAGTCCCAGCTTGATTTTTCCGGGCCTGGGGTGAGCTCCATGGAGGTCAAAAGGCGGATAGGCATAGTAAAAACAAACAGCCATCACGACTGCAATCAGCGGCATGCGCCATCTTAAGCTTTGGGTCGTCATCCCACCACCTCTTTCTGTGACGACAAAGTCGTCACAATGCTACGCATTAAAATTGAAAATTTAGAAAGCGGTGGTGGGATCATTGCCTGCTTTTTTTCATTTGCTGGATAGAAGCTTTTTCAATTTCGACTTTGACATTGTCCGCGATTCGAATTGTCGCTGTTTTCTCCCCGACCGACACGACCGTGGCGTGAATCCCTCCGACCGTGATCACCTCGTCATTTTTATCGACTTTCGCGATCATGTCCGCATGCTCTTTTTGTTTTTTTTGCTGCGGGCGGATCAATAGAAAATAAAACACCACGAACAGGAAAATTAAGGGCAAAAACTGCAAAAGAGCGCTGGGTTGCGCCGAACTTCCATCCGGCCCCGCCACTGCCATCGTCAAATAATTAATCATGATTTTCTCCTTAAATGAGCGCACAACTTATGGAACGCAGTGAACATAAGTTGTTTCGCGAATTTAATCCGCCGCGCTTTTTGGCGGATCTCTTTGCTCATAATCCCTTTCAAAATCTAGGCGAAATTCTTGAAAGCGGTCTTCTTGAATGGCCTCTCTCATCGACGTTAGCAATTGTATAAAAAATGTAAGGTTGTGTAAAGAAGCAAGTCGCCCGGCTAAATATTCTTCCGCGTTGAACAAATGGCGAAGGTAGGCCCGCGAATACGTGAGGCAGGTATAGCAGCGGCATTGATCGTCAATCGGCCGGAAATCTTTTGTATAAGAGGCCCCCCGGAGCAACAACTTACCTTTTGGCGTAAAAACCGTCGCGTTACGACCGTTGCGGGTTGGGATCACGCAATCGAACATGTCAATGCCTTGAGAGACCGCCTCGAACAAGTCAAGCGGCATGCCAACACCCATCAGATACCGCGGTTTGTCAACGGGCAACTCCGGGACCGTCGCCCCCAGCACCTCGTACATCTGCTCATTTGGCTCTCCCACGCTCAAGCCCCCGATGGAATAACCGGGAAAGTCCATCTCCGAAAGTTCAACCGCCGCTCTTTTTCTCAAACCCTTGTTCATTCCGCCCTGCACAATACCGAATAAAATGCCGGGAAAGGGTTTCGGATCCTCCTCTATCCTCTTTAACCAATAGGCCTTGCTCTTTCTTGCCCACGCGTTTGTCAACTCGAGCGATTTTTCAACATAGGCCTCTTCGCAAGGGAATTTGACGCATTCGTCCAGCGGCATCAATATGTCGCTGCCAAACGACCACTGCACGCGAACCACGTCTTCCGGCGTTAAAAAGTGCTTAAGGCCGTCAATATGTGATTGGAATTCGACGCCGTCGCTTTTTATTTTGATCCGTGTCGCAAGACTAAAAATCTGAAAGCCGCCGGAATCGGTCAGGATCGGTTTGTTCCAGCTCATAAAACGGTGGAGACCGCCCGCCTCTTCAATGACCTTCTCGCCGGGGCGAAGAAAAAGATGGTAGGTGTTCGAAAGGATGATCTGGGCGCCGGCATCCAATAATTCCTGATTGGAGATCGTCTTGACCGTCCCTTGAGTACCAACCGGCATAAAAACAGGCGTTTTCACCAAGCCATGCGCCGTTTTTAAAAACCCGGACCGGGCCTTGGTTTGGTTATCCTGATGTTCGACCGTGAAGAGCTTCGTTGATAAACTTTCGGCGGGCCTAGGTCTAGTCTTCAGTTTCATATCTTGTCACTCTCTGCCCCCATTGTGAGTCCTTTAGCGTATGAAATAGGATACCAAAGCCCATCACGAGCAACACCGCTGAAACGATATAGACGGACAGAGGTGTCCCAAGACCCATGAGCGCCCAACCGAGTATGCCCAAAGCAAATAAAATCGTAAAACCGCTATACGTCAGAAGAAACCCATAAGCAAACTTCGGCTTGAGCGAAAGCAAGAGCCCGAGCATCACCGGAAGAAGCGCCTGGACACATATCCATTGAAACATTTCGACAAAACCGCCCTGTTCGTTGATCTCGCGCAAGGCCCAAAACGCCCACAACAGATTCGCGACCGGCCCGAGTACCAAAAACGGCAAATATTTTTTTAGCATGGCGCTCATAATATCACATTCCCCAATGACTCGCTACCTGATGAGCATCGCGTCACCGTAACTGTAGAAGCGGTAGCAGGAAGCGATCGCGTGGTCGTAGGCCTGTTTGCGGAATTTCTCGCTCATGAAGGCCGAAACAAGAAGCAAAAGCGTGGTTTTGGGAAGATGAAAGTTTGTGACGAGGTGGTCCACCACTTCAAAATTAAAAGGCGCTCTGATAAAAAGATCGGTATAGCCGCTTCCCGCGGTCAGTGTTTTTTTTTGGACGCAGGTCTCGAGCGCCCGAAGCGTCGTAGTGCCGACGGCCCAGATCCCCTTTTTTTGAGCTTTTGCCTGATTGATCTGGCGGGCAACATCTTCTGAAATCTCAAAATATTCTGCGTGCATCCGGTGATGCTCGGGATCCTCCACCGGCTTAAATGTCCCATAACCCACATGAAGTGTCAGCGTGAGGACTTTGACGCCTTTGGCTCGGATTTTTTCCAAAAGATTTTTTGTGAAATGAAGCCCCGCAGTCGGTGCCGCCACGGCCCCTTCTTTTGCCGCGAAAACCGTTTGATAATTTTCCATGTCCGACACTCCGGCCTCGCGTTTGATGTAGGGCGGAAGCGGCATCGTCCCTATTTTCGACGCGAGGGCCCTGATATTGTCGACGCCCTTGAATTCAAAGAGGGGGATTCCGTCGGTGTCTCTTTTTAAAAAAACCGCTTCCCCGTTTTCCGGAGGGAAAAATAGTTCCTGCCCTTCTTTCATGCTTGGCTGTACCAAGCATTTCCATGTGGTCTCCGAGACCGGCGATAAAAGCAGAAGGTCGACTTTGCCTTCCGTTTTCTTCTTTCTTCCCAGGATCCTCGCGGGAAAAACCTTCGTGTCGTTCAACACCAGTACATCGCCGGCGGGCAGAGATTCCAAGAGATCAAAAAAATGCTTATCGGTTAACGACCCTTTTTTTCTATCGGCCACCAAAAGGCGGGAGGCATCCCGTTTGGGAAGCGGACTTTGAGCGATCAGTTCCTTGGGAAGCGGGTAGTCAAAATCATTCAAGACGCATCACTCACGATTTTGGAGCCCGGATAATAAAACTCGAGGATTTTGTCATAAGGGCGTCCAAAAAGCGCCTGGCCAAAAGTGCCCCACTGGCACAGTCCCACGCCATGCCCCCATCCCTTGCCTCGAAATTCGACGGCATCGTCGGAAATCACCACTGTAAAATGGGTGCTCCGGATCCGATCGCCACCGATCCACACCCGGAAGTCCTTGGCCGCGATTGCTACCTCTTGGGAGGTCCCCATGATCCTTAAACTGCCGACCCTGCCCGAAGGAGTCAAAGAAATGATTTCTATTTTCAAGATCTGACCGGCGGGCCTTCCATATTTACTCATCTTCTCCTCGATTTCGGAAAGAGGGATTGTAGTCTCCCAAGAATAATGAGGCGAGAGGCGACAATAGCCGCACTTGACGCCGCCGGCGAGCGGCGGAAGGTCTATTTTCCACAACTCTTTCGCGGCGGCGGTCATACCGGCGCAGGTCGCATGGAAATAAGCCGGGAATAACTTCCCTTGATATGTGAGCACTTGTCCTCGCGTTTCATCCACGGCGCGGTTTGTCCGGAATCTTTCTTTTGCCGTTCCTCCATACACCTGGGAACTGGTACCACTTTTAACATCAAACTCAGCGGCGCGGCTCACCTGCGCCTGATACAAGGCGTAAGTCCGGGCCGCGACGCTTTGCGCCTTCAAGGCCTCGGTCGGCCACCAAAATGCCACTTCATGAGGCAAGACGCCGTAAAGATAATCTTCGATCCCGATCCGGTTCACCGCGAACATCGTGCCGCTCTTATCCTTAAGAATATCCACGACCCCGCGAAATTGAGATTGATTGAGACGCAGGTCCCTGTCGCCGGCCGTCTCGATGCGGATTCCGGAGGCCAAAAATTCCTCTTTTCCAAAATAAAATCCCCGGAGAGAAACGGAGAGATTCGCATCGGATAACCGCTTGCCCCGCTTCAATACTTTTAAGGACGGTAAGGCCTGTAAGGTATAAGCGCCTTTCACATTCACGCGAAAAATCGGCTGATTCTCGGCGACAAGGACACGGATCACCGGCTCGGCGGAGGCGCTGGCGCTTTTGAAGAGAAATACCGTTACCAGAAATAGCGCGGCCGAGAAAAATCGTTTATGGGGGTTTTTCATCATGTTCGATGAGATTCGAAGAGATTATTTTTTTGAATTAAAAAGATCCTGGGATTTTGTTTTTGAAACGAGGGACGCTCCAAGATGCTCGTAGGCAAAAGCGGTCGCCTCCCGGCCCCGCGAGGTGCGCTTTAAAAATCCGTTCTTCAGGAGAAACGGCTCTACCACATCCACGATCGTATCCGCTTCTTCATTCAGCGTCGCGGCGAGAGACTCAATTCCCACCGGGCCGCCGGCATACATTTCAATGATCGTCTTCAATACCTTGCGGTCCAACGCGTCCAAGCCAGACCGGTCAATCCCCTGGCCCGAGAGCGCTTTTTCCACGACCTCGTGATTGATCTTTTTATACAATTTCACCTGGGCATAGTCCCTGACGCGGCGTAAAAGCCGGTTTGCGACCCTCGGCGTCCCGCGAGACCGCTGTGCGAGTTGAAAAGCGGCGTCCGGGTCGATCGCAATGGACAAAAGCTTTGCGGACCGCTCGATGATCTTGGTCAGGTCTTCGGCGGAATAAAAATCAAGGTGAAACGACAATCCAAAACGTCCTCGCAAGGGTGAGCTCAAAAGGCCGGATCGCGTCGTCGCGCCGATCAGCGTAAAACGTTTGAGCGCAAACTTGATGGTCTTGGCATAAGGGCCTTTATCCACCACAAAATCTATCTTGTAGTCTTCCATCGCGGGATACACAAATTCTTCAACCACTTTTGAAAGCCGGTGAATCTCATCGATGAAAAGAATATCCCCGTCCTCCAGATTGGTAAGAATGCCTATCAAGTCTCCTGCTCTTTCAATGGCGGGGCCGCTCGTGGCCATGATTTTTGCCTTCATTTCATGAGCGACAATGTGGGCCAGCGTCGTCTTTCCAAGGCCCGGGGGACCCGATAAAAGAATATGTTCCAACGGCTCTTTTCTTTTCTTGGTGGCTTGAAGCGCGATATGAAGATTCTCCTTCAAGCCCTCCTGCCCGATGAACTCCGATATCTTCGTGGGCCGTAGCGACAGGTCCAGTATCCCTTCCGCATCCTCGGAATTTTCGGTCAAAAGCCGTTCGCGGCCGGCACGCTCAAAATCGATCTTCTCCCGTTCGGAAACCTTTTTCTCGACGTTCATTTGTCTACCTGCTTTTTTTGGCGGTAAACTTCGTTCAAAACCTCTTCGACGCTTGAAAGATTTTGTTTTCTTTGAAATGCCTTCTGCACCATCTGCCGGGCCTCTTCTTTTTTGTACTGAAGCTGGGTCAGCACCTCGAGCGCCTCTTCGCGGATATCCGCCGCCGGCGCTCTGACTCCGCTCTGATCGGGAGTTGTCTGCATCAGGCCAAACTTCCCCATCTTGCCCTGAAGTTTTGCGATGATCTCTTTTCCACGCTGCTCCCCGATCCCCGGCAGGGATTTCAAAAACGCGATGTCTCCCTCATTGATGGCCTGCGCGATATCCGGAATAGGCATGCTGAGCGCCCGCACGGCCGCCTTCGGGCCGACGCCTGAGACCGTGATAAACTTTTCGAAAAATTCTTTTTCCACAAGATTTGAAAAACCGATCAGGATCGGAATGCTTTTGGACGGATCCGTTTGATAATAATGGTAGGTGATCAGCGTGATTTTGGACCCTTTCGTGAGTTTTCCGTCGAAGCCCTTCATCACGGCGGTGGGAATATAAACTTCATACGCGATGCCTCCGACATCCACGACCAACGTATTCTCCGAGAGGCCGTCGACATTTCCGCTGATACGCGAGATCACGCTATTGTCCTCTTTTTAGACTGAAAACATAGGAGATGGCGACGGCCAGCGCGTCGGCTACGTCCGCCGGCTCGGGCGTTTGTTTAAGCTTGAGATAATGCTGGACCATTCGTTGGACCTGCGTTTTGTTCGCGTGTCCCTGACCGGTCACGGCCTTCTTAACGTGGGTCGAGGCCAGACTGACAAGCGGCACGTCATTTGTCCCGCTTAAAAGACACACGACGCCGCGCACATGCCCCATCAAGATCGCCGTCGCGGGATGTTTGTAATGCGCGTAAAGTTTTTCGATCACCAGCACATCCGGGTGAAGCTCCGTGATGACGTCCGACAACGCGCCGTGTATTTTTTTAAGCCGGGACGCGATCCCCACGGACGCTTTCGTTCGAATAATCCCCGCTTCCAAAAGCCTGATTCTTTTGTCCTGAGAAAAATGATCGGCAATAGAAACAACGCCGTAGCCTGTCACCTGCAAACCCGGATCAACCCCCAAAACCCGCATCACCCCACCATGTGTTTTGTTCGCGCTGCGAACCGATTGCTTTGCAATCGTAAAAAATACATGGTGGGGTCACCCCGCCATCTGCTGAAGCACTTCGTCCGGAATGTCGAAGTTGGCGTACACATGCTGCACGTCTTCGTTATCCTCCAACGCCTCCACAAGCCCTAACACATTCTTTGCGTCATTGCCGGCGAGCTTGACGGTCGTGGACGGAATCATCGTAATTTCAGCGGTTTCCTGAGAGATCTTGGCGTCGCCGAGCGCCTTTTTCACTTTTTCAAAGTCCTGAGGCTCGGTCGTGATTTCATAAGAATCTTTGTCGGCGATGAAATCGGCGGCGCCCGCGTCCAGCGCGATCGACATTAATCTTTCCTCATCCGCCGCTTCTTTTTTTAAGACAATAAAACCCTTTTTAGCGAATTGCCACGCCACGGAACCCGCGCCGGACATGTTGCCGCCTTTTTTCTCCAGGACACTCCGGATCTCCGCCGTCGTGCGGTTCTTATTATCCGTTAACGCCTCGATCAAAATCGCCACGCCGGCCGGCCCATACCCTTCGTAAGTCACCTCTTCGTAGGTCACGCCGGGAAGCTCGCCCGTCCCTTTCTTGATGGCTCGCTCAATGTTATCGGAAGGCATATTCGCTTCCTTGGCCTTCATCAGGGCCGTCCTAAGCCGCGGATTGGCGTCGGGATTCCCCCCGCCGTTTCTCGCCGCCACCGTGATTTCTTTGATCAGCTTGGTAAAGAGTGCGCCGCGCTTGGCATCGAGCGCTCCCTTTTTATGCTTGATCGTCGCCCACTTGGAATGTCCTGACATGAAAAACAAACCCCCTAGAGGTGATTGAAAAATTATAACACACTTCGCGCGATCTGTTAACCCTTCTTGGTCTTAAGATTCAATATAAAAATATCGTCCTTAAAATTCCCTTGTTTAAAGCGGTTCAATTCTTCGATCAACCGCTGGTTCAATTCCTCATGGGAAACCTCATGATTCCGTTTCAAAAAATCCATGAGCTTCGTTTCTCCGAAAGACTCGTCTTCGGCGTTGGTCGTCTCAATGACCCCATCCGTAAAAAGGAGAATGCGGTCCCCTCGTTCAAAAGACAGTTCCTCTTCATACCTCCCTTCGTCCTCCTCCAAAGAAATTCCGACGAATGTCGTGTGGGAACCCAGCTTTCTTACCTTGGAATCGTGCACATGATAAATATATTGGTTGGGATGTCCATAATTCGAGTAAATCAATTTCATCGTCTTAAAATCAAGCAGCCCGCAAAAAGCGCTTAAGTACATATGCGTGCCTTCAAAATCTCTCGAAATAAAATGATTCAGCTCTTTCAAAAGATCTCCGGGTTGGACATCAGGCTGGGCAAGCCGTTCAAATTCGGCGTGCACCCGATTCACAAGAAGCGCGGCCGGTATCCCATGCCCGGTCACATCGCTGATAAAAAACATGAGCCGATGCTTATCCAGAAATTTGAATTTCGCATAATCTCCTCCCACATACCCCATGGGAATATAACTGACCGCGATATCCACCTCGTCGGTCTGAAGGGACTCCGGAATCAAGGTTTTATGAACGCGGCGGGCGAGCTCCAGCTCCTCCTCGATTTGCTTATTTTTCTCCTCGATCTCTTTTAACAACAAAAAATTCTCAATCGTTCGATCGTTCTCTTTTTTACGGATCACGACACAGATGAGGTAAGCAATGCCGATGAAGATGAGGCCGTCCACATAAGGATGAAATCGAGAAAGGTGAGGAATCGGGTATTTCAAATAAAGCGTGACATAAAAATAGTAAAAAGTGAACGCGGTCACAACCATGCCAGTCAAATGAAAGACGTCGGACAAGGACCACGGGATCATCATCGAACTTAAAAGAAGCGCAAACGCGTAGTAAAAAACGAACACGAGCGCGTTGTCATGATAAACGACGCCGACGCCTGTCAGCGCCACGATAAAAACGGCCGTATAAAGAAAGCCGCATAGCTTGCTGGCCCGAACGGAGGATGCCTTTTGGTTCAACGAAATAAGGACCGCGGTCCCCGTCAACAAAATGGCCCAGAACGGCAGCTCGGCGGCCTTGAACGTATCCACGTGAAAAACGGCTTTCCGGATGACGTACTGAAACGAGACGAAAAAGTAAATAGAAGTGGTCACGAGACAGGCGAGACGGACCCTTGACTTAATAAGCGTCCATTGCTGTCGATGGTGCTCGTCTAAATACCGAGAAGGAATTTCGGCCTGTTTCATTGCCCTTTCCTAATGGATGGTATTTTATGGTACAATAAATCCGTGGACGCCCCCCAAAAAAGCCAGGAAAAAAGGAAGTACTTGCGTCATCCGATCCACGCGCCTATCCATTTTAGCATCAATCGTGGAAAGAACGCCAAGACGATTGAATCCAGGGACCTATCCCTGGGGGGCTTAAGCTTTCTTTACGCGCAACGATTATCCAGAGGCCATGTGATCCACTTCGGCATCCCGGTTAAACAAAAAACATTTGAAGTGACGGGCCGAGTCGTTTATTCGAAAGAGGACAGGAAATCAGGGCGCTTTCACACGGGCATCTCATTTGTCGACCCCTCCAGCACGTTCACGGCAAAACTGGCCGAGGAAGCGCTTGAAATCCTGGAATACCAAAAGAAAATCTCCAAAGAACGCGGGCTGTCCGTGTCCGAAGAAGAAGCGGCGGGACTCTGGATTCAGACCCAGCACATGAGGTTGCTCTAAGCGGAGAGAATCAGCTCCCTGTTTGTCCGAATAAGTTCTTTAACAGCTGCTCTTGCGCATTGCCCGCCCCGCCTTCGGCGGTCGCGCCCTGGTTCTTATTCAGCGCTTTTTGAAGTACGTTCGTGATGAGCTCCTGCCCTTTGGTCGCCATAACCCGTGAAAAAATATAGTCAGTATCCGGCAGAACGAGCAGGTTCTGGGTCGTTCCGGAGATTCTGACCGGAAATGCCAGATTTCCTTGCGAGTCCGCGATATACTGCATGGTCGGGACGTTCTGGATTAATATTTGCGACAACTCGGCGTCAAGCACCAACGTCGCTTCGCTTTTGATCGTGCCGGAGAGACCCACTTGGCCGGAACCATATAACGTGAATCCCTCGAAAAAAATCTGCAAGTTTGGAATCGTGATGATTCCATTCGTGATGGTCACCGGAAATTCGATGGATGGTATCGCCGTGTCGCGCTCCGCCAAATTCCTCCGGTGCTTTTCAGGCAGGCGGGTATTGATCGCATCGGCCACTCCGGGGATTTTAGACAAATGCTCAAAAACTTTTCTCAAAATATTGCCGTTGACAATGACGCCGTTGGCAAGCGCCACCTTCCCTGATCCGTTCAATGTCTGGGAAATCGCGGGCCACGAAACTCCCCGGGCGTCGCCGTTGAACGAAGCGGAAAAGATGCCGTGAAGCTCGGGCTGGCTGGGACGGCGGGGTGGCAAGAGGTCCTCAAGATAGATCCGGTCTATTTCAAGCGCTAGCGTAGATTGAGGCGCGGAGAGATAATTTTTTGAGGTGCCGGAACCGGAGAGCTTGCCTCGGGCGAAATTAGCCGTGAAATTTTTTAGCTGCATTTGACTTTCGGTAAAATGGGCGCTCAGATCCGCGTGGTCTAGCGCGCTCCTTAAAGACTCAACGGCTATTCTCCCTCTCTTTAAATCGAAATCGGAATCAAGGCCGGTGAGGTGGCCCGAATCGATCTTGAGGCGATTGATCTTGCCGGTCATGCTGCCCGACAGATCCTGCAATCCCGCGCGTTTGGCCTGCGGTATCGAATCGATAAGCTCCTGGATCTTGATCGTCGCGAGGTCCGTATCCAGACGAAAACCCTCCAGAAGATAAGGGCCTGTCGGCGAAGAAACGCGCAGACGTCCTTTTAATTGAAAGTTCTGCGAAGCGTTGAAAAGGGCCAGCTTCGCTTCAAAGTCCGTCGGCTTTGAAAAAGAAAGGTTTGTAATTAAAATATCCGAGTGCCTGATCGCCAGACGGATCGGAGGGGACGAGGAATTGTCCAGGAAACCGATCCCGGCGTCCTCTATCCTGATCGTTGAAATCGTGAAATCAGACAAAAAGGCAGGCGTCGTTTTCAGAGATGTGGGCGTGCGCCCGGAAGAAGGGGAGGGGTTTATTCCGTTGATTCTGACCATGCCACCCGCCTCTTTGATCACATTCAACTGCGGCCGGACCAGCGTAATGGACGCCACCTCCAGTTTTTTATGTAAAAGCGGCGCGAGGCGCACCTTGGCGCTCGCGAGCGCCAGATAAACGGCCGGTTTGGCCAAAGACTGTTTATCGCGATAAACCGCCACTTCTTTCGCCTCAAACACGATCCCGTTTTTCCAGCCCAGGGCCAGATGCCCTATCCGGACAGGGCTTCCCAGCGCCGTTTCCAACTGTTTCACAAGTTGGGGCCGGTAACGATCGGCGTCGAAAGTTAAAATAAAGACCGCGACCGCTCCAACGACGATTAAAATAAAAATAGTGCCGACGATCACTATTTTTTTAAACATGGGGCGCTTTCTTTAAGACCTTCTGAAAAGCGATCTTGCCGTCCCTTCCGATAAAACTAAGCGTCACATTGCCTTTTTTCGGGACGCCGGCGCGCCGCTCCACGGGGATCTTTTTCAATATTTCCGAAGGCACCTCTTGAAGAACATAGGCGCAAATCGCGTATTCGGTATGAGGGCGAGTGGACCAGGTCATCGTCAGAATTCCCTTTGGGTCCAAACTGTAATCGATCTCGGTTGGCTGCGATTTAAATGCGGCTAAGGCCTTGGCGTCAAACGGCTTTTCCGATGTCATCACCTTCATGCTGGAGTTGCGGTTAAACGCAAATTTTTGGTAAGGATAAAAAGTGGGGTCTTGCTTGTTTAAGACCGGCATCACGGACACCATATCCCAAGTGCCGATAAGTTCTGCTTTTGTGCAAGGCTTGCTCACCTTCTGCTGTAATATCTCCGCCGCTTGCGCGCTTGCGGCTGAAAATAATACAAGCCCTAAAATAAAAATATTGACGTTCTTTCGCTTCATAGAAATTTCTTCATGCGCGAGTCTTGATGCTCAAAATAAAAATATCGTCCTTAAAATCGCCTGTCTTGAACGACTTTAATTCTTCCACCAGTCTTTGATTCATCCCCTCGAAAGCCTCCGACCGACATCTGCCTAAAAAAGCCTTGAGTCGGCCGCTGCCGTATTCCTCCCCTTTATGATCGGTGATTTCGAGGACTCCGTCCGTGAAAAGAAATAGCACGTCCCCTTTCTGGTACGCGATCTCGTTTTGGAACACGACGCCGGAGTCGATCTCATCAACGCCAAGAAGCGTCGTTTGCGCACCTAGAGCCAAAATGTCGGAGTTCCTGAGGCGATAAATATATTGAGGCGGGTGGCCATAGTTAGAATAGATAATTTTGCAGGTTTCAAAATCGATCACGCCACAAACGGCCGTCATGTATAAATTCGTATCTTTGAAATCACGTTGGATAAAATAATTGAGTTTTTTGAGCAGGATACCCGGCTCTTTGGTCTCTCGGACCAACGTCTGAAACTCCGCATGCAGGCGGTTGACCAGGAGCGCGGCCGGCACGCCGTGCCCCGTCACATCGCTGATGAAGAAAATGAGATGGGTCTCGTCCAGAAAATAAAACTTTCCATAATCTCCACCGACGCCTGAAAGCGGCAAATAGGTGACCGCGATGTCGGCTTTCGCGGTGGTCACGGATTGAGGAATCAGCGTCTTATGCACGCGGGCGGCCAGCTCAAGCTCGTCTTGGAGGATCTGGCTTTTGGTTTCGACATCCTTCAATAAAACAAAATTTCTAGTGTCCCGCGCATTCTCCTCGCGGCAGATGATCAGACTCATGGCCGCCGCGAAACCGATGTGGATCGCGCCGTTGGCGAACGGGTCTGCCCCGAAAAAAGTCGGCGGGATCTTGATCACGCTTAAGTCCCGGCTGAAACAATAGATCCACCAGGCCGCAAAATGGAGCAGGATGAGTATCCAAAGGTCGTCCACGTTCCAGGGGATCAAAAGTGAGATGAAAAAAAGCGACAGGATGAACTGGGCGTAGTTAAACGATTGCGGCTCGTACACGGAGCCAAAAATGAAAAGGATGAGAGGAAAAGAAGTGAAAAGAAGTGCCAGATTTTTCGCCTGGGCCAGGGTCCGCACCTTCGAATTCGTGAAAATAACATACCCGCTGCCCAGCATTAAGACGCTGAGCGGGTATATTTTTTGATAGGTGAACCCGCCCGGAGTCAAAATCAGCGTCAGCGCGAGCGACAGAATGAAGAATCCGGTGATCGTGTAGCATAAAATATCAATCCGCTGTTTGAAACACCGCGTGCGCTGGGCGATGTACTCTTCCTGGTAACTTTGCGGAATGTCCACTTTTTGGCTCATTTTTTTATTTTGATATCTTCTTCGATCTTTTCTACGCCGATCTTCCCCAGTTTACCTATAAAAGGCCCGAATAGGAAACCCAAAGCAGCCACCACGGTCCCGACGGACAAAAACGCCATGAATGACGCAAACAGCTTGCCGTTTACGGTCACCGGCGTAAAATTGGGCCCTTGGGCCGTCGCGATCATGCTCATGAAATAAAAAGCATCCAAATACGGCATCTTTTCGAAGTGATACATGCCCGCGGTTCCTATCACCATCACGACCAGGACAATGCCCCCGGAAAAAAGGCCTCTTTTAAGCGGTGAACGATAATGATGATGAAAATGCTTGGCCATGCTTTTTACGATTTTAGCTCGATAACGAGCGCGCGAAAATTTGTCGCACCGGTATTCTTCGCCGCATGGGTTTCTTTTCCGATCCACATCGTCTGGCCGACCGTGCCGTCCACGATGGATACCTTGCCATCCGGATAGCTGAGCGTTAACTGCCCCGCCTCCAGGATGTAGATCAAATGGTCATACGCGTGCGTGTGCGTCACGATCGCCTCGCCCGGTTTGAACGCGATCTCCGACACTCGCAGCTTGTCGTTCTCAAAAATCTTATGATAAATATTCGGCCCTGCTACGAACTGATCCGGATAAGTCTCTTCCGCGAACGCACCGGCACGAAACGCCAACGCCGTAAAAACTGCCAATCCTATAATTACCCTCAATGGCTTCTTCATCAAAACACCTCCTGTATGATTCGGTGTAAAAAATCCCCGTTTTGTTCGATCATCATACCATAAATTTTAATTTTAGCTAGCAACTACGAGGCCATCCACTGCCTCGAGTGCTGTGCCGCGACTAGTTTTCTTTGAAGACTTCCGAGAGGAGTTGGTTGGCTTTGGTGAATTTCATCCAGCGGGCTTCCGAGAAGAAGTGAGCCAAGACCGCGAACGCGATTCCGGCGTACGCAAGGGCCAGTCCGCATGTCACGATCATTTTGGCTCCTGCCGTCCAGGGAGAATAATAAACGACTGCCGCGGGAAGAATGATGAGCCCGGCCGTCAAAAGAATCAAACTGAAAAGCGTCGCGAGAACCACCAGGCACTGCTGCCTGAAAAGCCGGACGCCCTGCAAGTAATAACTGACGCCGTGAATTTTAGCCAGATCCACGGCCTTTCGCTGGTAGCGCTTTGAAAACCCCAAAGCGGCTACCAACAAAGACCCGGTCAAGCTCTTTGATAATTTCATTACTTCTTTATTTTTCCAAGCATAAACCCTAGCGCTAAGGCACCGGCGGCCATTCCGCCGATGTAGGCCCACGGATTTTTCTTTACGTTCTTATCGGCCTCAATCGCCGTTTTCCTTATTTTCACACCGCTCTCAGTGACCGTCTTCTCCGCCACCTTCTTAAAGCGGTGTAGGCTCTGCTGCAGCTCATCTTTTTTCTCTTCCGCCGCCTCTCCCAACAGACTCAGAGCCTTATTGATTTTATGGTTATGGTTTGCTACGTTTGTCGCCATGGCGTTTCCCTTTCTTTAGTTTGTTAATATTGTTAATAACTAATTAACTATTAATAATATTACATGATAATACATATATTGCAATAGCCATATCTAAATATTATATCGATTAATTTATAGGGTAGGATTACTTTAAAGCCATTCTCCGAAAGACCTCTATCCCGACAGGATAAACGTAGATGATAATAACGATGCTGACCGGCACCAGCACCCAGCGCATCACAAAACTTCGGAGCGCGTCATTCTTGATCCGAAGCGGCAAATAGGCGCAAGCACACAAAAGAAGAATGGTTATCAAAAACCAGATGATCGGATGGTCGAAGAATCTCATCCCTCGCCTTCCCTCTTGGCGATGAAGCTGATAGACCCCTCCGCGTCGATATCGACCTCTATTTCCATGGGCCGGCAGCACACCTCGCAATCCGTCACAAACGCCTGCCGCTTGCCCGCCGTCTGATCAATCCGCACTGAAATTGATGCCGAGCAGTAAGGACAATTGAATTCTTGATCGCTTTCTAAGACCATGTTTATTCGATTTTGCTTGACCCTTTTACCGGCTTTTTATTCACCGACGGATCAAAAATTTCGATGACCTCTTCTTCCGCCTTCTTGTACTTATTCAATTTTTCTTGGGCTTTTACTCCCGCTTCTTGAAGGGTCGGTTTTGCGGCGCCTTTCATCTCAATGCCGAGCTCACGGTTCTCCTCCTCATCCGCGGCGAAAACAACGCCTCCAACCATTAGTTGGCTTATCAAAAAGGATAAAACAATTCTTTTCATCAGGTGTTAGGCCGTCCTTTTCAAAACGAAGACGGTTGGATTGGCGGACTTTCCGTCCGTGTTGATCGCGCCCCAGGTTTGCTTCAGCTGATCATCGGACGGCTGTTCGAGCACCAACGTGTTCATGTACATCTGGCCGGTGAGCTCCTTGCGGGTTTCGGCAGTGGCTTCAAAACTCATGCGGCCGACGTCGGCCTTCTTAAGCTCAAACTGCGGTTGGTTGCCGATCATGCAGTAATGCGTCATGGAGAGCTTCCCGTTTTTGTCATGATACACGGAAACCATCTCTTGGGGCGTGCCCGGAAAAAGCGTTTCGACCACCGAGCGGCCGCCGGAGGTCACCTGATATTCGACCGCAACGGGCTGAGCGGCTTCGCCTTCATTTTGGGAGACGCCTTCCCATTTCCCTGCCAGCGCCTTGATTCGTTCAAACTCTCCTGACGCAGTCGGCGGCGCATAGGCCGATGGCTCTCCGGCCATCACTGGTGCCGCGGACATGATTAAAACTACCGCGGCCGTCAAAACCCAACGCTTCATATTCATCGAGACCCCCCTTTTATTCTTTCCCAAGGTATTTTTCCACTTTTTCTATGAGATCGGTTCGATCGACGGGCTTATAGATCACCTCATCGGCGCCTATCGCTTTAAAAAATGTTTCGTCAATATTTCTATAACCCGTCACCACGATCAGCGGCAAATCTTTTAGTTTTTCTTCACTCCGAATATTGTGGCAAATCTGATCTCCGCTCGTATCCTTCATGCCATAATCCAAGATCACAAGATCGAATGATTCCGTCATGAGACGCGTGAAGACCTCGGAGCCATGGGATACTTCGACAATCTCATAGCCTACTCGTTCAAGCATCCGGTGGAAAAGATGCGTGTACTCCCGATCATCATCAACGATCATGATCCTTTTGGACATGGGACACTCTCCCCTCTCCCTTTGTACCGCGGCAGGCTCTTCTCGTCAACCTTGAAATAAGGATCATCATCACCTTATTCACAAGAAATTCAAGCTTTCCCGCGAAAAAACAAGCCCTATCGCCAACCGAAGGGACCAGAGGGTTCCAACCCCTGCTATTACCAAAAAAAAATATTTTGGAACAATTTTCTGTATATTTTTTATCCCATAGGCGGCTAAAACTGCCATAGCGGGGTAAGCCGGGAGCAGGTATCTATCTTCTAACCCAAGCGGCTTATTTGAATGCAAAAGCAAAGAAAACGGGACAATAAACGATAAAATCCATATCCAGAAGAGCCGCGTTTCCGGTTTCCACCCGGCAAAAAGCACCCCTAAGAAAAGAGGCGATAAGTAAAAAAGATCGTACAGGTACCTATGCCAAGGCTTATGAATAATCGCCAACCACTCCGGACGGTTATTCAAGGCTCCGAGAGCCGGAAAATAAAACGCCATGCCGTGATATCGATAGAGGCTGAAAAACCAATATCCTGCCACCAAAAATACCACGCCAAACCATGCCGGAAATCGTTTCCATTTGCAGCAGAGAAAAATAGGGATCGCAAACAGCGAACTTGTCCGCGTCCATAGTGCCAGTCCGCACAGGACGGCTGAGAGAAAAAGATTTTGGATTTTTTTCTCTTCTTGATCCCAAGCGATAAAACTCCACAAAATCAAGGTGGCCGCAAGAATATCCGACCACGCCTTAAAAACCGCTATCAAAAAAACAGGGCTGACCCCGCACAACCAAAGGGCCCAAACCCCTGTGCCTTTCTCAGATTTGTTTGCCAACACAAATATTCCCGCAAGAAAAAAAACCGATAAAAGAACATTAGGAATCACAGCCCATAATTGTTCGAAGTAAAAAGCTTGCGGCATGTTTCGTCCTAAAACTAAAAAAGAATCGGGATGTAAAATCCGGTTAGAAGCCGCCAGAAGCGCCGGAAATAACGGTGGGTTGAAATAAAAATCAGTGTCGTAATAGCCCGCACCGGATTGGGTGAGAAGTTCTAATAAATTGCCTTTTTCTTGGTGCCGAATATCCCAGAAAAAGCCGGCACGCTCGATAGAGATATCACGAAGGTTATAATTCTTAAAACCTTCTTTCTGAATTTTAGCGGCCAACGCCGTATAGATCACCTCATCATCACTGTCATGCGAGAGTCTGATTCCCAATCCGGCCGCGCAGAAAGTGAAAATACCCAATCCAATAACAAGGAGTTTGAACTGCATCAGTCTATTTTTAGAGCCATCGCCGGACCTGTTGTCTGTATTCTTCATACGCTTTTCCAAAGCGCCGCGTCAGCGCGGGCTCCTCCTGAAAGACCACAAAAAGGTGAAAACCCACCCAGAGCAGCGCTGCGTAAAGAAACAAAAGCGCTTGGGCTGTCCAAAACGCCTCACCCATTAAAATAATGATCATTGAAACATACATCGGATTCCGCGTGCAACGATAGAGGCCTTTACGAATAAAAACAATCGGCGAATCCCACGCCGCCGGCGTGCCCTGTCCGCTAAAAACAAAATTATACACCGTTAAAAAATAGGCAACAAGCCCTAAGACGATGAGGGCGGCTCCGGTCCATGAAAGCCATGAAGCGGCCGGTGCCCAAGATCCTTTTGCCAACACCGTTACGATCCACCAAGGCAGCCCGACCAGAAAAAACCAATGAAAAACGATCACGAACACGACTGTCCGAACCAAAACACTCGGCATAAGTTTCACCTCTATAAGTTTATAGACATAAACCATCTGTTTCATTATACTTTCTTTATATCATAAAAAAAATACTTTCTTAGAGGGAGAATTCTATGAAAAAATTCGGGCTACTTCTTACGGGAATTTTCTTTAGGAGACGCCGTATTCGAAGAATACACGCTCGAAGGGGAAACGGTAGAAAACTGGTCGGAATTGGTGACCATTCAATTTTTTCCGGGATTGCAGAAACAAACAAATCCCGATATCTTCGAAGCGTCACAAAAGCGCAATCTCTCTCTCGTATGCCCCGGCATCGACTGGAAATCCATTGAGCAGACGGAAACCGAGCGGATGTGGGAATGGAGCATTCAAGAATGTGCCGGACAACCGGATCAGTCCGAAATAGCGAGAATGGTACGCACAGAGGAGGGTTTTCATGTCTGGCACTACGCCATCAAGAAAGCGCCGCTTCCTGCCGATAAACACAGCGTCTGGGTCAACAAATTAAAAGCCATCAAAGTCATTAAACGCTAATCTCTCTCCGGGCCGTCGGCCGGTTTATTTTCGATAAATCAAACCCACCACTGCCCCGGCGGCGAGACAATCCACAAACTGCCCGGCCGACCAGCCGAGCGCAAGCGCGAGCGGAATCGGCAGAACAACAAACCAGATCGTCACATAGAATATCGAGGTCAAAAGGCCGATTAAAAATCCGTAGCGCAGCCCTTGAGCCAGGCCCGTTTTGCCTGTTTCGTACCCTAAGGTATAAATCCAGGTGAAAACGAGACTGAAAAGAAATGCTCCCAGGATCATGAGCCACATGTATTGATGGCCCCCCATCCCGCGCCAAACCGATGCCGTCTGTTGATACAAACCCATCAAAAGATGCCCGTGCACGGTCATGTTCAGCGCGGAGATCACACCAAATCCTGCAAAACTCGCCAAAAACCAACGCTTTGTATTCATCAGGCCCTCCTATTTTTCTTCTTCGTTTTTGCCTTGCGCTGACTGGCAGCCACCGACGCGTCGAGCCACTCGGCCAGTCCTTCGCGGTCCTCCAATATCTCGACCGGCACTTCCCAATACGACATGGCAATCATCTTACGATTCTTGCCTTCATAAGTAAAAGGCCGGCTGCCTCGTTCCTTATACGGTGGCAGGTTTTTCTCGTCAACCTTGAAATAAAGCACATCATCGGCGATGATCCCGAACACCACGCCGTTCTTATAAAACCCATAGCCGCCGAACATCGCCCGTACCGTGACGCCGCGAATCCCTTGCATGGCATCGTGAAGTACATAGTCCACAAAACCTTTTTTACTCATCTAAATTCTTAATCTCTCCCCCTGGGCCGTCGTCCGGTTTAGTCCGGTTTACGGTTTATTCTTCTTTTTTAAAAAACGAATGGCGCGGCCCGGTTTCACCAGCGCCGCTTCGTCGGCGATAAATTTCACGATCACAAAATTTTCAGGCAGCAAGAGCTCGCTCTCGCGCGTGGAATGTTTCCCCCTTAAACGATTGATCAGGCGCTCCGCTTCATAACGTATCACTCGGCTCTCCCACTCTCCCTTCGCCCGGTCGAACTCGCTCCCTGGCCTCAAAATTCCGGCAGCGCCACTCAACCGGTAGCCGAGAAATTCAACGTCGTCCATGAACGATAATGAGATACGCGGATTTTCCCTGAGGTTTGCGTAACTCTTGGAGAACGCATAATCCAAATAGTAAGCCGCCCCTGATTTTGCCACGTTGATCAGCATTTTAGGCGCGCAGTTTGGTTCACCGGCGCTGCTGCAGGTTGCGATAAAAATCGTCTTAAGCCGTCCGCTATGCTCTATAAAATTTTTTGTAATCTCAGAAAACTTCATAAGCCGCTTAAAGGAAATTGTTCCACTCCAGCTAATACCTCTTCTTCGGACGCTGTCCGTATCTGGGATAAAGTCTAACTCCCCTCCCCAATTTTGCCAAGAAAATCATTCGCCTTTGTACAGCCAAAATAGAAATGTCCTAGTTCTACCAAATTAGAAATGTCCTAATTCACCTCATCAAAGCAATCGAAGAAGTGCGTCTCCAATAACTGTTTTTTGGAGGAACATACTGCCGCC
>Ga0080064_1001022_pt1 | contig 63289 bp, 61 predicted proteins | sample Subgrocontami54m_FD_69260 | JGI IMG/M metagenome (GOLD analysis project Ga0080064, IMG submission 69260) | Subsurface groundwater microbial communities from S. Glens Falls, New York, USA - GMW46 contaminated, 5.4 m (SPADES assembly) (version 2) ... | reverse complement strand
CCCGAAATCCCATCGCCACCTCCTTGGGTGGACGATGGTCATGAATCTCGGATCTGGGGTGGCCTAAAGCTTGATGGCGATTTGGCCCTTAGAGTGGCCTAAAGCTCATGGCGAATGACAGCCCATGCGGCGGTGAATCCGTCGAAGCACGAGCCGTGATAGATCACGATGCTCTTCGGAGCGAGCTCGCTCTCCTCCATTGCGCCATTTCCTCCTGGCGACACCTTCCGCCACGCAACGCTACATTAAACGCGATCAGCAGCAGACATACGCCATTTCCTGATCTGAGGTATCGCACACTATCGCCGGCTCGTGCCGGTCCCAAGATCAACGCCCGATCCCTTCCGGCTGAGCCGTTGGTTGAGGAGGCATGCCGCCAGGCCTGGGATTGGCGCGCGTGCCGTTCCCCAGCATCCAGACCCCGCAGCTGCTCCCGGTAGCGGCTCTGCTTGCTCCGTGGCAGCTCCAGGACGACCCGCGCCTCGGTCTGCTCAAGGAACCAGGGGGCGCGGGCGGGTCGACCGCGACGTCGCGGAGCAAGGCTGCGGTTCGATCCGCGGACCCCGCAGCAGCCGGAGCTCGAGTGGGTCGGCGCTCGGTCGTCCATGGCGCCCCCCCCCAAGTGCGACGGGCAGAAGCGGTAGCCCTGCCGCGCGTCGTTCCAGCAGCGCTGGCCACACTTGGTAGTGGCCGCACCCTGACTCACCGTCTCTGTCCAACAGGCGATACCAGTTCCGCGCTCCCAACAGCCGGCCCAGCTGAGCTTAGGCTCGGCGCGGTGGCAGGGAACTGCGTATCCGCCTAAAGTGGCCGCGCCGGAACGATCATGATGGTGCTCTCCGCGACGCCAAGCACCACGGCGATTTGGCGGAGGTGCCTTTGGGTTGGCCGGTGCGTTCCCCGCTCCCAGCCCAGGGCCGTGCCCGAACCAACCCCCAGGCGATTCGCGAATTGATGCTGCGTCAGACCCTTCGCTTCTCGAAGCTCATGGATCGTCGAGACCATCATGAGCCGCCTGCTTGCTCTGGCTGCCAGACGTCATGACGGGAACTCTCATCGGGGTGGGATTTCGATCCCCCGAGCTGCGCTGGCGCTGCGCCGAGCGGCTCAGGGATGACGTCGCATACCGACGTCAGGATCACCGCGGCCTCGAGCGAACGCTCCCCGTTGGGTCTTCCGAAAAACGTGTAGCGGAATTTTCCAAAATCGACCACGCACGCGTATCCAGACAGTGGTATGGCTCCCGGTGGGAGCACGCTTGATTGAATCCGGAGGTGCGGCCGCTTGCCTCCAACGAACCACGCTCTCGCGTCCGCAATGTGCATGCCACCGATTACGATCCGGCTGGGCCCGGAGTCTTTTTTGGTCGCCATTACCCATCTCCCGCGATTTGCGCCCGCTCCACGCCGAGCGCCTCGGCCAACTTGCAGATGGTCCGACTGGGCAGCGGTCCGGTTACCGTGGTTGCGAAGCCGCACGGTTCCCGCACCCGCCCGGCGCCGCCAGCTTCTGAGGCTAGGGGCTCACCGAAGCCAAGGGGTCACCGAGCTCCTGGTCACAAAGCAAGCCTAGGCCGCTCCAGCAAAGAGGTCCAGCCCTTCCGGCTTTCTGCGACCGACGAAGATCAAGCACGTTGTTAGCGATCAGCCGGCTGGTTCGGCTCCGAGTCTGAGGGCCGCCGACAGATACTGTGCCTGATGCTCATCGGCTTGTTATGAGCGATTCGTCATCTTGGCAAACTGTCTTGGCCCGCCACAATGACATCGTGATGCTGCGCACGAGCCGGCACCATGAGTCCGAACGCCAGGGCTCCGCCAAGAAACGCCATGACAAAGGCCGCCGTGCCGCAGAGGATCAGTGCTCGCCGCATGCTTGCTCCCTTCTTTCCCGCCACCGCTCGAACCGGGGCGGTCGCAGCATGACCGGCGGCGACGTCAAGCGCTGAACTGCGCGTACCAGCGGCACTCACGACCACCAACTCGTGCTGGCGAGACGGGTTGCTCGCGGCTCGTTAGGCCGGATCTGGGGTCGCCCAGTCCGAGAAGAGCCTCTTGATCGACTCTAGCTGGTTCTTCCTGACGATTTCCTGGCCGGCTTGATCGCGCAGATCCTCGATCTGCGCGTTCATGATATCGAACGCCCTGAGCCGATCATCAGTTGTTAGGCTGTTGAACCACCAGAGGAGCGCCTCCTGGCTGGCCCCTAACCGAGTCCGCAGCTCATCCACAAGCACATCGTTACGCATGGCCCCCGCTTCCCCCCGGGCTTCTCGGAGCTGGCATCATCGTCTTCGTCAACCGGGCGGTCCCTACGCGAGATAATCGCGAAACTGCCTCCTGAAGGGCACAGCCTTGCGCAGCTTGCGGATGGCCTCAGACTCAATCTGGCGTGCCCGCTCATGACTGATGTCGAACTCAATCCCCAACTCGCACAGGGTGCGCTCCCGGCCATCGCCGAGCCCGAACCGCAGGCGCAGCACCTGCGCCTCACGCGGGGTAAGCAGACGCCGCAACGCCTCATCGAGCCTGTCGGCCAGCACAGCCTCCTCAGCTTCTTCAGCAGGGTCACCGACGGCAACGTCCTTGATGAGATCAGCCAGGGTGGACTCCCCGTCCTCGCCCATGGGAGTATCGATCGAGATCGCTACCGGGGCCGCGCGAAACGCCTCGCGCACCTGCTCCGGCTCGAGGCCAAGTCGCTCACCAATCTCCTCCGGAGTCGGCTCGCGGCCAAGCTCCTCATGAAGCTCGCGCCCGGCCTTGTGGAGGTGGGTCAGACGTTCGATGATGTGCACAGGGAGGCGGATCGTTCTCCCCTGGTCAGAAACCGCCCGAGAGACCGCCTGGCGAATCCACCAGTAGACGTAGGTGGAGACGCGGAATCCACGGCGCCAGTCGTATTTTTCAGCGCCGCGCTGCAGCCCGATGTTGCCTTCCTGGATCAAGTCGGGCAAGGACAAGCCTCGGCCCATGTATTTGCGCGCGACCGAGACCACGAGCCGGAGGTTGGATTCGACCAAACGCATGCGAGCAGCCTCGCCGATGCGTATGACCTCGTCGAGCGTATCTCGCTCCTGGGGCAGATACTCGCCGCCTGCCAGCTTGGCCTTGGCTCCCACACCGGCCTCCCGCTGCTTAGCAAGCTCGACTTCTTCAACCGCGGTCAGCAACCTTACTCGGCCGATCTCCTGCAGGTAAAGGTCGGCCGGGCTATCCGGCGCTAGCTCGTCTGCAGGGGAGGGCGTAAGAGAAACGGCGGCCGCCCCACTCCCGTCTTCGGCTAGGAGTTCTGGCTCTTGCCACCAGTCCTGTTCGTTGTCTACGAGGTCGATTCCAGATTCTTGCAAGAGATTTGTAGCCCACCTTATCGATTGACCAGCGCCTCGCCCTGTTCCTGGCTTCATCGAGCGTCGTCCGGGCCGGCCTTCTCGGTGCCCTCATCGGAGTGGCACAACGAAGGGTCGACATCTTGCGTGTTCCTAGGTCGCCATCAACACCTCCAGCTCGAACGCTCGCAATTCCACGCCAGCATACTCCCATTGACGCTTTATGGCGTTCCTGAGCAGTCACGCACCGGAAACTCCAGCACGAGCCAGCCGAGCCAGCCGAATGAGGACGCTTCACCCTGGAGGAGGCTTCGTCCGCCCCGTGCTGGCCAGGCACGATGACCACCTCGTGCTGCTAGTTGTCAGCTCCCTTATCGCCTGACTATCGGCAGCTTCCCCGCGGCTTCGCCCAGCACCCCGAGCGGCAGCTGCAAGAACACGGTCGGCTCGTGGAGCTCAATCTCGACGAAATCGCCAGTGTAGCCGGGGTCATAGGTGAGCTGGAAAAGCGCGCCCGGCTCCTGCGGACCGCGGACCCAGCCAGATGGATCGAGCCGTCGAGCACGAACCATCGCGGTCCACGGAATCTGCAGGGCTGGGATGATGGGCCGGAGCGGGCCGATCGCGGCGAGGTTGAGCGACTCCTCGGTCGTGGCTACACGCAGGATGCTCACGATGCGGACCTTCGCCCGCTCATACCCGGGATCCTCCACGGGCACCAGCGCCATCACGACCGTCCGACAGGGGTGCCACGGGCCGGGTACCGCGTGTCGCGCCGGATACCGAGCCGCCAGGGCAGGCCAGCCGGTATTTCGAATCAGCAGGAAGCCAACGAGGCCGGCGATACCAAGAAAGCAGCCGATCCCGCCCACGACGTGGACCCAACCGGGGCGGTTCGGGGCGAAGAGGATCGGCCCCAGCAGCCAGAGGCCTATCGCCGCCGGGATGATGAATTTCGCGTTGTTCACGGCCGCCGCCGACCCAGCGGCGCCCGCCGGCCTCCGGACCGAGCCAATGCCCGGGGCCCGTCAGCGCCCTGCAGGGGCACGCGTCGCACCCGCGGGCGCCGGTGATGCACCCCCAGTCTGACCCGCGGCCCCTGGCGAGGCCGCCGCAGGCACGGTAAACCGCACCGTCTCCGCCAAAGTCCCCGCCAGATATAACTCAACCCGGTAGCTGCCCGCAGGCCAGCCGGCACTCGGGCGCGAGAACGAGAAATTCCCCTGGTTCCGAAGGCCTCCCGCGCTTAGCTCAGCCTCGTCGATCCGCGTGTTGGGTGGCGCTCCCACGACGTTCTCGGCAATCCAGACCGATCTGAGCCCGGTCTCCGGGGGCACATCGGCGAGGGTGAAGACGACGAAAACCTGGGCGGTGTTCGGGGGGAACTCGGTCTTTGCCGTGCCCCCGGTCGCTTGGTCGGTCAGCATGACGCTGGCGTAACGCGGCACACCAGCGACCGAAACTACCGCCCCTCCCGCGCCACCGGTGGGCGCCGCTGCCGGCGCGGGCCCCCGGAACGCAAAGCCGCCGATCACGCCCCCCACGACAAAGGCACCCGCCGCCACGAGCGCCCCGATCCGCACCGCGCGCGGCCGATTCCGCCGGACTACGACCGTCCCAGCGACTAAGTCGCCCAGCCGCTGATTGCGCTTGGTCAGCAGGACCGTGATCGCCGCGACCAGGTAGACGGCAATCCCGTCGACCAGCCGCATGAGATTCCGGATCAGGGCGGCACGCAGGCTGGCCCGGCCTCCTTCAGTCCCACGGACCTGGGTGCCCGCCACCAGCTTCCCAAGCGTGGCCCCAACGCCAGCCTCGAGCAGCACGAAGTAGGCAAGCAGGAGGAGCGTGACGGGCACCAGCACCGCCAGCGCGGGCGCCCCATTCAGCTCAAAGCCGGTGGCCGTGGCACCCCCGAACCGGGGCGCGATCAACATCCCGAGGAAGAAGAACACGCCAAAGGCAACCAGCCAGTCGACGAGAGTGCCAATCAGGCGGTCACCAAGCGACCCGTAGGGAGCAGCAACATCTTCCGAGGCCGGGCTGCCGGGGTCGGGCGCCTCAGCCGCCGTCTGGTCGGGTACCGTTCCGCCAGAGAAGGATCCCACCGGCTGGCTGAGCGGGGGCGCTGGGTTGGTGGGCGTCGATTCTCCCGGGGCCGGGGCTGGTGGATTTTCGGCCATCGTCGCGCCTCCTCAGCTCCACCAGCCCATGGCCCCGCGCACCGAACCGTGCGGGCGGGCAGACCGGGGGAAGTGGGCCGATTGTAGCCGGCAGGGCTTGCCATCACAACGCGCCCTCCGCTCGGGTTGCGGCGATTGGGAGCCGGTGACACGTATAATTCGAGCACAAGCCACCCGAATGAGGGCGCTTTGACCCGCGAGGGCAAGCGCCTTTCTGTTTGCCCTCCACCCAAGGAGGGCAAATGGTTCACACCGCCCCAACCAACCTCCAGATCGTCCAGGTCCCGATCGACGCACTGCGCCCCGACCCCGCCAACCCCCGCAAGATCAGCGACGCCGAGCTCGACGCGCTAACCCGCAGCGTGCGCGAGTTCGGCTTCGTCCAGCCGATTCTCGCCCGCCACCATGACAAAATGGTGATCGGCGGCCACCAGCGCCTGCTTGCTGCTCGGCGCCTCGGCTGGAAGACCGTCCCCGTCATCTTCCTCGATATCACAGGCGAGCAGGCCCACCTTCTCAACCTGGCCTTGAACAAGATCAGCGGCGACTGGGACCAGGACCTGCTCGCCCGCCTGCTCGCCGATCTGCAACAAGTGCCCGACGTGGACCTCTCGCTCTCGGGCTTCGAGCCGGTGGAGATCTCTGCCCTCCTCAAACACCTCGAGGCCGCGGATAACCGCGACCGCCTGGAGACCTTCGACGTCGACGCCGCCCTCGGGGAGTCCGAAGGCCGCACCCCGATCACTCAGCCCGGCGACCTCTGGCGGCTCGGCGACCACCGCCTGCTCTGTGGCGACTCCACCAGCGAGGAGGATGTGGCCCGGCTCTTCGGCGACGCCAAAGCGGTGCTGATGGCCACCGACCCACCCTATCTCGTCGACTACACCGGCGGCGACCACCCGCCGACCAAGGCCAATGGCGGCAAGGCCAACCGCAATAAGAACTGGGACGAGTACAAGGACCCCGAGACCGGCGTGGACTTCTTCGCCTGCTTCCTCCGGGTCGGGCTGCTCCACTTAACCGAGCACGCTGCCGTGTACCAATGGCATGCCACCCGGCGCCAGGCGCTGGTCGAGCAAGCCTGGCAGCAGTGTGGGCTCCTGGTCCACCAGACGATCATCTGGGTCAAGACCCACGGCGTGCTCACCCGCAGCCACTACATGTGGAGCCACGAGCCCTGCTTCTACGGCTGGGTCGAAGGCAAGACCCCGAAGCTCAAGCCGCCGCCCAATGCCCGCACGGTTTGGGAGATTACCCAGTGGGGCGAGCCCAAGGATCTCCACCCGACCATCAAGCCGCTGGAGATCTTCCTCCGCCCGATCGAATACCACACCCGGCCAGGCGACGTGGTGTACGAGCCTTTTAGCGGATCGGGTACCCAAATCATCGCAGCCGAGAAGACGGGACGGGTCTGCTACGCCGTCGACCAAGAACCGCGCTACTGCGACGTTGCCGTCGCTCGCTTCGAATCGTTCTCGGGTCAGAAGGCGGTGCGGGAGGCCCGACCGTGACCCCGGCGCTGCTCTGCCTCGAGCCAGGCTGCGGCCGCATCTCGCGGAACGGGTCGCGCTGCCCTCAGCATCAGCGCCTGCGCGACCTCCAACGGGAGCAGCTGCGCGGCACCCGACACGAGCGGGGCTACGACTACTCCTGGATGCGCCTCGCGAGGGAGGCCATCGCTGCGCAGCCTTGGTGTACGGACTGCGGCACCGCTGGCGGCGCGACCAACCCACTCTGCGGCGACCACGCGATGCCCCTGGCACAGGGCGGGCTGAGCGTCCGCGAGAACCTCGTGGTGCGCTGCCGGCGCTGCAACAGCCGCAAGGGCGGTCGCTGATGGCTGGGACGGAACGCCAGCGGACGGGACGACGCCTGACCGGGAGGCCGGTCGGAATCTCCCCAACCCTCAGCAGCGGGGACCAGCGCGCCAGGCAACTATTTCTCCGCCCGAGTTTTCCGCCCGTTTTTTGGGTGCCTCAGGCGACCCATTTTTCCCTCCGGGAGCCTGGCTGATGGGTCTGCGCGGGCCGATTCCGAAGGATCCCGTGCGGAGACAGGGCCACCGACCGGACCGGGCGCTCACCATCTTGCCTGCAAAACCCGCTCCGGAACCCACGAAAAACGGCACAAAAACCGCGAAAACCCCGGTGCCCAAGCCCCCAAAAGGGCTGCTTTCCGCCGCGAAACAGCTCTGGAAAGCGTTCTGGAATTCACCCGTCTCCCAGGCCGTGGATCTCGATGCCGACCGCTACCGCCTCGAGCGTTGGATCAACTGCGTCGACGAGTACGAGCGGGTCAACGCGGCCTTCAAGAACACCAGGATCGTCAAAGGCTCCACCGGCCAGCCGGTCCTCAACCCCTTGGCCCAATATCTCCAGCAGCTCCTCGGCGAGATCAACAAGGCGGAAGCGGAGCTTGGGCTCACTCCGCTGGCCCGGATGCGCCTCGGCATCGTCTATGGCCAGGCCAAGCTCACCGCCTGGGAGCTGAACCGCATCCTCGACGAACAGATGCACGAGCCCCGGGAGCTGGAGCCGTGGGAGGCCGAGTGGGAGCCAGCCTAATGACGACGTGCCCACCACGGCCTACCCACCCGCACCGGGCCCCAGGTGCGCCCTGGGCGCCACCGGTGCGCCGCCGGCTCGACCCGCGCCGGCTGGTCGACGCGTTGGACTCCCCGCCGTTGGGGCCGCTGGCCCTTCGTGCGGGTCGTGTTGGCCTATGAAATCTGGCTCGCGAAGTACCGCCTCCCGATGATGGCGAATCGCTGGACTAATCTGAGCCCGCGAGCGATGTATGACCCGCTGCCTCAGCACGAGGCGAAGAAGGAGGGTCACCATGGCGGTCGAAGACCGGAACCTCAGCGCGGGCACGAAGCTCTGGGCGCGCTACCGCGGCCAGGTCCACACGGCCGAGGTGGTCGAGATCGAGGGCAAGCTGGTTTACAAGCTCGCCGACGGCCGCGAGTTCAAGAGCCCCTCGGCGGCGGGCACGGCGATCACCGAGAAGGCTTGCAACGGCTGGGCGTTCTGGAGCGTGGGCGAGCCGACCGAGAAGGCCCCGAAGGTCGAGCGCACCAGTAGCTCCGGCACGGTGCGCGCGGTGCCGAAGCCCGAGAAGAAGCCGCGAGCTCGCAAGGAGCGCGAGGTGCCGCGGGATGGCAACGGCCACGTGCTCCCCATCGTAGAGCAGGTGGCCGGCACGTTCGAGTGCGGGAACTGCGGCGCCAGCTTCCCGACGAGCGAAGAGGCGGCGGCGCACCTGGCGGAGGCGCACCCGGCGTAAAGCCCTTTCGCGCGGGCTTAAGAGAGCAGACTCCAAACGGGGTCTGCTTCTCTCGTCAGTTACTCTGTTTTAGCCTCAAGCTATTATTCATCCTTGCCGAGGGAACCGGACCTTGTCGGCAGCGGCTCGCTCGAGGATGAACCTGGGGAGTTGTCTCGGTTTGCGTTCGGCGCGGTCGACACGCCAGCGATCCCGCGCTGCCGTATCATCTCATCTGCGGCAGGAGAGTTTGGACGCGGTGGACGAGTTCAAAACAAAGATGACGACGACCTGGACGACTCGTTCGAGCCGAGGAGATTGCGCTTTCTCTGGTGTTGTCATCGGCGTTCTCATGTTCACTATTGCGCTTATGGTGCTTGGAAGGGTGTCGCTCCCAACACTGGAACTCGCCTTTTTATCAGCCCTGATATCAGGGGTCGCTGTTTACCTCAACGCCGCCAAGGATCAAGTGATCACGATTGATCGGTTCTCCAAGGCGCTGACCGTCGGGCGGCTCTGGCCGTTCGGCATCTGTAGCAAGAACCGGATCCCGTTCGAGGAGATTAGACAAGTCCGAATCGAGTTTCTACCCGGCTCCTGGATATGCGTTGACCCCGATTCCGGCGGACATACCTCACAGGATAGTTGGAAAGTAACGATAGCTACCGCGTCAGCTCGACGTCGTCTCGCCGCCGTGTTCGAGTCGGCGAAACGCGGAGACGCTACCGGGCTCGCCAAGCACCTCGCTGCCGCAGCCCAGGCTCAGTTGGTAGAGATCCGTCCGTAGGGGACACGGCCCCTGGCCCGTGGCAGCTGAAGCGTATTGGCGCCCGCTTGTCCCACCCAGGCCAGCCGCGCGGCTCGGCTGACCCCTAGCGAGATGCGGTGCGGATCCCAGCGACGGTCTGGCGCACGGTTTCCACCGACGGACCGCAGAGCACCCCGACGATTTCCGAGCCCTCACGGATGAGCGTGACGTTGTCGTCGATGGCGGGGAAACCTTCATCGCGCAGGAGCTGCAGCGCCCGCTCGAACGCCTCGGTGGTATCTGCCTCCAGGACAACGTTGCCAGGATATTCCCAGGTAATGGTCGGGGCGTATTCGCTCATCGGATTCTTTCCTCCCGCAACGATGGGTATGCCAGCAGGTCCGGCGACGCAATACATCGCTCATCTGAGAATGAACCGCAACCATCACCATGACGGCCTCGTGGTTGGCCGGCTTGATCGGGGCGGGTTCTTCAATGAAGCGAGCCGAGCGCGGGCCATGGCGGCTCGCGCTCAGTCGGTTGGCTCGGGCTGGGGATTAGTCGGCGAAGTCGCCGGTCACCGGATCGATGATGCCGTCGGCCACGCCCTCGTCGTAGCACTCGCGGCAGACATCCGCGTGGTGCGCGGGCGAGTCGAGTGGAATGCGGACCGCCTCGCTGGCGGGCTTCTCCTCGTCGCAGACGTCGCAGATGAACGTGACTTCCAGGATGAACCGGGGCGGGCAAGCGTTCTCGGGCATGGTGGCGGTTCCTTTCTCGCGCATTATCGGCCAGGTGCCCTCAGTCGGTTATCGCGAGCCAGGTCTGGGCCGCGGCGAACCCGACCCAGCGGCCGGTGTCGTCGCAGCCGCGGTTCGCCAGCTCGCGGCGGGCCAGCGTGTTCAGGTCGACCTCACCCCGCGCGATGCGCGCCAGCACCGCCGGGTCTGCGAGTTGCAGGAAGCCCATCTCGTCGGTCTCGGCATCGTCGATTGGGTGGGTGTGGTTGGTCACCATCTGGGCCGCTCCCCGTCGCGCGCTCGTTGCGGCGCTTGCGACAGCGTATGAATCACTCAGGTCTGCTGAGAAAGCAAGCACGATCATTGACGAGAGAGCGAAGCGCGGGCCGCGGGGGCTCGCGCTCGCTGGGCGAGGGCAGCGGGGTGGATCAGGCGGGTTCGATGCCTTCGGTGAGGAGCCGCTGCAGGTCCCGGCTCGCCATGGTCCAATCGATGGCCTCCCGGGTGAGCCCGTCGCTCCCCAGATTCGGGAACAGCCAGGCCAGCTCGTGCTGGACCCGGATCGCCTTCTCCGCCGGGTCGATCGCCTCGTAGGCCAGGGTCTGGCGCAGCTCGGCGGCGGCCCGATCGAGGCGCACCGCGATCCGCTCGATGCCCTCCAGGATGCTCTTGCGCGCCCGCTCCTCCGTCATCGCGGTCCAACGCGTCTGCCACTGCCGCTCGTTCGCGGCCAGCTCCTCCGCGGTGAAGTCCCGGCCCAGCTCCCGCTCCTCGTTCGTGCGGTAGATCCGCTCAAGATGGGTGTAGCGCACCACCGCCTGCTTGGGGGTTGCGACGCCCTGTTCCTCGACCAGCGCTTTGGCTTTGACCGGCAGCTCGTCATCCGTGCTGACGATGGTCACCGTCTTCCCTTTCAAAACCCGGCCGGCATAGACCTTGTAGAGCGGGGGGCGGTCCGGGTTCGTCATGGGCTGGTCGGTCGCGGTGGGCTCGGTCATTCGGGTGCTCCCTCGGGGTGGTCTCCGCGTCTGGCGGGAGTCCATAGATCACTCTGTTTCTCTGAGGAAGCAAGGGATCGTGCTGGCTCCGCTACGAGCGAAGCGGGCCCGGCTGCTGGGCCCGCTTCGGGTTGGGCGGTGCTGGGGTGCGCGGCGTCAGCTGCGTTCGGTGTTGACCTCGCCCATGCTGCGCCGACCCGCGGCCGGCTCCGGGAAGGCGCGGGCGATCAGCGCATAGGCGCGCTCATCCTGCGCGTCCCGCCACGCCCGGGCCGCCTGGGAGCGCTCGCTACTGAGCGCGGGCAGGGCCTCCAGTTCCGCCGGCAGGTGGCGCTCGCTTCCCAGACGACCCCACCACTGGTCGGAGAGGTGGGTGAGCGTCGTGTACGGCGCGCCAATGAGCTGGGCGACCGGCGCCCAGGCTTGATGGACCCAGGTCGTGGTGCCGAGGATGCGGAAGCGCTGGATGAGGTAGCCATCCACCAGCACGGCGTGGGGATCGGCGGTAGTGGCGTCGGGCGCGGTGGCTGCGGTCATGGAACCCTCCTGATCGAATCTCCCTTGCAGGGGTCCCATGAATCGCTCTCTCCCGCTCAGATAGCAAGCCATCCGGCCAGGCACGATGGCGGGCTCGTGTGTGGTCCAGCCCTATAATTAGTCCAGCAACTACCCGAATGAGGATGTTGCCCCGAGGGGGTGACATCCTTTTTGTTGCCCTCCACGATGTTGAGGAGGGCCACCAATGGCCACCAAACCGCTAAAGCCACCAGAGGTGGCCTTTGCTGGCTTCTCAGGCACGGAGCCCTGGCCACCAATCACCCCGGAAGCAGGCCCGTAAGGTGGCCAGGCGCATCTGCCAGGCCAGACGCTCCGACGGCCTGCCCTGCCGGGCTCCTCCCCTGCTGGAGAGTGACTTCTGCTCGGTCCACGACCCGGCCAATGCCGAAGCCATGGCCGACGCGCGGAAGCTGGGTGGCGTCAGGCGAAAGCGTGAAGTCACGCTAGCTGGCGCATACGACTTCGAGGGACTCGACACCGTCCAGCAGCTTCGCCGCCTCCTGCTCGTGGCTGCGTTCGACATGTTGAGTCTGGAGAACAGCGCCGCCCGCGCCCGCGTCATCGTCGCCATCGTCCTCGCAGGCGCAAAACTGCTTGAGGTCGGCGAGTTCGAGGAACGCCTCGAGGCGCTGGAGGCGGCCAAGCATCAGCACGAGTCCCATCGGTCGCTCTTCGACCTCGACGCCGAGGATCCGTTCCCGCTCCCTGGCGCGGACCTGTGACCACTCGAAGACGCCTGGACCAGCTCGACGACTCGCTGTCGCCTCAGGAAGCGGTCCTGCGCTGGCTCGCGGAAGCGCACGAGTTCCCCACCCTGCCCGATTACGTGCAGTCCCTCAAGGGCCAAAAACCCAGCGTCTTTCCCCTCTACCGCCTGCCCGAGGAGATGGAGAGCTCGGTTCGAAGCAGCATGAGAGGCGAGAAGCCGGGTCGCATCTATGCGGCGGTCCGCACTGCGGTCAGAGACGCGGCATTCCTGGTTTACCTGGTCACCCAGACCAACGGCTCGGTCCTGACCGAACAGCGTGCCAACTCGCTCAACTACTTTCTGGTCGCGCAGGGCCTCAAAGCCTTCATCAAGGGCAGCACGCCGTGGGAAGGCGTGGAGCAGGAGCGCTGGTGTGGCTTCGCTGCGTCATTGGTGTCGGAAGTGTTCACGCTCCACGGTGCCATCGCCCACATCGCCACCACCTACTTCCGCGGGCGGACCCCGCTCTTCCCTCAAACCGCTGGGCTGCTCGCGCAGCTCGTCACCGTCACCGCGGGGACCTCCGAGTCCTACCACCGCTCGCTCGCGCTCGGGTTGATGGGTCCTAAGCCGAAGCGAAGGCAGCCGCCGCCGATTGATCTGAACCAGGTGCGGGAAGCTGCAGCCGAGTCAGCTCTGGTGCGCGCGCAGCAAATGATCACCCTGGCCCAGACGGAAGCACTCAGCATGACGGGCGAGCACGACCGGGGACTCGACCTGGTGGAAGCGCGGATCCTCTGATGGCAAGCGACATCGATCGGCGCCTCGACAAGGTGGCGGCGGCGCTCTCCCCCCAGCAGGCGGTGCTGCTCTGGCTGCAAGAAGCGCATCAGTACGGCACGGTTAAGGCGTACTTCGCTTCATTCAATGAGGTCCCCTTCGAGCGCTATCCACTCGTCGTCATCCCCGGGCAGGTGCGCGAGGCGGTGCGGGCGGCGATGACCAAAGTGAAGCCCGACGCCATCAGCCGTGCCGAGCGAAACGCGGTGCGGGAGGTGGCTTTCCTGCTGCACCTCGTCCACGAGTTCAACATGCGCCTCTGGGGCGATTGGCGAGCCATGTGCCTCCAGCTCGCGCTGGTTACCATGGAAATGAAGGACTTGCTGCAGGACGAAGCCGCGACGCCAGCGGACTACGCGGAAGCGCGCGAGCGGGCCATCGACGCGGCAGCCGAGCTCCTCCAATGGGAGATCGCGATCGACCAGGTCGTGGGGCGCTACTTCGGGGGCACGAGCCCGATCTTCCCCACGCAGGCGCACATGCTGGCCGAGATGGTCGGGCACGCCGAATTCGTGCTGACCACGTTTAACGAGCACCTCGAGTGGCTGGCGACCTACGGAGCGAAGAACCAGCGGGGCAAGGTGATCGGTCCCGCTTCCCCGATCGACCTGGCGGGCCTCAGGCGGGAGCTGCTTCCCGCTGGCGTGGATCTGGCCCGCCACATCGTCGTCATGGCGAAGGTCGAGGCGTCACGGTTCATGGGCGAGACCCAGGAGGCGCTCGGCCTGCTGCGGGCGCGGCTGTGGCCGGATGCGAGCTAGGCGGCAGATTCTAGCAGGGTCTCCGCCTCCGCCGGGACGAGTGCGGGCGCGGTGGGGGCGACTCCCCAGAGAACGATCAGTGCGACGAATGCCAACGCCGCGACCAACGCCATCAACATGTCGGTATCCATCATGCAACTCCTGCAAACCACGATAGGGACGATGGCTGACTCTACGCCCACTTGCCGGGTCACGCCTTCGGCCCAATCGCATAGACCTTGCCACTCCACGTTCGTGCGTCTCGCACGAGGCGTCAAACCACGCCCGGCGCAGCCCAATCAGAAAAAGAGCGCGGCTTCGCTGCCGCCTCGCAAGGGGATGGACTCTGATAACGCTACCGCACGATCTCACGCAATCGTGTGCCCCTCCCCGTGGTCCGCCGTTGTAGCCCTTTGGATGGAATAGGGCTAGCTCTTGTATTGCAAAAGAGCTAGGTATATATTCGGCGCGGCCACCGAGCGCCGCCATGCTTGGTGTTCCTCGCCCCAAACCGGCCGGGATGGACGCGGCGTGCCTTAGGGAGGGCGACGTGACGCGGGCAGAAGCGTTCATGTACTTGTATGCGCTCTACCGGGGAGATCCCGACTGGGCGCGCGTTGCAGAGCTGCTCGCGAGCGAGCGCGTGGCATTTTTTAGTGAGGCGGACTGGGATCTGGTGGTCACCCTGGTCAAGGGCGGAAGGGGTGTGATCACTTCCGCCTCGCTTGGCGAGCGGCTGCGTCGCAAAGGGCAGGACCCGGCACGCTGGACCCGGCCAGAGCACGACCTCCGGCGCGATTTGCTCTGACGCCCTGGCGCAGTCCGGGGTACAAGGCCGGCACAACGCCAGGGGCAGCCCGTGCAGCCGCTTCCATCACGCCAGACCACTGGCAGCGGACGGCACACGCACCTTCATCGAATCGTCGAGTCTTCTGTGGGTCGATCCTTGAATCTGGGCTGCTCGACGCTGGAAGCGTGCCCGCGAGCTGGCACTCGTCGACCAACCAGTCCTTCGCTTTCCGTCGCAGCTCAAGTCCATCACGAGCAACTGCGTTGGCCTTCCCATTCCGCTGCTTCACTCGGTATGCTGAAAGAACTAGCGGGGCTTCGCCCCAGCCCGACGAGCCATGTCCTGCCAGCCCAAAAACTTGACACAAATGCATCAAGTTTCGCGGATCAAGATTTCTAGTTCTCACGACCTATAACCTACGGGCTCGGCTGGCGGGAGCAACCAGAAATGGCAGACCTTCGCGTAATGCCAGATCAGTCCGGCCAAACCCACGTCCTCCTCATTGACGACGAGGTTGGTATTCGATGGTCCATAGCCGCCTTCCTGGAGACCCGGGGCTTCCGGGTGCGGACGGCTGCCGACGGGGCGCGCGCGCTTGCAATGGTCGAGGAAGAACGACCGGATCTGGTCATCCTGGATATGGAAATGCCGATCATGAGCGGGGAGCAGTTCGTCCGCGAGCTGCTCGAGCGAAACCTGCACCTGCCCATCATCGCCATGACCGCGGCGCGGCGCGCCCGCAGCTGGGCCGAGCAGATTGGGGCCACCGCTTACGTCGTCAAGCCCGTGAGCTTCCCGTTGTTGCTCGGCCGCATCGATGAAATCGCTGCCTCCGCATAAGGCAGCGCGGCATCACAGACTCTTGCGCATTCGGGGATGCCAGGCGGGAGGCGTCCGGAAGTGCCCTGCGGCGTACTCCTCCCCACCGATTCGTCGCGGGTGCGTGGGTGCGCTCAACCAAATTTTGACACAGCCTACTTGCGGGGGATGACTCGCCATCCGGTCCTGCACCCTTCACACCCACTCCGGAAAGTTGGGTGGAACCACGCCACTTCGCTGCCCCGCGAGTAGGCTGCGAACCCTCGGCTGTGTCGAGAGGATTCTAAGGAACTGCGGCCGCGGGTGCCCGTGAAGTGTTTCACATTCCGTCGAGCCGATGGCCGGCCGTCCAGGGGAACGCTACCCGAACCCAAGCGTCGCGCTACCAGCAAGGCACCGCCCTCAACCAGCAGGCGCGGCGCGCGTGCGGTGAACCCACCTCCACCCAACTTGTTCGGCTGTCGCTGTTCGGGCGGCGGCACCAGTTGACCGCATGCTGCTGGCCTGGCATGCTGGCCGCTGGGGCTCAGAGGTTTTCTGCGGAGATGATCAGGTTCGCGGTGGCCACGTTGGTCGCAAGTGGCACGTCGTGCACGTTGCGCAACCAGCGCCGACGCTCGCAGGCACGAGGTTGGAATAGGGATGGGTCTGTGGCCCAGGCCGCTCGCACCGCGTTGATTTGCCCGATTCACGAGACAGCAGTAGACTCGGGGCGCTCACCAGCACGCACGGCGCGCATTCGCCCCTCTTGTTGATCAAGCACGTCGGTTGAGGATGTGTCATGGTCTGCCCGGCCTGCGGTCGCGAGAACCCCTCGGGCGCGAAGTTCTGCCTCGAGTGCGGCACGCATCTTGCCTTCGCTTGTAGTCAGTGCGAAACTGAGCTCCCTCCGAGGGCCAAATTCTGTCCGAATTGCGGGGCTCCGACATCCGGATCTCCGACTCCATCTGATCGCCCGCCCGCCCCTGTCACTCTCGCGCCCGCTGATCCAAGCTCCTTTTGCGGCGGCCGCTACGAAGTAAAGCGCTTCCTTGGGGAAGGCGGCAAGAAGCGCGTCTACCTCGCCCACGACACGAAGCTCGATCGAGACGTGGCCTTCGCCCTCATCAAGACCGATGGGTTAGATGAAGAGGGCCTGCTGCGGATCAAGCGCGAGGCTCAGGCCATGGGCCGGCTGGGAGACGACCCACACATCGTCTCGGTCTTCGACATCGGCGACGAGGCAGGGCAGCCCTACCTTGTCTCCCAGCTCATGGGTGGGGGCGACGTCGAAGGGCTGATCGAGAAGGCGGAGGGCCACCGGGTGCCGCTCTCCGATGCCCTGCGAATCGCCGACGAGGTCTGCCAAGCCCTTGACCATGCCCATTCCCAGGGCATCGTGCATCGGGACCTGAAGCCGGGCAATGTCTGGCTCACTGCCGATGGCACGGCCAAGCTAGGTGATTTCGGTCTGGCCGTGGCCTTAGACAAGACTCGGCTCACCCAGGCGGGCATGATGGTTGGCACCGTTTCCTACATGCCGCCTGAGCAGGCCATTGGCGGCGAGGTCACGGCGCGCTCCGACCTGTATTCGCTGGGTGCGATGCTCTACGAATTGGTCACCGGCCGGCCGCCCTTTATTGGGGACGAGTCCGTCGCCATCATCACGCAGCACCTGAACACGCCCCCCGTGGCGCCCAGTTGGCACGTGCGGGATCTCCCACCTGGCCTCGAAGCCCTCATCCTCCGCCTATTGGAAAAGGATCCGGCGAAGCGCCCGGAATCGGCCTCCGCCGTGCGGAAGGCCCTCACCTCCGTTGTCCTTGACGAGAAGACTCGCCCAGCTTCAGGTGAGGAAACGCCATCAACCGAGCCTACCGGTGAGAACCCCCTCTACCGCCGCGCCTTCGTTGGTCGCGAGGTGGAACTGCGTCAGCTCCAGCACGCCTTCGATGCTGCCCTCTCCGGTCAGGGCTCCCTGGTCTCAGTTGTTGGCGAGCCGGGCATCGGCAAGACTGCGCTCTGCGAGCAGATCGCGACCTACGTTGCCGTGAGAGGTGGCAAGACCCTTGTCGGCCACTCATACGAGGAGGGCTCCCTCTCGCAACCGTACCTCCCGTTCGTTGAGGCCATGCGATCGTACGTGCTTGCCCGGGACCCCGCCGGCTTGCGCCAGGACCTGGGCTCCGGCGCTGCCGAGGTCGCCCGAATCGTGAGCGAAGTACGAGACCGCGTGCAGGTCGAGCCGCGCGCATCCAGCGCCGATCCGGATGAGGATCGCTGGCGGCTCTACCAGGCGCTGTCGGGATTTTTGCGCAACGCGTCGACCGTCCAGCCCCTGCTGATAATCCTCGAGGATCTTCACTGGGCCGACCGCGGGACGCTCGACCTCCTGGTCTATTTGGCTCGGCAGCTCAGCGGTGCGCGGCTGCTCATCGCCTGCAACTATCGGGACGTCGAAGTCGACCGGGCGCATCCGCTCTCTGCGGTTCTGGCCGAATTACGGCGCGGCTCGGCGTTTCAGCGCATCCCGTTACGCGGGCTCACCGCCGACGAGGTGCAGCGGATGATGAGCGCGATCGCCGGCCAGGAGGTGAGTTGGAGTCTCGCGGAAGCGGTGCACCGGCAGACTGAAGGTAACCCCCTCTTTGTCCAGGAGGTGCTCCGGTACCTGGCCGAGGAGGGGCTCGTTCAGCGCGAGGGCGGCCGCTGGCAGCGGCAGGGCGCGACGCCAATCGAGCTGCAGATCCCGGAGGGATTGCGCGACGTCATCGGGAAGCGGCTCTCCCGGCTCGGCCCAGCATGTAACCGGGTGCTCTCGGTCGCCGCCGTCGTTGGCCGGGACTTCGACCTTAAGATCCTGCAGGCGGTGGCCGAGGCGACCGAGGAGGAGCTGCTGTCGGCCCTGGAAGAGGCGCTTCACGTGGGCGTGCTGGAGGAGCAGTCCCGGCCCGGGGTGATTCGCTACCGGTTCGCCCACGCGTTCTTCCGCCAGACGCTGTACGAGGAAACGATCGCCCCCCGACGACTTCGACTGCATCAGCAGGTTGCCCGAGCGTTGGAGACACAGTATCGAGCCCGCCTGGACGAGCACGCGACGGAGCTGGCGGAGCACTTTGCCCAGTCAACCGATCCGGCAGACTTGGCGAAGGCGGTCGCGTACAGCGAGATGGCAGCGCGGCGAGCGGTGGCGGTACAGGCGTTCGGAGAAGCCGCCCGGCACCTGCAGCAGGCCATTCAGATCCAGGACGTGGTGGACCCAGACGATCGCGCGAAGCACTGCGAGCTACTCCTTGCTCTTGGCGAGTCGCTAGGGCCGGCCGGAGAGGCTCAAAGGGTGGCGGAGCAGGTGGCTGAAGAGGCGTACGCACTGGCAAAGGAGCTGGGCGACCGCCAGAAGATGGCGCGATCCTGCCTCTTGGCCCGGCAGGCGTTGCAACGTTACGGTGGGGGCGTTATCGGAGACACTCCCCTTTTCCGGCGCTGGATCGAGCGCCTTGATGACTGCGCAGAACCAGGGACCGAGGAGCGAGTCTGGGCTGAGCTTTACCTTTGGAACGCACGCTTTCTCGCTCGGCATTGGCGCGAGACGAGGGCAGGCGTGGTCAGCGCGATGGAATCGGCGCGGAAGCTGGACGATCCTGATCTGCTGTTCCGAGCAGCAAGCCAGGCGATGACGCCCGGGTATAGGGCCGCTCGGCACCATGCAGAGGCGCTTCGGTTGGCCGACGAGTTCACGCGCGGGCCACGGGAAGGAGTGAGCACGCAGGCGCTTTTCAGCCTCCTCAATTTCAGTCAGATCGTATATCTGGAATCCGGACAACGCGAGCGGGCAGAGGAGATCTGGCGGGAGATGGACACGCTGGCCTCGCGGGCGAACGATGTCCTTCTCCTCCTGTGGCCCCCTCAACGCAAAGTGCTTGAAGCCGGGCTCGACGGGAACCTTGATCAGGCACTGGAAGCTGGGGAGCAGCTCGCCGGGCGCGCGCAGGAGCTGGGCTCAGCCATCAGAGGCCGGTTCGTCGCCGACAACGCCACCTTCTGGCCACTCGTCTACCTGGGTCGAGCCGAAACCGCGTTGGAGACGCTCTCCCGCTCCAACCAGATGGCGGGGGGGCGGCGGACAACGCTTCGCGCGGGCCGAGAGCCGATCTGTCTCGCCCACATGGGCAGGGTGGCGGAGGCGCGCTCGCGGCTCGCAGAGCTGATGACCGACTTGAATGTCACGGCTGAAGAGGACGAGATGTTCGCCACGATCCTGGCGGACCTCCTGCACGCGGCGGTTCTGGTGGAGGATCGAGACGCAGCAGCTCTTCTGGCGGGCCGACTGGTGGGCACCACGGCAGTAGGTTGGACCGGGGACAGTGTGGGGAACGTCGCTCGTCCTCTGGGCCGCGTGGCGATACTGCTCGGAGATCGAGCGGGCGCGCGCGAAAACTACGAGCGATCGTTGGCGTGGGCCACGGCGATCCGCCATCGACCGGAAGTAGCTCTGACCCGTCTGGAGATCGCCGAGCTGCTGCTGGAAGGGACTTCCGAGGAGCAAGCCGAAGCCCAGAGGCACCTGGATTTCGCGATCGACGAGTTCCGCGCCATGAGAATGCAGCCGTCGCTAGAGCGAGCGCTGCGTCACAAAGGACTACTGCACGCGTAGGCGTCAGCCATAGATCCATTGCTAGCTCGCCGTGGTAGCTCGTTAAAGTGGCACCGGAACTCCTAAAAACGGGGGGCCCCACCGTGTGCCCACGATGTTCGGATCGTGCGGCGGCGAGAGAAACGGGCCGAAGGTGCTGGTGCATACCGCTTGAGCGGTTGTGACCACCCCGCGTCTACTTGACCAGTTCAACAGGGGCAGCATATGCTCGCGGCGCCGAGGCACCGACCGCCTCCGCGCGAGGGAACTCTTGTGCGATGGGTTCGTTCATTATGCGCCGCGATATGCGCCGCGATCCTGGCGCTGGTCTCCTTGACCGGGTTGTTGACCAACGTCGATACCCACGCTCTGTCCGATCCATCGGCTGATCATCCCTTTGCGGTGGGTGAGCGGGCGGTCGTGCTGGGCGGCGGGGGCCTCACCGGTCAGGCATGGCAAATCGGCATGCTCAAAGGGCTTCGTGATTCTGGGGTCGATCTGACGCAAGCCGACCTGGTGATTGGCACCTCAGGCGGATCGGTGGCTGCGACGCAGATGCGCTCCGGATTCCTCGACGCTTTTTATGCCGCGCTGCTCGGAGCCCCCGTATTGGATTCCTCGCTCGAGGACATCGATCTCGCGTACTTCGAGGAGACTGCCCGCATGTGGCAGGGCGTAGAGAGTACCGAAGCATTGCGCATCGCGGTCGGGTCCCGGGCCCTCGAAGCGACACAGGTCATCGCAGAAGACGCGTTCATCGAGCGGACGGCGACTCGGGTGGGCCTGAACGAGTGGCCAGCCCTGCCGCTCCAGATCACCACCGTCGACGTCTTCGATGGCACCCTGCGGCTCATCGACCACACTCAGGGCATCTCGATTGCGGAGGCGGTGGCGGCCAGCACGGCCCAGCCGGCGATCGCCGCACCGATCTCGCTCGGATCCAGCCGGTACATGGACGGAGGCTTGGCAGGCTCCCCCATCGATGTCGCCGTGGGGCACCGGCGCGTGGTTGCGCTCATTCCCGGTGGCGGCCTCGTAACCGAGCGTGCGGCCGCGGCGGCCCGGGACGAGGGCGTTGCGCTGATGCTGCTCGGGCCGGATGCCGAGTCGGCCCAAGCACGCGGGCCAGTGAGTCAGGATCCTGCCCGAATGCGCATGAGCGCCGAGGCCGGCCAGCGTCAGGGCGCGCTCGTGGCTGGTGACGTTTTGGCCTTCTGGGCGGGTTCCGCCGACGGCCAGTAGGCGGGCATGTCGCTTAGGGTTCAGTGCCGACCGCCCACCATGAGGACATCGTGGACCTGGCCTCACACCCACACGTGGTACGATCGCCGCGAGTACCGGATTCCGGAGGGCCCATGGCCGGTCGGCTTACGAATAAGGTCGCGCTCGTGGTCGCGGCGGGTGGCGCCATGGGCAGTTCGGTGCCTTTCCTGTTCGCCCGGGAGGGGGCCAACGTGGTCGTGAGCGCGCGGCGCATGGCACCGCTCGAGGAGCTAGCATCCCGCATCCAGGCCCATCTGCCCGCGAACTCGGGCGAGGTGGCGTGTGCGACCGGCGATGCGCTCACCGCGGAGGGGTGCCAGGCTATGGTCCAGGCGACCACGGACCGCTTTGGCAAGCTTGACATTGTCTATAGCAACCTGGGCGAGGCCGTGCGCGGAGCCAAGGAGATCGACCAGGTGGACGACGCCACCTGGCGCTACCTGGTGGATGCGAATCTGACGAGCCACGTCTGCGTGCTGCGGGCGGCGCTGCCCGAACTCCGGCGCAGCAGAGGGAATGCCATTCTCGTGGCAGCAGCGGCGTCCGTGCGCCAGGGTGGCTCTCCGGGCTACGCCGCAGCGAAGGCTGGTTTGATCGCCTTCGTGGCCCACCAGGCCCGGCAACTCAAGAGCGCAGGAGTGCGGGTGAACTGCATCGGCCCCGGCTCCGTCGGGGGATCCCGGGGTGAGGCGGACTTTGCCGAGCCAGCGCCCGAACTCGATCGCGCCCCCCATCCCGCGGACGTCGGCTACGCCGCAGTGTACCTGGCCTCCGATGAGGCCGCCTTGATTACGGGGCAATACCTCGATATCGACGCCGGTGCGAGCCTTTAGTCACGAGCCCATAGGTGCATCGCCCACCATGAGCGCCTCGTCAGCGGGGCCTATGGCTATCTACTTCTGCAAAGCCAGAGCCCTGTCTCACCATAGCAATGGGCAATTTCATCATAATGATCCTCGCGAAGTAGGCGCTGGCGCGGCTGGGCGCTCACGCCCTCGCGAACCACGAAACGGCCCGCGGGGGTGAGCGTGACAGGGCAAAAGCACTGGGTCTTCAGCCCATACAGCGGCGGCAAGCGCATTCCTGAGCCTGTGCAGCGGCGCACGGAGGAACGCCTGGGTCGGTACGCAGAGGAGCACTTCGCTGGCTGTTACACGCGGCTCGCGATCCGCTTCCGCGCCCAGTTTTGTTACGTCGACGCATACACTGAGCCAGCGGAGCCTGGCCCAACCTGGCCACCGGCTGACTGGAAAGAGACGCGCGAGGAGTACCTGGAGCGTCTCCGCGAAACGCCCACGCACTTATGCCGACTGCGCTATTTCGGCGACGAGGAAGGCTGGGGGTTTGGCTTCTTCGCCTACAGCGGCGGGCGCTACGAGTCTGCGGTCTTTCCCTCAGGGGAGTTTTTCGGATCGCCCGAAGACGCCTTTGAGGCTTCAGCGAATCTGTACCTCCGCTGAGCCATGGCTCGATTGGCGAACAACTACAGAATGATCGCCCACGATGAGCCCCTCGTGGATGGCGGTCTAGCACGAATGAACCTGTGAATAACTGAATCCTGGCTCAGCGGTGCTGTAAGGACGGGACATCGATCGTGCATGACGCCGCGCAGTTGCATCCCGTGCAGGCACGCGCACTGCGACCGAGTTGGCTCATCCCAGGTCAGCGGCCGCTTCGCACCACTGAACCCGGATACTCGCCTGTGTGCTGGCCAGCCTCCAACAGGACTTGCCCGTTCACTATCGTGAAATCGATTCCCCGCGCTTCAAGCCCCAATCGGGTCCGTCCGCCTGGCAGGTCGTGGACCTCCTCGGGCTCCAGCGCATCCACGGTATTCTGGTCGAACACCACGATGTCCGCCGCGAACCCCGGCCAGAGGAGCCCGCGATTGGTGATGCCGAACATCGATGCCTGCATGAAGGTCAGCTTGCGGACTGCCTCCTCCAGCGTCAGCACCTGCCGCTCGCGGACCCAGTGGCCCAGGACCGTCGTTCCGTAGCCGTAACCGGCCTCGAACGCGACGTGGGCGCCTGCATCGGACAAGCCGATCAGCGTATACGGGCTCTGCAGCAGAACGCCCGTCGCCGCTTCGTCACTGTTCTGGCGGTTGATGAACGTCGTGTTCAGTCCTTCCTCGAATGCCAGGTCCAGAAATACCGACCATGGGTCCCGCTCGTGTTGGGTTGCGATCGCGGCGATGCTCTTCCCCCGCAAGTCGCCGTTCTTCTCCAGCACGGTCCGACCGACGAGCACCCCGTCCCACCTCAGGAGGTGGGCGGCATCTGCCTCTGCTCGCACCCTGGCGCCCAGCGTGGGATCACGCAAGACTGCGGCCTTCGTTTCCGCATCAGCATTGATGAATGGCCGCCAGCTTTCGAGGCGATCGAATCCCTGGTAATTCCGCAGGGTGAAGCGCGTTTCTGAAGGCCGGGGGTTCACGACCGGGTAGACCCGATGCCCCTGACGGATGCCCGCCTCCACCTGCGCGAGATGGCTCCGCCACCGATCTGGTGCCTGGGGACTGAAGGCGATCTGGTTGTACACGACGGGCCGACCGCTGACCTCACTCATCCGGGTGCAGAACCCGTCCCGAATCTCAAGGGGATAGGCTGCTCCGCACTGCAGAATCCCCTGGGCGAGCCCGCGCAAGCCTGCGGCAATCTCATAGATCTCGTCAACGGGTGCGACGATGCCGGGAACCGGCCGTCCGAGCAGGTCGGCGTGGGTGAGGTTCCGATCGAAGGAGACGCCCAGCGCGCCGTCCAGCACGCCATCGCGCGCGATGCTCTTCATCTCCTGCAGCTCTTCAGCCGTTGCCTGCTCCCGCGCATGGGACGCGTCCCCCATGACGTAGCGGCGAATGGCGGAGTGCCCGATGAGGACGCCCGCATTGATACCGAGGCGCTGGTCGAGAGCGGCGAGGTAGTCGCTGAATGATCCCCAGGTCCACGGGATTCCCGCCTCGAGGCTCTCCATCGGGATCGCTTCCACGCGGGAGAGCATCATGGCCAGGGCGCCGCGATCGTCGGATCGGGCCGGAGCGAGGCCCAGCGAGCAATTGCCGAAGATGACGGTTGTGACGCCGTGCTGCGGGGAGAAGGTGCAGAGCGGGTCCCAGGTCACCTGGGCGTCGAAGTGGCAGTGGTTGTCGATGAACCCAGGGGCGACCACGCGGTCGGTGGCGTCGATAGTCCGGGTGGCGGAGGCGGTCAGGCGACCGATCTCGGCGATCTTGCCGCGCTTGATTCCGATGTCGGCCTCGTAGGCGGGCATGCCGGAGCCATCGACAATGCGTCCATTGGTGATGAGCAGATCGTAGTCCATCGGTGCCCCCGAGGTTCGATATCCATGGTGGCCTCAGCATACGCCCGCCCGCCACTTCCCGTCAGCACCCGGTATCAACGCCGCTCGTCACGAGGGCGGAGGGTGACCAAGAATTGCCAAGAAAAGGGCGCACGAGCCAATAGGGCGACCACCCACGACGAGTCCTGATAAAGAGAGGGCAGCCTCGGTGTACCATGCCTGCTGCCTGACGGTAGCGGGGAGCAAGGGCGAGGGTCGTGCTATTCACTGGGCCACTCCTCGCGGGTGAGCCCGTCTATGAGTCTGGTCTCGTTAGCCCTCACCCGGTTCGGAACGTGGGCGTAAAAGCCCGAATGGGAGTATGGCGGTACACCGAGGCCGCTTCCCCGCGCCATGGGGGCGGGTATCTCTTAGGAGGGCTGCGGTGCGGTATATCGGCGTTGACCTGGCCAAACGCGCATTCACGGTGTGCTTCCTCACCGAGGACGACACCACGGAACTGGCGACCTATCTCATGACCCCTGACGGGCTCGCCGCATTTCGCGAGCGGCTTGCTCCCGACGATCGGCTGGCGGTTGAGGTCGGGACCAACGCCTACTTCTTCCACGACCAGGTGGTTGATGCCGTCGCGGACATCACGCTGGTAAGCACCTATCAGTTCGCGGTCATAGCGAAATCCAAGAAGAAAACCGACCGCGCCGACGCGGTGCTGCTCGCGCGCTTTCTCAAGCTGGACTACCTCCCCCGCGTGGTGATGCCGGCGCCCCAGATGCGGGAGCTGCGCCAGTTGTTCACTGCCCGCGAAGCGCTCGTCAGCATGAGCCGCGGGTTCAAGAACATGGGCCATGCGGCGCTGGCCCGGAACGGGATTGCCGTCACGCGCGCCGCCTTTGCGAGCGGCGCCGGCAGAGCCCGGCTGGCTCGGCTCGCTGGCCTTGCCCCGGTCGACCGCCAGGTGCTCGATATGGTGCTCCGGCAACTGGACACGCTCGACCGGGAGATCACCGAGTTGGAGCGATCGATCATTCGCACCGGGCGCCACCTCCCGGGCCTCAAACGTTTGCTGCAGGTGCGGGGCCTGGGGCTCGTCGCCGCGATCGGGGTGCTCTCCGAGATCGGGGACATCACGCGCTTCCCAACGGCCAAGCAGCTAACGGCCTACGCGAGGTTAACCACCGCGGTCCGGCAGTCGGGTGCGACCGACCACCACGGCCACATCACTAAGCAGGATCGGAAGCGACTGCGCGGTTTCATGGTGGAGGCAGTACTATCCATGATTCGCCAGCCGGCCGAGGGGGCGAACTCCATTGTGGACTTCTACCACCGGAAGAAGCGCGAGAAAGGGGCCGGCAAAGCGATCTGTGCCGCGGCGCGCAAGCTGCTCGCCGTGATCCACGTCATGCTCACCAAGGAGCTCGATTACTGGTTTCTCGAGGAGCGGCTCTACCAAAAGAAACTCAACGAGCTGACGCGGGCCGCTTAATCGCTCCGACACTTGACATCTTCATCGGAGTGAATGGTGTGCGCTCGCAATCCGCACCGTACACTGCCGCCCCGTACCCGCCAGGTTTACCTCAGGCCGGACTTGGGAACCACGGGTTTCACTGCCTCTAGCCAGCTCACCCGCCGCCTGGGGCCTGCTACCTGGTTTCTGTCCGTGGAGTCGTGGCTGTGGCTCCGGCTTCTTTCAGACCCCGCCTCACGACGACGCCCTTGCCTTCGCTTAACGGTTCCGGTTCCCTGGACCGTAGAGGACTTTCACCTCCGAGAACAGGCACATGCCCGGCATACAAAAAAAAAAAACGCCGCTGGAGAATCCACCCCAGCGGCGTTTTGCGCACATTATTTATGGTACCGAGGGCCGGCCTCGATCCGCCGACACCGCGATTTTCAGTCGCACGTAACTGGTTCGTGGACGTCCAGAGCAGTCCATCCTAGGCATGAATCGTCCATACAAGACCGCCTTAATTCGTCCGAATTCGCCTCTATTGGCGTCAGTTTTGGCGTCAATTTCTCGCCGCTCAGGTCGGACGCTCCAGAGCGCAGGGGGGATCAAAAAGGGGCTGCGGTAGATTTTACGCCCCCGCGCTTCAGCGAAGGTCGTCGCCGTCCACACGCGATGCGGAGGGGGGGCAACGAACTCCCGCCGGCATTGATCTCGATCGCGACGATCCGGACCATGGACTTTACCTTGCCTGTGACATGCCGCACCGTTCACAGTATGCTCCGCACCCGATGGCCGAAGGCGACTCGAACGCCTTGATGAGTCCCGCTGGAGGGACGCGAGAATATGCGGACCGACTACGTGGTTACGGCTGGCCATTGCGTTGAAGGGGCTGCCAGCGAGGGCGCATTGCCTCAAAACTCCGATTACCCGGACGGCCTTCACCCAATCGGCCCCGCCGCGCGATTCGAAGATCAGGAACCGGTTGACCGCCTGGACGGTGACCGAGGTGAGGTCGATAGAAACGGCAGATCGACCATGCGCGCGATGATCTCGGCAAGCTCAGACACAGGCTCGCGGTTCACGTCGCGCGAAATGCTGACCGGCCCGGCATCGGTCCGGATGGCAACCTCCCAGCCATCGACGCCCTCCCTGTACGGCGAACGGTTCACCTGCACGGCGCGGATAGCCCGCCAGGGGATAATCGTGGTGCCCGTCGTTCCGAATTGCCACACAGTCTCTATCGTGAGCGTCTGGAGCGTACGGTCAGTAGTAACCCGCCTGCCGTGGTGGAGCAAGCTCACGACACCACCGGCCCCGGAGCCTAATGTGAACAGCATCGCGAAGAGTAGGGTCTCGTGACGGCCCAGCGCCGACCCCAGCGTTATCCAGGCCCCGAAGATGGCCATCAGGAGGAAAAAGATCCTCATGAAATTGTCCCCGCCCAGTCTGAGCGTAATGCGGTCGCCGTTCTCCTCGATGGCATAATCGCTCATCGGAATGCCTCGCGCATCAGCTAGGCATAATCGAGCCCCACCCCAAATGGGACAGGCGGCAAAATCTGCGCCCCGACGCCTCTAGTGAACGCGGCATTTCAAGACGTAGGACTGTTGTCGGACCCGGCTGAATCCACCGCATTGCCCTTAAGACGTTGGTACTTGGCGCGCTGGCGGCAGGCGTTGGAGCAGTATACAGCTCGTGCTCCGAAGTCCAGCGGCGCAGGAGTTGCTTTGGGGCATGACGACCGGAACGAGCAACCGCACCAGGCTCGAACGGCCAGAACAGCTCTTGGAGTTACCGATCCCTCCCTTGCCCTCGCTTGCGGAACAGAACCGCATTGCAGAGGAATTTAACCAGTCCGTCGCTTCCCGGAACGAGGCGTTGGTGAGACAGCGGAGTGCGGAGAGCAACGCCGCCGCAAATTGGGAGCCAGTATCCGTCGCCAGAGCGTAGATCCCCGTAGTACAGCGTGTTCTCAGCCACGGCTTAGATCTAAGACCTGGAAGCGGGGCTCCGGGCATGCCCGGAGCCCCGCACTGGTCCTCGTGACGCATCCCGTCGTATCGAAGCGTCGCCCGACAGGCGCACGTGGTTGACCTAAGTCGACCATCCCCGTCGCCCTGGTCGGATGCGGCTGTGGCCGAAAATTCACGCCCCGACGCTACCAGGCCGGGTCGCCGACAGAGTGGGAGGCGGGCGATGCCTTGATCCATACTACGAGATATGTCGTGCACCGCCGTGGCGCGGGGTAATCCATGGAACTCTTAGTCATCCTTCCAGCCATCGCACTGATCCCGGCGGCCATCGCGTCAAGCAAAGGCCACAATTTCTTGGGCTGGTGGCTCTTCGGGATCATGCTTTTCATCATCGCCCTGCCGGTAGCGATCTTGGTCGATCCCGTTCAACGAGGGAGGTGCCCGGCGTGCCTGGCATCGATAGACGAAAGGGCTGCAGTCTGCCGGCATTGCGGTCACGACCTTGGGACGAATGCTCACAATGGCCGGCGGTTAATTGGCTTACGTTGCTGGAAGTGTGGTCATCAGAACCCGGCCCATGTGGGGATCTGCAGCGCCTGTCATTCGTCACTCCATGCGCGCCGCCCGGATTCCACTGTCGACGAACGCTACATTTACGAGGACCGGGGTTCGCGAGCGGTGGACGATCAATGGCAGCGTGAACTAGAGACGGAACGCGAGGTCGCAAGTCTGATGCATAGGGCGCGTAGGGCTGAGCCCGAGACCCCATCGCGGGCGCAGGAGAAGGCACAAAACACCGTCCTTGGGATCGAGGGGGCCATTGAATTCACCCCTGACGGCTTGATGCGCCGGCGCCCAAACCAGCCCGACCAGTACTTTCCAGTCGCGAACATTGTGTCCGTAACGATCGAACAAGCCACAAGCGACAAATCGCAGTGGCACATTCGCATTTGGCTCCGTGATGGCGGCGTGCAGACCGTCTGGATACATTCGACGGAACGAGCACGAGCGGAAAAGCTGATTGCCGCGTTTGAGCAGGCGCATCCAACAGAGGTCGAAGAACCCGCGTCGGACTCGGACGCTCAATCGCCGGTCGTGCCCTCACTGCCTGAGAACCCAGGAACGTGGGCAGGTGATCTAGAAAAACTGGCCACGCTGCATGACCATGGCATCTTGACCGACGAAGAGTTCGCAGCGAAGAAACGCCAGATCCTCGGGCTGTAATTCTGGGCTATAAGTAGCTTTCTCATGCCCTGCCCGCATACTCATACATTGGTGCGCGGCGGGGACAGAGTGCTCGAGGAGACGCATGGAACTCTTTCCGATCCTGCCATTGATCGGTTTGATCCCCGCATTTATCGCCGGCAGCAAGGGTCACAACTTTCTCGGCTGGTGGATCTTCGGTGCCATGCTCTTCATCGTGGCGCTGCCTGTCGCCGGGGCCAAATGGGCCGGGGCCAATGCGATTGCCGATTCCTATGGATTACCCCGCACGACGGGCAGCTCGTCGGTGCTTGCCTGGGCCGGTCACCAGGATCGACTCGGGCCAGCCCTGACGCCCTGACCTACCGCGTAGCGTCGGGACCTGCCGCACTTAGGATCAGTTGGGCCATCAGTGCGATCGCCTCGCCATCACTCAGCCCGCCGCGGGCCGTCAGGGATTGCCAGGTCGCGAATTCCAGCGCGTGGCCAACCACCGCGAGCAGCAGCCTTTTGCGGCGGCCCCGCACGCGCCAGGCGCCGGCCACCGCGTCGATCATTTTCTGCTGGCGCCGCGAGAGGAGCTCCGAGACCACCGGCACCCTCGGGGCATCGCGCAGGATCACTTCCAGGCCATGGCCCAGCAGCCGGTAATAGCGGTAGACATCGGCAAGCGCTCGGCGCAGGCGCGCTTCCGGACTTGCGATCTGGTGCCAGGCTTCCGGATCGGGTGGCGGCCAGAGCTCCGCACCACGAGCGGTACAGGCGAAGAACAGCGACTCCAGCGTCGGGAAGTGGCGATAGACCGTCACGCGCTGCACGCCCGCTCGCTTTGCGATCGCACTGATGGTCGTCGCCGCCGGCCCCACGGTCGTGTGCAGCTCAACCGCCGCCGCGACGATGCGCGCGCGCGTCGCCGCCTGCAACTCGGCCCGCCGCTGCAATTGGTAGCGGCGCTTGGCGGCGCCTGGCGTCGCGGCGCCTGGCTTTGCCGCGCCCGGCTCGGCGGCGGAAGTCGCACCGCGCGGATTCACATTCGGTGAGCGATCTCGTTCACTGGATATTGACAGATCCTTCACTGGAACGATAGCCTTTTCATTGCACGCGCATGTGCAACCAATATTAAGGGAGGCTCCCCCATGGAAGCGACCGTCACCGAGATCGCGCCAGAAGTCTTTCGTATCAGTATGTATCCGCCTGGCTCCCCGGTCAGCTACGGGTGCTTCCTGATCCGCGACGAGGCACCCACCATGGTGGAGACCAGCTTCCTCCACAGCTTCGATCTGGTCCATGACGCGGTCCGGACGCTCATTGACCCATCTCAACTCCGCTATCTCATCATCCCCCATTTCGAGATGGACGAGTGCGGCTCGCTGAACCGCTTCCTTGCGATCGCGCCGCATGCCGAGCCGGTGTGCAGCCCCGTCGGCGGCTTCGTCACCGTGAACGACTTCAGTGAAAAACCGGCCAAGGTAGTGGGCCAGGGTGATAGGCTGCCACTCGGCCGGAAGACGCTCACGGCAGTGCTCACGCCGTGGGTCCATTACTGGGACTCCATGCTGATCTACGATGAAACCGACCGGCTCCTGTTCACCTCGGACCTGTTTCTCCAGCCTGGCGACCGCGAGCCGATAACCGGCGAGGACCGCTCGCAGGAGATGGTCGAGGTGTGTCGTGCGACCGGGCTGCTCCCATCCCAGAAACACCTCGAGCGCGCGTTGGACCGGATCGAACCACTCGCTGTGGGCACGCTGGCCTGCCATCACGGCTCTGTCCTCACGGGCGATCCTGGACGCTATTACCGGGCGCTGCGCGAAAACACCGTTGGCGACGTGCTTGACGCCCCGTTCTACGAGGGTCGCCTCCCTGCTCCACCGGTGGGGTAAATACCATGGCGGCCCCCCGGTCCAGCCGGCAATCAACTCGCACCATGAGCAGCCACCATGAGTGAATATCGCCTGGTCCGCGAACGCTGCCATCAGACTGGCGTGATGAGCTCCGGCCCCTGGTTCCGCGGGCTGCCCACCGCATTGGACACCGCGTATGCCTCGATCAATTCATCCGTACAAGGCTGGGAGCAGCGGGTGCTCACCCCCACGCGCGCGCCGGCGGCACAAGTGGCTATGCCGTGACCTTGGGCTGAGCCGCAACTACGCCCCACTCCGCCGCACGGCATCCTCGAAACGCTGTAAGCGTTGGTCTGCATAGTAATTGTGGACGATGAGCACGGCGTGGATCTGGCCCGGGATCACGCCCAAGAGGGTCAGCACGATACTGAGCAATGCCTGAAATGGCTTCCCGCACAGCAGCACGGCCAGCGGCGGGAGCACGAGTGCGACGAGGTAGAGCATGATGGCCTCCCTTGTTCGGAGGTCAGCATACCGCCCGGCACGGCCGGCGTGGGGCTGACCGCGCAATACCAGCGCAGGGCCACCGCCCGACTGGGCAAACCCAGTTCGAGTTCCGGATGGGCAACCTGAACGCTCAGAGCACCGCGTATGAGTGGCTCGTGGGGGGTGGGGCGCATGGTGCCCGAGCGCCCAGTAACGATGCACGCCGCGAACGTTTCCCCGGCGAGACGCCTTCGTGCCGTTGACACATCGCATCGTGACGGCTCTGAGAGCGCCGGTGCCTAGGATGAAACTATCGGCGCCGTGATGGTGGAACGACGGGCCGGTGCCGCGCGCGAGATCAGACCGCGGTGGCATCTGGCCCGGGCGCAACCTCACCAGCGTCCGGCAGCCGGTGGGGCAGCACACAAGGGAGCAGCTGTCTTGCGGCTCGTGCCTGGTCGAGATGGGAAGTGCCGCGCTGGCGACAACCGGCTCGGTCCGGGGTCTGACAAATGTCAGACCGGGATCGTTCCTTCTACCAGACTACCAGAGGCCACGGCTCGGTCGGTTCGGCCCCGGACTCCCGGGCCGGCCTCCGCAACTTCGCTGTCCGAGGTGACCGCATTGGAACATGACCAAATTGACCGGATCGAGCGTCGCCAAGCATTGTGGGAAGACCTCGTCGTTGCCGAACAGGAGCTTTTGACTGCGCTGGGCGCCGGCCCCGTCCCCGGTGCAGACGGACCAACCGGCGAGCACGAGCGCGTAACCGACGATGCGAGCGGCACCTCGCGGGTCGCGGAGCTAGCCGAGGACTTGCATCGGCTCAACCGCGAGGCGTCGGCCGCTCCAGTGTCCCGAACAGTGTTAGGCAGTCGGCACCGGGCAGCATGACCGCACTGAACTGAACGGCCCATGAGGTCGACGACTTCGGTGCTGATGTAGGAGCCTAATCAGCCAGTCGCTGGCCCGTCGAACCGGCGCAACGTGGCGTCCTCGGACCCCAGCGTGGCCTCCGGGGCGCGCGTTGGCTCGCTGGCCCCGCCGTCGCCGGAGATGCTCGCCGATTGGGGGGAGCAGGCCGGTGCGGCATCCTCTCGGTGCAGCATCTTCCGGTCCCGTCAGCGTTTAACCGAGGATCGGATGCTGGGGTGTGATGCGGCTGTGCGCCTCAACCGGTCGGCTGGCCGCTATGCTCGGCGCATACGCGATATCGGGCGGTTCGCAGTTCGTGGCAAGGAAGGCTCGCGGGATGCAGGATGGGATGCCGAGCGGAGGGCGGTACGTCTGTCAGAGTTGCGGCAAGCCGCTGGTGAGCTAGATAGCCTGGCGGCTCCCCGGCCAGCGCGGCTATCGCTGCAAGCGCTGTCATTTTCCCACCGTTGTGCGGGTTCCCCGCGGCCCCAACAAAGGGGCAAAGCCGGTCCCGGACCCGAATCCGCCGGCGCACCGCCCCGCCCCGCCCCTGATGCGAAGCCACGCCAAGACAGCAGGCGGTGGCGTTGGGCTCCCCGGTAGCCCCGCGCGGGCTGCCGCCGCTCACCATTCCGCCTGGCACTGCGCAAGCACCGAGGCCCTGAGACCGACGCCTCTTAAATCGAGGGATCAGGTATCCTGAATCGCTATAGGGCGGGGACTGAGCCCCGGTTCGCCATGGCGCGAGGGCCCGGGACGAAGCGCTCGACCTGGGCAGAGCACCGTCTTCAGCCAAGGAGGCTTAGTGATGGGGGACAAGGGCACCGGCACCGGCAAACAAGCCAAAAAGGACAAAAAGCCAAAATCCCAAAAAGCGGGCAACCGTCCACACGAGCAACGCGAAGCGGCCGCAAAAGCGCCGAGATAGGCCAACGCGTCGCCCTGAGGATCCCGAAGCCGGTCATCGGGAAGCGATTCTGCCCGTGGCGCTCAGCGCAACATTGATCTTGACGCGCCGCGGCGTGTCCGCCCACGCCACGGCTTCAGCGTCACTCTCGTTCGGCCCCCGGATCGGAAGCGAAACAGAATGGCCGCCAGGAATAAATCCCGGCAGCCATTCTCCATCTGGTAGCGGGAGTGGGAATCGAACCCACGACCTTCGGGTTATGAGCCCGACGAGCTGCCGCTGCTCCATCCCGCGCCGTTTCGCCGCGACTGAGTGCGAGGCTCGCAGCGGCTCTAGCCAGTCTACAATTCGTCCAGGGCCGGTGGCTCGGCAAGTCGCACGTGATCCGGTGCGCTCCTGCCTGCAGGGGCTATCGAGCCGCGCGGATGCCCGGGCGATTCGCTGGACGGCTCACGCCGGCAGCTGCCTCTACCGAGCGGTTCTGCGTCGGCCCGAGGATTGTGTTGGGGGCCCGAGCGAATCCCGCTTGGGTTTAGCGCTGGTTCAGGACAGGCGCGTTTCCAGATTGACCTCGAAGTATTCGTTCTGGCTGTAGGGGGCCACGACCGACTCCACGAGCTCCCGCACCGCATCCACTAAGGGACCCTGCCAGATGCAGATCGCCGTCCGGTGATCCGGGGTAGCCGCCTGCACGGGCAGACCGAATTCGGCGGGCAGTCCCTTGTCCATCGCCTCGGCTTCCGCCCGCTGGAACCCCTCTGGGTCGTGGATGTGGTGAATAACGCCGACGTGCATCGAATCCTCCCGCGGCATGTCTTCTGCCTGCATCCCACCGGCGCAAGCATGGTTCACCTTAACGGATACCAGGGACCGCGCACAGGAAACCAGACAGGATGGAAAGATCGTAAACGGTTGACAATTTACGGAAACGAAGGTTTCCCGGCGTATCCTAGCTGCGACTCGATTCAGGGCTTCAGGCGGCGAGGTAACGTGTGAGCAGTGTCCGATATGGAAGACCGGAGACGTGGGCGAGGCTTGCGGACCTTGACGGCCTGCTGAATCGAGTTTGGAATTCGCCAAGATTCAGCATCGCCCAACGTCGATCCTGGCGTCGCATCATTCTCATGCTGCTCTTTGCAAAGGGACTCAAGACGCATCGAGCCCTTCAAATCCTAGGTTCCCAGGGCTATGGCGAGGACGCGATCGTTCTGCTCCGGTCACTTTTTCAGGTCGTCGTGACCGCCCAGTATTTGGTTGGGAACGACTCTCGCACCCGATTCGCGAGGTATCGGGCGTACCACGCGGTTCCCCTAGCTGTCGCTGCGGCGAAGAATCCGAAGGTGTCGCTTCCGGTAGCTAAGCTTGAAGCCAATGCCCGCCGCGCTAAGAATCGATTCAAGTTTTCTTCTGGAGCATTTGGGTGGGCTGGCATATCGCTCGAGGCGGCCGCCAAGGAGGTTGGGCAGCAAGGAGTTTACGATTCGCTCTATCGCGTGGGTTCGCAGTACGAGCACACCATGTTCTGGTCCATCGTTTCGTTCGCCGATCGCGGAACGGTGTTTCAGGCTAGTCGTGATCCGAGTGGCGCACACGTGGACAAGGTGCTGGCCTCAAGTTACTCGGAAATCTTGATTTTGAGCGAAGTGGTTATTCGCAGCTTCTCTCTTGGAATGGTGAAAGAACTTCATCCATTGCTCACGCTGCCGGGTTCATTCGTTTTCGGGGCCTCAGCCACGTGACGCACCGATTACGAGGAACGGTTCGTGTGCGTGAGCAGGAAAACCCGTTGCCGACGTCAAGACCACAACGCGTGATTGGCCAACTCGCCTTCTGGTGCCGGCTTCTGGTGCCGGCTTCTGGTGCCACGTTGGGTGCGGTTGTCAGACCTCCAGGCGGGGAGTATGCTCGGCGCGTTGCCGATCCGAGTCCATCCCAGCCCATCTCGGGATACGAATCTCGGTTGCCAATCTCGGAATGCTAAAGGAGGAGGCCGATGGCGAATGAGTCGCTGCGCCATGAGCAGTATCGTCACAGCGAGCAGTTCACTCGCGAAGTCATGGCGGCGCGCACCGGGCAGGATACCGCTCGCTTTCTCGTGCCGTTCCTCACCCCCGGGATGGACCTGCTCGACTGCGGTTGTGGCCAAGGAAATATCACCATTGACCTGGCCGAACTGGTGGCACCCGGGCGCGTTGTCGGCGTGGACCAACGGGATGGTGACCTGGCTCGCGCCCGCGAACTCGCCGCGGTGCGAAATGTGGCCAACGTGACGTTCCAGACCGCCAGCATCTACAAGTTGCCGTTTCCCGATGCGTGCTTTGATGCCGCCAGCGCCCACCATGTCCTCGTGCACCTCGCTGATCCGGTTGCAGCCCTGCGCGAGATCCGCCGGGTCCTCAGGCCCGGTGGCATCGTTGGTATCGTGGACGCAACCCACGACCGGACGATCCGCACGCCAACCAATTCCCTCCTGGAGCGGTGGCAAGAGTTGCAGGTGCGCGCTCGCCTCCACAACGGAGGAAGTCCAGGCTTCGCCCCCACCCATCGTGCCTGCTTGCGGGCAGCTGGATTTGCACGCGCAGAGACCCATGCGATCATCGGAGGTCCCCATGGTGCCGATGCGGCGGGAACCGCGGTGCTGACCAGACAGGTCGCCCGCAGCCATCTGGCCATCTTGCAGGAGATGGTCCGCCCCGTCGCCGTCGCGCAAGGCTGGGCAGAGGTGGCCGAGCTCGATGCGATGGGCGACGCGCTCATGGCATGGGGTGAGGATCCCGACGCCTGCTGGATGACTCCCATCTGCTGTTCCGTCGGCTGGGCGTGAAACTCTCGCTTAGAGCGTACCGGGTGCTGTTCCACCGATTGGCCCCGGGCAGTTCGCGACCCGCCCCCGCCACGCACACCATGAGCCGATATCGATGGCTGTTCCTGCGCGGCGGTGCTCCACCAGGTTCGTTATTTGACCGTGCTATAGTCACGACCGTCCCCGTTTCGAGCCGCGTGCTCGTGCAATCCTTGGGTGGAGTTCTCCATGCGCGGGCCTGGCCCTCGGGATTACTTTGCCCTGGCCGCTACTACCGCCTCCAACGGCATGGGCCTCCTACTGCCGCTCTATCTGGCCCACTCCGGCCACCCGGTCGGACTCGTCGGGCTGCTCACCGGCCTTGCCGCCATTGCCGCGTTGCTTTCCCGGATCCCGCTCCCTTTCCTCTATCGCCCTCAGCGCTCACGGCAGATCCTGCTCGTCACCTCCGCGGCAGGTATGGTTTCTGCCGCGGCGATGCCCGTCATGCCGGATCTCATATCGTTCACGCTCATCCTCATGGTGAACCGCATCGCCAGCGGGATCGCCACCGCTGTCTATTTGGCTCGTTATCTGGATCTCATCGGTGAAGGAGTCGATCGGCGTCGGGTCATGGGCTACTACGGGGGCACCCAGGCGGCTGGCTATGCTTTCTCAAGCCTCTTCACCGGGCTGATCGCTGATTACGCGGGGTTTACCGCTGCGTTTCTGTTCAGCGCGGCGACTTCTGGGCTCGCCGCGGTGCTCATGCTTGGACTCGGGAACCCGGCGACCAGCCAGCACGTGGGCCGCACGGTGGCTCCTTCCCGGCCCCCTGGCCGGCTGCGTGGGTGGGTTGCGGGGGTGGACGACCCAGGGCTCTGGGGGGTACTGAACATCAATACTTGGAACAATTTCTTTCACATCATCAACGTAACCTTCTTCCCGGTGCTCGCTACAGCGATAGGGATGCCACCCGCCCAGATCGGCATTATCCGGGCGCTGTATTCGTCGATCAACGCGGTGAGCCGACCGATCGCTGGCTTGGTGATGGGGCGGTTGGCGCTGCGTCAGATCGCCTATATGGGCATTACGCTCCAGGCCATGCTGCTTTTCGCAGGGCCCTTTATACGGGACCTCCTGGTCTTCATCCCCTGGACCCTGGCATATGGATTCGGCCGAGCGATTGTGGTTGTCGCCACGAGCGCCGGTCTGGCCGAGGACGTGGACGACACCCGCGTCAGCCGCGGGGCTGCAACCGCGACGTACAGCACATCCTCAGATATCTCGAGTGTGGCGGCTCCGCTCCTTGGCGGTCTCATTGCAAGCCTGGTCGGGGTGGTGGCGATGTTCCCGCTCACAGCCGTGGGTTTCCTTGCCTGCTTTGTCACCGGCGATTTCTTAGTGGGCCGCTGGCGTGCGCGTCGGGTGCTGGATCAAGCCGATGTAGCTGCTCCCGCCTCGACATCGTCCGGCTGATCCAAACCGACATTGCTCTCGACCTTGGTTGACGGCCCACGATGAAACAATGGTGCCTGGCGTCTCTCCGCCCACTGCGCTCTAGAAAAGCACATGCCGATCGTCTAGGCGAGCAACGACCCGGGGCTAAGATCGGCTTACAACGGGCTATAGTCAGCCGTAACCAAAATCGAATAAGCCGAAGGGCCGTTGGAAGGCGAGCAGTTAGTCTCGCTCAAGGAAGCGGCGGCCCAAAGCGGATTGAGCCATTCTCATCTCCAGCTCTTAGCTCGCACCGGTCGGATTCAAGCTAAGCGAATGGGTAGAGACTGGTTCACGACATTAAGGGCCGTCGCCGAATACGTCAACAACGCGGAACTGCGAAAGAAGGGACCGCGTGGCCCACGAAGAAGAAATTGAAAATAGTAATGCTTAGACACTACCATTAGCCGCCGAGAGGCGGCCTTTTTGTCGCCCCTAGCCTCGCTTGGAGCGACTCGCCGGTGGCCAATTCCCCAGGCCCTGCCCAATGGGCCGAACCTGTCGCTCCATCAATCGGTCGTCCACCCTCCGAGCCAATGCCGAGGCCGATCGCCCATCGTCAGTACACCGGGCGACTGGAGCTCACCTGGACGAACAAGAATCTCCGCCTGCTCGCTGAGGACGATGGCTCCTACCAATGGGTGGGCCCATCCGATTACCGGGTCGCAGAGGTTCGTCTGCTGCGCGACGTTGCGAAGGTCGGCGAAACCCAACCCGATCGGTTGCGCGCCCGAGACAACCTTCTCATCCATGGCGACGCCCTAAACGGCCTTACTTCTCTCCTCGAACTGCCGGAGTTCTCCGACTCCTACGCCAACCAGGTGAAGCTGGCGTATCTCGACCCGCCGTTCAACACTCAGCAGAGTTTCCTCCAGTACGACGACGCGTTGGAGCATTCGGTCTGGCTCACGATGATGCGAGACCGCCTAGTGCAGGTTAAGCAACTGCTGCGCTCCGACGGCTCAGTATGGGTCCATTGCGACGACAGCGAGCAGGCGTACCTCAAGGTCATGATGGACGAAGTCATGGGCCGAGATAATTTCATCGCCGCAATTCTTTGGGTCCGGCGCAATGATCCACGCAACACAGCCCGCCAGATTTCCACTGACCATGACTACTTGGTGGTCTACGCCAAGGACCTCGAGCAGTGCCAATTCAATCAATTACCTCGAACCCAAGCGATGAGGTCGGCATACACCAATCCTGACAACGACGTCCGAGGGCCGTGGCGCCGCGGCGACCTGGCCGCCAGGAACTACTACAGCCTCGGGCTGTACTCAATCACCACGCCAAGTGGACGCATCATTTCCGGGCCGCCATCCGGCAGCTACTGGCGCGTATCGGAATCGAAGCTTTCCGAATTGAACGCGGACGGGCGAATCTACTGGGGACCGGATGGTGGTTCCCGTCCCTACCTGAAACGGTTTCTAACTGAGGTTGCGGGCGGCAGGGTTCCCGGCACGGTTTGGGCGCCCGAAGACGTTGGGTTCGTCAGGAATGGGAAGGAGGAGGTCCGCCGGCTCCTGGACGGAAAGGAACCTTTTGCGACGCCGAAACCCGAAAAGCTGCTCTATCAGATCCTCCACATTGCCAGTAATCCGGGCGACATTGTTCTTGACTGCTTTCTTGGATCGGGCACGACCGCTGCGGTCGCCCACAAAATGCAACGGCGCTGGGTTGGCGTCGAGCGCAGCGAAGAAACGGTCTACAAGTTCATTTTTCCCCGGCTGACAAAAGTGCTCGCCGGCTCGGACGCCGGTGGTGTCACCCTCCAGGTGGGCTGGGGCGGTGGCGGGGGGTTCCGCGTCCTCGAGGTGGCCCCCTCGATGTTCTCAGAAGACGGGGGCCAAGTTTTTCTCAGTGAGTGGGCAACAAACGGCAAGCTCGCAGAAGCGACCGCCGCTCAGCTTCACTACGAACACCTCCACGATCCGCCCCTTTGCGGGAAGCGGGGTCGCTCACGTCTGGCGGTAATCGACGGCCTGGTCAACGAAGATGCGGTGAGGTTACTGGCCGGAGCCATTTCCGATAACGAGCAGCTCGTGGTCTGTGGGACTGCCGTTGATCCGGTTGCCCGTGACGTGCTTCGCAAGCTCCGCCCCGGCTCCACGGTCCGGAAGATCCCGCAGTCCATCTTGCAGGAATACCGACAGGCGAACCCAAGGACCCGGCCGGAGCCCGCCGATTCGACGCCCGATGACACCAGCGGCGTCGACGCCCCAGGGCCAGCTTGACATGAGTGCAGCGCCGAGTGCTCCCTTTGTTGATCTCGACCGTATCGAAGCGATCAATGCCCGGCTCGATCTCCGGCAACCGAACAAGGAAGCCCTTGAGAGCATTGTGTTCGAAGTTGGGCAGCACTTCGTCGTCGATCGAGAGCCACCCCCATTTGAAGCCGTGGTGGCACTCGCGACGGGGGTCGGAAAGACCTACGTGCTCGCCGCCGCGGTCGAATACCTGGCGGCAGAAGGGATCCGCAACTTCGCCGTCATCACTCCGGGGCGAACAATCCTAAACAAGACGGTCGCGAACTTCACGCCGGGGCATCCCAAGAGTCTCCTGCCGGGGATGGAGGTCCGCCCCGTAATCATCACGAGCGACAACTTCGCTACGGCGGCGATGCGCACGGCGATGGATGATTATGAGCAGGTGAAGTTGTTCATCTTCACCGTCCAGGCGCTGCTGCGGCCTGAATCCACGGTGGGTCGTAAGACCCATAAGTTCCAAGAAGGGTTGGGGAAGGCATTCTACGCGCACCTGCAGAGCCTCGATGACCTCACGATATTCGCTGACGAGCACCACACGTACTACGGCCCTGCTTTCTCCTCCGCCATTCGAAGTCTGCAACCTCGTGTGCTCATCGGTCTGACCGCGACCCCCGACAGGAAGACTCCTCCAGACGAAATCATTTACCGGTACCCGCTGGCGGCGGCCATCGCGGACAAGCTCGTCAAGACCCCGGTCCTGGTGGGTCGCAGAGACGATAGGGCGGACGCGCGCACGAAACTGCTCGACGGCGTGAGACTTCTTGAGCTAAAGGATTCGGCGATCGCGCGTTGGTGCGCGGACACGGGCGCGGTGCCGGTTACCCCAGTCATGCTCGTGATCGCCCCGGACATCAGCGAGGCCCAGGAGATCGAGGGAATCGTCTCGGACCCAGCCTTTGCGAGCGGCCGCTACGTCGGCAAAGTGCTGACCGTCCACTCAAAGGTCCCCGATGAAGCCCTGGCGCAGCTCGAAAAGCTGGAAGAGCCCACCAGCCCATATCGGATCGTGATCTCGGTGGGAATGCTGAAGGAAGGTTGGGACGTAAAGAGCGTTTACGTCATCGCTTCCATGCGAGCCTCGGTGTCGGACATTCTGACCGAACAGACTCTTGGTCGCGGGTTGCGACTTCCCTTCGGTCGCTACACGGAGGTAGAGATCCTTGACACGCTCGAGGTCCTGGGACACGAGCGGTACGAAGAGCTTCTCAAGAAAGCCGGCGCCCTCAACGAACAGTTCATCGACCGCAGGACGAGGGCCGTCCTCAGGCGAAACGCCGAGGGCCAACTCGTCTCAGTGACTGAAAGTGAATCGGTCGCAAGCCCTTTTGCGATGCCACACGCGGGCCAACTCGATGCCGCGGCTTCATCGCAGGCTGAACCTGTTAACCCCCCGACGATCATAGGCATCCAGAGCGTTGATGAGTACACGACGCGAGCCGAGACGGAGCTGCTCAAGCTGCAAGTGACGCTCGCGCCGCGGGCCGACCGGGCCCCCTTGCGCATCCCGCAACTGCGGATGACACAAGTTAAGAACGAGTTCTCCCTCGCCGACATCACGGACCTCGCGCCTTTTCGGCACCTCGGGGCGACGATAGCCGCCGACCCTGCGGGGAGCCTGCGCCGGATCGCACTCCGCGCAGAAATCGTGGTCGGTGCCGAAGGCTTGCGACGAACCGAGCTCATCACGGCTCGCGCGCTCGACCGGATCGAGTCGCCGGCCCAGCTCTTTCCGCTGGATGACCTACGCAGGCAGCTGATCGATCAGGTTCTTTCGGCGTCAGTAGTGCCTGCTCGGGCGAATCAGCGCTACCCGGCGACCAAGATCGTCGACGTGTTTTTGAGTGGACTGGGGCCGTCAGCCGAGATCCTCCTGAGCAGCTACCTCGATCGAGCCGCGGCCGGGCTCGTGCAACTGATCACCGACGAGCACCGCAAATTTGCACCGATGCCTTCATATGGCCAGGTAGTCGAGATTTCCGAATACGCAAAGGTCCGGCTTGGACGGCCGGAGACGAGCCGGGACCGGTTTGGCGCCTTCAAGAAAGGGGGCGGGTATGAGGACTACCGCAAGTCCCTCTACGCTCAAGACTGGTTCGACTCCGCTCCCGAGCGCTTCGTCGCCAATACGCTGGACGACGAGGAGTCGGTCGACGTTTGGGTTCGCTTGCAGGTCGGAGACCTTCCCATTCTCTGGACGGGAGCGCGCGAATACAACCCCGACTTCATTGCTGTTGACCGTAGCGGGATTCACTGGGTCATCGAAGTCAAGATGGACAAGGACATGGAGACTGCTGAGGTGCAGGGAAAACGGGACGCTGCCAGGCGGTGGGCAAACTACGTCAGCGCCGATCAAGAGCAGGTTGGGACGATTTGGCGCTACCTGCTAGTCTCCGAAACTGACGTGAAGACAACCAAGGGATCCTGGGCAGCTCTCAAGCAGCTCGCCGACGAGTAGAACCCGCCGAATTCGGAAACCGAGTCTCGAAGTCACTCTCACGACCGCCCACTACGACCAGCTCGTGTTCGCCATTGCCCTATCGCAGATGCAGGGGCCGAAATGTCAGCGGTGAACGCGATTGCGTCACCAGTAATTAATGAAACCTGCTGGTGTGGCGATCCCACGAGCGATCCTCCCGCTCAGACTTTTCGCCAGCCTTAGGATTGTTGACTCCCGGGATCCGCGGTTATAGACTCCGATTCACCGCGAAGATCACTGGGCCCCCGGACCGCAGCAGCATACTGCAGCGGCAATTCTCGGATGCGGTCCAATCTGGGGGAACAACATGATCATCGACGCCGATGCCCACGTCTCGATTCCGGACGACCTCTTTTCCACCCGCGTCCCATCAGCGCTCCAGGCCAAGGCCCCACAGGTGGTGCGCCTCCCCCAAGGGCGATTCTGGTTGATCGACGGGCGGCTCGCACCGCGACCTGCGGGTCGGGGGCCTGGTTCGCCGCGTGGGTTCAACGCCGAGGGGCCTGCGGGCGTCCAGGATACCTTCTGCACCAATGTGCCCGGCCGGCTCGCGGATATGGATCGGGAAGGTATTGATGTTGCGGTCCTATACCCCGAGCTGATCGTCGTGAACCCTGGCATTGAGGACCCGGAGGTCGCAACCGCCGTGGCGCAGGTCTACAACGACCACCTAGCTGAGCAATGTGCTTCCGCCCTCGACCGATTAAAGCGGGTCGCGGTGGTGGCGCTGCAAGATCCGCTCGGCGCCGCCCGGGAGCTCCGGCGCAGTACCACGGAGCTAGGCTGTGTGGGTGCCGTCATTCCACCCCTACTGGGTGAGAAGCTCCTGGACCACCGAGATCTTGCGCCGTTCTTCGAAGAGGCTAACCGGCTGGGCGCTCCCATCGGCGTCCATGCCGTCACCGGCGTGTATTCCATGCCCTGGCAGGACCTGTTCGATACGCAGTTCGGGAGCCACATGGTCGCCATGCCCATGTCCTATATGGCCAGCCTCGTGAGTCTCTTCAGCGGGCGCATGTTGGAACGTTATCCCAATGTCCGCTACGCATTTCTCGAGGCTGGTTGCGCTTGGGCTCCGTACTGGATCGACCGGCTGGACGAGCACATTAAGCGCCGCGATTCGGGTGCCGTGCTGGCCTCAGATTACGTGCGCCAGGGTCGGATCGTATTCTCCTGCGAGCCCGACGAGATGGCGTTGCCCCAGGTGGTGGGCGCGCTGGGAGACGCCTGCATTATGTACGCTTCGGACTATCCTCATGGGGATAGCAAGTGGCCCCACACCGTGAGTGCGCTCCGGGCAATCCCGGGCCTAACCGAGCGCACCCGCGAGCGCATCCTCGGGGAGAACGCGGCGCGCTTTTACCAGGGACTACCGGTGCCAGCATAGGTTGGTCGGCGAGGATTGATCGGTTGCCAGTTTGATCGGCGAAGCGGAGGCATCGTGAGGGAGCTTTCTCGCCGCATCAGCGGAGTGTGGTTCGGGATCGTGGTCCTTAGCCTCGCCTGTGCCGGTCCCGCACCGATCACGCGCGATCGTGCGGGCGCTGGCGCCGCTCCAGCCGGCACGAGTTCGCCCAAACGGCTGATCGCCGCCGTTATGGGCGAGCCCGCTAGCCTATCTAGCCGCATCAGTATCGGAGTGGCCAACGTACCCGGGGTCGACGTTCTCGAAGAGCTCGTCAACGCCGGGCTTGTCACCTCCGATAATCGTGGCACCGGGATCCCTCGACTCGCCGAGACGATCCCCAGTGTGGAGAACGGTCTCTGGACCGTGCATTCGGACGGTCGAATGGAGACGACCTGGCGGATCCGCGAGGGCGCCGTCTGGCATGACAGCGCACCGGTCACCAGTGGAGACTTGTTCTTCACTATGGAGGTCGCCCGGGATACGGAACTCCCAAACTTCAACGATCCGGCATTCAATGCAATCGACCGACTCGAGGTGCGCGATCCGCGGACGCTGACGATTCACTGGCGTCAACCCTATATCGACGCCGACCAGATGTTCAGCCCGCGCTACGCGATGCCACTCCCCCAGCATCTGCTCGAACGCGGCTACCGCGAGGACAAGGCGGGCTTCACGCAGCTCGCGTACTGGAGTCGGGAGTTCGTGGGCACCGGCGCCTACCGGCTCCAGGAATGGGCGGCAGGCAGTCATGTCAGCCTGAGGGCCAACGAGCGCTACCCGCTCGGGCGGCCCAAGATCGACGAGATCCAGGTGCGATTCATCCCCGACCAGAACACGCTGATTGCTAACGTCCTCGCGGGGACGGTGCAGCTCACGATCGGGCGAAACGTCTCGCTGGACCAAGCGCTCCAGATGCGCAACCAGTGGCTGGACGGTCGAGTGGAAGTTGGGACCCGGGGCTGGAGCATCCTCTTCCCCCAATTCCTGACTCCCGATCCACCGCTCGTCAGCAACCTCCAGTTTCGGCGGGCCCTGGTCCACGCGATCGATCGGCAACAACTCGTTGACACGCTCATGGGCGGGCTGGTGCCGGTAGCCGATAGCTTCGTCAACTCCAATGCTCCAAACTACTGGGACATCGAGCCAAGCATTGTGCGCTATCCGTTCGATCCTGCGCGCGCGACCCGCATGATGGAGGAGCTCGGCTATAGCCGGGGTATGGACGGCCTGCTTCGGGATAGCTCCGGCCAAGGGCTCGCGGTGGAACTGCGCACGGTCTCGGTTGATCTGCACGTGAAAACGACGCTCGCAGTCACCGATGCCTGGCAGCGGCTCGGCGTGTCCGTGGAGCCAGTGGTAATCCCGCCGGCCCGCCAGGGTGACCTTGAGTATCGGGCGGGTTTTCCGGCTTTCCAGATCTTTGGCGGCCAGTCCGATGTCGGGCTGCTGCCCCGGCTGCACAGCTCCCGAACCCCGCGCCCGGAGACCCGCTACGTCGGGACGAATTACTCCCGCTACATAGACCCGGAGTGGGACGGACTCATCGACCGACTTTTCGCAACCGTGCCCCAGCAGGAGCGCACGCGGGTGCTGGCCGAGGTCGTGCACTTCATGACTGACCGCCTGAACATTATCGGGCTCTTTTTCCGGGACGACACCATCCTGGTAAACAACCGGGTGCAGAACGCCACAGCTTTGTATGGCGAAGGCTCAACCCACGCCTGGAATGCTCACGAGTGGGACCTGAAGTAATCGACACCAATTGGCCATGGTGGGTGATAGGTCTCCCGCGAGCAACCTGCGGATGATCAGGAGTCGAGTAGGACTGCGAGATCCTTGGCGCGAACGCCAAACCCCCATGGCCGCTAATTGACGCCCGCAGGGATGGATCGGTGTCGGAGTCAGAACGTTCACTCCTATGTGACGCCGTGCGACACGCGCCAGCAGGTATTCTGGAGTGGACGGACTGCGCCGGGGACGGGCAGCCGGGAGGAAGTTCCGTGGATACGACGACGCTGATCATCATCATTCTCGTGGTACTCCTGTTGGGAGGCGGTGGTTGGGGGTACAGCCGACGCGGCCGCTAGTCCAGCATCGGGGCAGCCCGAAGCTGCGGTTCCACCTTCTCCGAGGGACACCGGGTCACACTGGTGTCCCTCGTGCATGTATTGCTCACGACCCGCGCATCGTGCTTGCTTCGGGTTCCAACCTGAGTGATGAATCAGGCCGCACTTCACGAAGGAGCAGACCATGCCAACCGCCACCCGCGTCGCCCGCGTCGACCACGAAGCCAGTAAGTGGGACCAAGCGTTCTATGCATTCTTGGCCGAGAAGGAGCGCCGCTCGGGCTCGCTCCGCACGGTCCAGTCGTACTCACGAATGTTGGATCATTTTTGGTCAGGGATCGGGAAGTCGCCCGACCAGGTCGGCCCAGCCGAGGTTTTTAGCTGGGCACATGGGATTGGTTTGTCTGGCAAGCGCCCGTCGTCGGTCACGATCGGCGCCCGCATCGCCTGTCTCAGCAGCTTCTACCGTTTCCTCATCCGCATGGACCTCGTCATCAGAAACCCCTGCGAGGCCATCGAGCGACCGAAGACCATCCCAGGCCATGCGAAGGGTCTGACCGCCGACGAGATCCAGCGGCTGCTCGCGGTCATCCCCACGACCCCGAGCGGGCTTCGAGACCGGGCGCTGGTGCTGACCTTCGTGTTCACGGCTCGGCGCCGCGCCGAGATCATCGGGCTGAACGTCGGCAATCTCATTCGCGAAGGCGACACGATCCACTACACGTACCGCGGCAAGGGCGGGAAGACGGGCAAGCGCGAGCTGCCACAGCCCGCATACGAGGCGATCGTCACCCAGCTTGCGGCCTGGGGCAAGGACCTGAACGCCATGGCGCCCGACGAGTCACTCTGGCCTTCGGCCAACAACCCGCGCGGACTCACCAGCGGTACGTTCTATGGGAACCTGCAGCGCTATCTGAAGAAGGCGGGCTTGGCGCGATCAGGCGTCCACGTGTTTCGGCATAGCGGAGCCAAGCTGCGGCGGGACGTCGGCGAGTCGGTCGAAGACGTCAGTCGCTTCCTCGACCACAGCTCGCTCGCGGTGACGACCGTCTACCTGCGCAGGCTCGAGGGGCAGGCGGATACCGGATGGGCGAAGGTGGCGGCGGCGATCGGGATGTAGCGCTCGTTCTGGCTGCCTGCAGAGCGGCCCCGGGGCGCCGGTGCGAGCCGGCACTAGACGGATCTGGGGGTCAGGCGGTCGAGCGCGAAGCGAAGCATGCTCTCGTGTTTCTCGCTGTCCTTCGCCAGCATAACCAACAGGAGACTGGTGATCCCATCCGCGTGGCTGCCGGCCTCATGCGCCAGCCGGGCGAGGTTGTCGGCACCTTCGTGCTCCGCCACGATTGCCGCACTGATGCGCTCGCGAGCCCGCCCGGCGATCTCCTCCGTAAGGTTCAACGGGGCGATCAAATGCACCAAGCCAGGGCTCTCCCGCAGCATGATGGCGATGCGCTTGAGCACGGCGTGGTGGCGGTCTTCGTCCTCCAGGATGAGGCGCATGACGAGTGCCACGAGCGGGTCGCCCGCGCTGAGCGAAAGCTCCTGGTAGGTGAGGATTGCGTCCGCCTCTGCCACCTCGTGTTGCTCAATCGCGGCCAGCAGTTGGTGAGCGTTCGTCTCGAACGATTGGGCCATGCGGATTCCTCCAGGAGACTAACGGAGAAGAGTCTACCGGACGGTCCCCTCATCCAGTCCGCCGGGACCGCCGGGGCCGGCGGATACCGGATGGGCGAAGGTCGCGGCGGCAATCGGGGTGTGAGCCCAGTCGACATGCGGCCACTACTGGTTCGCGCGACGAAGCAATTCGTCGAGCTGTTCGCTGATCTCGCAGAGCACGGTCAGGGTGCCCCACCCGAAGAACAGGCCGAGCGAGAACATCGCCCCGTAGATGCTGCTCCCGGCCATCATCAGGGCCGGCTGCGATGACATGATTCCCTGCGGCGGCAGCGCAAGGAGACTCCCGACCGTCATCAGCACACCCAGCCCGAGGCTTACCCACCCCGCCCAGAACATGACCCGCGCCAGCAGTCTGATCCGGTCCATTGTGCTGCCCTCCTGAGATCCGCTCTTCCCCACGTTACGCCAGGTAGCGGCAACCGGAAAGGGTGCGCATCGAGAAGCAACGCACGACGACGAGGAGGGGTCAAAGCGAGTCGTCGATCTTTGCCCCCGCGACGCCTACCTGCGGCGGCTCGAGGGGCAGGCGGACACCGGGTGGGCCAAGGTGGCGGCGGCCATCGGGATGTGAGTCTCTATTGGCCAGGAGGAGGATTTCCCGGTGCGGCTGACGAGCGTCATTTCGGCCGAACATATCTACGGGCGTAACAGCCGAGGCATTCCCACCAACCTCCTCAGCCCCAACAGGTGGTGCACGTCTGTAAGTCGGTCCAACCACGCTCTTTGGGGTCAAGCCCCTCAGGGTACCAGCTCCCCTTTTCACAGCCCTCCGTGCACTCCTCCTAGGCCATATCGATCATGCATCGCTCACACATCGCTGCAACTTCGTCCATCCCACTCTCCAAATAGAGAGGCGCGCTCGGTTGACTCCGGGCCCGAGCGCCCTCCCATGCCTTAGCCACACCGCGAAGCTGGCCGCCGGGAAGCGCAAGCCACCACACCTCGGCGTTAGCCGTCGTTCCGTGCTCCACATCGTTCTCAACAGTGACGCTGTCGCGGAGCAGCAGCAGGACGAAAATGATCCCAAGCAAGCGCGCTATGGTTTGGTCTATGGGGCGCATTGAACGCGACTAGCCGTTGGAGCGCAACCTATTCCACGCCTGTTCCCGAGCTAGATCGATGACCGCGCCAGATCCTAGCAGACCCAGCACCTCTGGCCGCCGCTCAGCCCCACGAGTCAGGCGCAGGCCAGCACCGGTCCCTTCACCGTCGTCGCGGACACCGCGACCACGGTGGTGGTTAGCGAGCGGGTTCCAGCAGGATCTTCTCCCCATCCCGTGTAGCACAACAGTTTGGTACATCCGTTCTGTCTTCGCTGTATATTTTGGCCGGCGGCCAAAGATGTGTGCCGCCGCTAGGAACGCTCGCGGAGCGAAGGGTGGAGTCGTCCGCGAGGGGACGTATTGAGGGCGTCCCGGTAACAAAGGGGGCCTCGCATCGCAACCACCTATGCACCCAAGTCCTTTCTTCTCCAGGCGCCGAACCACTTGCTAGCCCGGTATTTCAACGAACGTGGATTGCTCAGCGACTTCCAATTCGAGGATCTGGAAGAAGACGACGTTACTGCTCTTTTCGCTGCCTACGAACGGCTGCCCGATGATGTGCGCAGCAAGGTAGACGCCGACTTCGGGGAAATAGAAGCGCTGGCGACCGACGCCGGGATCCGCGCCCTCCTTGAGGAGGCCCGCTCCTGGGACGACGACCTGGACCCCGTCTTCCAACAGATGGAGGGCTCCCACGATAAAGCCTTCTGGACCTTCCTCGAGCGACCCGACTACATCCCCGTGGCACTCCAGTTTGTCGGGCTCGACGGCTACAAGGCCACGTCGTGGACCAAGCGCAAGGACGTTCCTTCCGCGCTAGCAGCACTGGACGATGAGGCGGAGTGCGGCGCCCTGGCGAAGGAACTGCGCGCCTGTTTCAGCTCGGAAGGACGGGGCTACCTTTGCACCGTGCACCGGTACGAGCGCGAGGCGGGCGCCATCTGGTACTTCGCCTATCTCGATGATTATGGCAAGAACGAACAGGAGTACCAGAAAGGGAGTCTGACCCGGCGAGCCCACCGACCCGCTCTAGAGGTCACCTTTGTCCACGCCCAGGACGACGGAACCCTTGATGTCTGCTTCGATGGTTCCCGAGACCGGGCGCGCGAGCTAATGCGCGCTTTCGCTCGAGCGGTTCTCGGCTTCGAGCTGCCCGACGAACTCAAGGATGAACGGATCTACAACCTGAACCGCTTCAAGCACCGGGACATAAGCTTCACCTTCGACCCGCTCTCCTCGGGAATCAAGACCGTCTCGATCACCCTGCTCAAATTCACCGAGATCAGCGGGCGGAAGTTCACGGTCCAACCCGGCAAAGCCGATGGGGAACGGGGCATTTACAACGCCGTCGAGGACCAGCTTCGGGCAGCGAGAGAACCAGTACCGTTTGCTGACATGAATGTCGTGCGCGTTGGGCTGCGGGCCGAATTGATCAAGAAACCCGGTCAGCGAGGCCGGCCGAGCCGAACCTTCTACTTAGGCTTCCCCAACAGCTGCAGCCTCAAGCAGGACGGTCCCGACGCGCAGCTCCGCAAGATGCTGATCGACTCCAACATCGAAATCCCATCCGAGCCTTCGCAGGCCGCATGAACGGGGCCTTGCTTTTCGAGCAGGTGCTGTTGCGCGCCGAACGCGATCGAACAGGCGAGGATCGCTACTCAATCGACGATCTCCGTCAGTGCGCGAAGGACGAGGTGAGCTTCCTTCTCGCCCATGACGTGCTCGTCCAAACTGAGCCCGGATACATCGTCGAATGTGATGCCTGCTATGAACAGCACTATGAAGAGGTGACCTGGGTGCCCGGTCCACCAGGATCACTCCCGCGGGCTTACATCGCTTGTCCGCAACACGGCCAAGTCCGGGTGAAACCCGAACGGCTGGACCGATGGCGATTTTCCTTGAATGGGCTCGCCCGCCTCCTCGCCAACCAGCTCGGCTCGGACTCAGCCGAAGAGATCGTTGCCGGTCGGGTCTGGGGTGTCGCCGCGGTGACTATTCGCGATGCCCCCCGCACGCTCTGCCTCGGCTTGGGACTCGCGTGGCCCGACCAGAAGCAAATTATCGCCTCGACCACCAGCGCCACACGGTACCCACCCGCCTGGCTTGTGATGGGGATGAGCGCCTCACCAGACGGAGTTCCGTTGGCGGACTCAGCCTTGCTGTCGGATGTCCTTCGCTTCGACGGTTCTGCGATGCGCCTCAGCGATTCCCTTTTCCCACCGCCGCCCGACTTGGCGCTCACCCTTCCTGCCCCTCGCGCCAGCGGCTCCCCCCACGAATCCGACGACGATCCCGTCACCGAAGACGAGATTCGCGGCGCTTTGGAAAAGATAGACGCGACTCCACGCCGACTTGAGATCTTGCTCGTCTACCGAGGGACGCGCAGCTTCCGCGAAGCGAAGAAGCGCATCAACATTGGCGAGGGCACATTCAATAAGCGAGTTTCGGAGATCCGCACCGACCTTGCGGCATTGTTCGGCCAGGACTACGCCGAGCGGATCGTTCCGTACCGCCGAGAAGGACTGAGGAAGCAGGGATAGAGGGAAGGTTACCTACCTTGCGGTGGGATATATACCCTTGCCGATGATGGTGCTGGGCGAACGAGCCCAGCACTTTTCGTTATCGGTGGGATCATGGAGCGGATCCGGGTCGAGCTTGATTCAGCGGAATACCGCGGACTCGCCGAACTCGCTGAGCGGGAGCTGCGCGCTGTACCGGAACAAGCACGCCACCTCCTTCGTCAAGCTCTCCGCCACAACGGGCTCTTAGAGCCAATTCGAACACCGGCTCACCAAGCTGAAGTCGATGCCGCGTAGCACCGGCATCCAGCGGACCGCGCCTCGGACAGTCACGGTGCGGGCGGCCACACCGCTCGCCGCCGAGCCTCGCACCCGACTGATCGCGCTGCTGGCATCGGGGCTCGAACGCTACCTCGCCGGCTCGGCGGGGCGACCCGAAATGTTGATCGGGAGCGCGAGCGGAGCGATACATGCACGTCACCCTGAAGATGAGGTGACGTATGGCTAGGACGCTATCCCGCCCCGAAGTCCTCCCCGCGACCCAGATCTGGCACGTCGGCATCCCAATCCGGGTCTCAACGAGCCTCCAGGCTGCCAACGACGAAGGCAGCATGAAGAACCAGCTCCAGCGGATCCGCGCCTACCTCGAGTTCAAGCGCACCTCCGGTGAGGACTGGCGCGAGGAAGTCGTCTACGATCTCCCCGCCGTGTCCGGCAAGCATTCCCTCCAGCATCCGGAGTTCCTACGCCTCCAACGCGATATCGTGGGCGGCCGGGTCAACACTGTGGTCTGCACCGAGCTGTCGCGGGTGTCTCGGAACGTCTCGGAGTTCCTCCAGTTCGTGGAGCTCCTGAATGTGCATGACTGTGCCTTCATTTGTTTGAAGCAGGCCGTCGATACCACGACGCCCATTGGTCGGCTCATGCTGACTTTCCTTGCGGCCTTGGCCCAGTTCGAGCGCGAGCAGACCGGGGAACGCACCAAGGACGCCATGGCGGCCCGAGCCCAGCGGGGGCTCTGGAATGGCGGCCGGATCCTTGGCTATGAGACGGACCCGAACCGCAAGGGTTATCTCTCCGTCATCGACATGGAGGCCGAGGTCGTCCAGTTCGCCTTTGTCACCTACCTCGCATGCGGCTCGATTGCCGAGACGGTGCGGACCCTCAATGCGGCGGGATACCGGACTAAGGCCTACGTCTCTCGGAACGGGATTACCCACCCGCCTGTCCCGTTCCAGATCAGCGGCGTCCAGGGCATTCTCAAGAACCGGGCCTACGTCGGCCTCAAGGAGGTCGGCAAGGATCCGCGTAAGCGAACGGGCACCGCGGATGCCGGGCCCCAGCTCGTGCCCGCCGTCTGGGAGCCCCTCGTCGAGCAGCCGCTCTTCGACGAGGTTCAGGCTCTGATGGCCAAGAATGGTCAGCATCGCACCAACCAGACGAGACCAGTTTCTCATGCCTACGTGCTCGGGAGCGGCTTGCTTGCCTGCGGGGCGTGTGGAACCCAGATGGAAGGCTACTCTGGTCACGGCCGCGGCGGGCGCCCCTACTATTACTACAACTGCAAATCCAAGACCTGCCGCATGTCCGTCGTCGCCAATGAGATCGAAGATGCGATCCTCGATCGCCTTGGCGTCTTGGCCTCGACCCCAGACATCCTGGACGGACTGGTCGCCGCAACGAACACTCGGCTCCAGCGCCAGCTGCCCGTGCTCGGCAAGCGTCGCAAAGCGCTCGAGCGGGACCTCAAGGATGTGAAGGGCCAGGAGGATCGGCTCCTTGGCAACTGGACCGAGCTCAAGGCGACCGAGGCGCACTCGCTGCTCGCCGACAAGATGAACAGTCTGGTGGCTCGGCAGCAGCAGATCGAAGACGCCATCGCCGAGGTGGACGAAGCGATCAGCCGGGTCCGGGCCACCCGGGTCGACCCTGCCATCGTGCGGGCTGCGCTCACCCACATCAACGACGTGTATCAGCATCTCCAGCCGGGCGAGCGGAAGGAGCTCTTCGGACTGATCGTCCACCGGGCGGAGGTGCACGCCAATCAGATCGTGCTCGAACTACACAGCGAAGCCCTCGGCGGCGGTGCCGAGGGCCTCCATGCACTGGATGCGAGCGGACGTGTTAAGTCACGCTTTGAGTCACCAGTCCGGCTCCCCGACGAGGACTCGAACCTCGAACCTAGCGGTTAACAGCCGCCCGCTCTACCATTGAGCTATCGGGGAATGTGCGCGAATTATAGCCCAAGGCCTGGCGATGTCGCCCTGACCAGCCGTGACCGGCTGCCGGTTCACCGTGGGACGCCCGTCGCGTCCGAGCCGTCGCTCCGCGCCTCCGCGGCGGCTTGGAGCTGCTCGCGCAAACTGGACCAGCTCCGTGCCAGCAGCGAGAAATCGTCGCGGCCGAGGGTCAGCACATTGACATCGGTCTTCGCTCGGACGGTCGCGTTCCGGCGTGCCGCCCGCAGCAGCGCCACCTCGCCGAAGTACTCGCCAACGCCTAACTGGTTGATAACAACCTCGGTTCCGTCCTCGCCCAGGCGGATGACCTCCACCTCACCTTCGGTGATCACATAGAACTGGTTGCCGATCTCCCCTTGCCGGACGATCGTGTCGCCAGGTTCAAAATGGGCTCGGCCAATACGTTCGCCCCGCGCCAGCGGGAGCTGCGTGATGTCCCGCCCGAAGAGGAGGTCGAGCGTCCAATCCAGCGCGACGCGCGTCTTTCGCGCGGCGGTCGGCAATTTGGAGAGATACACCGTGCGCCAGAGGAACCAGGCCAGGAATCCCGAGAACTTGAACCGCACGATCTCCGCCACCGCCGAACGGCGGCCCAATGAGACGAACTGGCCCAACCCCGGGTAGGAGAATGCCGCCTTGCGACCGCCGCGGATCGCCGCCACAACGTTCTTGGCCACAAGCTTGCCCTCACGCTGGGCGAACTGCGCGGTGGGTGGGGCCAGCGCGCCAGACGCCTTGTTCGGCACCGCCGCACAATCGCCCAGCGCCCAGACGCCGTTCTGCCCGAGAACCTCGAGCTCCGGAGTCACGACAACCCGCCCCCGCTGGTCCTTCTCAACGCCGAGCGATGCCACGAGCGGGTTCGTCGCTGCACCTATCGTCGCCACCAGCGTGCAGGTCGGCACGCTTTCGTTCTTGTCGAGGATCGCCTCGCGCTCGGTGACCGCCTGCAGCGCGCGGTTCACCCAAACTTCGACGCCGCGCCGCTCCAAATGGCGATGCGCCACCCGGGCAAGACCTTCGGTCAGCTCGGGCAGGATGCGGTCGAGCGCGTGGAGCAACATGACGCGGATCTCGGCGGGGTTGATGCGGTGGTAGTGGCGCGCGGCCTCACGAACGAAGTCGTTGACCTGCGCAACTGTCTCCACTCCGGAGAAGCCGCCCCCCACAACGATGAACGTTAGCAACTCATGGCGCCGAGTCGGGTCGGTCTCGACGTCCGCCTCCTCCAACATGGCAATAACGTGGTTCCGCAGATACAGGGCGTCGCCGACGGTCTTCAAGCCAAGCGCATGCTGCGCCATGCCGGTCAGCTCGGAGAAATTCGTCACGCTCCCTACGGCGAGCACCAGCATGTCGTACGGGATGATGGTCTCGGCTTCGCGTGGTCCATGAGAGACCGAGAGAGTCTTGCGCTCGAGATCGATGCTGCGCGCCTGCCCGACAGTGACCGTCGTCCGGGGGCAGAGTTGGCGGAGCGGACCGAGGATGTGGTGAGCCTCGATGCTTCCTCCCGCAACCTCGGGCAGCATCGGCTGGAACAGGAAGTAGTTCTCCTGGCTCACGAGGTGAATTTCCGCCGCCCCGCGCGAAAGCAGCCTTTCGAGCTGCTGGGCTACCGTGACGCCAGCGAAGCCACCGCCCACGATGAGCACACGCGGTCGTCCCACCGCAGCAGGAAGCACGCGTGAGATCGTCTCAACGGCCATCGTGTTCCCTCCGGAAAGACCGATGCGAGCTGCGCCTTTAGGGCTCGACGACGATCATTCCGGCGGTGCCGGCCTCGAGCCGGCCAATGCTGGCCGCAACCCGGACACCGCGGCCGTGCAAAGCCGCGATCAGCGCTTCGCTTCGCTCTGGCGGGACCGCGATGAGGAGGCCACCGGAGGTCTGCGCGTCGACGAGGGCCAAGCGGATGGTTGAGTCCACTGCGTCGTCGAACTGCGTGAACTGGGCGAGGTATCCTTCGTTGCTGCGGGTCCCGCCGGGCACCACGTCCTCCTCAATCAGACCCAGGACGCCGGGCATGATAGGAACCGAACCCGCGTTGACCCGCGCCACCAGCCCACTCGCGGCGGCCATTTCGCGGAGGTGTCCCAGCAATCCGAAGCCGCTCACATCCGTGCAAGCATGCACGCCGACCTCCACGACCGCCTCTGCCGCCGCGCGATTGAGCTCGGCCATCACATCCACCACCTGAGCCACAGCATCCGCGTCGAGCAGCTCCCGTTTGATGGCCGTTGTCAGAATGCCGGAGCCGATCGGCTTCGTCAACACGAGCTGATCGCCCGGCTCGCCGCCGGCGTTCGTGATCGCCTGCTCGGGATGCACGAGGCCGATGACGGTGTAGCCGCATTTTGGCTCGGGGTCATCAACCGTATGTCCACCCACCACATCGACTCCGGCCTCCCGCGCCTTCTCCGCGCCGCCGAGGAGCATTTGCTGGAGAACGTCCCACGGAAGCTTGCCGCGCGGAAATCCGACGAAGCTCAACATCGCGATGGGCTTCGCACCCATGGCGTAGACATCCGACAGCGCGTTCGCCGCCGCGATCGCACCAAACGCATAGGGGTCATCCACGACCGGCGTGAAGACGTCGACCGTCAGAGCGAGCGCAATCTCGTCGGTCAGGCGGTAAATCGCGGCGTCATCGCTCGTCGCGAAACCGACCAGGACGTTCGGATCGATAGGAAGGGGGAGCGCGCCCAGCACCTGGGCGAGATCGGCAGCGCCGATCTTACCGGCTCAGCCGGCGCAGTGCGATAAGCTGGTCAGCCGGAGCACGTCTTCACGCGACATTCGCCCTCCCTCTCATTTACCGTGGTGGGGTGGATTCTCTCGCGGTGGTGGATTCTCGCGGAGCTCGTGTGGCCCGCAAGGTGCGCGGTTCGCCCTCTATGCTACGGCCTGCTAAGGGGAGATTTCACGGAACGACGAGCTCGATTTTGCGATCGCTCACGGGAGGACTCGTCGGCATGAAGAAACGGCATGGATCTGGAAGACAAATCTCGCGACGAGTAGACTGCCGCACGGCGGCTGCCAGCACGTACCATTTACGGTAAGACGCGCTGTAACCGGCGCCGGACTACGTCCGATCGAAGAGTGCGAACGACTGCGTGAGCGGCTTTCCTACTAATGAGCTCGCGAACGAGCGGCGGAGCAACACAACTGGCCAGCATGATCGAGGACGTTCACCCGCCGCGCCGACCGATCGGCAATCCGAAGTTCGGACTCTCCTTGCAGGTGCAGATGCGCGCTGACGAGATGCGGCTATCTGCCCAGCCGGACCCCTTGTTGCTTTATGTGGTCATTGGCACCGCGTTTGCGGTCGGCATCGCCGGCGGGCTTACCTCGTCGTTCCATGCGGGTATCCTCGGCTTCCTTGCGTTCGCACTGCTCTTCTCCCCGGTGATCTCCCTGCTGGCGCTCAACAGCGCGCGCATTCGTAGCCGATGTGTCCTCGACAAAGTGCGGGGCGTGATCGAGATCGACGAACAGTCCTACACCCGACGGGGGCAGGAGAGCTATCCCCTGCATGAGATTGAGGTCGTCGCCGTGCGAGTCCTCCCGAACGTACCATTGTTCGGCACGGCAAACAGCTTCGGGTTGTTCATCGGCATGCGGCAGGTGGAGTATCTCGCCGCTTGCAGCCAAAATGAGGCGGCCGTGAGCCAGGACGCATGGCGAATGTCGCGATTCCTCGGCGTACCGCTCGAGACTCCGCTCGGAGCCGTACCGGCTCGCCGGCGGCTCTCCTATAAGCCGATTATCGCTGCCGCCGCCATCTACCTGGTTCCTACGCTACTGACGGTCACTGCGCTCCTAACCTTATTCGAGCGGATTCCGGTTGCGCAGCCTGCGTTTGTCGGGCTTCTTGGCACAATCCTCGTATCCCAGGTTGCTGCAATGCTGGCGCTGGCTTACTACCAGTCGCGCAGGCTATACGAAACCTGATCCTCGGACCAACTCAACTGCCACAGCCGTAAAAACCCGCAACGACTTTGCATAATCCGTCACGGAGCTTGTGATCAGACTCACGTGCCGTTGACAGCGCCCGGACAGCCGGGAGATACTGTAACTGAGCATGTGCAAGGCAGTCTCTGGGTATTATGTGCCGCTGGGCGCCTGAGAATGTGCTTGCAGAAGCGACGGCCCCTCCCGTGTGAGGGGACGCAACTTCAGAATGGTGGAGGAGTCACACTATGCAGGGATCCCTTTCCTGGGCGCGATGGCGAATCTTCCCCATCGCCGCCATTCTCCTGTTGCTGATCGTCCCAACCCTGCCCGTCGCGGGGCAGGCCATTGAGGGGACGACGGCGATGGTTCAGATCGATGTCCCTTCGACCGGTGCAACGGTTAGCAATGGGCAGGCACTTCTGATCCAGGGCTGGGCCGCGGATACGGCCGGCCCGGGTACTGGGATTGCCGAGGTCCACGTTTACCTCGACGGCCAGGCTGGCCAGGGTGGGACCGGCCTCGGCGCCGCGACCTACGGAACGTCCCGCCCGGACGTTGCGCAGGCCTTTGGCCGCACCGATTGGGCAAACGCCGGCTACGAGCTTTCGTGGACGCCGGCAGCCCTCTCAGGCGGGTCGCACACCATCTATGTCTACGCGCGTTCGATCTCTTCGGGCTGGCAGTACAAGACCGTGAGCGTCTCCGTCAACGCGCCCCCGGCTCCCCCCACGCCAGGTCCAGGCAGCATGCCGCCGCCAGGCATGATGGGTCCCGGCTCCGGTAACCCCTACGGGTTCACGCCGCCGGCGAATCAGATGGGCCCGCAGGGCGAGTATGGCAATGGCTACCCGTTTGGCGACCTGTACGGTCCCTCCGGTCGACCGTGCGGCTCGCCTGGCTACGACTATGCGGCCACGTACGCGAGCGGCTCGTGCCCACCGCCTCCGCCGCCCCCACCACCCGGCTATCTGGGTGGCTATCCGGGTGGCTACCCGCCGCCGTTCCCGCCAACCGGCCCGAGCGGCCTCGTGGTCCCCGTCCAGACGACTCCAGCCGGAACCGCAGGCTTGAGCTGGGCCCCCATTCCGAACGCGAGTGAGTACCGCATCTACCAGGCAACGAATGCCTACAGTCAGAGCTTCACCCTGGTCAAGTCTCTGACGCAGGCGCTGGGTTCCTTCAATACGTCGACGACGATCACCGGGCTGACCCCCGGCATGACGTACTTCTTCTCGGTCCGCGCGGTGGTGAACGGCGCCGAGCAGCCCGTCCCCGTCTCGAGCACCGCCACTGGCGGCGCAATCGGCGGAATCCCCGGCCCGCTCGCGCTCCAGGTTGCTGGCGTCTCCAGCAGCTCGGTGACCCTTACCTGGCAGCCGCTGCCGGGTGCGGTGAGCTTCCGGGTCACCCAGGCAGTGGCGAACTCGGCCAACATCACCGGTTCGGTCGTGAACACGTCCTCCCCAACGGGGGCGACGATCGTGGGGCTATCGCCCAGCACGACCTATACCTTCTACGTCACGGCCCGCGACTCCTTTGGCGTCGAGGGGCCGCCGAGTGCGATCCAGGCGACGACTACCGCTTAGGCGAATCAGCAACCAAGCCTCCGCCATCATTGCGGAGGCCAGCGCGAGGGCCCGTGGCGTTGAGGCCACGGGCCCTCGCGCTGCGCCGGCTGTGAGTCGGTTAACGCATGAGTCCGTTTCTGATTCTGTCATAATGGCCGAGGGGAACCAGAGGACTGGCGCTGCTCGCCATTGTGGTAACAGTCGCCGAAAACCTCGCGTTCTTTACCACGAGGCGCAGCCATCTGGGCTGGTGCCGGGATACCAGCGAACCGTGGAGGGTGTGAGCGATATGAGACCCAATTCCCCGCTGGGCAAATGGCGAATCCCCTGGGCTGGTGCCCTGGTTGTTTCAATGATGATGCTTCAGACCGTCTCGGCAGCCGCGTGGGGCCCCGCGCCATCTGGCGGGACACTTCCATCGCTCAGCCAGGACTGCACCGCCCAGCTCAGCATCGAAGCCCCGTCATCCGGTGGGAGCGTCGCCGGCAACATGACCGTCAGTGGCTGGGCAGTTGACCTCACCGCCCCGAGCGGGAGCGGTATCGATGCCGTCCGGTTGTACTGGGATGCACCGTCCGAAGAGGGCGGCGTTGGCCTCGGCGTCGCAACGATTGGCCTCGCCCGCCCCGATGTGGACGCCTCGCTCGGCCTGAGCGACAGCAACGCGGGGTGGGAACTGCCGATTGACTTCTCGGCGCTTCCCGCGGGCTCGCACACGCTATACGCCTATGCGCGTTCGCTGTGCGGCTGGACCTACATCGCAACGGACGTCTACGTGGAACCGACCGCCGCCGCAGCGCCAGCCGCCAACGCCCCGGCCGTGATTCCACCGTCCGTTTCCGTCCCCGCGGCCGCGCCGGCGGCGTTCAGCCAGCCGGTCGTCCGGATCGAATCGCCGACTGCTGGATCCAACCTGACCAGCAGCCAGCCGGTCACGGGTTTTGCGATTGATTGCGCGTCGGGTCGCCCGGCGACGTCCGTCAAGGTTTACGCGGGCTCCGGCTCGGGCACTTTGCTTGGCAACGCCACGGTCGGCGCGTCGAGCAGGGATATGGCCACGATGTGCGGTGCAGGTCGGACCGGCACCGCGAACGCCGGGTTCACCTTTCAGTTGAACCCAAGCGCGCTTCCTGGCGGGGCGCAGACGGTCAGCGTTGTCGCTGACACTGGCTCCGCAACCGCCACCAGCTCCGTTCTGCTAAATGTTCCCGGCAACGCGACGGCGGGTGCCGGTGGCCAGGCCGGGACGAGCGGGAGCACGGGGGGTTACAACGCCCAGACGGGTTACAACAGCCAGACCGGCCAGACGAACAACCCATATGGCGTCAACCCTCAGAACCCGAATATGGCTGGCGCCGCGAACCTCGGGACCGGATGCGCAGTTGGCAGCACCTATTCCCCCACTGCGTCGGGCTGCGCGAATAACGCGGGGACGGTTGGCAGCAACATGAACCCCAACCCATACCCGAACGCGAACGCAGCGCAGTATCCATACCAGAACAATCCGAACATCAACCCAAACCTCTATCCGAATATGAACCCGAACTACAACCCGAACTACAACCCGAACATCAATTCCTACGTCAACCCCGCCTTGACCAATCCAAATCTCTACGGGGGCACCACGCAGTACAACGGATCGAGCAGCTGCCCAGTTGGCTCCGTCGCCTCCGGATCGCAGTGCCTCCCGAACACGAGCTACTACGCCGCCGGGGGGCTCGGCTCACCATATGGAACCGCTGGCTACCAATACGGCGGCGGGACGTATCCGTACACCGGTGGATATCCGAACACCGGGCTGTACGGAAACCAGTATCCGTACACCAACACCGGGTACAACCCCTATGGGGCCACCGGCAACCCGTACGGCTACACTGGATATGCTGGTTACGGCGGCTATCCGCGCTACTACTAGCCACCCGCGCCAACTGCGGCGCACATAGCGTTTCATTCAGGGGAGGGGCCGCCCGTCTATGACGGGCGGCCCCTCCCTCGCTCACCACACGGAAGGAAGCATGTTTGGCATCTCCCGTTCCGCCCTCAGCGGCGTGCTCGGCGTTATCCTTGCCACCTTCGGAGTGGTCGGCGCCGCCGCGAGCCAGGACCGCCCCGAAGCCATCATCATGGTGGAGTCGCCGGTGGCCGGCGTGACGGTCGGTCCTAGCGATGCGGTCATCATCGCCGGCTGGGCCCTTGACCCCGTCGGCGAAGGACCGGGCATCGACGAGATCCGGGTTTATATTGGCGGCACCCAGGATGAGGGGGGCGTTGCGATCGGCACCGCGCTCTACGGGCTGCCACGGCCGGACGTCGCGGAGGCCTACGGCCGGCCGGACTGGGTCGACGTAGGCTATGAGCTCACCTGGTTCCCCGGTGGGATGCCCGCCGGAGTCTACCCAGTCGTAATCTACGTCCATCAGATGGCGGACGATTCCTGGACGTATGCGCTCACCAGCGTCGGGGGCACGGCCGTGGCCGGCCCCGAGCCTGCGCCGCAAACTCCCCCTCTCGCGACTCCTCCTTACGCGCCTGTCCAGCCCGCGCCCGGCGGACCGGTTCCAGGTGGGCCCGGTCCAGGTGGTCCGCTTGTTGGCCCCGGCGGCGCATTTCCGCCGATTCTGCCGCCGCCCGGTTCGGCGGTGACCGTTTTCGCTGTGGCAGACCCGGCAGGCACGATCCAACTCTCCTGGCTGCCCCTGGAGGTCGCGTCGGCCTACCGGATCTACATGTCGACCACCGGTGCGCCCGGCGGGTTCTCGATCCTCCGTACCGTCAACCAGAGCCTTGGTTCATTCAACTCGACTGCCACTATCGACCGGCTCAATCCGGGCGCGCCGTACGTCTTCCAGGTTCGGGCGGTTGACAGCTCCGGCAACGAGCTCCCCGTTCCGGCGACCGCCGGCACAGGCGTTGGGTTCAACCCCACCGTGATTGGCACCGCCTCGACGCTTGGCAATGTGCGCATCGTGTGGCCGCCGGTCGCATCGGTCTCCTCGTACCGCGTCTATCGGTCCGAGTCAGGCGGGGCGGGGAGCTTTACGGTGGCCACCACGGTCAACCAGAGTCCCGGTGGCGCAACCATTTCGGCAGTGGTTTCCGGTCTGACGCCGGGAAACGACTACTTCTTCCAGGTCCGCGGCATCGATAGCACGGGGCGGGAGATCCCGATTCCGGGCGCATCGATCATCGGGCTGGATCCATTCTTCACGCCGATCAATCTATCTGTCGCGGGCATCGGCGCGACCACCGTCTCGCTGACCTGGACCCCGAGTCCCACGCCCCGGGTCGTGTCCTACCGCGTTTATCAAGCGCCTGGCGCCACGAACTCGTTTTCGTCGGCGACCGTGACCAATGCATCGCAGACGAGCGCAACGATCATCGGGCTCATCCCGAATACGGCGTACTCTTTCCAGGTTACGGCGATCGACGCCGACCGGCGCGAAAGCGGCCCCTCGAACACCGTTACGGTAACAACAACTCACCTGCCGTAGCGCTGCGCTGCACCGGGAGCGGAAGGAGTCACGAGACTTCCGCTCCCGGTCGTGCTTCGAGGCTCGTTTATAATCGCGAGCATCCGGAGGGATGGCAGTGGCAATCAGTCATGATGAGATCGAGCATGTCGCGCTGCTTGCCCGTTTGGGCCTGAGCGACGACGAACTCGAGAAGCTCGCCAATGAGCTGTCTGCGATCCTGGACCATATGCGGGCGCTGAATCAGCTCGACACGTCGGCAATTCCCCCGACGGCCCAGGTCATTCCACTCCGCAACGTAATGCGGCCTGACGCGCCGCGGCCATCCCTGCCTGTCGAAGAGGTCCTGGCCAACGCGCCAGACCACGACGCCAGCTATTTCCGCGTGCCGCCCGTCCTGGATTAGGTCAGGCCCTCGAACCCGGCGCGACTCAAACCTTGGTCTATGGTGTGCCCAGCGATGGAGCTTTACGAGCTAACGATCCAGCAGGCACTCGAGGCGATGCGCCTGGGTGAAACCTCATCCGCCGAGCTGACGCGGTCGTCCCTCGATCGCATCGACGCGCTCGACGCGAAGGTCGGCGCCTTTCTCGTCGTGGCGGGGGGGGGGGCGGCGGGGGGGGGCCGCCCGGGCGGCGGCGGGCGGCGCCCGGGGGGGACCGCGCCGCCG
>Ga0080064_1001021_pt1 | contig 63316 bp, 58 predicted proteins | sample Subgrocontami54m_FD_69260 | JGI IMG/M metagenome (GOLD analysis project Ga0080064, IMG submission 69260) | Subsurface groundwater microbial communities from S. Glens Falls, New York, USA - GMW46 contaminated, 5.4 m (SPADES assembly) (version 2) ... | reverse complement strand
TGTGATCCTGTTGCCGGAATTCGGCAGGGAGAATGATCTGGCCTTTCGTGGAAACGGTGGTTTTCATCCAGGTAAGATACTATCTTACGTTGCTGCCGTCAATCGTCTTTGGCTTGTGCCGGCTTGGCGGGTTTTAGGGGGGCGCCGGGAATGTAGGAAGGGGGGGGAATCTTGTATAGGATTCCCGCCCGTCCGGACTGCTGGGGCGGTGTCAGGAGATGGCGAAGGGAGCGCTCGCGTCGCCTGTCAGGCCGGTGCTCGATGCGGTCAGCACCTTACCCGCGCCCGCGAGGCTGATCTTGCAACCGGCAAACGTCGCGACGCCGGTCGTGGCGTTGACGGGGTTCACCGCACAGGTGAGGACACCAGTGCCGGTGGTGAGCGTGAGCGTGATCGGCACGGCGCTGCCTGTGACCGTGTTGCCGGCGGCGTCCTGGACGGTAACGGCGGGCTGCGTCGCCCACACCGCGGTTGCGGCGCCACCGCCGGGTTGCGTGGTGAACTTGAGTTTCGTTGCCGTGCCGGGGGTGATGGTGAAGGCGCCGCTGATAGCGTCCGTGTCGGCGATGCTGAGGTCGTGCGCCCGGAGGGTGAAGCTGCCGGCCTTGTCAATCGCGCATGTGGGGAAGGTCGCTGTGCCGTTCACAGCGGCGACCGGTGCGGTGCAGCCGGCAAGCGTCCCGGCGCCGCTGGCCAGGGTCAACTGAATCGAATCGGCACTGGGCACCGTGTTGCCGCCGGCGTCCTGCACCGTCACGGCGGGGGCCGTCGCGAACGGGGTGCTCGAGATGCTTGACGCCGGTGGCGGAGCGGTGAAGGCAAGCCTGGCCGCCGGGCCGACCGTGATGTTGAACGCGAGACTGGTCGCGCTTGTGGCGCCGGTGGTCGTGGCGATCAGCTGGTAGTTGCCCGCCTTATCGACGCGGCAGCCAGCAAAGGACGCCGTGCCAGCCACGGCAACGACCGGGTTGTTGTTGCACGTGAGCACCGCGCCGGCGGTGCCGCCCGTGAGGCTCAAGCTGACGCTTTGTGAGCTTCCGGCGCCGGTCGTGATAGTGGCCCCGGCACCGTCGCGCAGGATGACGATGGGCTGCGCTGGCAACGCGATGCCGCCCGTGGAGCTACCGGGCTGGTTCAAGAACGCGACGGAGCTGGCACGGACACTCACGGCGTTGTTCAACTGCGTGACGGGGGCGATCGGGACGCCGTTCTTCAGTCCGTCGACGTAGACGTCGACGCGGCCAATCGGCGTTGTTGTATCTGGCAGGCCGAGCGTCACATTGATGGTGGCCGTGGCGCCGGGTGTGAGGCTGCCCGTCGATGCGCTGGTGCCGACCGTCAGCACGTTGCCGGCCGCGGTGTAGACCACCACGCAGGTCGCGGGCGACGCGAGCGTTACTCCGTCGGTGTTTTGCATTCTGCCTGTCACGGTGAGCGTGGCAGCGTTGCGGGTGACGGTGATCCCCGAGAGGGAGACGGCGCCCGTCGTGGTGGTGCCGATCGTCATGGAGCTATCGGTGGTGAGGCGGGCCAGCGCGCTGTATGCGTTCAGGTTGGCGCTCGTGGCGGCGAAGAAGTCGGACTGCCCGTTCGGCAGCGACCGGAGGCATCCGGGGACGGTCTTGGTCTCAAGGACGCGGTTGCCGGCGTCGAGGAACGCTACGGTGTACGAGTGCTGGAGGACGTTCGCGCCGCTGTTGTTGACCATCTGCGCAGCGAACGTCCTGTTGGTCCCGATGGTGGTCAGTGACGAATTTGTGACGGCGCAGGTGCCGGCAAAGCCGGCGATGCCAGCGATCAGCAGACCCGCGATGAGCAGCTTTTTCATGATGGAGACATCCTTTGTTGTAGATGAGGAGCGAGTCGGGCATGGCGCCAAACCTTCTCCGGCTGGATACATTCCGCGTTCCGTTGCAGCGTAGGCGGCGTTCCTGAACCTGAGGTGAAGCAGATACGCGAATTCGTTCACGCTTGTTGCGACGATTGCGAGAGCGGCCGGCGGAGACTCGGCGAGCATCATTCCCTTGCCCCAAGGTTGCGCGTCCGGCGGCAGATCAGGCGTTTGCTGCAGTTCTCGGCCGGTTTCCCCATACGCGCGCGGATCTATGCGGCCGATGCATCGTCGTGCGATGCGCGATGTTCATTGGGCGGCACTTCACGTAATACTTAGGGCAGCGAGACACGGAAGCCGGATTGGAGGCGCGCCATTACGCGGCCACGCACACACACGCCGTCGTACGAGCCACTATCTGCGCAGGACGCCTCGTTCCTTGCGTACGAGCACGGCGGTCTGCATATGCATGTGGGCGTCGTGGCGATCTTTGAGTCGACGTCGTTCCGGCTGGTCGATGGCGGGCTGGACTTCGACAAGTTCGAACGCTACATCCTGGCGCGATTCACAGCGTGGACGCGCAGCCGGCAGAAGCTTGCGCGCACACCGCTCGCGCGGCGGCCCGTGTGGATCGATGACCGCGGCTTCCGCCCGGAGGCGCACGTCCGCCGCGTGACGCTCGCGCAAGGCGGCGGCGAAGGGGCGTTGAAGCTGCTGGCGAGCGCGGTGTTTTCGAAGGCGCTGGACCGCTCGAAGCCGTTGTGGGAAGCCGTGCTCGTTGACGGACTCAGCGACGACACGTTCGCGATCGTCTTCAAGACGCACCACGCGATGATTGATGGCATCGCCGGGATGGACTTCATCGGCGCGCTGCTCACCGCCGACCCGACGCCGATGTTCGAGGATGCGCCGCTGCATCGCGCGGCGCCGCCGCCATCGCGGCTGCGGCTGCTGCTGGACGACGTGCTGCACTACGCGTCGGCGCCGTTCAAGCTGGTCGATGGCGTCCGCATCCTGGCGACGGACGCGGGAGCGCGCCAGGATTTTCGTGACCGGGCGTTCGCGCTCGTCCATGTCGTGTTCAATGGCGTGCTCGGCACGTCGCCGAACCCGCTGAGCGCGCAGCCGGTCCCGCAGCGCACGGTCGATTGGGCGTCGGCCGATGCATCGGGAGAGCGGGCGATCCGGTCGCGCCTGGGCGGCACGCGCGACGACGTGACGCTCGCGGCCACGACCGGCGCGGTGCGCGGGTTCCTGCGCCGCCGCCACATGAAGCTGCCGCGGCTCCGTATTCGCGCCATGGTGCCAGTGAACCTGCGTACACGCGCGGAGCGTGGCGGGTTCGGCAACCGCGTATCGACGCTGATCGTCGACTTGCCGGTCGGGGAGCCTGAAGGCCGCGCGCAGCTGGAACGAATCAGCGAGACCGTCGCGCACCTGAAGCAGGTGAAGCAGGGGCTGGGCGGCGACGTGCTGGCGCAGATCGACCAGTGGACGGGCACAATGGCGCAATCCTTCGGCATGTGGCTGGCGAGGACGCGCCGCGCGTACAACCTGTGCGTGACGACGATACCGGGGTCGCCGACCCCGCTCTACGCCCTCGAATCGAAGATGATCGCCCTGTATCCGGTGGCGCCGGTGTTCCACAAGCAGCTCTTCAACATCGCGTCGCTGACGTACGCCGGGAAGCTGCACTGGGGCGTGCACTACGCCGGTGAAGACGCGGATGCCGCGTCGGAGTTTGTCGCCGACCTGGTTGAGGCGTTTGCCGAGTTGATCGCCGCAGCCGCGGCGGCTCCTCCGCGCATCCGCGTCGTCAAGCCCGAGCCCGCGGATGATGTCGAGGCGCTGCCGCAGGTGGCGGGCGCGGACTGACGCGCTACTCGGCCTGCCGCTCGAGCAGTGCGGCATTCTCCACTTCGCGCTGGGCGGCGGCGAGCAGTTCGGCGCGAGCCGATGGGTTCATTTCCGCCTCGGCGAGCGAGCGGTAGACCGCGGCACCGCCGCGCTCCAGTTCGGCGAGCAGCGCCTTCCGCTCGGGCGCGGACTTCCCCTCGAACAGCGCGCCGAGCAGCTGCTGGGGCGTGCGGTCCGCCTCGAGGACGATCTGGGTCTGCGTCACAAGCGCGAGCAGCCGCCCCTCCGACGATGTCACGCGCGTCTGCCACACCATCGTCCGCTTGCCGCGATGCAGCGCGACGCATTCCGCGCGCACCGTGTCGCCGGCGCGTCCCGGCGCGAAGAAATTCGTCTTCGATTCGATGGTTGTGGTGCCCGCGCCCGGCGGGAGATTCATGCCGGTAGCCGCGCCGCCCATCTCGTCGGCGAACGCCATGATGGCGCCGCCATGCATGATGCCGGGCACGGTGCAGAGCTCATTGCGCACCGTCAGCTCGGCGACGAGCCGGTCGGGGGCGGCCTCCAGGTAGCGCACGCCGAGCATGGCGCCGAACAAGCCCTGGCCCCGAGCGCGTAGCGTCTCCAGCAGTTCCATCGTGTGCTCCTTGCTCCTTGGTCGTTGGTCGTCGGTCGGGACGGCGTGTGCTACTTCAGTCTGCCGAATGGGGGACAGAGGCTCCAGCATCGCATCGCATCGCGGTGCTGCGTGATCTACGCTACCCGCAGCGACCACGGACCAGAGAGACGGCGAGCGAGGCGACCATGAACCGCATCGAGATCGAGATCAAGCTCAACAAGGACCGGGCGTGGCTGCTCGATACGGTCGCGCATCTTTCGGACGTGGATTTGATGCGTGGGGCGACGAAGAGCGAACACGACCCGGCCTCGATGTGGAGCGCGAAGGATCACCTGGCGCACCTTGCCGGCATCGAGACGAACTTTGTCCGCATGGTCCGGCGCCATCTCGCCGGCGATCCGAACCCCGTCGCGCTGCGCACGAACCCGGACGGCAGCGAGCGCACGATGGAAGAGATCATGGCGACGGTGCACAAGATGACCGAGGAGTGGGTCGCGGAGCATCGCGCCAAATCTCTCAGCGAGGTGGTGGCGTTGGGGCAGGCGGCGCGCGCGGCGACGCTGGCGCTGCTGGGCGAGCTCACGGACGAGCAGCTCGGCGCGAAGCTGCCGGGAGCGCCGTGGTCGGACGGCACGATCGGCGGCGTGCTGAGCGTCAACGCCGATCACGGCCGCGTGCACTGGCAGTGGGCGAAGGAAGGCCTCGGCCTGGCCTAACGTCGCCTAACAGTGCCCATGGCGTGGGTCGGCGCCTCGCAATGGGCATGGACTGACGCGGCGGACCGAGCACCTCACCCCCGGCCCCTCTCCACGCCGTGGAGAGGGGAGTGCCAGATGGACCGTTGAGGCGGGCTGCGGAAGGGCGCGCCTGATTTGGGCGCGGGCTTGAGCCCGCGCCACGAGGACGAGTGCGTTCTTCAGCGCCGGGCTCGCGTTATCCGCCGGGTTGGGCGCCGGGTACGACGTCCTGCACGGTGATGTCCGTCGCGATCAGTTGATCCTGCCGGTCATTGAGTGTGCCTTTGGCGATGATGCGGTCGGAGGTACGAACGTCCTTGAGCTGCAAGGTGCCGCCGGTGGCCTTGCGGATGACCGTCCTGGCGTCGACGGCGATCTGCGTGACGGCGGCACCCTGGAGGCGCTTGATCTCGATAACGTTGCCGCTCAGGTTCAAGGTGCCCACGATCCCGGTGACATCGACGACGCTGCCTGACGGCGCCTGGGACGTGGCTGCGGTCGCCGAGCCGGGGCCGGCCGTCGCCGTCGTGCCCGGGGGCAGCGTCGTTGTGGCGCCGGCGGTTGTTGTGCGGACGGGCGTCGATGACGGCGTCGAGCTACTGCCGCAAGCGGCGGACACAGCGACGAGGGCGATTGCGGCGATCGCGAGCAGGATGCGCATCGAGCGGCAGCGTACCCGAAATCGATCGCGATCGCGAGCGATCATGTGTTATGTTTTCGCGGGCGCGACATCGGGTGGAACGAGCAGTACGGGCGCCTTGCCCTGCAACATGCGGTCGGCCGTGCTGCCGAGCGCGGCCCGTGCGATGCCGGCGCGCGCGTGCGTCGACATGATGACGAGATCGATCGCCTGTTTCTCCACGACGTCGAGGAGGCCATCGGCGACGGCGCCGCGCACGACGAACGCATCGACATCGACCGTGCCTTTGAGGGCGTCTTCCTGGCGCCGGAGGTACGCTTTCGCGCCCGCCTCCAGCTCCTCATCGATCTGCGGGACGTATGCGTCGGGCAGGCTGTACGGGTAGGCCTGCACCGCCCAGCGAACGCCACGGACGAGGCTCACCCTGGCGCCCAACGGCGTCGCGATGGCCGCGGCGACGGGCAGGGCTGCCTCGGACAGCGAAGAGCCGTCGAGCGGCACCATGAGATGCTTCAGCGGCGCGCCTTCCGTTGACCGCGGGCGCGCGTTCGGGCCGACGGCGAGGATCGGCACGTGGGAGACGCGCAGGAGCCGTCCCGCCGTGCTGCCGTAGATCCAGCGCCCGACGCCGGAGCGCCCGTGTGTGGCGAGCGCGAGCATACGAGCGCCGGTCTCGTCGATGGCCTTGAGGATCTCTTCCGCCGCGTCGCCCATGCGCACGATGGTGCGCGTCTGGTCGGCGCGGCCGTAACGCGCGCGAATGCCATCGAGATAGGTGGTGAAGTAGGTGGTGGCGGACGTCTCGATCTCCATCGCCATCGACGGGAACGTCTTGCCCAGTTCGCTCTCGGTGCCTTCCCACGCCGTGATCAGCACGAGGTGGGTGCGCAGCGCCTCGGCGACGGCGGCGGCATAGGGCAGTGCGGTCTCGGCGAGTTCCGAGCCATCGAGCGGAACGATGATTGGTCCTTGGTCGCGCATGCTTCCTCCTTCGACTGAAGAGAGTGTAGTACCCGCGGGCCGCAGAGAGACAAGGCGAAGGGCACCTGTGCAGCCTGCTGATCGGCCCCAAACGGCGCGGGACGGCCCGCTGCCGCCGCCAAGAGCCCCTGAGTTCCCATCAGTGCGTGCGGAGCCGTTCCACGATCGACCATCCGGCGGGTACCGCCAGCGACGCCGCGACGAGCTTGGCGAGATCGCCGGCGATGAACGGCCAGAGTCCGTAGTCGAGCGCTGTGCTCCAGGCGATCGGCCTGCCGACGATGTCGAACTGCTGGTGCAGCCAGACGACGCCGGGCACGTACAGCAGTGCGTTACCAACGAGCATCGGCAGCACGATCCAGCGGGAGCGGTCCCAGCCGCGCTCGGCGAACCAGCCGACGACGTACGCCGCAACGATGAATCCGAAGAGGTAGCCGCCGGAAGCGGTCGCGATGGCGCTGATGCCGCCGGCGCCGTTCGCGAATACGGGCATGCCCATGGCGCCCTCCGCCACGTACGCGATCATCGTCGCGGCGCCGAGACGGCTGCCGTAGAGCGCGCCAATCAGCAGCACGGCGAACGTCTGGCCGGTGACCGGCACGGTGCTGAACGAGAAGTGGTGGCTGAACCGTGCGGATGCCGCCATGAGCGCGCTGCCCGCGGCGATGAGGATGATGTTGGTGATCCACGACTCGGGCACGACGCGCGATGACAGCGTGTTGCCGCGCAGCCGTAACGTAGAGATCTGCTGCAAAGCTCCTCCGATGCATGGTGGACGCCGCCCATGCGGTCGCCCCGCAGCATGATTCGCGAAGGTGGTTTGTGGAGCAATGGTGCGTTCGGACTATTGCGGTTGGCGGTTTGTGACGCTGATCGGCGTAGGGGCGGGGCTCGCCCCGCCCGCCGGCGGCACCCGCATGTGGTTTGGCCCGGGCAAGGGCGCCCCGAGGGCCGCCCCTACACGCGATGGTCGCCGCTGGCGTGCTCAGTCGCGACGGCATGCGGGAAGATGTTGGTCGAGCATCGGGCACGGGCGCCCCGAGGGACGCCCCTACATGCGATGGTCGCCGGTGGCGTGCTCAGTCGCGACGGCGCGCGGAAGATGTTGGTCGAGAATGGCGACGGGCGCCCCGAGGGACGCCCCTACATGCGATGGTCGCCGCTGGCGTGCTCAGTCGCGACGGCGTGCGGGATGATGTTGGTCGAGCATCGGCGACGGGCGCCCCGAGGGGCGCCCCTACACGCGATGGTCGCCGCTGGCGTGCTCAGTCGTGACGATGTGCGGGGTGAAGTTGGTCGAGAATCGGCGACGGGCGCCCCGAGGGCCGCCCCTACATGCGATGGGGTGCTGCCGAGGCGTGGCTATGCGCCGGTCGGGCCGAGCCGATCCGCGCGGGACTTCAGCGCGACGCGGTGTTCGCCGCTGCCGTCCGCTGCGATGTCGGTGGCCGCGGCGCCGAGGATCTCGAATCCGAGGTCGCGAATCATGGCGAGATCGTCTTCGGGGCGCTGGCCCTTCGCTGTCAGGTAGTCGCCGATGAAGATCGAGTTCGCGACGAGCAGGCCCATCGGCTGGAGCGAGCGGAGGTGGTGTTCGCGGCCGCCGGCGATGCGCAGCTCGCTCTCGGGGTTCGTGATCCGCATGAGGCTCAGGATCTTCAGGCAACGCGTGGGCGTCAACGACCAGCGATCCTCCATGGGCGTGCCCGGGATCGGGATGAGGAAGTTCACCGGGATCGAGTCGGAGCCGATGGTGCGCAGAGCGCGAGCTACCTGAACGATGTCCTCGTCGCGTTCGCCCATGCCGAAGAGTGCGCCGCAGCACGGCGACAGGCCGGCGTCCTTCACGACGCCGACCGTCTCGACGCGGTCGGCGTAGGTGTGGGTTTCGCAGATCTCGCCGTAGTAGTTCTCGCTGGTGTTCAGGTTGTGGTTGTAGGCAAAGACGCCAGCGTCCTTCAGCTCGGCCGCTTGCGGCGCGGTGAGCAGCCCCAGGCAGGCGCAGATCTCGGCGTCGGGCAGGATGCTGCGCACCTCGCGCACGGCGGTCGCGATGTGGGCGACGTCGGCGTCGCTGGGGCCGCGCCCGGACGCCACCATGCAGACGCGGCGGGCGCCGAACTCGTGTCCGCGCACGGCCGAGGCGAGAATCTCGGCGCCGGAAAGCAGGTTGTACTTGTCGATCGGCGCCTTCGAGAGCTTGGACTGCGAGCAGTAGTGGCAGTCCTCCGGGCAGATGCCGCTCTTGATGTTGACGAGGAAGTTCACTTTGACGGTGTTACCGAAGTAGCGGCGCCGCAGGAGGTGCGCCGCCGCGACGATCGCGGGCATCTCTGCGTCGGGCGCCTGCAGCATGGCGAGCGACTCGCCGTCCGTCGGCGGTACGCCCGCCAGCGCCCGCTCGGCGATGCCCATCCAGTCCACGAGCCGCTCCTTCTCACGCAGGCGCGCGCAATGTTTCTCAACGCAGTGTTCGGGACGCTGTTCGGAGGATCAAGCCGGCAGCGGAGTTGCCGCATTGCCAGCATGCCGTCCCGACGGCTAGTCTGGCAGCGCGATGGCCCGAGGGGATGAAGGCGTTACCGTCCGGTTGTATCACCCCGCCGATCAAACCCAGATTGAGTGGCTGTACAGCCGCACCCCTCCGGCTGGCCAAGTCGCGTGGCAGCCCATGCGCCTGCCTGAAGATCTGCTCCTCATTCCACAGCACTTCGTTGCATTCTGGGTGGCTCTGGAGCGAATTTCAGATCAGGTCGAGGCAGTGGTCGGTATGACAGGGGTAACGCGAGTTGGCTCGGTGGCCATGGGGGTTCCTGTGCCCGACTTCGTCGACACGCGGTGTCCCACCGCGCGGTTGCACCACGTGTGCGTGGCGCCGGAGCGTTGGCGCCAAGGCATCGGAGCGAGGTTGGTGCGACGGGCGATCGATTGTGCGCGCGATGACGGCTTCGAGAATCTCATCCTTGAGACGACACCTCAGCAGGAAGCGGCGGTGAGTCTTTACCGGTCGCTGGGCTTCGTTGAGATTGGACGCTCGGCGCTGGGGCTCTACGAGCTCGTATGGTCTCAGCTCGCGCTGTAGTTGCCGGCGTGGGGGAGGCGGGTCCGGTGAGGGCGTTCTACGGAACGCCCCTACGTGGAGAGATGCGTGTCCCGAGATGATGGATGCGCGTGGAAACCGGTTGTCGCCGGGGACGACGAAGCCAGCGTCAACGCTGGTGGCGGGGAAGACGCTGGCTTCGTCAGGTTGGCGGGGATCAGGTTGGCGGCTCTCCCCACGTACAGCATCGGACGGTAGCGCCACTTCCGAACACCTGATCCGGCTCTTTTGGCGCGGGTTTGATGTGGTGCCACGTTGCGTAGCCCGGATTCCCGGCCTGCTACAATACGCCCGGTTGGAGGCCCGGGCCGCCGTCGCCCGCCGGGCCGTGTGGATGAGGTGGTCGTGATCCCCGCATGAAGTGGTTACCCAGCCCCGAGACCCGCGCTGCCGTCCTCAAGCACCCGTTCTTTCTGGCGGGGCTGGCGGTCGTCGTGCTGCTTGGTCTGACTGCCGCCACGCTCGTGGTCGCAGATAGCGTGCGGGGCGGCAAGAACGCCGGCGTGCCGACGGTAGTGATCGCTCCCGCGGAGACGACTACGGCCAGTGCGACGAGCCGCACGGCGACGGCGTCCGGAGTCAACGGCACGACGAAGGGCACGACGGCGGTGCGCTCGGCACCGGGCACGCGGACGCCTGTGCTGGGTCAGCTTCAGGCCAAGGTCGATATTGCGATTGACGGCAGGACGACGGATTCCAAGTGGATGCGCGTCCTGTTTCCGCCGAACAATAGCCAGGGGCTGCACGGCTGGATCGAGGCGACGCTGCTCGACATCATCGGCGACCCCGCATCGCTCGTCGTGGCGACGGCCGAGCCGCCGGTGGTGGTCGACCTGCCAACGGAGCCACCGGCGGTGCTCACAGCGATCGCGCTGTCGCAGACGCCGCAGCCCACGGGCAGCCCGACGGCGACATCGACACCGGTGGGCGGCGATCTTCCCGATCTCGCCATTGACGGCACGACGGTCTCGAACGGGAAGCTCTTCATCACGGTAGTCAATCAGGGCAAGGGTGTGATGAAGGGTGACTTGGTGGTGGCGGTGTTCAACGCGGACGGGACGAAGCTGCTCGGCGGTGCGACGCTGCCGCGGTTTACACTCGCGCCGGGGCGCAGCATCGATATCGGTACGGGCTACGCCATCACGCAGGATCAGACGCTCTTCCTGGTAGTCGACCCGAACGGGCAGATCGCGGAATCCAACGACAGTAACAACAGCCGGACCGTGTCGATCGCGGTCGGCGACGTGAAGACGCCTGTGCCCGGCGAACCGACGCCTACTCCCGATATCCCGGCGACGCTGATTTCGATGGCGACGCAGACGGCGCTTGCCGCGGTGGTGACACCGACGCCGAACATTCCGGCGACGCTGGTCGCGCTGGCGACCGAGACGGCCCGGGCCGCGCGCTGAGGGTGACGCCGCCTTGTGGCGGGGGCACACCGCAGGCGAGTACAATGGGCCGATTCCGACGCTCCAGATGGTACATAGCCCGCTGACACGCACGGTGAGGGTCGCCGCACGGATGACGGTTTCGCAGTTGAGATCCGGCCTGCAGGGGAGCCGCGAGCGGCTCTTCGCATCGATTCGCGGATTGAGCGAGGAGCAGTTTCGCTTCGTGCCGGCGGGCGAGACCTATGCGATTGCGACGCACCTGGCGCACCTGCTCCGCATCGAACGCGTCTTTACCGAACGCGCAGCCGCGGCGCTGTCCGAGCACGAGCCGGTCGTGGGCAGCACATCGGTGAAGAATGATGACGATCCGGGCCTGGCACAGCACCTAGCCGTGCCGCAGATCATCCACGGGATGCTGAACGCCCGTCGTGCGCTTGACGGGCTGCTCGCCGGGTGCGACGAGCGCGCACTCTATCGCGCGGTCGTGCACGAGCGGGTGGGGCGCATGACGATCGCTGATATCGCCGTCAAGATGGCGGCGCACGAAGACGAGCACGCTGCCGAGATCGCGAAGCTGGTGCGACAGGTCCCGTCGTCGGGCCGTGTAATCATCCCGTTGACGCGGCGTTCCTAGGATAGGGCAGCGAATGAGCGACGTAGACGAGATCAAGCAGCGTGTAGACATCGTCGACCTCGTCTCTCAGTACGTGACGCTGAAGCGTGCGGGGCGCACGTACATGGCGCTGTGCCCGTTCCATACCGAACGCACCCCGTCGTTCCACGTCGACCCGGCGCGCCAGAGCTGGCACTGCTTCGGCGCCTGCGGCACGGGAGGGGACATCTTCGCGTTCGTGATGAAGAAGGACGGCGTGGAGTTCCGCGATGCGCTGCGCACGCTGGCCGAGCGCGCCGGCGTCGCCCTGGAATCGCGCCGGGACCCGCAGGAGGACACGCGGCGCGCCCGCATGTACGACCTGAACGAGGCCGCGTCGGCGTACTTCCACGCGATGTTGCAGAGCACCGATGGTCCGTACGCCGAGAAGGCGCAGGTGGCGCGCGACTACCTGGCCGAGCGCGGGATCGCGGCGGCATCGCTCGAGATGTTCCAGATCGGGTACGCGGCGAACAGCTGGGATGCGCTGGCGGGGCACCTGACCAGCCGCGGATTCTCATCAGACGAGATCGTCACCGCGGGACTCGCCGTCGAGGGAGATCGCGGGGCGTACGACCGGTTCCGCCACCGGCTGATGTTTCCGATACGCGACGAGCGCGGGCGCGTGACGGGCTTCGGCGGGCGGCTGCTGCCGGGCGACGCGCTGGGCGCGGGCGACGTGCAGCCGAAGTATGTGAACACATCGCAGTCGCCGATCTTCGATAAAGGGTCGATCTTGTACGGTCTCGATCTCGCGAAAGACGCCATTCGGACCGAAGGGCAAGCGGTGATCGTTGAAGGCTACATGGATGCGATCGCGGCGCACGAGCACGGCTATCGCAATGTGGTCGCCTCGATGGGCACGGCGCTGACGGAGCGGCAGGTGGCGCTCTTGAAGCGGCATTCGGACACGATTATCCTCTCGCTCGATGCGGACAACGCGGGCAGCGAAGCGACGATCCGGAGCGCGTACGAGATCATCAACAACAGCATCCGCCGCCGCCCGGAGCCGAATTCGCGCGGCATCGTCCGCCAGGTCGCGACGCTCGATATCGATCTGCGCGTGCTCGCGATGCCGGAGGGGCGCGATCCGGACGAGGTGATCCGGACGAGCCCGGAGCTCTGGCCGCAACTCGTCGCGGAAGCGAAGCCGGTACTCGACCACCTGTTCGATGTGGCGGCGACGCGGCATGACCTGACGCAGCCGCGCGAGCGATCCGCCGCGGCGGCGGAACTGACGCCGATCATCGCGCTGACGGCTGACCGCGTGGTGCAGTCGCACTACATGCAGCGCCTGGCGCGGATGGTGCAGGTGGACGAAGCAACGCTGCGGCTTGAGCTACGGCAGCCGGTGCGTGTGCGCGCCGAGCGCGCCGCGGAGGCCGTGGCGTCGGCGGCGAACAAGGCGGTGCACGACCGCAAGGAAGAGTTCTGCCTGGCGTTGCTGCTCCGCTACCCGGAGCTTCGTGCGGAAGGCGAGGCGCTCGATCCGGCGCTGTTCGCCCAGAGCGAGAACCGCGCGCTGTTTGAGCTGTGGGCGGCGCGTCACGACGACGAGGACTCGTTCGAGGGGCTGCTCACGTCTGATCTGCGCCCGCAGTATGAGCGGATCACGTCTGCCGGCATGCCGGCGTACGGCGATGACAACCTGCTGAAGGCGCTGCGCTCCACAGTCTGGGGCATCGAGCAGCAGCGCCTGCGGCAGGCGAAGCGAGCCAGCACGGCTGTGCTGGCCGAGATCGCGGCGGATGACGGCGCGGAGGTGGCGGAGCGCGCGCGTGCGGCCTGGCAGTCGGGCGCCTCCGATCTCGCGTACACTGCGGAGGACGAGGCTGACCCCGCCTCGGCGTTCGTCGACGACATGGAAGCTGGACGTCGCATCCATCAGCGCCTGCTCGACCAGCGCGATGGCGGGCGTGGCTCGCCGCGAGGTGGGGAATGACCGGCAAGCATCGGACGGACGCGACGATCGCCGGTGATGCAGATGCGACGTTGCAACTCGCGACGGACGTCGCGGATGAAGTGTTCGGTGACGCATACGCGCGCCTGGCTGACTCGGTCGTCGCTGTGCCGCCCGTCCGCGCCGCGGACCCGTGGGGCGAGGGGCCTGAGCGCGCCGAGATCGCGGAACTCGATGTAGAGAAGGAAGCCGTTCCGCTCGAAGAGCAGGACGGCGTCGATGATCCCGTCCGCATGTACCTGCGCGAGATCGGCAAGGTACACCTGCTGTCCGGCGCCGACGAGAAGCGCATCGCGCGGCAGATGGAAGAGGCGAAGCACCTCGCCGCCATCGACCGGCACTGGATCGAGCGTCACGGATGTCTCCCGAGCGGACAGGAAACGCTGCTTGCGCTCATCGATCAGTACGCTGATGCGCAGAAGTGTGCGAGCTTCATCTGCAAAGACATCGGTATCAAGGCAGCGGTGCTTTCTCATGTGATCGGCAGCACCGCTTGGCGCGACACGGTCGATGCCGAGATGGACTTCGACTTGGCGGGCCGGCTTGCTGCGTACATGCAGATCGAGCAGGCGGAGGCGGAGCAAGCGATCGTCCAGCTGTCGATTATCACGCACATCCTGCAGCCCGATCATGTCGAGGTGATGGCCGGCGGGAGCAGCGGCGAGCGGGTGCTGTTGCCGCTTCGGCCGGAGCGCGTCAACGGCAAGTGCCTGGACGAGGACGACCTCTGCGAGTATTTCAGCAAGCTGAAGCGCGAAGGCTTCAAGGCCGAGAAACAGCTCACCGAGGCGAACCTGCGCCTGGTTGTGAGCGTTGCGAAGAAGTACATCGGACGCGGCATGTCGCTGCTGGATCTCATCCAGGAAGGCAACATCGGCCTCATTCGCGCCGTCGAGAAATACGACTACCGCAAAGGGTTCAAGTTCAGCACGTACGCCACCTGGTGGATCCGGCAGGCGATCACGCGGGCGATCGCCGACCAGGCGCGCACCATCCGCATACCGGTACACATGGTCGAGACGATCAACAAGCTCGTGCGGGTGTCGCGCCGGCTTGTGCAGGAGTACGGACGCGAACCGACGAGCGAGGAGATCGCCGTCGGTATGACGGATCCGCTCGCCGGGCCGCCGGTGACGCCGGAGAAGGTGCGCGAGATCATCAAGGTGTCGCAGGAGCCGGTGTCGCTCGAGATGCCGATCGGCGAAGAGGACGACAGCCACCTTGGCGACTTCCTGCCCGACGAGTCGGCGCTGGCGCCGGCCGACGCCGCGTCGCATCAGCTGCTGAAGGAGCAGGTGATGGATGTGCTCAACAGCCTGACGTCGCGCGAGCGCAAGGTGCTGGAGCTGCGCTTCGGACTCGAGGATGGGCGCAGCCGGACGCTTGAGGAAGTTGGACGCGAGTTCCAGGTGACGCGCGAGCGCATCCGGCAGATCGAGGCGAAAGCGCTGCGCAAGCTTCGGCACCCGTCGCGGAGCAAGAAGCTGAAGGACTACCTGGACTACTAGAGCATAGCGGGGCGCAGTCGTCAGGGCTGTTGCGCCGGCACGGAACGTGGCAGCCAGGCGGGCTAGATTCTTCGCTTCGCTCTGAATGACAATGTGACGCGAGCGCATCCGGCAGATCGAGGCGAAAGCGCTGCGTGAGCTCTGGCACCCGTCGCGGAGCAAGAAGCTGAAGGACTACCTGGACTACTAGCGGTCAGCCGGTCAGCTATCAGCTGGTCAACGGTTCGAGAGCGAGGCACCATGCCACTGTACGAGTACTACTGCCGCACGTGCGCGTCGAAGTTCGAGATGCTGCGGCCGATGGGGCGCAGCGACGAGCCGGGGACGTGCCCGAAGGGTCACGCCGGCGGCGCGCGGACGATCACGACGTTCGCCGCGGTCTCGAAAGGCGGGGGCGCCGGGATGATCGATGCGCCGTCGGGCGGCGGGGGCTGCGGATGCGGTGGTGGCGGGTGTGGCTGCGGGCGGTAGAGGGCCGGCGCAAGCATCGTCGCGCTGAGCAGCGCGAAGGGCCTCGGGCGGAGAAGATGCTTCGCTTCGCTCAGCACGACAAGGACCGGATCTCCGAGCCGGGCGATCCGTATCCTGTTTTGTCCACAGCCTGTTCGCGCGCCTGAAACGCGAGATGGTCAGAACGCAAAGACCTGCTTTACGGCGCGGCTGCGGCCGTGGTCGTGCATCGCCAACAACGCCCGCCGATAGTCGCGTAGCGCGTATCGATGCGTGATCAGCGATGACAGGTCGAGACCGCGGCGCACCAGTTCGAAGTACGCCTGCATCGCGTGGATGCGCCGCCCCTCGAAGTCCTCGACGGCGAAGGCGTTGGAACCGACGAGCGTCAGCTCCTTGAAATAGTACGGCGTCCATTCGAACCGGCGCGGCGCTTCGACGCCGCTGACGACGATCTTCGCGCGCGGCGACGCGAATCGCATCGCCGTCTCGATCGTGGACGGTGACCCGACGGTATCGTAGACGACGGCGGCGCCGCGCATGAGCCACGGCCGCTTGCTCCACGGCTGCAGGGCTGTCGCGCCTGCGAGCCGGGCGATCGCTTCGACCAGCGCTTCCGGATCGGACGGCAGCACTTCGCTGGCGCCGAGCGCGCGCGCCAGATCCGCCTGGTGTGGATATCGCGCTACCGCCCAGACGGGTGTGGACGGATGCAGATGCCGCAGCATCGCGACCGTCATCAGCCCCAACGTGCCGCAGCCGTACACCACTGCCGGCTCGCCTGCGACCGGAGAGTGCCGAAGCACGGCGTGCAGCTGCACCGCGAACGGATCCGCGAGCACCGCCTGATCGTCGCTCACATCATCCGGCACGGCGATGCACTGCGACTGGTGCGCGGCGAATAGCGGGGCGAACGCGCCACCGGCGGCAGCGCAGTTACCGAGGTGGATCGCCGGAGGCAGCCGGCCCTCCGTGAATCGCTCGCAAAGCTGGTAGTCGCCCGCGACGCAACGACGGCAGGGCGGATCGATTCCGCGCGGCGCGCAGGAGAGCCAGGGATTCAGCACGATGCGCTGTCCGGGCGCGATCGTGCGCACCGCCGGGCCGACGGCTTCGACGACGCCTGTGGCTTCGTGCCCGAGGATCTGCGGAAACGAGATGACGGCGGTGAGGGGGTTGTCGCGATCGCCGCGCAGGAACGCCTGTTTCGCGTCGCTGCCGCAGATGCCCGCGAGCCGCGTGCGCACGAGCACCCAGTCATCGGCGGGCAGCGACGGTTCGGGCGCGTCTTCGAGCCGGAACGACGCCCACGGGCCGAAGTAGCCGCTGGGCGAGATGGCCCCGGCGATCTTGCTGAGCGCGAGCTTCGGCAGGCTGTAGCGAAAGACGAGTGCGTCCATGTGTTGCAGCTTGTAGTGCTTTCAACGCTTCGTCAACTCGCTGGAGGACGGCGACCCGCGGTTGACTCGCCGTACCCCGCCCGGACCTAACCCCCAGCCCCTTCCCGGCGCGGGAAGGGGAGCTCGCACGACAAACCGGAATCACTACGCTAGCTCAGCGTTCGCAGCGGGTCTTGCCGGCGCCGTGTGGATCGCGGCAACTCAGCATCGCGAGTAGCCGCAATTGCGGCAGATCATGCAGCCTTCGGAGAACACGAGGATCGTGCCGCAGTCCGGGCAGCTGATGCCGGTGCTGGTTGCGGGCGCCGCCGCCCGGACGGAGCGCCGGGCGCCGGCGTTCGATGCGGTGGCGCGTGACTTCGATTTCGGGGCGCTGGTTTTCCGTGCGCTCGTGCGAGGCTTCGTGGCGCCGGTGTCCGCCGGACGCTCGGTCGAGCCGAGGAAGCGCAGCTCCAGCCAGCGGAAGATGTAGTCGACGAGCGAAGAAGCCGCCGGCAGCGCGGGATTGCCTGTCAGGCCCGCCGGCTCGAAGTGGACGCCGCGGAACTTCGACGAGAGGTTTTGCAGCGGCACGCCGTACTGCAGCGCGAGCGAGGTGAGCACGGCGACGGAATCCATCAGCCCGCGAATCGTCGAGCCCTCCTTCGAGATGTTGACGAAGATCTCGCCGGGGGTGCCGTCGTCGTAGAGCCCGACGGTGAGGTAGCCTTCCTGCTCGCCGACGCGGAACTTGTGGGTGACCGACTGGCGCTCGTCCGGCAGATGGCGCCGGTACGGCGCGCCGGCCGGACGCGGCGCCGTCGACGCGAGCGGCGCGGGATGGGCGCCGCCGTCGACGAGCTGCCGCACGGCGAGGGCAAGTTCGGCGGCGATCGCTTCCGCCTGCTCGGGGCCGCGTGCCGTCGCGTGCGAGAGCACCTGGTGATCGCGCGAGCCGTCGCGGTAGACCGTAATGCCCTTGCACCCCTCGCGGTAGGCCAGCATGTAGGCCTGTTCGACATCGGCCACGGTCGCGTCGCGGCGGAAGTTGATCGTCTTGCTCACGGCGTTGTCGGTGTGGCGCTGGAAGGCCGCCTGCATCTTCACGTGCCATTCCGGGTCGATATCGTGCGACGTCCGGAAGACCTCCTTCGCCCACGCTGGAACGTCGTCGCGGCCGGCGAGCGTGCCACCTTCCGCGAGATACGCGATCAGCTCGTCGCTGTAGAATCCCTCGCGCTCGGCGACGGTGCGGAACGTGCGATTCACTTCCGGCAGCTGCGTCGCCTTCGCGGGATTCTTGCGATCGAGGTAGTGCTGCCGCATGAATGCCAGCGCGAATGCGGGCTCGATGCCGCCCGAGCAGTCGGCGATGATGCTGAGGGTGCCTGTCGGAGCGACGGTGGTGCGCGTCGAGTTGCGGTATCGCGGCCCGCCCCGTTTGTCGCCCGACGCCGGGTCGTAGATCGAGCCATGCCATGCCGGAAAGACGCCGCGCTCTTCCGCCAGCGCGATGGAGGCGGCGTCCGCGCGCTCCTGGATGAAGGACATGACGCGGCCGGCCAACTCGATCGCGGCGTCGGAGTCGTAGCGGATGCCCAGCTGGAACAGCAGGTCCGCCCAGCCCATGACGCCGAGTCCGATCTTGCGCGTCTGCCGCGTCATCTCGTCGATCGGCGGTATGGGGTAGCGGTTCTGCTCGATGACGTCGTCCAGGAAGCGCACACAGGCCGGGATCGCGTCGCCGAGGGCGTCCCAGTCGATAGCCGGCGTCGCGATCGGGCCGCGCCGGCCGTTCTGGGCGCGCGCCGGCGCGGACGTATCCGTCGCGAACCGTGCGAGGTTGATCGATCCGAGGTTGCAAGATTCGTACGGAAGCAGGGGCTGTTCGCCGCATGGGTTCGTCGCTTCGATGCGGCCGAGCTGCGGCGTCGGGTTGTCGCGGTTGATGCGGTCGAGGAAGACGAGGCCGGGGTCGCCGTTCTTCCAGGCGTTTTCGACCATCTGCCGGAAGATCGCGCGCGCATCGGCTGTCCGGGCGACCTTCTTCGTGCGCGGATTGATCAGCTCGTACGACTCGCCGCGCTCGACGGCGCGCATGAAGCGCTCCGTCACGGCGACGCTGATGTTGAAGTTCTGCAGCGCCGTCATGTCCGACTTCACGTTGATGAAGGTCTCGATGTCCGGATGGTCGACGCTGAGGATCGCCATGTTGGCGCCGCGCCGCGTGCCGCCCTGCTTGATCGATTCGGTGGCCGCGTCATACACGCGCATGAACGAGACGGGGCCGCTCGCCACGCCGCCGGTCGACGCGACGATATCGCCGGCGGGGCGCAGACGGCTGAAGGCGAAGCCGGTGCCGCCGCCGCTCTGGTGGATGAGCGCGGTGTCCTTCAGCGATTCGAAAATGCGCTCCATGGAGTCTTCGACGGGCAGCACGAAGCAGGCGGAGAGCTGTTGCATGGCACGGCCGGCGTTGCCGAGCGTCGGGGAGTTCGGCAGGAACCGCAGCGACGTCATGAGGTCGTAGAACCGGGCTTCGTATCGCGCGACGACGGCATCGGCCTGTGCGGGCGCGACGAACTTCGCCTCGGCGAGCGCGATATTGTGCGCGACGCGACGGAAGAGTTGTGCCGGCGTCTCGGCGAGTTTGCCCCGCGCGTCCTTCGCGAGATATCTCCGCTCGAGCACCAACCGGGCGTTGTCCGAGAGGGTGGTTGCGGCGGCGTCGGCGCGGGGTTGGCGCCGCTTTGCGACGGGCAAGGTGCGCTTGCCGGCGACAGCCGCCGCACGCGTTCGTCCGGGGTTCTCTCGCGGGGGAGGTGACGCTTTCTTGCGTCCGGCGGCGTGTCCCGAGCGGGCGTTCGGCGAGCCCGTGGTGCTCAGCCAGGCCGGAGGACGAGACCGGTTGTCGTCAGCCATGGCGGTCATTGTATCAGAACTTTTGTGCGGATGCGGGCTCCGGAGCAGCGAGCTGGTCCGATGATTCTTCCCGCACAGGCGTAATGCTCGTCAAGTGGGGCCGTTCTGATTGACAAGCGACAAGAGATTTCCGGCTGCGTCAACCGGACGGAGCGGGACGAGGATAGGGGCACACGCGATGAGGATTCTGCACACGCACCGGTTCGGACAGACGTTCGGCCGGGCCGGACTTAGCATCGGGGCAATCGGCGCCTTTGTCGCGGGCCTGCTCCTGCTGACGATCGGCACTGCGTCCGCGAACTACATTACGGCGGCGCCGTCGTCGAGCTGCGGGGGCTGGACGTACTCCGCGGCGTACAACCATGGTGGCTCCAGCCAGATCAGCAGCTACAACCGGCTGGTCGTGGTCGATGTGAACATCGGCGGATCGGTGATCAAGGAGTACCACTACTTCGACACGCTCACCTCGCACCCGGCGCCGGCTGCCGGCTTCACGGTCATCGACCATCCCGTGATGAACTCGTACACGCTGTTCTCGCTGTCGGGGACGACGTTCCCGGTGGCGGCCAGCGGCAGCATCAAGGTGTACGACGGGTCATCGACGAGCAGCCCGAGCTCCGATCCGGCGTACGATCACCTGCTGCCCTCGTACTCGCTGCTGGCGATCCCGGGCGTGAGCAATCCGAGCGGGTGCGCCACGCCGACGCATGTCTCGACGCGAGTGGCCACGGGCACGCCGACGCATGTCTCGACGCGAGTGGCGACGAGCACGCCGACCCACGATCGCACGCGCACACCGGAGGCGACGGAGGAGTCGAGCAAGACGCCGATGCACGAGCACACGCGGACGCCGGAGGCGACGGAGGAGTCGAGCAAGACGCCGAGGCACGAGCACACGCGGACGCCGGAGGCGACGGAGGAGTCGAGCAAGACGCCGACGCACGAGCACACGCGCACGCCGGAGCCGACGGAGACGCACGAGCACACGAGCACCCCGACGAGCGTGCCTACGAGCACGCCGACGGAGGAGCCGAGCAAGACGCCGACCGACGAGCACACGCGGACGCCGGAGGCGACGGAGGAGTCGAGCAAGACGCCGACGCACGAGCACACGCGCACGCCGGAGCCGACGGAGGTGCCGGTAACGGAGACACCGACGAGCGTGCCGACGAGCACGCCGACGGAGGAGCCGAGCAAGACACCGACACACGAGCACACGCGGACGCCAGAGCCGACGGAGACCCCGACGCACGAGCACACGAGCACTCCGACGAGCGTGCCTACGAGCACGCCAACGCACGAGCCGAGCAAGACGCCGACCGACGAGCACACGCGGACGCCAGAGCCGACGGAGACCCCGACGCACGAGCACACGAGCACGCCGACGGAGATCGCGGCGACCGAGACACCGACGAGCGTGCCGACAAGCACGCCAACGCATGAGCCGAGCAAGACGCCGACGGATGAGCACACGCGCACGCCGGAGCCGACGGAGACCCCGACGCACGGGCACACGAGCACGCCGACGAGCGTGCCGACGAGCACGCCAACGCATGAGCCGAGCAAGACGCCGACGGATGAGCACACGCGCACGCCGGGGCCGACGGAGACCCCGACGCACGAGCACACGAGCACGCCGACGAGCGTGCCTACGAGCACGCCGACGCACGAGCCGAGCAAGACGCCGACGGACGAGCGCACGCGGACGCCGGAGCCGACGGAGGTGCCGGTGACGGAGACCCCGACACACGAGCACACCAGCACGCCGACGGAGATCGCGGCGACGGAGACGCCGACAAGTACGCCAACGGACGAGCACACGAGCACACCGACGAGCGTGCCGACAAGCACGCCGACGCACGAGCCGAGCAAGACGCCGACCAACGAGCACACGCGCACGCCGGTGCCGACGGAGGTGCCGGCGACGGAGACCCCGACGCACGCGCACACGAGCACGCCGACGGAGATCGCGGCGACGGAGACGCCGACAAGTACGCCAACGCACGAGCACACGAGCACGCCGACAGAAACATCGACGTCGGTGCCATCGGTTACGAAGACGGTGGGAGTGACAGTGACGCCGACCACGGTAGCGCACACGGCCACGCCGGAAGCGACGCACACGGCGACGAGCACGGCAACAGCCACGAGTACGGCGACAAGCACGGCAACAGCCACGAGCACCGCGACAAGTACCGCCACGAGCACCGCGACGAGTACGGCTACGAGCACGGCGACGACGGCTACGAGCACAGCTACGAGCACGAGCACGGCGATCGCGACTGAGGCGCCCAGGACGAGCACGCCGAGCGTTACCAGCACGGTGGCAGCTTCGACGAGCACGTCGGCGCCGCCGACCGGGACGGCGACGAGCGAGACGAACGTGCTGGGCGTGCAGGCGACGGCGCCACGACGGTCGGCTGTTGATGCGCTGCCCGCTACGGGCAGCGGCGCCGGCGAGACCGGCAGCAGATCCGTGCTGGTCATCCTGTTCTTCGCGGGCGCTGGAGCACTCATGCTCATCGCCACGAAGCTACGGCGAGACGTGAAGTAGCCTCCTGAACGCGGCGGTGCGCAGCAATGCGTACCGCCGCGCGCGCGACGAGGAGCGACGCCGCCGACTGACCCCGGCGGCGTCGCCGCGTGTGCGCGTGATCGTAAGACCCGGATCGCGGAGGATGAGAGCCGGACGCTCAACCATGATCAACTGAGAGGACAACCCGATGATCGCTGTTATTGCCAAGCTCACCGTGCAGGAAGGTAAGGAAGACGAGTTCAAAGCGGCCGGGGCGGAGATGATCGCCGCCGTGAAGGCGAACGAACAGGGGCGCACACTCCAGTACTCGCTCACGCAGAACCTGAAAGCGCCGACGGAGTTCTACTTCATCGAGTCGTACGCCGACGCCGACGCGATGGCGGAGCACGGCAAGACGCCGCACATGGCCGCGTTTGGCGGAAAGATCGGCGCGCTGCTGAACGGCCGGCCGGAGATCACCCGGCTCGACCCGATCGCCAGCATCGACTGATCCGCCAGATGTGCGGAGGCACAGCCGGGGGCGGCTGTGATCCAGCGGGCGTGGGGAGGCACAGCCGGGGCGGCTGCGATCCATTCAAGGGACGCGCCCTCTGGGGCTCTGCGGTGAGTCCTCAGTGATACTTGCGCATCGCTCCGCTGCCGGCATCGAGCGGGGTCGACAGCATGCGGCAGATCTGGCCTACGTGCAGCAGATCGTGCCACGCCTTGTGGTGGATGATGTCCGCCGCACTCAGCGGCCCCGCTGCGGAGTGACGGCCGGTGCGCGCGAGCTGCTCCGGCGTCAGCTCGCGGAGCCATACGAGCGCGTCACTCCGCTGGCGCGCCATCTGATCGAGCACGTCGGCGAGCGGCCGGCCGCGCAGGCCGGAGCGTTCGAGCACCTCCTGCTCGTCCAGATCGGGGATGACCGGATCGTCCTGATCCAGGATCGCGCGCACGCGTCCGACCATCGAGAACGGGTCGAGCGATGTCAGGTGCACGACGACGTCGTGGACGGACCACCCTTCATCGGCGGCCACGGATGTGATCGATTCGGGCAATGCGCCCAGGAGCGCACGTAGCGTCGCCGGCGTAGCCGCGTACACTTCGAGCGCGGCGATGATGTCGTTCATCGACCGGCGTTCATCACGCTGCTGTAGACGCTGTAGATGTGCGCGAGGCCGTGGAGGACGACCATGCGCACGGCGATGTCGCTGACGGGCACATCCTTGTAGCCGCTCGCGGTCACACGCATCGCGAGGAGGTCGTCGGGTGCGTTGTTCACGAAGTCGATGACGCCGCGGTACGCCGTCTCCAGCTCGGCCGCCAGCTCCTTCGCGGACTTGCCGGCGCGCGCGGCGACGATGCCGGCGTTGATCTGATCGATGTCGAGTGAGGCCATCATGTCGGTGCCGGCCGGCGCGGTGGTCAGCCCGCCGACCATTGGTGCGACGATGCCGCCGATGCCAGCGACGTGTGCCAGCACCTCCACGTTCTTCCAGCCATCCATATCGACGACCAGGTTCCACTGGGCCTCGGTGAGGTCGTTGGCGATGCGATTTCCCTCCTGGATCAGCATCTCCAGACCCCTGATAACCTCGTCCTTCGTAGCCACGATGTACCTCCTTTTGTGCTTAAATCCGGGCCGCCGCCGGTCGCAACGTGCCGTGATGCCGATTCTACGCCGGGCGTCGAGGTTGTGTACAGCGCGGGCCGATCGTTGCCCGTCGATTTCGAGCTTTGATATGATTCGGGACGATTGGAACCAGGCGATGACATTGAGTAGCGTCCTCGTCCTCAACCAGAACTACGAGCCGCTGAACGTCTGCAACGCGACGCGAGCCTTCATTCTCGTCGACCGGGGCAAGGCGGAGGTGCTGGAGCACGGGCGGGGCCATCTCCGGTCGGCCTCGCGCGCGTTCCCGCTGCCGTCTGTGATCCGGCTGATGCACCTGATCAGGCGGCCACGTCCCCAGATGCGGCTTTCGCGGCGCGAAGTCTTCAATCGCGACCGCTACACGTGCCAGTACTGCGGCCGCCGCAGCCAGCGCGACCTCACGCTCGACCACGTCAACCCGCGTTACCGCGGCGGACGCCATACGTGGGACAACCTGGTGACGGCGTGCAAGACGTGCAACCATCGCAAGGCCGGCCGCACGCCGCAAGAAGCGAAGATGAAGCTCCTCACCGAGCCGTACCAGCCGCGTGTCACGTGCTACTACGTCGTCTACCCGTACTTGAATAGCGAGGAGGGGTGGCGCAAGTTCGTCCCCGGCTGGGAGAGCGCCGCGGACGGATACGCCTGATCCTCCGCCCGCCAGCGCCGTCACGCCCGCAACCCGCTACGGCGGGTTTCTTGTTGGGCGATCATCAGCGGGCGTACTTGCACCTCACCCTCGCCACGGCGAGCAGGCCGGCCTGTCTCTTTTGGCGACTCGAGATCGGCCACCCCTTGTATCCACGTCGTGGAGAGGGGACTGGGATGGATATTGTCGGCGTTGGCGGGAATGCGGCTACCAGGCCGCGCCACGTGCGGGAGGAGTTGGCTACAGCGCGCTTGCCCCCGCGCCGCCATCGACCATGATCGTCTGGCCGTTGATCTGGCGCGCCTGCGCCGATGCGAGGAAGACGATCATCGCGGCGACATCCTCCGCTTCGCCGAGGCGCTGGACGGGGATGCGTCGCGCGCGTTCGTCACGCACCTCGTTGAACGGGCGGCCTTCCGCCTTCGCCTGCGCTTCGATGATCGGCCGAATGCGGTCGGTCAGCGTTGTGCCCGGCGCGACGTTGTTGACGGTGATCCCGGACGGCCCCAGCTCCTTCGAGAGCGTCTTCGCCAGGCCGGTCGTGGCCATGCGGACCGAGTTCGAGAGGACGAGGCCGTCGATCGGTTCCTTGACGGCGGTGGACGTGATGTTGATGATGCGCGCCTGATCGGACTGCTTGAGGTACGGCAACGCCTCGCGCGTCGTCCAGACGACGCTCATCAGGTTGGTATCGATCGCCTTTCGCCAGGCGTCGTCGTCGTGCTGCTCGAAGCGGCCGAACGGCGGCCCGCCCGCGTTGTTCACGATGATGTCGATGCCGCCGAACTCGGCGACAGTGCGCGCGACCAGGCGCTTGATGTCGGCCTGCGACGACATGTCGCACGTCTGGGCGATGATGCTCGGCTCGGTACCCAGAGCCTTGCCAACAAGGCCGCTGAGCATGTCTGCCATCTTCTCTAATCGGTCTTCGCGCCGCGCAGACATCACGACACGGCAGCCCTCCATCGCCAGCATTTTCGCCGTTGCCCGGCCGATGCCTTCGCTCGCGCCGCCGACGATCGCCACGCGGTCACGCAGTCCGAGGTTCATAGTCCAAGTCCCCTCCCCTCTCTCCCTAACGAGCCGAGAACGCGGGCTGAAAGCCCGCGCCACGGTTGATGCTCACTCGCCGATCATCGGCTCAGTCACGCCCGATCAGTCCTCGCAGCACAGCCGCCTCGCCCGCCGTGGCGGGGCGCGGGCGATCTTCGTTCTCGTCCAGCGTGACCGGCACGGCTTCGTATGATGTCACGCCGCGACCTTTTGTCAGCGTGATGTTCAGGATCAGCGATACCCGCGGCTCGGGGATGTTCGCCAGGTCGACATCGTCCAGATCGAAGATGAAATTGCCGAGGCCCCAGGCGATGAGCTGGTTGCCGCGCCGCTCGACTGGCTGCACGACGTGCGCGTGTGCACCGAGGTAGACGTCGGCGCCGCTCGCCAGCGCCGCGTCGGCGAGCTCGCGCTGCGTGGCGCTCGGCGCGTTGTGATACTCATCGCCCGCGTGCACCGCGACGACGACGAAGTCGGCGAGCTTGCGGGCGGCGGTGATGGCGTCGCGGAGCAGCGCGGCATCGCAGACGGCGATGCCCGGCTCACCCGCGCGGGCGGCCCATGCGTGGATGTCGAAGCCGCCGGCTTCGTTCGGCGTCAACACGCACGCGACGAACGCCACGCGGACGCCGCGCACGTCGAACACCACCGGCGTCACGGCTTGCAGGATGCTGTCACCGCCGCCGCTGTGCCGTACGCCGGTGGCATCGAGCGCCGTGATCGTATCCTGGAGGCCGATCGCTCCGTAGTCCATCGCGTGGTTGTTTGCGAGCGAGACGACGTTGACGTGCCCGGTGAGGAGCGCGGATGCGAAGCGGGGCGGCGTGCGGAAGTTGTAGCCCTTCGGCCAGATCTCGCCGCGGTCGGTGAGCGGCCCCTCGAGGTTGGCGAAGCCGATGTCGCCGGTGATGAGCGGCGCGACCAGCGCGAACGGGTACTCGGCCCCGTTCGCCTGCATGCGGTCGACCACCTGTCGCCCCAGGCTGATGTCGCCGACGGCGCTGATCGTGACCGACGGGCTGCTGCCGTCCGCGGGCGGCGCGGCCGCGGCGGCGAGCGGTGTCGAGTCGGCTACGGCCGCCGCCGCCGTGGTTGCGGTCGAAGTCGCGGTAACGGTCGCCGTTGCTGTGGCGGCGGGCGCTGACGTGGCCGGCACGACCGTCGCTTCGGGCGCACCCGCTTTCTTCGCGCAGCTCGCGCCGGCGAGGGCGAGCGCCAGCACGAAGAGCGCCAGCGCGCGCGTAGCGACGCGCGGCATGCCGCTCACAGCGCTCGCTCCATGATCACCGCATCGACGGCGTAGCCGATCGATGCGAGGAATGCGCGTGCCGCCACGTCGTCGCCGGTCAGCGTTGCGCGCATTCGCGTGCATTGACGGGCCTCGAGTGCCTTCTGCGCATGTTCAACCAGCGCGCGTCCGATGCCGCTCCGTGCGCGGTCTGGCGCGACGGCGACGCGGAACAGCTGTCCGATCTCCTCGCCGCCGCGGCTGCCATCGACGGAGAACCAGATCCAGCCGGCGACGGCATCGCCATCGAGCGCGACCGACACGTAGTGTCCGCGCCGCAGCGCCTCGTCGAGCGCCTGCCCCTCCGTCAGCGCGACCAGCGATGAGCCGCCAGCGGCGCGTTCGATGCGGACGATCGCTGCGAAGTGCTCCGGCGTTGCGTCGGTGAACGTGAGGGTAGCGGTGCTCATACGTCGATTCTAGCAGGGTGTTGAACATAGGAGCGCGGGCCGTGCTCCTGAGTCACGCCCGGTGCTCCTGAGTAGAAGCGACGGCAGTGAGTGCGAGACGCGGGCTGAAAGCCCGCGCCACGGGAGGGGTAAGCCCGCGCCATGACGGGACAAGCCCGCGCGCCACGGGAGGGCAAGCCCGCGCGCCACGGGAGGGCAAGCCCGCGCCACGAGCGGCAATTCGCTGCGCCACGGGCGCCGGCGTACGTTAGCCGAACTTCGTCACGCGGGCGGAGAGGATGTTTGGAATGGAGGTGAGCTCTTCGATCTGCTCGGGCGAGATGGGGTCATCGAGCCCGACGGCCATCAGCGCCTTGCCGCGGACGCCCGTGCGGCCGACGCGCATGAAGCTGATGTTGATGTCGTGCTTGCCCAAGAACGTGCCGACGGCGCCGATCATGCCGGGCTGGTCCTGATTCTCGCAAAGCAGGAGCCAACCATCGCCCGGCGGGATATCGACCCAGAAGTCGTTGATGGCGACGATGTGCGGGCCGTCGTGCGCGACGGTGCCGGTGACGTCGGTATCGCCTGCGCTGGTGTGGATGTGGACGCGGATCAGGTTCGCGTAGACGTCCTCAGCGGGGCCTTTTCGCTCGACGATCTTCATGCCACGCGTCTCGGCGATGAGGTTGGCGTTGACGATCGTCACGTTCTCTTCGCTGATGGGCGCGAGCAAGCCCTTGACGACGGCGGCGCGCAGTGGCGTCGTATCGAGCTGCGCGATCTCGCCGAGGTATTCGATCTCGACGTTGCCGAGCTGACCGGCCGCGAGCTGTGTCGCCAGCAGCGCTGCCTTCTCCGCGACCGGGATGTACGGCGCGATGACGGTCATCGTCTCCGGCGCGATCATCGGGGCATTGACGGCGTATTGCGCCGGTTCGCCGCGCAGGATCGCGAGGATCTGTAGCGCGACATCGACGGCGACGCGCTCCTGCGCCTCCGCCGTCGATGCGCCCAGGTGGGGCGTCACGATGATCCTGTCGTTGTGCAGCACCGCCGCGCTCATATCCGGCGGCTCTTGCGGGAACACGTCGATGGCGGCGCCGGCGATGCGCCCTTCGTCGACGGCCTTCACCAGCGCGTCGATGTCGATGAGGTCGCCGCGCGCCGTGTTGATGACGCGCAGCGACGGGCGCGCCTTTGCGAGCTGCTCGGCGCCGATCAGGTGCTTCGTCTGCGCGGTCAGCACCGTGTGCAGCGTCAGGAAGTCGGCGCGCGGCAACAGGTCGTCCAGCGAGGGCGCCAGTTCGACGCCGAGCATGGCGGCGCGATCCGGCGAGACGAACGGGTCGTAGGCGACGACGTTCATGTCGAGCCCCTTCGCGCGCCGGGCGACCTCGGAGCCGACCTGGCCCAGCCCCACGACGCCGAGCGTCTTGCCCCGCAGCTCGACGCCGACGAACTGCGCGCGCTTCCAGGCGCCGCCCTTGAGCGACGCGTTCGCCTCGGCGATGTGACGCGCCAGCGCCAGCATCAGCCCGACGGCGTGTTCGGCGGCCGAGATGGTGTTGCCCAGCGGCGCGTTGACGACGATGACGCCGCGCTGCGTCGCGGCAGTCAGATCGATGTTGTCGACGCCGACGCCGGCGCGTCCGACCGCCTGGAGCTGCTTGCCCGCGGCGAAGACCTCGGCCGTGACCTTCGTCTCGCTACGGACGACCAGGGCGTGGTACTCGGGGATGATGCGCAGCAGCTCATCAATCGGCAGCCCCGTCCGCACGTCCACGTCGGCTTCGCGCTTGAGGATGTCGATGCCGTCCTGGGCGATGGGGTCGGCGACGAGGATCTTCTTCATACGGGGAAGGTTACCGATGCCCGGACGCAGGGGGTAGGCGGAGGAGCGAATGTCTTGCAAGCAGCGCCGCGAACATCTACTCGCGAGGCAGCACGCCGGGCCGTTGCACAAACCACAACGCCGCCCAGGCGAGGCCTGCAGCTGCTCCTATGGCAACAGCCACCAGGAGGCGGGCGCCGAGTCCGAAGGCAATCAGGCAAGAGCCGGGCCCGAACAGGACGAAGCGCAGCAGGAGTAGCTGCCAGAGAACCACGCGAATCGCCCCGATACGTTTGAGCAAGAGCGAGGGCAAGACGATGAGTCCGAACCCTATCGGAACGGCGATCGCGCGATCGTCTCGCGAGATGGCGTAGGCCATGAGCGGGATCGCCGTGATGATGGGGATGGAACCAATAGCGATCAGGAGTCGATTTTGGCTCGTCACAGCACGAGTATAGGCCGCGGACCCGGTTTCAGAGGACGTCGCCACGCGGGTTGCGTACATCGAAGCGATGTTGGGCGGCACCGAGTCGCTTGCAGAAACGTAGCGACCGGCGTAGACTGGCGCCACGGAGGCGTACGATGGTCACCGACGACGTCCGCGCGCGAGTTACGGCATATATCCAGCACCAGGGCGCCAAGTCGCCCGAGGCGATCGCTGATCTGGTGCGCACCAGTCAGCAGCGGTATGTCGATGCCGTCGGCGGCATTCCCGACGAGGTCGCGGTGAAGAAGCCGGCCGCCGACGAATGGTGCATTCGCGAGTTGACGCGCCATGTGGTGACGACGGAGCGCTTTGTGACGAGCCTGATCTGGCACATCGCGCGCGGCCAGGAGCCGCCGCCGCGGCCGGGCGGGCTTGGCATGACCATCGATGACGATACGCGCCCGTTCGCGGACTGGGTCGCCGAGCTGCGCGAGGCGAACGAGAAGATGATCGAGACGATCCTCGGCCTCGCAGAATCCGCCGACGCGTCGATCACACCGGCGCACCCGTTCTTCGGCCCGCTGAACTGCCGCGAGTGGGCGGCGTTCCAGCGTGTGCATGACGAGGACCATGTCCAGCACGCCGGCAAGATCTTGGCGGCGGTCGGAGGATAGCGATGGATCGGCATGTACCGCGCGCGAGCTTCTACACTGACGGCGATCCGCACGTCGATCCCGAACGGATGGTGGCGCACCGTTGTATGATGCGCGGCATCACGCGCGAGCAACTCGGCGTGCGCCGCACCGTCTTGGGCACCTTCAGCAGCAAGCTCACCGAGTTCATTGCCGAACGATGTGGAGCGGAGCGCACCGAGCATTGGCTACGGCAGTCCGAACATCCGGCGTATCTCGCGGGCGATAGCGTCACGATCGCGACATTCCCGATCGGCGCCCCCGCGGCCGTCACGCTGATGGAGGAGATGATCGCCTGCGGCATGACTTCAGTCATCGTCACCGGCGCAGCCGGTAGCCTGCAGCCGCACGCCCCGATTGGGTCACTCGTCGTGCCCGACGCGGCGATCCGCGAAGAGGGCACGTCGCACCACTACGCCCCCTCCGACGACGAAGCCGTCCCGTCGCCGCGCCTCCGGGACGCGATAGAGCGCGCGCTGCGCGAACGAGGCATTGCATACGCAGTCGGCGCGTCGTGGACGACGGATGCCGTGTATCGCGAGCATCGCGGCAAGATCGACCGCTATCGCGCGGCCGGCGTCGTGACGGTAGAGATGGAGCTGTCGGCGCTGTTTACGGTCGCGACATTTCGAGGCGTCGAGTGTGCCGCGCTGCTCGCCGTATCGGACGAACTCCACGGCGATGCCTGGGACTTGGGCTTCGGCGGCGAGGCGTTCGAGCGCGCGATGGGCCGCGCCGGGTTGATCGCGCTCGACGTGGCGCGCGGGCTGTAGTCTACGCCGGTAGCGCCTGTTCAAGCGGCACGTATGGCAGGTGCAGCGAGTCGGCGAGCGCCGCGTACGTCACCGCGCCCTCGCTGACGAGCACGCCTTTGGCCAGCGCGCTGTCGGCCAGCAGCGCCTCGCGCGTGCCGAGGTTCGCGAGCTTCAGCACGTACGGCAACGTCGCCGATGTCAGCGCCGCGGTGGACGTGATCGGCACGGCGCCCGGCATGTTGGCGACGCAGTAGTGGACGACGCCCTCTTCGACGTACACCGGATCGTGGTGCGTCGTGGGGTGCGAGGTTTCGCACGTGCCGCCCTGATCGATCGACACGTCGACGATGACGGCGCCCGGACCCATGCCGCGCACCATCTCGCGCGTCACGAGGCGGGGCGCAGCGGCGCCCGGCACGAGCACCGCGCACACCAGCATGTCGGCTTCGCGCAGCGCGCCGGCGATCGCGAGCGGGCTCGACATGAGCGCGGTGGTGCGGCCGGGCCACAGCTGTTGCACGTGGCGCAGCTTGTCGAGCCGTGTATCGAACACCGTGACGCGCGCGCCGAGCTGGATCGCCGTCTCGATGGCGTTCTCCGCGACGATGCCGGCGCCCAGCACGACGACGTGGGCCGGCGGCGCGCCCGGCAGCCCGGAGATCAGCTTTCCTCGTCCCGGCCCTGGCTTCCGCAAATACTGCGCGCCGATCTCGGTCGCCATGCGCCCGGCGATCTGGCTCATCGGTATCAGCAGCGGCAGCGATCCGTCGGGGAGCTGCACCGTCTCGTACGCGATCGCCGTCACCTTCGACGCTATGAGCACGCGCGTCAGTTCCGGCATGGCCGCGAGGTGCAGGTAGGTGAACAAGGTCTGGTTGTCGCGCACGAGCGGGTGCTCGGGCTCCAGCGGCTCCTTCACCTTCACGAGCAGGTCGGCGCGCGCCCAGACTTCCCAGGCGTTCTCGACGATCGTCGCGCCGCTGGTTGCGTACGCCTCGTCGCTGAACCCGACGCCGGCGCCCGTCTGCGTTTCGACCAGCACGCGGTGCCCGGCACCGACGAGCGCGTGCGCGCCCTCCGGCGTCAGGCCGGCGCGGTACTCCTCGGGCTTGATCTCGCGGACGGTGCCAACAATCATCGCTGTCCCAGTATCGGTCGGCGGGAGGCGGCCATGCACGCCGCGCTACGCGCCGACGGTGTTCCGCAGCACCCCGATGCCTTCGATCTCGGCTTCGACGAGGTCCCCGGGCTTCAAGAACTCGGGGGGCTTTCGCCCGATGCCGACGCCCGATGGCGTGCCCGTCAGCAGAATGTCGCCCGGGAAGAGCGTCATGCCGGCTGACCACTCGGCGATGAGGCGGGCGACCGGGAAGATCTGGTGACGGGTGTTCGACCGCTGCTTTTCCACGCCGTTGACTCGCAGCCCGATATCGAGGCGCTGCGGGTCGCCGATCTCGCCGGCGGTGACGACGACCGGGCCGAGCGGGCAGAAGCCGTCGAGACCTTTGCCTTTGTACCACTGGCCGTGACGCTGCTGCAGATCACGCGCCGTGACATCGTTTGCGACGGTGTAGCCGAAGACGTACTCGAGCGCGTGCGCCTCGGCGATGTCGCGCCCCTCGCGGCCGATGATCACGGCCAGCTCGACCTCCCAGTCGATCGACGTGCTGACGTGCCCGTGCCACGGGATCTCGTCGCCGGGGCCGATGACGCACGACGGCGGCTTCGTGAAGAACACCGGGTAGGCGGGCGCATCGCCGCCCACGACGGACTTCGATTCGGCGACGTGATCGGCGTAGTTGAGGCCGACGCACACGACGTTCCGCGCCGGGTGCGGGATCGGCGCGAGCAGCCGCACGCTCTCAAGTGCGATGCCGGCCGTCGCGTCGTCCTCGAAGCGCGCGCCGATCGTGCGGGCGAGCTCGAGTGCCGGTGCGCCGGCGGCAACGAACCCCGTGAGGTCGTCGTGCATCGCGCTCATGCCAAGCGACGTCGCGGCAGCGGCGATGTTCACGACGCGCTCGCCGAGCACGAGGCCGAGGTGCGGCGCGCCGCCCGGCGATTCGATGTACGTCGCGAATCTCATGCTAGTACCACGACGATTCGATGATCAGCCCGGCGTGGTGCGCGAGCGCCTTCAGCACATGTTCGTCGCCCGGGCCGAAGCGACGCCCATGTCCGGGATCGGTGACGTAGAGCGCGCCGCGCACCGTTGCTCCGGAGAAGATGGGCATGCCCAGTAGCTCCTTCATGTCCGGGTGCTTCGGCGGGAAGCCGAACGCTTTCGCGTGCAGCGAGACATCCTCGAGACGGACCGGGAGCCCGTCCTGGCGCATCGTGCCGAGCGGGCCGTGGCCCTGGGGCGGCCCTTTCAGTGATGCGAGCGCCTTCGCATCCATGCCGCTGACGACGAAGCCCTCGACATAGTCGGCCTCGCCCGTGACGGCGAGCGCACCGAACGTGCCGTCCGTCATCTCGCGCGCGACGTCGACGATGTGCTGCAGCGCGTCGAGCGGCGTCTTCGGAGGATGCTTGCGATTGCGCTCGGCCAGCTTCTTCAGCGCCCGGTACTCGGGATCGCGGTCGAGGAGGCGCCGTCCGGGGCCGATCGCCTCTTCGATGCGTGTCGCGACTTGTGTCTGGAGTTCGGTTGCCACGATCACATCGTAGCGAGCGTCGCGGAGAGCCGGTAGCGACGGGTGCGGTACTTCCGGGCGTCGAAGGACACGATCACCCTGTAAAAGGCGAAGGGTTTTGGCCAGAGAAGATGCTTCGCTTCGCTCAGCAAGACGAGTGTCAGCGCGAGAGCCGAAGGGGGCGCCAAGCCGCATGGCCTTGAGGAGGAAGCGGCGGCGCGGAATCTGCGAACGCGGGCTGAAAGCCCGCGCCACGGACGGAAACCGGCGTTGCTCAGCGGCCTGCTTAGACGGGTGTGGATTGCACTTCGATGCCGCCGCTGCCGTCGCGGATGCCGCGCACGACATCGTCGACGAACTGCGAGATTGCCGGGACGATCATCTCCGTCGCGAAGTCGGAGTGGCCGGCGTTGGGGAACACGACGTAACGCTTCGGCTCGGGCGCCGCTTCGAAGAGGCGCTGCCCCATCGCCTCCGGGACGGTCTCGTCGGCGTCGCCGTGCATCACGAGGAGCGGCCGGTCGATGCGGCGGATCTTCGACAGGTTGTCGTAGCGGGTGAGCGGCAGCCAGGGCGCCAGCGCCAGCGGCACGCGGAAGCGGGCGTCCCAATCAATAATCATGTCGCGCATCGACGTGAACGCCGCCCGGAGGATCAGCCCGGCACCCGGCTCGCGCACCGCCAGTTCCGTCGCGACGCCGCTGCCGAGCGAGAACCCGTAGAAGAAGATGGTCGCCGGGTCGACATCGTCGCGCGCGTGCAGCCAGCCCAGTGCCGCCGCCGCGTCGGTGTACGTGCCTTCTTCGGTCGCCTTGCCGCCGTTGCGCCCGTAGCCGCGATAGTCAAACACGAGGAAGTTACAGCCGGTGCCGCGCAAGAACTCGTTGAACGCCCGGGCGCGCTCCGGCGTCACCCACATGTCGCTGGCGTTGTAGCTGGTGCCGTGGCAGAACAGCAGCGTGGGCGAGGGGCGGTCCTGCTTGAAGAACCAGCCCTGCAACTCAAGCCCATCTGCCGTGAAGATCGCCGCTTCCTCGTGCGGGAAGGCGACGGCGTCCGGCGGGTCGCCGTGCCAATCGCCGGTGTAGAACAGGTGGGGGCGGATCAGCCGCTCGGATGCGATCGTTAGCGCGATGCCTGGCGTCGAGAGGGCGGCGGCCGCGTACATCAGTCGTTTCAGCATCGACTGGATTGTAACGGAGCCTCCGCGAGGCCTGCCATGGGCCGTTCGAACCATACCGGCGTCAACTCTGCAGGTTGTCGAGCGAATCCAGCGTGCCAATCCTGCCCGGGCGGGCGGTTATTTGACACAGGCCGGGGGTCCGGGCGTTGTACATAGAGAACGGGTGGAGTGGCTGGCAGCCCGATCGCGCCGATCCCTAAACATGCCGCCTTAGGGGGATCGAGGGCACGGCGCGATGTAGTCACGAGACTGCGCTACCGATCATTCTGTAGCTGCCGGGCACCGCGCCGGAGTCCGCGGCAAGGGAGCATGCCCATGGGCACCGCGTCCAACTGGGAATTCGCCGCGGCGATCGCCGCCGTGTGCATCGGCCTCGGCGGGCTGTTGCTGTTCACGCTGATCGGCACGATCGGCGCCTGGCGCCTGTTCGACCGCACGCTGCGTACCGCGAGCGCGGCCGAGAAGGCGTCGGTGATCGTCCAGGACCTCTCGCGCCAGCTGGCGATGCGGGAAGCATCGCAGCCGGCCGCGAACGATCTGACACAGGCGGCCGCGCAGCTATCGGGACTGCGCGTGCAGGCCGATGCTCTACTGCAGCAGCAGTCGCTGCTGCAGGACGCCGTCCGCAACCTTGTCGAAGCAGGAGTCCTGCGCAGCGAAGGATCGGGCGAACTCAAGGAACTCGAAGGCGCGGTGAAGCGCCTTGACGAGCAGCTTGCCCGCATCGGGACGGCGGTCGCGAACCTGGGACAGCGTCAGACCTGAGCAAGGACGGAACTATGACTCCCCGCAACACAACGCAGCAGCCGCAATACAAGGACCCTGTCTCGATGATGATGGCGATGCTCCTGCCGATACACGCCGCCGCGACGCTCGACTGGCTGGTCGATGCGACCGCGACCGCCGCGGAGCGCACGTTGGGAGCGACGTTTGCGTTCGTGTATGTCGAAGAGCAGGACGGCCGGCTCGAGCGCAGGCAGCCCGCCTCGGACTTGCGGCGCCGTTCGCAGCAGCGTGCGGTTGATGCGTTTGGCCGCGTCGCGCTCGCAACGAAGCTCGACCCGCGCGAGGCTCCGGCGATCGCCGAGGCGCTCGATTCCGGCTCGCACCTGACGGCCTCCGCGAGCGAGATGTTCCGGGGTCTCATCGACGAAGCCACGGCCTCCGCCGCCCAGAAGGCACTGGGGATCGATGTCGTGACGTTCGTGCCGCTCGAATCGGCCGGCGAGCGCATCGGCGCGCTGCTGCTGATGCACATCGGGCACCCGGACGCGGACCACGTGCGCCTGCTCGCCGACCACGTCTCGTGCGCCACGGTGAATCTACGGCAGGCGCAGGCGGCCCGTGATTCCGGTGTGATTGATGTCGTACGGTCGGTCTTCGATGCGCGCAAGATCGAGGCTGACCTGCAGCGCGAACTGGCGCGGGCCGAGCGCTACAAGCGCGAAGTGTCCATCGCCGTCGTCGAGGCGACGAATCTGCGCTTGCTTCGCGAGCGGTTTGGCGCGTTCCTTACGGACCGGCTGCTGCAGCGCCTCGGCGAGTCGCTGGCGCAGAACGCGCGCGACATCGACGTCATCGGCGCCTTCAAGGAGAGCGGGTACACGATGATCCTCACCGAGGCATCGCCCGAGGGCGCCGAGAGCGCCGCGCGACGGTTGCTCGCGATCGCGAAGGGAGCCGCCGCGGGTGATGGCGACGTGCCGGGCCTGGAGTTGCACCTCGTCGCCGGCTGGGCGACATCGCCGGCGGATGGGCTGACGAGCGATGCCGTGTTCTCGGCAGCGGAGCGGCGCATGTACGGCGCGGAGTCGCAGGTGGCGTAAGGGGCCGGACCCTCACCCTGGGTCGCCGCAGGCGACCCTGTCCCTCTCCCTCAAGGGGAGAGGGAACGAGTTCAAAGAATAGACGTGAGAAGGCCCGCTCAGATGAGCGGGCCTTCTCGTTCCTCAGGCGAAGGTTGGTGGCCGCTCAGGCGGCGTCTTCGAGGGCGACGATGGTGACGTCGTTGCCGGCGGCGAAGAGCTGCGACGAGCGCTCGATGAGCGAGGACTGTACATCGCTGGGGCTGGCGCTGCTTTCGATCCAGACCTTCAGCGTCGCCTTGCGGCCGTCGTAGTCGAGCAGGGCGACGTCGCGCACCGACGGGTGCTCGCTGACGGCGTCGTCGACGGTGCGCAGGTCGAGGGGGCCGGGGCTGCTCTCGAACTCGAGCCGGAAGCACTTCAACCCCTGGGCTTCGGCGCGCTTGACCGATTCCGGCGTCTCCCGCTCGATGGCGGCGCTCGTCTCGGGCTCGACCGTCGTGGAAGGCGGGGTTTCGAGCGAGAACGGCTGCGGCACGAGCTGGGCCGGCGCGCTCGGTACGACGAGCGTCGGGCGGCTGTATACCGCCGGTGCGGCGTCGCCGGCCTGCCCGATCTGCTGCCGGCCGCTCCGGATGACGGCATCCAGTTCGTCGAACAGCGAGCCGATGGCGCCGACTTTTGGCAGCAACGTCTTGATCGCCGCCGAGGCGTCGGCCGCCTGCTGAAGGGCGGCCTGCAGCTCACCGACTGCCAGGCTGAGTTCGTTCTCCAATCCGGTCCGGGTCTGTTCGCTCGCCATGGGCGTGTCCTCCATCTGTGGTGCGTCGGGTGTCTAGCTGTCACCGTAGTTATCGACCGCTCTCATGTTCCATCAACCTCCATCGCGCGAGAATCAGGGTTTCTCCCCAACATCGGTATGGCGGCCACCCGCATTCGGGCGATGCTACGCCGGCGCGGCGGGCCGGTGTACGCTTCCGGCACAACGGAGGCAGCTGCCATGACCACCACCAGCACCAACATCGAGGCCGCGAAGCAGCGTGCCCGGGCGGCTGTCGACAGCGTCGCGCCGGACCTCATCCGCATTTCGCGCGAGATCCATGCGAACCCGGAGTTGGCGCTGAAGGAGCACCATGCATTCGGACAGCTCGTGCCCTTCGTGAAAGAGCATGGCTTCGATGTGCGCGAGGGCGTCTACGGCATGGAGACCGCGTTCCGCGGGGAGTGGGGGCACGGCCCGGTCACCATCGCCATCTGCGCGGAGTACGACGCGCTGCCGGATATCGGCCACGCTTGCGGCCACAACCTGATCGCGACGTCGGGCGTGGGCGCGGCGGTGGCGCTGATCGATGCGATCGCGCCGGCCGATGCACGCGTAGTGATCCTCGGCACGCCGGCGGAGGAGATGTACGGCGGCAAGGTGGTGATGGTGAACAAAGGCGCGTTCGACGACATCGACGTGGCGATGATGGCGCACCCGATGGCGGTGAACTTCGCTGACCCGCCGATGCTCGGTGTCGCGCACGTCGATATCGAGTACCACGGCAGGGCGGTGCATGCGTCGGTCGGCCCGGAACAGGGGATCAACGCGCTCGACGCGATGGTCACGGCGTACCAGGCGGTCGCGCAGCTGCGGCAGCACATCCGGCGCGACGCGCGGCTGCACGGCATCATCACGTACGGCGGCGCCGCGGCGAACATCGTGCCTGACCGCACCGCCGGTACGTTCTACGTGCGGGCGGCGCAGCCCAACTATCTGCGGGAGCTGAAGGCGCGCGTGAAGGCCTGCTTCGAGGCAGGTGCGCTTGCGACGGGTTGCACGCTCACGATGGACTGGCACGAAGACCTGGAGTACGCGCCGCTGCGCAACAACCGGCCGCTGGTGGAGGTGTACCGCCGCAACGGCGAGTCGCTCGGAACGCAGTTTGTCGACCTGAAGGGTGCGTCGACGGGCAGCACGGACATGGGCAACGTCAGCCAGATCGTGCCATCGATCCATCCGACGTTCAGCGTGGGACAGATGATCTTCAACCACACGCCGGAATTCACCGGCGCCGCCATCACCGACGCCGCCCACGAGTCGATGCTGAAGACGGCGCAGACGCTGGCGATGACCGGCGTGGAGCTGGCGCTCGACCCCGACCTCGTGAAGCGCGTGAAGGCTGACTTCGTGGGGTAGTCGGGTGGGGACGATCCACTAAGCCTACGGCCCGTAGGGAGCACGAAGAGCACGAAGGTGAGCGTTGTAGGGCGCTGCGCGCTGCGCCCGCGTTCGGCCACGATGTTGGTCGGCGCAACCGGCCCATCGTCTTGTTAACGTTTCGATCATGCCGTTCCGACGTATTGACGATCGTACTGATCGAGCATATGCTCGACCACGCCGGTAGCCCGGTCAGGTGATCGGACGCATCGGCGTTGGTGTACGGAGCAGTCGAGATGGCATGGAAGCCTGTGGCGCTCGTGGGGTTGGCGGTTGCGCTCGCCACCGCGATGATCGCCGTCCTCCCGGCCAGCCCGCGCCGCACTCTTCGCGTGGCCGAGGCGGCCGGCTCGTGCCCGATCACGATCCGCGTGCACGGCTCCAGCTCGCCCACGCTCCCATCGATAGCCGGCGCGACGCGGGCGCAATTCGAGTCGATGTGGACGCCGGGCACCACGGTGGCCGTCCTTGAAACCAGCAGCAGCAACGGCATCGCCGACCTCGCCGCCGGAATCGCTGACGTCGCGATCGCGACGCGGCCGCTGACGTACGCGGAGTCGGCCGGGAAGTACGCGTGGCAGGTCGCGGACAACGTCTGGGTGGCGACGCGCGACACGGCGGCGGTCAACCGCATCGACAACTCGCAACAGGTGCGGGCCGACGACTGGATCAACTTCATGAGGAGCGGGGCTGGTGTCTATTACCTCAACCTAAACGGCTACTACGGGGTGGCGCCGGCGCTTGTTCCGCCGATCCCGGACTGGGATATGAATCTTGATGGCAACACGGACATCCTAGACCTTGGCGCTGTCGCAAGCAGGTGGGGGCTGACAGGCTGCTATGGCTGGATACGGGCGGACGGAAACAACAGCGCCGGCGTGAGCCTGGGCGACATCGGCACCGTCACGCACCACTGGGGCCAGCAGGGGTTCGTGCCTCCGCCCTTACCCGGTCCGTCGATCTGGGAGACACTTGGCGGCAGCTACGCCAACGCCTATCCGTGCGCGGGCAACACCGCCGACCCGATCGGGACGATCTTCCTCATAGGCAGCGCGGATGCGGCGGCCGCGACGAATACAGCCAACGCCCGGCTGAGCGACATCGGCATGAACACAGGTTATGGCAACCCCCTTCCGGGGGGGCCGGTGTTCACCAGCCGCGACAATTTCCTGGACAACGGCGGCTGCGTCGAGGGTGACATCACACGGGCTACGAACGGCGGTTGGCATATCAGTATCCCCAACTGCATCCCTTATTGCATCGATTCGCGCTGGCACACGCGCTGCATTGTCCATGCGCAACCGTCCGCCTACGGCTACTGGGCATCCTGCACGCCCCATTGGGACTCCGGCCCGCCCCCATCGTGCCCCGAACACTACGTCCCCGAGATATACAACGGGACGGAGAACTACCCCGGCCAGACCGGCTACGACGCCGCCCGCGACTGGCTCTGGTATCAGCTCGTCCGCGTCCGCGGCATGACGGACGCCGGGCAAGTGTACTTTGATAACATTCTTCCTCGTTCGCAATGCGGAGGCACCATATTTTCGCAGGCATTGACCGGCAAGGTTAACGTTATCGCGCTTCAATAGGGGGGATATCATGCCGCGCACCTACCGTAAGAAGCTACTCGCGCTGCTGCTCCTGGCAGGCGGCGTCGCGGCCGGCGCGCTCATCTGGCAGGCCACCACCCGCACTACCCACACCACCACCGGCGCCATCGGCGGCGGCAACGTGTTCACCTCTGCCAAGAACGTGGCGGACTGCACCAGGCAGGCAAGCGCCTTCGCCGACTACCCGTTGGTGTGGGCCGGCCCCAGCGTGCTGGGCTACCCGCTCGTGTATTGCAGTCACTCGATGACGAAGACGCGCTACGACGACCAAGGGCGCTACTTGTCCCCCGGCGGCGACTCCTGGACGTTCGCGTACGGGACCTGCGTAACCCCTCCGGGCAAGGAGTCGTGTCCCCTCCCCATCGCGATCAGCATCAATCCGTGCGCGCTGACCATCGATGGCCGCACCATCCCCCGGGGCAGCCGCGCCCTGCGCGGCCTGACCGTGCGCGGGGCAGACGCCGACATTAACCAGAACGGCACACTGACCTTTGAACGAGCGCCGCAGATCATCTCGATCAGCACGGAGATTGCGCCGTATGACCCCACGTCCGGGCAGGGCGTGGAGGCCTTTGTGGCCGAGAAGGCGGCGAACGCCGTCAAGATCGCCGAAGCACTGATCCCGGCCAACGCACTGGCGGGCGCGCTGTCTCGCGGGGCGCCCCTTACTACAGCGTTCGCGGCGTCGCCGGACACGCTCTGCCGAAACAGCTTCGTGCCGGCCGCGCCTGCCACCGCCGGGCCGCCGGCTTCGTCGAGCACAAAATCAGCGGCACCGACAGCAACGTCGACCCCACCCGTTGGCCAACCCGCGTCGCCCGCAACCCTCACCATCGCTGTCGGCGCTCCGTCGCTTGTCGGCGGCAACGTGCTGGTGCCGGTGCGCACCAGCGGCTCCGCCTCCGCGCCGTACGCCGGGTTCAGCGTGCATCTGCGCTGGGACAAGGCCGTGTTCACGTATTCGTCAGCGAACAGCACCGGCGCCGTGCTCGCGTCGCCGTTCTGCCCGAGCCCCACCGTCGATAGCGACGGCGCGGGCGTCACCTACGCCTGCACGTCGACGGCGGGCTCCGTCACGACGACGGGGCTGCTCGCGACGATCGTGCTGGCGCCGGCGGCCGCGGGGTGCTCGCCGCTGCACCTGTTCACCTTCGGCGCCCCGGACGGCGGTGACGCGAGGAGCGGCACGTACGCCGTCGACGCCACATCGAGCGAGCCGCAGGCGGTGCTGTACGCCGACGGCAGTGCAAGCGTGGGCGGGCAGGTGTGTTGATGATGGGCGACTTGTGGCGATGCGCAGCGCGAGAACTCGATCTGGATATGCCGGGTCACGTTTCGGGGAACTAAGTCCATGAGCATTCGCATTATGCTACTCACGGTCGCTACCCTCGTTTTTATGTTTGCGGGCTTGGGTGCAATCTGCGGACCTTCGGCGGTCGCCCCAGTCCAGCCGACCGTTGGGGCAACACCGCCGTCTACGGTTCCTCCAAGCGGCATCTTGGGCAGACCCGTACCCTCGGGAACGTTTACCACCATGGTCACATCCTTCGCCGAGTTTCCTGTTCTGTGGCTTGGAGAGTCGTTCGACTCCAACGGCGACGGCATAGGAGATACGCCGCTACGAGATGCTAGGACGGACATAAGTCCCGAAGTGATTGATCCGCGTACAGGGCGTAAGCTCAAGCCCGAGACACGCTCGTTCTCACTCGCCTATGGCGATTGCACACCACGTCCCGGGGCTGACTCGTGTCACCTTCCAATATCGATAGACTTCTATCCGCCTGACAGTCCGGTTCTGCCATTCGCCGACTCACTCCGAAGCGGTGCGATCGTACGGCTCAGGGGCGCTGAGGCGTCGTTTACGAGCGGACACGTTCTTTGGATGGAAACCGCGGATTTTGTCGTGCAGATCTCGGTGTCGGAAGACTTTGCGAAGACCCCGGCGCAACGACTACAGATCGCCACCCGGATCGCCAACCAGCTGGTCGGCGCGAACGCGAAAGCGGCGGGCATCACGAAGGGCACGAACTTCCGGCCGAAAGCGGGCAGCGCCGGAGCGGCGACGGCGGTCCCGGGTTCGAGGCCGACATCGGTCGCTGCGGCGGCAACGCCGACGCCCGCGCCGGGGCAGCCCGCGTCGCCGGCAACCCTCGTGGTCGCCGTGGGTGCACCGTCGCTTGTCGGCGGCAACGTGCAGGTGCCGGTGCGCATCAGCGGCTCCGCGTCCGCGCCGTACGCCGGGTTCAGCGTGCATCTGCGCTGGGACAAGGCCGTGTTCACGTATTCGTCAGCGAACAGCACCGGCGCCGTGCTCGCGTCGCCGTTCTGTCCGAGCCCCACCGTCGATAGCGACGGCGGGGGTGTCACCTACGCCTGCACGTCGACGGCGGGCTCGGTCACGACGACAGGGCTGCTCGCGACGATCGTGCTGGCGCCGGCGGCCGCGGGGTGCTCGCCGCTGCACCTGTTCACGTTCGGCGCGCCGGACGGCGGCGATGCGAGGAGCGGCACCTACACCGTCGACGCCGCGACGAGCGAGCCGCAGGCGGTGCAGTACGCCGACGGCAGCGCGAGCGTGGGCGGGCAGGTGTGTTAGGGTTGCCCCATCGATGACGGCGTTGCCACGCATCCCGCCGGCGATCCGCTCGCCGTCATGCCCGTGCGCCGGGGCCGGCCACGGCGCGCCGCGAGTTAACCGTGCCGCAACATCGCGTAGGCGTGCTGTTGGGCGCGCGTCGGGTACGGCGATGCGGCGCGCTGCTATAATCGAGGAACCTTCTCGATCTCGCGTGCGTATCGTCGGAGACAACCGCGCCGCTGCTCCTTCGGATGGAGGACGTATGGAAGACCCCCGGATCATTGCCGACCGCATCATCGGCAACGTCGAAAAGGTGATCATCGGCAAGGAGCGCGAGGTGCGCCTGGCCCTCGTGGCGCTGCTCTGCCAGGGGCACGTGCTCATCGAGGACGTGCCGGGCGTGGGGAAGACCATCCTCGCGCGCAGCCTCGCGGTCTCCACAGGCTGCAACTTCCGCCGCATTCAGTTCACGCCCGATCTGCTGCCGAGCGACGTCACCGGCGTATCGATCTACAACCAGAAGACGGGTGATTTCGAGTTCCGTCCCGGCCCCATCGTGGCGCAGGTGGTGCTGGCGGATGAGATCAACCGCGCGACGCCGAAGACGCAGTCGTCGCTGCTCGAAGCGATGGAGGAGCGCCAGGTGACGGCCGACGGCGTCACGCACCTGATGCCCGAGCCGTTCATCGTGCTCGCCACCCAGAACCCGATCGAGTACGAGGGCACGTTCCCCCTGCCGGAGGCGCAGCTCGACCGGTTTCTGCTGCGCATCCACCTCGGCTACCCGTCGATGACCGATGAAGTGCTGATCATGGAGGGCCAGCAGCGCCAGCACCCCATCGAGGCACTGGAACCCGTCACGAGTCCCGCGGAGATCCTGAGCATGCAGCGCGCCGTCAAGGACATCTACGTCGACCCGCTGATCAAGCAGTACATCGTCAGCGTGGTTGATGCGACGCGGAAGCACGGCTCGGTCTATCTCGGCGCATCGCCGCGCGGGTCGCTGGCGATCTACCGCACATGCCAGGCGCGCGCGCTGCTCGATGGCCGTGATTTTGTCCTGCCCGACGACGTGAAAGAGCTGGCGTACGCCGCATTGGGACACCGCATCATCATCGCGCCTGCGGCGCGCGTGAAGAATGCGACGGCCCGGGAGGTCGTCGAACAGTCGCTCGAACGCGTGCCCGTGCCCGGCGCGCGCGCGCGCTATGGCGCACCAGCAGCCGACGCGCCGCGCCCGGCAAGCCGGTAGGCGCGCGATGCGACGGCTTGGCCGGCTCGTCCGCTCGGTCTTCGGCACGCATCGCCCGCTGACGTTCGTCGCCGTCCTGTGGCTTTCGAGCATCATCATCGCGATCTCGACCGGTTTCTGGCTGACGTGGCGGGTCACGTACGTGCTGATGGCTGGCGTGCCGCTGGCGTACGTCTGGTCGCGCCTGAACCTGCGCGGACTGGAAATCGTCGCCGACCGCAGCGCGGATCGCCTTCAGGAGGGCGCGCAGTACGAAGAGCGCATCACCGTTCACAACCGGAGCTGGCTCGCCAAGATCTGGCTGGAGATCGACGACCCGAGCGACATGCCGGGGCACGCGGCGCGGCGCATCGTGACGGTGGCGTCGAAAGGCACGGCGACGTTCCGTTCGCGCTCGACGATCACGCGCCGCGGCCTTTACTCCGTCGGCCCGATCGAGGTGACGACGGGCGACCCGTTCGGGCTCTTTCGCCACACGCGCGCGTTCGGCAATGCGCAGAACGTGCTCGTTTATCCGCGCGCCGTCGATTTGCCCGGCTTCTTCGTGCCGCCGGCGAACCTGCCCGGCGAAGGGCGCTTCCGGCGGCGCACGCACCAGGTGACGCCGAACGCCTCCGGCGTGCGTCCGTATGCGACGGGCGACAGCTTCAACCGCATCCACTGGGCCAGCACGGCGCGCACCGGTGAGATCATGGTGAAGGTCTTCGAGCTGGATCCCGCCAGCGACATCTGGGTGATCCTCGATCTTCAGCGTGAGGCGCACGCCGGCGAGGGCGACGAGTCGACGGAAGAGTATGCCGTGAGCATCGCGGCGTCGGTCGCGCGGTACTTTCTGACCGCGAACCGCTCGGTTGGGTTCCTGTCGTACGGGCGCGGCTTTGACGTCATCGAGCCGGAGCGGGGGGTGCAGCAGTACACCCGCATCCTGGAGTCGCTGGCGATGGCGCGGACGTGGGGCGACGTTTCGCTTGGGGACATGCTCTCGAACGAAGCGCGCCGCTTCGGCCGCCATACGACCGTCGTTATCATCACGCCCTCGACCGATGAGGCGTGGGTGGCGTCGCTGGCGATGCTGCACTCGCGCGGCGTGAAGGTGGCGGCCATCGTGCTGGAGAAGAGTACGTTTGGCGGAGAGGACAGCTCGTTGGGGGTATTCGCGTCGCTGGCGGCGGCGGAGGTGTTCTCGTACATGGTGAAGCACGCCGACGATCTGCAAACGGCGCTGGGGGCGGAGATCCCGTCGGACACGCCGGCGAAGTCGGGCGGGTAGGGCGATGCGCGAAGCCAACTGGGACGAGATCTTTCAGCGCCGCACGTACGATGACGCGCCCGCCGACGAGCGTCTCAGCAGCATCGTGCCGTGGGAAGACTGGCTGACATTCCTGCTGGCGGCGATCGCCTTCATGGCCGTCGCCGCATCGGTGAACAGCGCCCACTGGGTGCGGGACACGCCGTCGCTGTACCCGATCGGCTTCTCGGCGCTCATCGTCGCGTACCTGCTCTCGCGCCTGCGCTGGAACGAGTTGCTGATCCACCCGGTCGCGCTGTTCCTGGGCGCGACGTTCGTGTTCTTCCAGATCGTGGCGGTGGTCTCGGGGCACTCGCTCTACGTGCGCACCGACCATCTGCTGGACCGCATGTACGCGTGGTGGTCGGCGGTCACGCAGAACGGCATCAGCAGCGACCCGCTGCCGGTGATCGTGTTGCTGCTCGTGGCGACGTGGGCCGGCGCGTACGCCTCGGCCTGGGCGATCTTCCGCTGGCGGAATGGGACGCTGGGGCTGCTGCCCGGCGGCATCGCACTGATGACGAACCTGGCGCTGAGCCCGGGGCAGTTCAGCACGGCGTTCGTGGTGTTCATCCTTGCGAGTGCGCTGTTGCTGATGCGCCTGCACGTGGCGCGGCGCGAGCAGCAGTGGGGGCGAGACGGCATCGTGTACCCGGAATTCATCAGCCTTTCGGCGCTGAACGCGACGTTCTGGGTGACGTGCGGGCTGCTGGCGTTCGTCTGGCTGCTGCCGCTCCATGCTCGTTCCAGTACGGCGAACGAGCGCTGGGACGACTTCACACGTCCGCTGACGCGCCACCTGACGCCGCTCGCGCGCGTGTTCGTCTCGGTCAACGCCAAGAAGCCCGTGAACATCCACAACATCAAGGACGCGCTGGCGTTCCAGGGGAAGATCAATCTTTCAGGCAAGGATGCCGTGCAGATCGACGTGAAGATCACACCGGAGATGGCGGCGTTCTTGCGCGAGCAGTCGTTTGACCAGTACACGCGCGACGGCTGGAAGGTGAACGTCTCGAGCCAGATCCCACTCGATCCGGGAAACAGCACACTGGTGAACGAGGGGAACATCACGACCTCGCAGGCATCGGTTGGCGGCCAGCCGATCCCGCCGCCGCGTCAGGATGTGACCGTGAACGTGAAGGTCGAGGGCGGGAACAACGACCATCTCTTCAGCCTGGGACAGCCGCTCCAGTCCGACCAGCCGTCGTCGGCCAGCGTAGGCGCCGACCTGCCGGACGTCAGCAGCCTGAAGCCCGCCGGGCACCTGAGCAACGGCGATGCGTACAGCGTCACCGGCAGTGTGAGCGTGGCATCGATCGAGCAATTGCGCGCGGCCGGGGTCGAGTACCCCGCGTGGGTGAAGCAGAGCTACCTGGACCTGCCGCGCGATCTGCCGCGGCGTGTGCGCTTCAAGGCGCAGGAAGTGACGCGGAGCAGCGGCACGCCGTACGACGACGCGGCGGCGATCGAGAAGTACGTGCGGACGTTCCCGATCGACTACAACGTGCCGGCGGCGCCGGCGGGACAGGACAGCGTCGACTACTTCCTGTTCGACGCGCAGCGCGGCTACTTCGACTACCACGCGTCGGCGATGGCGGTGATGCTGCGGGCGATTGGCATCCCCGCGCGCGTGGCGACGGGCTACGTCGTCGACCCGCTGGCGCGGCAGGGCGACAGCACCGTGTTCAAGCTGACGCAGCGGCAGGCGTTCGCGTGGCCGGAGGTGTACTTTCCGGGCATCGGCTGGGTGGAGTTCAACCCGACGCCATCGCAGCCGCTGATCAACCGGCCGGGCACCGCGAAGCCCGCGCCCCTGGCGGGATCGACGAAGCGGGACAACCCGGCTGATCCGCCGATCGATCTCGGCATCTCGCCTGGCGGCCCGCTTGTGCTGCCGGCGGCGAAGGGCGGCGGCGGCGCCGGCTGGTGGCCGTTCATCATGCTGGGCGTCGTCGGGGGTGTGGCGCTTGTTCTTGCGGGCGCGGGGAAGGTCGCGTGGGAGTTCGGCCTCGGCGGTCTGCCGCGTGCGGCGCAGCTGTGGGAGAAGTCGATCCGCCTCGCCACGCTGGGCAAGGCGCGCCCGCGGCCGGACGAGACGCCGCGCGAATTCGCCGCCCGCCTCCGCCGCGACGTGCCGGGCTCGGACGGCGTGGCGTACATTGCATCGGCCTACGAGCGCGGCCGCTTCGGTCAGAAGCCGCTGACGGAAGAGGAGGCCGAGCGCCTCGATGCGGCGTGGTCATCGGCCCGCGGCAGCCTGCTGCGGCGGGCGCTGCGGCTCAAGCCGCGAAAGCGCCGCTAACGCTCCGCCCGGATCCGGACGGCGGCGCTGACCATCGCGCTCAACGAGGACACCGCCAGAAGCGAAGCCCACTCCCTCGCGCCGGTCGCTATGAAGATCGCTGTCGCGATGATGCCAGCGACGCCAGCCCAGAGCACGGCCCGGCTGCCGATCCAGATCGATACGGCACGCGCAAACAGATAGGCGGCGCACCACGGGATCGTCAGCAATGCTGCGAGGAGTCCGCCGTAAACGGCGAGGCCGAGTGCGTAGCCCCAAGCCGTCGTAGCCCCGTCTAGCACGGCGACGATGGTCGCGCCGATTGGCAGTGCGAGGAGCACGAGCAGGATCGGCCAGAAGAGTCCGAGCACGTCGGACGAAGTGAGGCAGCCGGAGCCGTCTGGTCCGGAATACGTTGGGTCGACGTGGCGGTCGTAGTAGCGGTTCGTAAGCTCGTCGCCCTCATCCATCGCAGAAGCGTACGACGTTCGGCGCTGTACGGCGCAGGGGTTGTGAAGAATACGATGCACGCGGAGCATACGGAGAGGGGCGGACAGGCCGTCCGCCCCTACCCTGCAGAACTTAGTACGACCCGCGACAGCCTTACTTGAGGCCTGAGTCCGCGCGCAGAGCGGCGGCCTTGTCGGTGCGCTCCCAGGGCGCGTCGATGTCGTCGCGGCCGAAGTGGCCGTAGGCCGCGGTCGCGCGGTAGATCGGACGCCGCAGGTTGAGGTCGCGGATGATCGCCGACGGACGCAGATCGAAGTGGTCGTCGATGAGCGCCTGGATGCGCGCGTCGTCGATCTTGCCGGTGCCGAACGTCTCGATGGAGATCGAGGTCGGGTTCGCGACGCCGATGGCGTACGAGAGCTGGATCTCGATACGGTCGGCGAGGCCCGCCGCGACGATGTTTTTCGCGACGTAGCGCGCGGCGTAGGCGGCCGAGCGGTCGACCTTCGTCGGGTCCTTGCCGCTGAACGCGCCGCCGCCGTGCCGGGCGATGCCGCCGTAGGTATCGACGATGATCTTGCGCCCGGTCAGGCCGGCGTCGCCCATCGGGCCGCCGATGACGAAGCGGCCGGTGGGGTTGATCAGCGCGCGCGGGGCGTCCTTGACCAGTTCTGGAGGCAGGATCGGCTTGATCACCTGCTCCAGAATGTCGTTCTGGAGCGCCTCGCGTGAGATGTCCTCGTCGTGCTGCGTCGAGATGACGACGGTGTCGATGCGCTTCGGCTTGCCGCGCTCGTACTCCACCGTCACCTGCGACTTGCCGTCGGGCCGCAGGTAGGTGAGCCCGCCGCTCTTGCGCACGTACGCGAGCTGGCGGCAGAGGCGGTGCGCCAGCGCGATCGTCAACGGCATGAACTCGGGCGTCTCGTTGCAGGCGAAGCCCACCATCATGCCCTGGTCGCCGGCACCCGTGTCCATGTCGTCCTGTAGCCCGGCGCCCTCCTTCGCTTCGAGCGCATGGTTGACGCCCATCGCGATATCGCCGGACTGCTCCTTGATCGAGACGATGACGCCGCAGGTCTCCCAGTCGAAGCCGTAGTGCTGGTTGTTGTAGCCGATGTCGCGGATCGTGTCGCGCACGATCGTCGGGATGTCGACGTACGTGGTCGTCGTGATCTCGCCGATGACGAGGACGAGGCCCGTGGTGCACGCCGTCTCGCAGGCGACGCGGCCCATCGGATCGTCCTTGAGGATCGCGTCCAGCACGGCGTCGCTGATCTGGTCGCACATCTTGTCGGGGTGCCCTTCGGTCACCGACTCAGATGTCAGGCTGAGCGACTGTGCGCTCATGAATGTGGTTGTCACTTTTCCTCCGATGCCTGCATTCGCTCAGTCCGTCCGTCATACGGCACTCTTGCCGGATGCGGGCACGGCGCGCCGTGCCCCTACGCGGGCGATCCCGCTTCTCGCCTCTCGCTTCCCGCTTCCATCAAGTCCCCGACTCCCACGATGTCAGGTACTTGTGCTGCTCTTCGGTCAGCGTGTCGATGTTCATGCCCATCGCGTGCAGCTTCAGGCGGGCGATCTCCGCGTCGATGTCGCGCGGTACCGGATAGACCGCGGGTTCCAGCTTCTTCTCGTTCACCACGAGATGCTCGGCGCTGAGCGCCTGGTTCGCGAAGCTCATGTCCATCACGCTCGCCGGGTGGCCTTCGGCGGCGGCGAGATTGATCAGCCGGCCCTCGCCGAGCACGAAGATCTTGCGCCCGTCGCCCAGCTTGTACTCCTCGACGAAGGGGCGCACCGCGCGCCGCGCCTCTGCCATCGATTCGAGCGCCTTGAGGTTGATCTCGTCGTTGAAGTGGCCGGAGTTGGCGAGGATCGCACCGTCCTTCATCACCTCCATGTGATGCCGGTCGAGGACGTTGATGTCGCCGGTCAGCGTGACGAAGATGTCGCCGATCTTCGCCGCATCGGCCATCGGCATGACGCGGAAGCCGTCCATGACGGCCTCGAGCGCGGGCAGCGGGTCGACTTCGGTGACGACGACCTGCGCGCCCATGCCGCGCGCGCGGCTGGCGAAGCCGCGGCCGCACCAGCCGTAGCCGACGACGATCACGGTCTTGCCGGCCCAGAGGATGTTCGTCGCCCGCGTGATGCCGTCGAGCGTGCTCTGGCCGGTGCCGTAGCGGTTGTCGAACATGTGCTTCGTGTTCGCTTCGTTCACGGCGATGATCGGGTACTTGAGCTTGCCCTCGGCCGCCAGCGCACGGAGCCGCACGACGCCGGTCGTCGTCTCCTCGGTGCCGCCGATGATCCCGGCGAGCAGGTCCGTGCGGTCCTTGTGCAGGCGCGCGACGATGTCGGCGCCGTCGTCCATGGTGCACTGCGGCTTGTGGTCAAGCACGGCGTCGATGTGGCGGTAGTACGTCTCGTTGTCCTCGCCTTTGATTGCGAATGTCGAGATGCCGTACTCGGCGACGAGCGCCGCCGCGACGTCGTCCTGCGTGCTCAGCGGGTTCGATGCGCACAGCGCGATGTCGGCGCCGCCGTCACGCAGCGCGATCATCAGGTTCGCCGTCTCGGTGGTGACGTGCAGGCACGCCGCGATGCGGAGGCCGTTCAACGGCTTGTCCTTCGCGAATCGCTCGCGGATCTGCTGCGTCACCGGCATCTCGCGGGCGGCCCATTCGATGCGCCGGATGCCTTCCTCGCGCAGCCGCAGGTCTCGTACGTCGTGCTTGATGGTCTCGGTCGTCAACGTGTCTCCTCTTCTGTCACCCGGCGCGTCATCGCGCCGTAGTCTCCATTTCGGAACCATCTACGGGCTTATGGCCCGGAGATTCGTACGAGCTCGCCGCCGCGGCCCCGGCCGCGCAGGCGAGCCAGCGCGTGGCGCATGAGCGCCGAGGCGCCAAGCGCATCGCGCCGCGTCGCCGCGCCCTCTATCAGGCGAGCTGCCTCGGCATAGCCGAGCCGCTGGTAGGCGCGGACTGCTGTGGTGTTCGTCGGGTCGACGCTGAGCACGACGTCGCGGCAGAAGCCGAGCAACTGCTCGGTGACGGCCGCCGTCGTGCACTGCGCGAACCGCTGCCCGCGATAGTGGACGTGCGTGTAGACGTTGCCGACGACGGCGATCGCGCTGGCGTGCGAGATGACGTGCGTGCCGGCGACGGCGATCAGCTCGCCATCGCGCTCGACGCCGAAGTAGATCGAATCATCGATCTGGCGGGCGGTGTAGAACGAGGCGACGCCATCGGTGCGGTAGAGGCGGTTGATGGCCCGTGCGTCGGCGCCGTTGAGCCGGCGCACGGGGCCATCGATGGGCTGGAAGGTCGAGGCTGTGACGTGCATGCGGATCATCGTCTGGCGCTGCTCCAGCTCGAAGTAGCGAAGTATCGTGGCCAGATGGTGTGGCTCGCAGGTGAGAAAGGTGTGGAGCGGTCCCGGATGCACGCTGAGGAGCGCATCGAGCGCGCCGGTCTCACCCATCGCGAAGGTGGCGTTGCCGAGGCCGCCGCGGGAGTGCAGCATCAACCCCTGGTTAGCGGAGCCGCTCGAGAGCCACCAGTCGGCCTGACGAAACAACGCCGGCTCCAGCTGCCCGAGCGCGTAGGCGGCGTAGGGGCGGCGCCCTTCAAGGATCTTGCGTATCTGCTCACGGTCACGCAGCGACCGGACGAGATATTCGTTGATGTCCGGCAGTGCGGCAGAGTTCCGCTCGACGACGGTCATCGCGGCACCTCGGCGGTCCGCGCGGCGGGCGCGGGGTGAAGGATCGGCGCCAGGTCGCGCTTCGTCGCTTCCGGCACCTGGTCCATCGGCGTGATGATGGCGTTCGAGAGCGCGCTCGCGCATGCGCACACGCGCTCCGGCAACGCGCGCGCCGCCCTTGCGACGATGCCGCGCGCGTTCGCGACGTTGTGGCGCAGGTTCTCGATCACCATCTCCACCGAGACGTTCGCGTGACCGTCGCGCCAGGTGTCGTAGTCGGTCACGCACGCCAGCATGGCGTAACAGATGCCGGCTTCGCGGGCGAGCTTCGCCTCGGGCAGGGCGGTCATGCCGATGATGTCGGCGCCCCAGCTCCGGTAGAGCTCCGACTCGGCGCGCGTGGAGAACGCCGGGCCCTCGATGACGACGGCGGTGCCGCCGCGGTGCGCTTTCGTGTCCGACGCACGCGTCGCGTCGAAGAGCGTCGTGCTGAGCGCCGGGCAGAATGGCGTGTCGAAGCCGATGTGCGCGACGATGCCGCGCCCGAAGAACGTCGACGGACGGCGTCCGCCGGTGCGGTCGATGAGCTGGTCCGGGACGACCATGTGCAGCGGCACGATCTGCTCGCGCAGGCTGCCGACGGCGCTTACCGAGGCGATGTACTCGACGCCGAGGGACGCGAGCGCCCATATGTTTGCTCGCTGCGGGATTTCGCCCGGCAGGATGCGGTGCCCGATGCCGTGTCGCGGCAGAAACGCCATGCGCACGCCATCGAGCGTCCCCAGCACGATGCGATCCGACGTCGCGCCGAACGGCGTATCGATCGCGACGGAGTCGACGCCGGTGAGGCCGTCGATCTCGTAGAAGCCGGAACCGCCGATGACCGCGAATGTCGCCTGCTCCTGCGTCATCGCGCCACCGCTTCTGCCGGCGTGAAGCGCATCTCGGCGGGCAGCAGCGTTTGGTCGAGGATGCGCAGCACGCCGCCGCGCCACTCGATCGGCTGGACCTGGGGTTGGTGTGTCTGGGGCAAGAAAAAATCTCCGCCGGAGTGGTGGAGAAGCCTGTGTTCTCTCTCATCTCTCTCGCTCACGCGAGTCGGATTTGGCACCCGCCGTTGCGGGTTGCCGGGCTTCGTAGGGCCGATCCCTCCACCACTCTGGATAAGAGTCCGTATTCAGTTGTTGCGGCATTGTATGAGGCTGGAGAGGCGCCGGTCAAGCTGGCAGCTTGCCGACGAAGAGGCTGAACGAGCGCTCGAACCGCACCTCGCGGTCGAGGCCGCGGAACAGCTTGCCGACCTCGGCGGTCGCCCGTTCGAGCACCGCGGGCAGCGCCGCGTCCGGGATGCGCCACGACGACGAGTAGTCCTTGCGCGCGAGGCGCTCGAGCATGCGGCGCCCGGTCGTGTTCGATGACCACGTTACGACCGTTCGTTCGTTAGCGGATCCTCCGGCCTCGATCACGGCTTGCTGGCAGAGCCGGCGGCCCTTATCGCCCCCATCCTGCACGGCAGTTGGCAGTCCGGTGATCTCGCCAATCGCCGACTCGATCAACGCCTCCGCCTCGGTACGCAGGCTCGCGGTCCAGGCATCATTTCCGTGCAGGAGTACGCCTCCCCGCCGCACCAGAGGTACCGTCGCGCGGACCGTGGCGTCGGCATCGGGCACGAGGTGCAGGATGTGTACGAACAGCGCGCCATCGAACGATGCCGATCGCAGCGGCGGCTTCGACGCCTCGGCAAGCATGATGTCGATGTCAGCGCGCTTACCACGCAGCAAGGCAAGCATGCCGGTCGAGATATCGATGCCGGTGACGCGCACTCCGGACGCGGCCAGCGGGACGGCCATGCGGCCGGTGCCGATGCCCACCTCTAGCAGGCGCGGCGTATCGCTGACTCGCAGGAGTTCGTCCGCGATCTCCTGGCAGATCGTTGAGGCGACGTCCGGCGGCAGCCCTCGCGTCGCGTCGTACACGTCAGCCACGCGATCGAACGATTTCAGCTCGCCGCTCATCGCGGCACGGCCACGTGCGTGCTGGTGACGATGCACAGCAGGCGCCCATCGTCGTCGCACACGCGCGATTCCACGACCGTCAGCGTCCGTCCGCCATGCACGATCCGCGATTCGGAGATCACCTTACCTCGATCGACGTTACGCACGAGGTTGACGCTGATCTGCACCGAAAGCGGGAACGGCTTCGGATCCTCGGGCGTCGATCCTGCCGCGCGCTGACACACGCTGGTCGCGGCAACATCCGCCAGCTGCATGAGCGCGCCCGCCGCGAACACGCCCGTGCCCTGGCGCACACCGGGGCTCAGCGGCATCTCCATCACCACGCACTCAGCGCTCTCCGACACCATCCGCATCCGCATCGCCGCGATGATGTTGCCGCCGGACTCTTTCATGCGGCGATACCACTCCTCGTGCCACGCGTCGTCAAACTCAGCCACGCCCGACTCCTTGCGCAACGCCAATTCGTGCGCAGGCGGCTGCCATCACGATCGCCACGCTCTCATCCAACCCAAAAGAAACCTCTGTGTGTCTCTGTGCCTCTGCGGTGAAAAAGCGTGAGAACCTACACGTTGAACAGAATGTTCAGGCAGTCGCCATCCTGCACCACGTATGTCTTTCCTTCCTGGCGCACCTGCCCGCGTTTCTTCGCCTCCGCGTATCCGTTGGCCGCGAGCAAATCGTCGCAGCGCACAACCTCGGCGCGGATGAAGCCGCGCTCCAGATCGGTGTGGATCTTGCCCGCCGCCGTGGGTGCGGTGGCGCCGCGCGGCACGTTCCATGCACGGCACTCGTCGGGCCCGACCGTGAAGAACGAGATCAGACCGGTGAGCGCATACGACATGCGGATCATCCGGTCGAGCCCCGGCTCGGTGATGCCGAGATCCGCGCGAAATTCGATAGCGTCCGCGTCGGACATTTGCGCCAGCTCCTGCTCGATCTTGCCGGCGATGGCGGCGATGGCGGTGTGCGGCGCGGCGAACTTCCCCGAGAACTCGCCCTCGATCTCGGCGGCGCGGGCCGCGTCGTCGTCGGCGATGTTCATGACGATGAGCAGCGGCTTGTCGGTGAGGAACTGGTAGTTGACCAGCAGCTTCGCGTCTTCCTCGCTGATCTCCTGCGCGCGCAACGGCTTGTCGGCTTCGAGTCCGAGCTTCAACCGCTGCAGCAGCGCCTTCTCGCGCTCGGCGCCCTCACGCTCCGCCATCTTCACGGATCGCATCGACGCGTCGATGCGATCGAGCCGGCGCTCGATGAAGGCGGCGTCGGCGAATGTCAGCTCCAGCTCCATGGCGGCGATGTCGCGTGCCGCATCGACCGTTACCTGCGGGTGCGGCACCGTCTCGTCGGCGAACGCGCGCACGACGTGGATCAGCGCGTCGCAGCGGGCGAGCTGGGCGAGGAACTGCGCGCCGGGTCCCTGGCCGTCGGAGAACGCCTCGCCCGGGAAATCGACGTAGCGGATGTCCGCCAGCGTGAACTTCTTCGGGTCAAAGAGCGTTGCCAGCGCGTCGAGCCGCGCGTCGGGCACCTTTACCACGCCGATGTTGGGCTGCACACCAGCGCCATACGCGCCAGTCTGTGCGTTGCCCCTTGTGACCGCGTTGAAGATGGTCGTCTTGCCAGAGCGTTGAAAGCCAATGATGCCTAAATCCATACCGACAGGTTACCTACGGGCGGCGTTAGGGGTTAGGCGAACGCGGGTGCATCTCCGACAAGCTCAGGCGGCGACGTTGTGGGACTCAATTCGCCGGAAATAGGCGGGAAACGCCGGCTAATGATGAAAGCGAGCCTGCATTCGGCCGATACATTTGTATCGCCGCGCGAGATGAGGGAACCGATGGCTTCGCAGCCCACCCAGGCAGTCTCCCAGATGACGATCGCCGATCCGAAGTTCCGGCGAAGCATCTACGCGTTCCGGCTGCTGCTGCTCGCGCTGTGGATCGGGCTGTCGGTGTTGGGGGTGCTGGAAGTCAGCACGCGCGCGCTGATCATCAGCGCCAGCATCATCGCCGCCTACGATGTGTTCCTCCTGATCGTCGAGATCCGCGTGACGGTGACAGGCGCGGAGCACGCTGGCGTCAACGCCGTCGTGCGCCATCTCGATATCGTCACGACAACGGTGGCGATGGTAGCGATGCACGACGTACGCAGCCCGGTGTTCATGATCTACTTCGTCGGCCTCCTGGGCGCGGCGCACCTGAGCACACGCCGGCAGATGACGTGGCAGGTCGCGTGGGTGACGGCCAACTACGTCTCGTTCGCCGCGATCACGGCCGCGCTGGGGCACGACGTCTCGTGGTCGTACGTGGTCGTGGTCACGATCGGCCTCCAGCTCATCGGCCTCAACGCGGCGATCCTCGCGGGCGGCGAGCAGCGCGTGCGCGACGTCATCGCGTCGGTCGCCGTCACCGACTCGCTGACGGGGCTGCCGAACCGGCGCCGCTTCCACGAGTCGTACCCGGCGAGTCTGGATGAGGCGATTGCCGAGCGCACGCCGCTGGCGCTCATGCTCATCGACTTCGACCACTTCAAGGAGATCAATGACCGCGACGGGCATCCGGCCGGCGACGACAAGCTGCGTGACGTCGCGCAGGCGCTACAGTCCGTGATTCGCAGCGAGGACCTGGTGGCGCGATACGGCGGTGACGAATTCATCGTCGTTGCGCCGCACTCGACGCGTGTGGAGGCGCGGAAGCTCGCGGAACGGCTGCGCGTTGCCGCGCACGCGTGCGGCGCGAGCGTCAGCATCGGCCTGGCGGTCTTTCCGGAAGACGCACAGCGCCAGGACGCGCTGATCGAGGCCGCCGATAGCGCGCTCTATCGTGCGAAGGAAGCGGGGCGGAACTGCGTCCGGGAGTCGATCGCCGCCTGATCACGAGTGCGTATCCCCTTCTCTTGAGACGACTCACGCGGAGCACACGGAGATTCAGGTTCGACACGCGAACGTAACAGTCCCGCAACGCGCCCGATACCATCGCGCGCGAGAATGCACTCGAGGCCGAGTTGTACCGAGGTGTCGGGGCTGAACAGCCTGGACCGAGGGAGCGGAGCCGAAAGAGTACGCGAGCTAGGCGCTGGAAACGACGGTGGCGCCGAGATCGCTCGCGGCGGTGATGAACGTGCGGCCGGGGTAGCCGCGGGCGATCGCCTCCTGCATCATCGCGCGGGCGATGCGCTCCTCGCCATCGATCGCGAACGCGGCGATGGTGGAGCCGCTGCCGCTCAGGTACGCGCAGAGCGCGCCGGCCGACATCGCCGCGGCGAAGATGTCGGGCATGCCGGGGAAGATCCGGGCGCGCGCCGGCTGGTGCAGGCGATCTTGCGTCGCGAGATCCAGCGCGTCCCAGTCGCCCTTCGCGAGCGCCGCGACCAACAGCGCCGCGCGGCCGATGTTGAACACCGCATCATCCTTGGAAAGCTCCGTTGGCAGGAGCTTGCGGCTCTCGCCGGTCGGCATCTCGAAGTCGGGCACGAGCAGCACGATCTTGAGGCCGGGGGCGATGGGCGCCGCTATGTGGCGGAAGGCGTCACCATCGCGCACGACGACGCGAAAGCCGCCGAACAGCGCCGGCGCCATGTTGTCCGCGTGCCCCTCCAACCCCGCCCCCAGTGACAGCATCTGGGAATCGGTGAGCTTGCCGCCCATGAGCGCGTTGGCGCCGACGATGCCGGCCGCGCGCGCGGCGGCGCTGGCGCCGAGCCCGCGCCCGATCGGGATCGTCTGCTCGCCGGAAGCGCACAGCTCCGGCGTCTCGACCCGCGCCAGCCGGTACGCGGAGCGCGCGGCATCGAGGACGAGACGGACGAGACCGTCGTTCGTCTCGGGCTGGTGGCCAAGCGCGATGGTGACGTCTTGCGTCAATGCCAGCGCCAGCCCGAGGCTATCGAAGCCTGGCCCGAGGTTGGCGCTGGTCGCGGGGACGCGCACGGTGACGGTGTTCGGCATGCGGGAAGGTTATCGGAGCGTGCGGCGGTAGGGACAGGTGTTGGCCACGGATGCGCGGACGGCTATAGTCGGTGGCATGACGAAACTCAGCAAGCTCAGCAGATCGATCGAGGGGCGCGTCGCGATCATCACCGGCGCCGCGAGCGGGATGGGGCGCGCGACGGCGTACGTGTTCGCAGACGAGGGCGCGCATCTCGCACTGGTGGACCGCAGCGACGGCGTGGCGGCGGTGGCGGAGGAGATCCGGGCTGCCGGCGGCACTGCGCAGGCGTACGCGGCCGATCTCGCGGACGGCGCAGCCATTCCAGGCCTCGTTTCGCGCATCAAGGCTGACCTGGGGCCCATCGACATTCTGATCAACAACGCCGGCATCTCGATGGGCGCGCCGATCGACCACGAGCAGTGGGAGAAGGCGTGGGAGCTGACGTTCGCGGTCAATCTCACCGCGCAGGCGCGACTGATCCGCGCGTGCGTGGGCGATCTGGCGCGCAACCGCGACGGGCGCATCGTCAACATCGCCTCGACCGAGGGGCTGGGCGCGACGGCGGGCGCCAGCCCGTACACGGCGGCAAAGCACGGCGTCATCGGGCTGACGCGATCGATGGCGGTGGAGCTGGGGCCGCGCGGGATCAACGTGAACGCCGTGTGTCCGGGGCCGATCCGCACGGCGATGACGGCCGCCATTCCCGACGACGCGAAGGACAAGTTCGCGCGCCGCCATGTCGCGCTGAAGCGTTACGGCGAGCCGGAGGAGGTCGCGCACGCGACGCTGAGTCTGGCGTTGCCCGCGGCCAGTTACATCAATGGCGCGTACCTTGTCGTCGATGGCGGGATGACGATTCGCAACGCATAGTGGGGGTGCAACCGCGAACGCGGGCTGAAAGCCCGCGCCACGAGAATAGGGGTGGAGCTTCAGCACCCTGCTAGTGCCGCTTCGCCAGCATCTCTTCTAGTCGCATCCGCACATCGGGCCAGTCATCATCGATGATCGCGTAGTACACCGAGTCGCGGTGGTATCCGCCGCGCGTGAGCATGTGCTTGCGCATGACGCCTTCGTACTTCGCGCCGATGCGGGCGATCGCGCGCTGCGAGTTCGTGTTGCGCGCATCGGTCTTCAGCTCGACGCGCACGCAGCCGAGCACATCGAAGCAGTGCGCGAGCAGCAGCAGCTTCGACTCGGTGTTGATGGGCGTGCGCTGGGCGGAAGGCGCGAGCCATGTGCCGCCGATCTCGACGCGGCGGTCGGGCGGATAGAAGAAGAAGATCCTGGTGCTGCCGACGACGTCGCCGGTCGCGCGGTCGACCGTCGTGAACGGCAGTTGCTGGCCGTTCGCCTGCGCGGCGAGGGCGTCGTTGAGCCACGCCTCGTACTCGGCACGCGTCGTGGGCCGGTATGGGAGCCACGTCCAGACGGCATCGTCCTCGCCGGCGCGCATGATGCCGTCGAGGTGTTGTGGCGCGAGCGGCTCCAGGCGCACGTGCGTGCCTTCGAGGGTTACGGGTTCGACGCGCACGTACCCTCCCGATCCGGCGATGACAGGCGTGGACGATCGTTACTCCGGCCGCGCGCCAATCCCAACCACTGCGCCCTCTGCGACGCTGCGGCGAAGCCTACTCCGCGATGCCGAGCTGCTCGCGGTAGTCCGCGTCGATCGCCTGCAGGATGCCGTGCTCGATGTAGCGATCGTACGGGAGCTTGAGCGCGGCCGAGACGAACTGCGCCGGCACGGGGAGGGTTGGCGCGTCGGCGATGATCGCGTCTTCCTTCAGCTTCGCGATCTCGGCGTCGCTGTAGCCGATCTCTTTCAACACCTCTTCGTTGTGCTGGCCCAGCAGCGGCGCCGGGCGGCGAGCTTTCGCCTCGAAGCGGCCGAACTTCGCGGCGAGGTGCCGTTGGACGGGACGCTTGCCGAGCAACGGCTGCTCGACGATGTCGAAGTGGCCGCGCGCCTTGAACTGCGGGTCGAAGAGGATCTCCTTGCCGTCGAGCACGGCGGCGGCCTTCACTCCGGCCGCTTGCAGCGTGTGCATCACGTCGTAGTGGTCGCGTGTCGATGTCCATTCGGTGATGGCGGCATCGAGTTCGTCGTGATGTTCGTGGCGGGCGAGCACCGTGTTGAAGCGCGGGTCGTCGAGCCACCCGGCGTGGCCCATCGCGCGCGCCATGCGCTCGAACTCGGCGTCGTTCGAGCAGGAGATCACGGCCCAGCGATCGTCGCCGGCGCATCGATAGCAGCCCTGCGGCGCCGCCCACTCGCTGCGGTCGCCCTGGCGCTCGGTGACGCGCCCCGTCATCTGGTATTCGAGCAGCGCGGCGCCCATGATCGGGATCGCCGCTTCCTGCTCGGAGAGGTCGATGTACTGGCCCTTGCCGGTGCGGCGCCGGTAGCGGAGCGCCGTCAGGATCGCGCCGGCGCCGACGAAGCCGGAGTAGGGGTCGGTGAACGACAGTCCGGAGCGGATGGGAGGACCATCCTTGTAGCCCGTGATCGACGAGATGCCCGACGCCGGCTCGAGACCCATACCGTAGGCGCCGAAGTCGCGCATGGCGCCGTTCTGACCGTAGCCGGAGAGCGAGCACATGATGATGTCCGGCTTCAGCGCCTTCAGCGCGTCGTAGCCGAGACCGAAGTTCGCCATGACGCGCGGCGTGAAGCTCTCGACGACGACATCGGCGCCGGCGATCAGCTTGCGCATGATCTCACGCGCCTCTTCTTTGTTCAGATCGAGCACCATTTCGCGCTTGCTGGCGTTGCGGATGACGAAGTAGCTGGCGCGGTGCCAGTGGTGGTCGATGCCGTCGTTTTCGGTGATGATCAGGTTGCGCGTGACGTCCATGCGGCCGGCGGCCTCGAAGCGGATCACGTCGGCGCCCAGGTCGGCGAGAATGCGCGTGCAGGCGGGGCCCGCGAACACCTGCGCGAGATCGATGACGCGCACGCCGTCGAGCGGAAGCGGTCCGTTGGTCATGCTTGGCCCCCTTCGGCTGCAGGCGGTACGAGCACCTCACCCCCCAGCCCCCTCTCCACGTCGTGGAGAGGGGGAGTCGCCGCGGATGCGATCCAGGGGCCGCGGAGGGGCGGTCGATTGCGTGTCCTCCACAACATCACAGCACGCCCCGATCGCTGAGGATGGTGAGGTCGCCCTTCTCGTAGCCGAGCTCGTCGACGAGTACCGTGACGTTGTCGGCGCCGCGCTCGGGCGCGGGCGATGCGTGCAGCGGCGTCTCCGACATCTTGAACGGCTGGCCGGGGATGGTGAGTGCGCCCGCCTTCGTCGCAACCTTCTCGAAGAACGCGCGCTCGGCGAGGTGCTCGTCGGAGAGCAGGTCCGATGTCGTCGGCACGAAGGCGAACGGCAGCCGCAGCGCCTGCGCCGTCATGACGATCTCCATCGCCGTGTGCGTCGAGAGATACGGCTCGATCAACGCCTCGAACTCGCGCCAGCCGATCATCCGCTCGCCCATCTGCTTGAAGAACGGCGTCTGGTCGAGCTCGACGTCCTCCAGCAGCAGCGCCATGGGCGAAATGCTGTCGGGCGTGAGCGGCGACGGGAAGCCGTTGGCGCCGGGGATGACGACGACGTGACCATCGGCGCAGGGCATGATGTCGTTCGGATAGCCGAAGATGTGGCGCGAGTAGAACCGCCGGCGGATCGCGCCCTGGAACGCGTACATCGCCGAGTTGTACTCGTCCGCCGCGGCCGCCGCCTCCGCCATCGAGAGGTCGACGTGATCGCCGCCGCCATTGCGGGCGCGATTCTCGAGCGCGGCGAGGATACCGATCCAGAGCTGCACGCCGGCGATGTACTCGCCGGGCTCGCCGCCGGTCGTCAGGGGTTCTCGATCGGGGTTGCCGGTGTTGTACATGATCGTGCTCATCGCCATGGCGGTGATGCTGTTGCCGTCGTAGTCGGCATACGGGCCCGTCGCGCCGAATGGCGACACCTGCGCGACGACCAGCTCCGGAAACTGGGCTTTCAGGTCGTCGTACGACAGCCCCCACGCCTTTAGCGTCGATGCCTTCTCGCCGCAGACGAAGACGTCGGCGTTGGCGAGCATCTTCTTCAGCACGACCTGCCCGGACGTCACGGAGACATCGAGCGTGACGCTGCGCTTGCTGGTGTTGAGGTGCAGGTAGAGGCCGGACTTCTCGGGGTCGGGCAGATCGCCGGGGAAGGGGCCGAGGCGGCGCGAGTAGTCGCCCGCGGGCGGCTCGACCTTCGTGACGAGCGCGCCAGCGTCCGCCAGCAGCTTCGTCGCGTAGGGGCCAGCGATGCCCTGCGAGATATCGACGACGCGCACGTCGGAGAGGGCGCGATCGGTCATGCAAACTCCATTCCGGCGTAGGTGCGGGAAGCATACGACGGGGGGCGCGGCGGATCAATTCGATGTTCGGCTGTTGCCAGTTGCTGACAAAGCTGCTGCCAGTTGCCGCCAGATTTCGGGTGTTATGTCAGCGTTTGAATCTAGAATCGGTTTTGAACGGCAGTTTTTAGGTTTTTTCGCGGGCAGCGCGTTCTTGATCGAGCTGACGTTCTCCTGGAGGCTGGGTACACGTCGTATTGTGCGCAGGTGCGAGCCGGGAACGCCTACCAGCGAGGAGCACCATCATGATCATCATCACGGGCGCCATCACCGCTCGGCCGGACAGCATCGATGAGCTGCGGGCGATCAGCCTGGAGCACGTGCGGCGATCGCGGTTGGAGCCGGGATGCCTGTCGCACGCGGTGCACGTCGATGCGGAGGATCCGCTGCGGCTGTTTTTCTTCGAGACGCGGCTCGATCGCGCCGCCGTTGCGGCGCACTTCGCCGTGCCGGAGTCGAGCGCGTTCGTGCGGGCGGTGTCGAAGCTGGCCGCGGAGCAGGTGGCGATTCAGCTGTACGAGGCGGAGCTGACGAAGATGTGATGTCGCGGCCGTGGGATCGTGCCCGCAGATGCAGGCGGGACGCCTGCGCTCCGGCCCTTCGTGCGCGGTTCGAGCGCTGGGGCGAGCGCGGGCAGGGGGGCGGGGGGGCGGGGCCCCCCAAAAAAAAAATTTGGCCCCCCGGGTGTCCCGTGGGGAAGGCG
>Ga0080064_1001019_pt1 | contig 63411 bp, 53 predicted proteins | sample Subgrocontami54m_FD_69260 | JGI IMG/M metagenome (GOLD analysis project Ga0080064, IMG submission 69260) | Subsurface groundwater microbial communities from S. Glens Falls, New York, USA - GMW46 contaminated, 5.4 m (SPADES assembly) (version 2) ... | reverse complement strand
ACCAGGAGCTTTCAGATACGTTTGGCCGTTCCCTGACCCGGCTGCCGCTGACCCACTCCGCGCGCATTTTGCGCCGCAACGCGCTGGAGATGAACTGGCGCGAACTGTTTGATGCAGAGGACTTAGCTAGCGGCCGGGTCTTCATTTTCGGTAATCCACCATTCGTCTCGAAGGCGAACCGGAACGCTGCCCAAAACCGTGATCATGAGCGCGTATGCGGGGCCATTCATAGGTCAGGCGTCTTGGATTATGTGGCGTGCTGGTTGGTCAGGGCTGCGGAGACGACTGAAGGCACTCGGGCCAGGGCTGCGTTCGTTGCAACAAACTCGGTCACGCAAGGAGAGCAAGTTGCCGTGCTGTGGAGTTGGATGCATCAGCGAGGAGTGCGTTTATTTTTTGCCCACCGGACTTTCCGATGGCAAAACGAGGCACCGAACCAGGCGGCCGTTTTTTGCGTTGTTGTGGGCTTTGCCACGCATGACGTTCAGCCGAAGCGCCTCTTCGAATATGAACAGCCGGATGCAGAGCCGTTGGAGCGCCGGGTGAACCGGTTAAGCTCGTATCTCATTGACGCCGACGAAACCATGCTCGTGACTTCGCGGCAGGCGCCACTTTGCAATGTGCCAGAGATCAGATTCGGAAGCATGCCGAACGATGGTGGAGCACTTCTGTTCTCGGAGGACCAGAGGAACGCTTTTTTACGCGAGGAACCGGCGGCTGAACGTTATATGCGCCGATTGCTGGGTTCAGAGGAATTCATTAATGGCATCAACCGTTACTGTCTATGGCTCAGGGACGTGAACCCGGCAGAGTTGCGGAGGATGCCGCACGTGTTGGCCAGGGTTGATGCAGTGAGGCAGCATCGGCAGCACAGCGAACGGGCACAAACGCGGGAGCTGGCCGCTACGCCTAGCTTATTCGGGGAGGACCGGCAGCCCGACGTGCGGTATCTGCTTATACCGTCGGTGTCGTCAGAGCGGAGGCGATACATCCCTATGGCTTTAATGGAGCCGAATGTGATTGCATCGAACCTGTGTCTCACAGTCTCGGGAGCCGACATGTTTCATTTTGGTGTGCTGAGCTCGGCGATGCAGATGGCATGGGTGCGACTAGTGGCGGGCAGACTTGAGGGGCGTTACAGATATTCAAATCAAATCGTGTACAACAATTTTCCATGGCCGCAGAATGCGTCTGAGCGGCAGCGGCAACGTGTTGTCGACGCTGCCGATATCGTGCTCACTACACGAGCGCGATATCCGGGGACAACGTTGGCGGACCTGTATGATCCCCTGACGATGCCGCCAGATCTCGTTCAGGCACACGAGGCGCTCGACCGGGCGGTTGATCTATGCTATCGGGCAGCGGCGTTCGGAAGCGAGGCGGAGAGGCAAGAATCCCTTCTGAGGCTTTACTCGGGGTACAGCGCTCCGCTGATGCCTCCACGACGCCGTGCACGGAGTCGGTGACCAACCGGGTGCCCCATCCCTTCGACTTCGCTCAGGGCAGGCTCTTTCGCGGTTTTCGAAGGGGTGGGCGGTCATTTTTTCTCTTGACAACTATTCCATGTGTGATATAGTAATGTTGTATTGATTATCACAAAGGAATAACTCCTTTGCTTTCAAAGACCGCGTACCTAAGTTGAGGCATCTGGCGGGCGTCCGAGCCCGCCGCCGAAATCCCGAGCCGCTGCGAGGGACCTGTGTAAGCCATTGGAGACAAAGGACCGAGCCCTTAAGCTCTTTGACATCAAGGACTTGACCCCATACCCTGCCCCTAACCCGCTGATTCTTAAAGACCGGGGGTAGGGGGGAGGGGATAGGCGAGTCGCGAGCGACGAGGCCCGAGTCCCATATGAAGCTGTCATCCTGAGGGAGCGGGGGTCCCCGCGCGGGGTCACGAGCGCGGGGTGGCGAAGCGAAGGATCTTTGCGGTTGACTTGCGGGACCGCGGGTGTGAACCAAACGCAGGGTCCTTCGCCGCTGCGCGGACTCAGGATGACAGCGCGGGCGGGGGACCCCGCCCCGCCGACGGTGGAAGAGCGGCCCTTCAGGGCCGCGTTGGAGGTCGAAAAGCCTTGGGGCTCGGTAGGCCTGGCCTTCAGCCCGGGACGCGAAGCGCCCCGGCGGGGACCTGGGTTCCCTAAGTTCTTTGAAAAACCGTACTTGCCTCTAAGTCCTTTAGATCAACTGTACTCGACGGTACTCGCTCCCTAAGCTATTGATTCCACGTGTGGGGTAGGGGGGAGGGGGTACCGGCTGGGCAAAAAGGAAAGGCGCGGGCGAGTCGCCCGCCCCTACACAGCCGAGGGCGGCTGTGCCACACGCTCAGGAAGAAGGGCTGCTAGTCCATCTCCATCGTTCTCAGCATCATGAGCCGCGCCTTGTCGAGCTCCCTGCGCTGCTGCTCAATGGCGCGGCGGGCTTCCAACTGCGCTCTTTGGGCGGCGCGGGTGGCATCGAGTTGCACGGTGTGGGTGGCATCCAGTTGGATGCGGCGGGTGGCCCGTTGCTGGTCGCGCGTCAGCAGCATCGTCTTGCCCAGCTCGGCCTGGCGCAGCTGGTCGCGGTTCCCGGTCAGGCTGGCGGTGAGCTGGCCGGAGAGTTCCTTTTTCAGGCGCAGCATCTCCGGCTTCAGGCGCAGCATCTCCGGGCGCAGGCGCTCCAGCTCCGGGGCGAGGCGGTTGATCTCGATGTCCATCTGGTCGAGGTCGATGTCCATATCGTCCATGTCTATGTCCATCTCCGGGCCGAACGAGTGCCGGACCGAGGACTGGTCCTTGGACTCCGGCAGGACCAGGGAGAGCGTCTGCTCCTTGCGGTCGCGGATGATGCCGACGGCGACCTTGCCGGAGCGATGGGTGCGCATGGTGCTGCGCCAGTCGCCCTTGTCGCCGACTTTCTCCTGCTCCACGCGGACGATGATGTCGCCCGCTTTGAAGCCGGCAACCTCCGCCGGGCTGCCCTTCTCCACCGAGCGCACCAGGACGCCGGCGCCGTTCTTGACGCCGAAGAATTCGCCGAGCTGGGGCGTGAGGTTCTCCACCAGCAGGCCGCTGCGGCCGGAACCCGCCAGAACGAACTGGAATTCACGCACGTCCGGCATCTCCGGCATCTTGGGAACCTTGGGAGGCTTGGGCACCTTCACGTTGGGGCCGGAGTAGACGAAGCTGTAGCTTTTGTGGCGATCGGCCAAGGTGGCGTTCAGGGTCATGGGCTGGCCGTCGCGGCTGATGCCCAGGGTGACGGTGCGTCCCGGAGGGATCTCATGGATCATGCGGCGGAGCTGCTCCACGCTTTCCACCCGGGCGCCGTTGAACTCCAGGATGACGTCATGCTCCTTGAGCCCGGCCTTGCCGGCAGGGGCGTCCTGATCCACCATGAGCACCTCGACGCCGCGCTCTTCCTTGAGCTTGAGGTCGGCCATGCGCTCCTTGGTGACGTCCTGGGTGTCCACTCCCAGATAGGAGCCGCCCTCCATGCCGTAGCCAAACCCGGCGCCGGCGCCAGCACCGGAGCCCTCGCCCGCGACCGCCTGGGCAAGGACAGCGGGAGCTACGGCCAGCGCGGCTTCGGCTGCCGGGGCCGCCGGGGCAGGGGTTACGCCGGTGGCGCCGAGCCAGACGCTCGCGGCCAAGCCCAGCAACGCGATCAACAGGATGCGAAATGCCTTGGTCATGATGGTTCCTCCCGAACTTGATTTCCCGGGGCTAAAGCCCCATTTGAAAGCCACCCTCTACGCGGGGCTGAAGCCCCGCTCTTCCACCGAACCCTACGACGGGCCTACCGAGTCCCGCTCTTCCACCGTTAGTTCTTGGCCCGCAGCAACACGATGTTCCCGGTGGTAGTGCGGAGCTTCAGCACCGGGCCTCCGCCATTCAGCTTGCCTTCGACCAGGACCTCGTGGGGACCCCACTGCTGGTCCGAATCGGAGACGACGCGAAGCTCGGTGAAGTCAGAGCGCACGCTGTTCTTGGAGCCGGATTCGATGGCGCCGCGGATGGTGACGCCGACGTTCGCGGGCAGATAGACGGTGACGTCGCCGGAGCTGGTCTCCAGCATGGAGTCGGTGAGCGAAGCGCCGCCGGCAAACTCGGCGATGATGCCGCCGGCGCCGGTCTCCACCTGCACCCCGTGGGTCAGGCCGGTGAGATGGATGCTGCCGCCGCCCGAGCCGGCGCGGACCCGGCCCTGGGCCGACCACACCCGGATGCTGCCGCCGCCGGTCTCGGCGATGACCTCACCGCCGGCTTCGCCGACCTCCAGGCTGCCGCCGCCGCTCTCCACCTTGACCTCGGCGCCGCACTTCTGCACGCGGATGCTGCCGCCGCCGGTCTGGGCCGAGACCGCCCGGCGGGCGGAGATCACTTCGATGGAGCCACCGCCGCTGGTGGCGGCCACGCGGCCGCCGGCCGACTTGACGCGGATGCTGCCCCCGCCGGTCTCCACCGCGACGTCGCCGCCCATGTTGCCCAGCTCGATGGAGCCGCCGCCGCTCGAAGCCGTGGCCGGGCCGCCGATCTCATCCAACTGGATGCTGCCGCCCCCGGTTTCCACCGCTACCGTTCCCGCAATCCCGTTCACGGCTACGCCCCCGCCGCCGGTACTGGCATTGATCGCGGCCGTGGCGCGGGGAGTGGTGATGTCGAAATCCACCGAGGCCTGGCGGCGGCCGTAGGAGGTGTCGAACTGACCGCGGAAGAGGGCGACGTCGCCCTGCGACCATGCCTGGATGCGGAAGTTGGAGAAGAGCCTGCGGGCGTCTTCTTCCGAGCCCGCGCGCACGCGCTTGCGCAGGATGTAGGTGAGGTTGGATTGGGCGGCGCCATGCACCTTCACCGAGCCGGCCTCGGTGACCACCTTGATCTCGCGCGGGGCGGGCAGGCTGCCGGTGATCTCCTGCACCCAGGTGCTGCCGTCCTTGTAGACCCGGCTCTCGCTTCCGGCGGGGTCGCCGCCGAGGAACAGGGTGTCGGCCGAGGCCGCCAGTCCCGCCCAGAGCAGGAAGGCGAGCGGCCATGCGGCCCGCGACCACTGCTTCAGGTTCGATCTTAGTGCGAATGAATTCACGCTTATCACTGATGTCACCTTTCTCAGTCCAATTCCGGCATGGTGGCCAGCACGCGCCGGGCCTCACGGCGGATAAAGTCGTTCTGGTCCTGTTCGGCGAGCTGTTGGAAGACTTGGCGCACGCTCGAATCCGGCTTCACGGACTCGAGCAGGCGGATGGCCTCGATGCGCACGCCGGGATTGGAGTCGCTCATCAAAGCCTCCAGCACGACGTTGCGTACACGCACGTCCTCGGAGACGTAGTCTCCCAGTCCATCGAGCGCCTTGAGGCGGACGCCGGGATTGCGGTCGTAACGCAGGGCGTACATCAGGGCCTCGCGCACCCGGGTGTCGTCGGGGCGGCGGGTGAGGAGGTTGATGGAGTCCATGCGCACGCCGGAGTTCTCATTGTTGCGAGCGGCGTAGAGCAGAAGCTGCTGGATGCGGGGATCGTCCATCGAACCCTGGGCCGACTCCGGCACCAGACGGTCGTAGCGCACCTGCACGTTGTTGGAGCCGGGCTCCTGGGTGATGCCGCGGATGCCGGCGATGGAGGACTCGTTGGGGGCCACCGGCGAGTTGGGGCCGGAGCGCGAGCCGATGCGGTAGGCGGTCAGCGCTCCGCCGGTGAAGCCGACCATGAGGATGGCGGCGGCCAGGGCGGGAGCGAAGCGGACCTGACGCAGCCAGGCGCCCGGGTCGAAGACAAAGCGCTGCCAGCCGAAGCTCTGCTTGGCGGTGTCCAGAGATTCCTGCAAACGCATGCGGGAGGCGGTCAGCAGGTTGGGGGTGGGCTCCACCCGCGGCAGGGCCGAGGCCGCCAGCTTCAGCTCGCGGACCGACTCCGCCTCGGCGGCGCAGCCGGCGCAGCGCGTCAGGTGCTGCTCCAGCTCGTGGCGGGCGTCGTCGCCCAGCTCGTCATACAGATACGACGGGATGTTTTCTTTTACCCATTCACAGTTCATAGATCCCTCTTATTCGCTTTGCTCATTGCGCTCATCGCATCTCCAACAACGTGGCCCGCAGTTTCTGGGTGGCGCGGAACAGCGTGTTCTTGGCCGTATCCTCGGTGGTGTTGAGCATCTCGCCGATGGTGCGCAGCTTCAATCCCTAGGTAGTGCTTGAGCTCGAAGACCATGCGCTCGCGCGGCGTCAGCCGCTCCAGGGCGCGTCCGATCTTGTGTCCCAGTTCGCGCTGCATCAGGTCGCGCTCCGGATTGCTGCCCGCGCGGTCGTCGGCTTGGCGGTCCAGCCGGTCGTACTCCACGCCCTGCTGGTCCACCGCCACCGGCGCCTCTTCCTTGCGCACCTGCTTCTTGCGCAGGTGGTCGAGGCAGAGGTTGGTCACGATGCGGTACACCCAGGTGTAGAACGAACACTCGAAGCGGAAGCTGCCCAGGTTCCGGTAGGCCTTGAGGAAGGCTTCCTGGAAGATGTCCTGGGCGTCCTGCTCGGAGCGGGTGAGGTTGAGCGCCAGCCGCAGCACCGCCTGGTCGTACTGGCGGACCAGTTCCTCGAAGGCGGCGCGGTTCCCGCGTTGCGCCTCCCGGATGAGGAGGGTGTCGTCGGCGCGGCTCAGGGTCTGGCTGACCATTCGTCCCCGTTCACGGGGGATTAGCTTCGAACCGCCTGTGAATTCGGGCCCGCTTTGGGCGGAAATGCGACCCATTGGTTCGCCAACCGCCAGGGGCAGGGCCACTGCTTCGGCCGGCATGATTGCTCCTGCTGAGTCTCCTTAAGCCACCGCACCTTTCGGTGTTTTGCGCTTACAACCATTGGACGGAGCAGAGGCGAAACCGTAAGCAGGATTATAGCGGCCCGGATGGCCCGGAATGCGGCTCCCAGGGCTTCCAAAAGCAGGGGTCTTTGTGCTTGTCCGCCCGGGGTTTTTCTCCCCGGAGACCGCAAAAGCCGCCCTGGCTTCGATATGATGAACCCCATGCTCAAACCTCGGCGTCTGTTTCCCCTGTTCGTTCTCTTTTTCATCGCCTGGCCGGGAGCGCCGGTCCGGGCCCAGCAAATCTCCTACCACCGGGTGGAACAGAGCGGGGTCGAGGAACGCCTCAAAGGCAGCCCCAGTGATAACCGGGAGCGCCAGAAGAAGCTGCATCAGCTTTTTGAAGCGGCCGGATGCAAGGGCGAGACCCTGAGCGACGTGGAGGTCGAGGGCTCGACGCTGCCCAACGTCATCTGCAAGCTGGCGGGGAAGTCGAACTCGATCATCGTGGTGGGAGCGCACTACGACAAGGTGGCAGCGGGCCAGGGCGTGGCGGACAACTGGAGCGGCGCGGCGCTGCTGGCCAGCCTGTTCGAGAGCCTGGGCAACGAACCCCGCCGCCACACCTTCCTCTTCATCGGCTTCACCGACGAAGAGAAGGGGCTGGTGGGCTCGGCACAGTTCCTCGAGCAAGCGACGCCGGAGCAACGCTCCAGGATCCGGGCCATGATCAACCTGGACTCGCTCGGGCTCTCTCCCACCAAGGTCTGGCTCAGCCACGCGGACAAGGGGCTGGCGGCGGCGCTGAACAACGTGGCGCACTCCATGAAATTGCCTCTGGCCGGGGTCAACGTGGATCAGGTGGGCTCGGCGGATTCCGAGTCCTTCGCCAAGCGCAGGATCCCCAGCCTTACCATCCACTCGGTGACGCAGGAGACTTTTCCCATCCTGCACAGCTCGCAGGACATCCTCGCCGCCATCCACATGGACGACTACTACGACACCTACCGGCTGGTGGCCGCCTACCTGTCTTATCTCGACCAGACGCTGGCAGTGGGGAAGGAAGCTCCCCCCGTCACAAGAATAGAGCGCACATCCCCACGTTAGCGCCGAACAGCGCGGCGCCCCGCAGCGCGGGGTGGGGCACCCATCTTCTCCCAAAAAATGAACCCGCGCCCGGAGGCGCGGGTCTCGAGAGCGCGAGAGGCGGCTACTCTTCCTACTCCGCTTCTTTCTCCGCATCCTTCTCCACGGCTACCTTGACGCTGCCCATGACTTCCTTGTGCAGGCGGATGGCGACCTGGAACTCTCCCAGGGCCTTGATGGGGTCATCGAGGTGCACCTTGCGGCGGTCCACGGTGAAGCCCTTGGCTTCGAGCGCCTCGGCGATGTCGCCGGAGGTGACCGAACCGAACAGGTGCTCCTGCTCGCCGACCTTGCGGCGGAAGGTGAGGGTGAGCTCCTGCATCTGCTGCGCCACGCCCTCGGCGTCGGCCTTGTCGCTGGCGGAGCGGCGCTGGGCGGCGGCCTTCATCTGCTCGATGACGGCGCGGTTGCCCTTGGTGGCTTCGATGGCCAGCTTGCGCGGCAGCAGGTAGTTGCGGCCGTATCCTTCGGCCACCTTGACCACATCGCCGCGAAAACCCAGCTTGGGCACGTCTTCTTTCAGGATCACTTCCATGAGTAGCTCCAGTCGTTGGTCATTGGCCGTTGGTCGTTGGTGGTTGGCCAAAGACCAAGCGCCAACGGCCAACGACGGTTTTACTTATCTGGTGGCGAAGGGCAGCAGGGCGATGTTGCGCGCCTGCTTGATGGCCGCGCTCAGGCGATGCTGGTGCGGCGTGCACACCCCGGTGATGCGCCGGGGCGTGATCTTCCCGCGCTCGTTGATGAACTGCGAGAGCATGCGAAAATCCTTATAATTGATGCCGTCGATCTTCTCCACGCAGAACTTGCACACTTTTCTGCGCCGGAAGAACTTGCGCCCCCCGTCGCGGGAGGAACCCCCGGGACGCGGCCCGCGGTCTCCGCCCGGACTGCGGCGGTATCCCCCGCCGGGCGCGGGCCGGCCCACGCGCGGCGTGTGGGCGGCGGGCGTGGAAACGGTGGGAGTGGTGGAAGTGGCAGGAGTGGCGGCCGCCGTCTCCGACGCCGTTGCTTCGTTTTTCACTTGCTCGTCAGCCATAACTCTCCTTGCTGTGGGCGTCCCGCAAAGCGGGACGCCGGAAAATGGTTATACCGAGGCCGCGGCGGCCGGCTCGGCGCCCGCCGCTTCCGCGGCCGGTTGCGGCTTGCGCTTGACCCGCGAGTCGCGGATCTTCTTTACCTTCTCCAGCCGCTTCTGCTCCTCATCCACGCGCACGGTGAGGAACTTGATGACCGGCTCGGTCACTCGCATGCGGCGCTCCAGCTCGTGCACCATCTCGCCCGAGCCCTCCACGGTCAGCAGGACGTAGATGCCCTCCTGGAACTTGCGCACCGTGTAGGCCAGACGCCGCTTGCCCATGCGCTCGGTCTTCACCGTGCCGGCGCTGGAGGTGACGGAACCTTCCAGGTGAGCGATCAGCTTTTCCACTTCTTCCTCCGGCACGTCGGGCCGGATGATGAACATCACTTCGTAAATACGCGCCATCTCTATTCTCCTCGCAGCCCTGGGGCTGCGTCATTTCTCCGAACTCTCCGCCGTACTCCGGCGGTTGAACCGGCTCATAGCCTTGCCGGCGCCCTCGGCAAGCAGCACCTTCACCGCCTCGGCGGCCGAATCCAAAAGCTCATCCACGGCCTTGTACTGCGCCTTGCGGAAGGGCGAGAGCACGTAGGCCGCGCCGTCCCGCACCGCATGCGCCGGGGCGATGCCCAGCCGAATCCTTACGAACTCCCGCGTCTCCAGCGCACCGAAAATCGATTCCAGGCCGTTGTGCCCGGCGGAACTGCCCCGCTGGCGGACGCGCATCGTGCCCAGCGGCAGGTCAAGCTCGTCGTGGATCACAATCAAATCCCGCGACGGTTCGGCCTCGAACTCCTCCACCAGCTCCCGTACCGACATGCCGCTCAGGTTCATGAAGGTCTCCGGCTTGGCCAGGAGAACTTCCTTCCCGCCGATCCCGGCCTTCGTGGTCAACGCCCGGCAGCGCCGGTTGGAGACCCGAACGCCGCACTGCTCCGCGATCCGGTCCACCGCCAGGAAACCCATGTTGTGCGGCGTGAACTGGTACTCGATGCCCGGATTGCCGAGCCCGACGATCAGCTTCACGTCGCCTATTTTTTCTCCTTCTTCTCGGCCTTCTCCGGCTTGGCGGGGGCGGCTTCTGCCTCGGCGCCCTCCTCCGGCGCCTCCTGCTTGCCCTTCTTGATGACCTCGGGCTCGGCGGGGGCGGCGGTGGCAGCCTCGGCGGCGGCCTCCGGCGTGGGAACAACCTCTTCCTTCACCGAGACGATGTGCGCCACCGGCTGGTTGGCGTCGGTGAGGAATCTCCATTTCGGATCGTGCGGCAGGTCGCTGACGCGCAGCACCTTGCCGAATACCAGGTCGCTCACGTCGACATCAATGTGGCTGGGGATGTCGCCGGGGAGGCATTCGATCTCCACCTCGCGCTGCAGTTGCTCCAGGATGCCGCTCTGCTGCTTCACGCCCGCGGCTTCGCCCTGCAGCAGCACCGGGATCTTCACCCGCAGGCGCTGGTCCATGGCGATGCGCTTCAGGTCCACGTGCAGGAGCGCGCCGTACACCGGCTCGTACTGCCAGTCCACGATCATCGCCTGGGCCGACTCGCCGCCCACCTTCAACTCGAAGATGGTGTTGTGCCCGGCCGGGGAGTGCAGGATCTGGGTGATGTGCTTGGGGTTGAGGCTGACCGCCATGGCCGGCTTCTTGGCGCCGTACACCACGCCGGGGATGCTGCCGGCGCGGCGCAGGCGCCGAGCCACGTTCTTGCCGCGCGACTCTTCCGTCCGCGCTTGCGCTTCCACTACGTTCACGGTTGCCGTGCTCTTCATAATCCCTTCCCTATCTCGAAACTTGGCTACGAAAACAGCGTGCTGACCGAGGTTTCCTCATGGATGGACTGGATGGCGCGCGCCAACAGCCCGGCGATGGAGAGCACCTTGATCTTGGGTTCGTTGCGTCCCGCGGCGGTCAGCGGGATGGTGTTGGTGACCACCACCTGCTCCAGCCGCGATTTGGAGATGCGTTCGATGGCCGGCCCGGAGAGCACGGGATGCGAGGCGCAGGCGTACACCTTGATCGCCCCGGCGCCCAGCAGGGCCTCGGCGGCGTTCACCAGGGTGCCGGCAGTGTCGATGAGGTCGTCGAGGATCAGACAGGTGCGCCCCTTGACGTCGCCGATGACGTGCATGACCTCGGCTACGTTGGCGTCAGTGCGCCGCTTGTCCAGGATGGCGATGGGCGACTCCATCTTCTTGGCGAAGAAGCGGGCGCGCTCCACGCCGCCGGCGTCCGGCGAAACCACGGTCAGGTCCGGCAAATGCAATTCACGGAAGTAGCCCACCAGCACCGGCGAGGCGAACAGGTGGTCCACCGGGATGTTGAAGAAGCCCTGGATCTGGGGGGCGTGCAGGTCCACCACCAGCGCCCGGTCGGCGCCCGCGGTGGTCAGAAGGTCGGCCACCAGCTTGGACGACACGGGGACGCGCGGCTTGTCCTTGCGGTCCTGCCGGGCGTAGCCGAAATAGGGGATGACCGGGGTAATGCGCCGCGCCGAGGCGCGCTTGAGCGCGTCAATCATCAGCAGCAGCTCCATCAGATGCTGGTCCACGGGGAAGCTGGTGGGCTGCACCACGAAGACGTCCGCGCCGCGCACGTTCTCCAGGACTTGCAGGTACACCTCGCCGTCGGAGAAGCGGGTGACGTGGCACTGGCCGCGGGTCATGCCCAGGAAGGTGCAGATCTCATCGGCCAGCGGCTCATTGGCCGAGCCGGAGAAGATCTTGAACTTGTCGTCGCGGCGCGCGCGTTGCGGCTTGCGCTCCGGCTTGGACTGGTCGCCGGCCTGGCCCTTCTTGTCGGTCGTGGTCGCTATGGTCGCCATATCCCCTCCGCTGGTCTGGTTGAACCGCGTTGGACCCCGCTTCCTGCCCCCTGCATCATCTCTGGCTGGGCGGCTAGGATTCGAACTTGAGCCGCTGGCGAAATCCTGATCCCGCAAAGCGGGAGAAGGACCTCACCCAGCCACTGCCCTGCACTCTGGCTGGGCGGCTAGGATTCGAACCTAGACTAAGTGCTCCAAAGGCACTTGACCTACCCTTAGTCGACCGCCCAAAAACCCAGTTGTAAGTTCTCGGTTCTCAGTTCTCAGTCTTAGGGCCGAGCCGTAAACATCCTTTTCCAGTACTCCCGCCGCGGCAGAGTTCGCGTCGCCAGCGCCGGGATGCCCTGCTGCTTCAGCCGGGCCGCCGCTTTCTTCGCTGCCGCCGCCGACCCATACAGCCCGTACACCGCCGAGCCCGAGCCGGAGAGCGACACGTACCTCGCCCCGCTGGCTATCAGGGCACTCTTCACGTCACGCAATTCGGGATATTGAGGAAAGACGACCTGCTCGAAGTCGTTTTCTATCCCGGTACGGACTAGGTCGAGAAGCAGTGCCTCGGCCCGGTCCCCGCCCCTCTTTCTGGCAGGAACACCGGTTGGGGAACCACTCAGCCACCACACCATCGAGTGGCTGCAAGCATTGATTCTATCGGAGGCCGCGCCCCCCGTCAATTTGCCGGCAGGGTCCGTCTCAGCGAGCTTGTCCCAGTCGGCAAAGGCCTGGGGAGTGGAAACACTGGTCCCTGGCGTGGCCACCACGCAGGGGAGCGGCGGCAGGTCCTCCAGGGGATAGACCTCCTCGCCCCGGCCCAGTCCCAGCACCGTCCCACCCACCAGAAACAGCGGGACATCGGAGCCGACCGCGGCCGCCAGGCGCATGCGCTCGGCGGCGGGAAGGCGGGTTTTGAGCGCCCGCTCCAGTCCAAAGAGCGTGGCAGCGGCGTTGGAGGAGGCGGCGCCCAGGCCTCCCTGCACCGGGAGGCACTTGTCAATGTGGATGGTCACGCGGCGCTGCGCGCCCAGCGTCGCCAACACCAGCTCCGCCATGCGATGGCAGGTGTTGGAGTCGTTCTCCGGCACGCGCGGGTCGGCGCAGCGGACCTCGATCCCCCGGCCGCGCGCTACCTCCACCCGCACCCGGTCGGAGAGCGCGATGGTCTGGTAGACGGTGCGCAGTTCGTGGAAGCCGTCCTCGCGCCGCGGGCCGATGGCCAGCCCGAGGTTGATCTTGGCGAAGGAGTGGAGGGAGATGGCCATGGCGGAGAGATTGTAAATCGCGGCGCGAACCTGAGTCGCTGGGTTTCGTTGACTTGCCGCGAATCCCGTCCTACCATCCGCGGCCATGGGGACTCCGGTCATGGCCGGGCAGACGGTCTCCCACTACCGCGTGCTGCGGCAGATCGGCAGCGGCGGCATGGGAGTCGTCTTCGAAGCTGCGGACATTAAACTCGGCCGCCACGTCGCGCTGAAGTTCCTGCCCGCCGCTTCCGACGAGATGGCACGGCGGCGCTTTGAGCGCGAAGCACGCACCGCTTCGTCGCTTTCGCACACGCATATCTGCACTATCTATGAAGTCGATGAATACCGGGGAATCCCATTCCTTGCCATGGAACTGTTGGACGGCGGCACGCTCGCCAGCCACATCGCCGGACGGCCGTTGAGCAGCGAGCGCATCCTTGAATGGGGCACGGAGATGGCCGAGGCGCTCGAAGTGGCGCACGCGCAGGGCATCATTCACCGCGACATCAAGCCGGCGAACGTATTCATTACCGCCCGCGGTCAAGTGAAGGTGCTGGATTTCGGCCTGGCGAAGGTGACGGGTGCCCATCGGGCTGTGGTGGGCGAGGGAACTCAGCAGTTGGGGTCCGACGAGCCGTCCACGACCCTCGGGACGGTGGTCGGAACTATTAACTATATGTCGCCCGAGCAGGCGCGAGGTGAGCAACTGGATGCTCGCACAGACCTCTTCTCGTTCGGCACCGTGCTCTATGAGATGTCAACCGGCCATCAGGCGTTTCAAGGTGACACGACTGCGGTGATCTTCGAGGCGATCCTGAACCGGGATCCGGTTCCGGCCCGACAACTGAACCACGCGTTAACACCGCAACTCGAACATGTCATTCGGACCGCGCTCGAAAAGGACCGTGATCTGCGCTACCAGAGCGCCGGCGAGATGCGGGCCGAGCTGAAGCGACTCAGGCGCGACAGTAGCTCTGTTCGTATAACTGCGGCAAGCGGAGAGCCCGCACTACGAGATCTGAGGAGCCGCGGAGCCCTCGCGGCGGGTCTCACAGCCGCGCTCCTGCTCCTTGCAATCGGGGGCTTTACCGCCTATCGGCTGAGCCGGCGGCCTGCATTCGACCTGCAAGACATGCGGATGATACACGTCACAAACAACGGCAAGGCGTCGGCACTCGCGATTTCTCCCGACGGCCGCTATATCGTGTACGTGAGAGCACAGTCGCAACAATACCGTTTGCTAGTGCGGCAGATTGCGACTGGGAGTGACATTGAAATCCTGACGCCGGGACCCTTGTCGTATGAGGCGCGACCTTCTCGCCCGACGGGAATTACCTCTACTTCGTCCGTACCGACAAGGGCAACGTCGCCTACAAGAATCTTTACCAGATTCCATCCTTGGGGGGTAGCCAGCGCCAGTTGCTGGAAGACATCGAAACGCCCATCAGCTTCGCTCCAGACGGCAGGCAGTTCGCCATCCTGCGCGAAGGCCCGGGCTTGAAGGTACAGCTGGTCATCTCGTCAGTAGATGGCGGCGAAAGGATCTTGGCTACACTTCCCGCACGCGTCAGCTATGGTCCCGCATGGTCGCCGGATGGGAAGACGATCGTTGTTCCGGGTACGGTCTACCCCGCTGACTTTTCCAGCGCCATCAGTGACGTGCTGTACGCCGTCTCGGTCAAGGATGGCTCAATCAACGAGCTTTATCGCCGAAGCGATCACATTGGACGGCCCGTATGGCTGCCGGACGGCGGCGGATTGTTGGTTGTGATGACTGGTGGGGAAGACGTGTCGTCAATACGTGGACAACTCTGGGAGGTGGACTGGCCCAACGGGAAAGCCTCGCGCATCGGCAATGACCTTACCAACTACGATCTTTGCTGTCTCCACCTTACCCGTGACGGCGCTGCTCTCATGATGCAGGAGGACAGCGTTGCGGAGGACTTGTCGATATCGCCTGCGGGGGACATCGGGAATTCGTCCCGGATCGCCTCCGGAGAACTCTTTCGCGAGGTCCATTGGACGCCTGAAGGCAACCTAATCTTCAGAGCCGGAGACAAGTTTTCGCTGAAACTGGAGCAAATGGATGCGATGGGGACGAACAGGCGACGAGTCGTTTCGACTAACAAAGGGAGTTGGGCATTCTCTGTTTGCGGCGACGGTGAGCACATCCTCTACGATGAGGCAGAGGGCGACAAGAGCAGGATTGTCCGCGCGCAGCTTGACGGGTCGAATCCTGCCTCGCTGGGAGCGGGAGGACTTTCGCCTGATTGCTCACCGGACGGTACCTGGCTGATCTATTTTGCGGAGGGGCGATTGTGGCGTATGCCAATCGAGGGCGGCGAGCCGAAGCTACTGGCCAGTGACGTTCGGGAGGACTATGGCATCTCGCCCGATGGCAAGCTCGTTTTCTATGAATCGAGGCTACCCAGAAATGCCGTCGTCATAAAGATAATCAACGCTGAAAGCGGAGCTGCTGTGGCTAGCCTGCCTGGCCCTATAGAAGTGGAATCTCGGTCCGGTTTCGTGCCGCCGCCCTTGTGCCACTGGTCGCCGGACGGAAAAGCCATCCAGTACAGGCTGCCGCGGAACGGAGTAGACAACATCTGGGAGCAGCCATTGAATGGCCGAGCGGCTCGGCAGATCACCAACTTCAATGATTCCTATATTTCCTGGTTCGAATGGTCGCGCGACGGTAAGCACCTGGTGCTGTCACGAGGAGAAATCAGAAGTGATGTGATCCTGATGAGCAAGACTCATTAAGCTTTCTGTTCGCCATCAAGCACAACCTTGATCGCTTCCTGAGTGCAGCGATGTTCGGCCGAGGGTGGCCGTGGTGGGGCTATCTCTGTTCGGTGAGCACCGACATCGCGCATCTGCCGCAACCGCAGTGGCCGTTCTATGTGACGCTTGCATTCCGGCCCGCAAAGGAATAAAAGATGTTCACTCATCTGTGGGCTCCCTTTGTGTGTACGGCAGGTCCTCCGCCAATCCGCGGCTAGCGGCCGCAGCGACAGGAGAAATGCTATGAGGCGAATTCTGATTGTTTTCCTGGTGGCGACCCTGGTCGTCGTCGTCGCGGCGTGGGCACAGAGCAACATCTCGTCGGGGCAGGGCACTACGTCGGGGAAGAGCGCCGCCAGCTCAGGGAAGTCACAGTCATCTACGACGCAGTCCACTATGTCCAGCGGCAAGGGTTCGAGTACGAAGCCAGCGACTGCATCCTCCGGCAAGTCGGACATGGCCGGCACAACCACGGCCAACGGTTGGATTAGCGATGACAAGTGCGGCGCCAAAATGATGGGGGGCGAGGTTTGTGCTAAGAAGTGCATCAAGTATGGCGCCAAGGCCGTGTTCGTGTCCGACTCCGACGAGCACGTTTGGAGCATCGAAAATCCGGATTCGATTAGGAAGCACGAGGGACATCACGTGACCATCACCGGCCACATGAACAAAGACAAGAGCTCGGTCCACATCGAGAGCCTGAAGATTATGGCCTCGTCCACTGCCGGTGCTTCAGCCAAGCCGGCCGATAAGGGCAAGTCCGGCGACAAGACGAAGTCCGACATGGGGAAGAAGAGCTAAGAAGTTCTCGGGTATCGAAAGGGCGGCCGTTAGGCCGCCCTTATTTCTTGCCCGGATATTTTCTACCGCACCACGCCTTCCAGCGGGGAACTCGCGGTCGCGTACCGATTCTTGACGCTGAACGGCGCAGGGAGATGGCCATCGACAAGGATTGTAACCGTCCGTCGCTCGGAAGTTTGCTCCAAACATAGCTTTCACAAGAAAAAGAAAACAAATACCAGCAAAAAGCCTGACATCTACGCCCCAACTGGGTATGCTTCGGCATCGCCAGGGGTGCGGAATGAGGTTGAGACTCTCCGACCTGTGGAGCTGGCAGGGGACGATCGACCGCGGCCGCTACGCCTTTCTGGGCGTGCTGCTGTTCGCCTTCAAGCACAATCTCGACCGCCTGGTGGCCTCCTGGCTCTTCAGAAAACCCTGGGGAATCTTCAACTACCTGCTGCCGGGCGCGGCATTTTCGCTGCTCGATCTTCCCCGCAGCGACCAGTTCTTTTTCGCCGTCATGGTGGCGATGGCGCTGCCCTTCATCTGGAGCGGCGTGGCGCTCACCCTGCGCCGCCTGCGCGACGCCGGGCTGCCGCTGCCCATGGTGGCCCTGTTCTTCGTGCCGGTGCTGAACCTGTTCTTCTTCCTGCTGCTCAGCATCCTCCCCTCTCGTCCAGCCGTCGAGGCGCCGCCGGCCGCGGCTCGCCGCCAAAGCTGGCTCGACCGCCTCATTCCCGAGAGCACGCTGGGCAGCGCCGCCATGGGCGTTCTGCTGACGTTGCCCGTCACCGTCTTCCTTACGTTGGTGGGAGTTCAGTTCTTCAAAGACTACGGATGGGGCCTCTTCATCGGCGTGCCCTTCTGCATGGGGTTGACCTCGGTGCTGATCCACGGCTATCGCCGGCCGCGGAGCTTCGGAAGTTGCACCCTGGTGGCGCTGACCTCCGTGACCCTGGCAGGCTTCGCGCTGTTCGCGCTGGCCATCGAGGGCGTGATCTGCCTGGTGATGGCCGCGCCGCTGGCCATCCCGCTGGCACTCATGGGCGGGATGATCGGCTACGTCATCCAGCGGCGGCGTCTGCAGCCGAGCCCCGTGATGGCCGCCATGCTGCTGGCCCTCCCGGGCTTGATGGGACTGGAGCACGCGGCGGCGCCCCAGCCGCGAATGCTGCAAGTAACGTCTTCCGTCGTGGCCAACGCTCCGCCGGAGCAGGTGTGGCGGAACGTGGTCTCGTTCTCCGAGCTGCCACCACCCGACGACTGGTTCTTCCAGACCGGGCTGGCCTATCCCCTGCGCGCCGAGATCCAGGGCGCGGGCGTGGGCGCGGAGCGCCACTGCGTCTTCTCGACCGGGGCCTTCGTCGAGCCCATCACGGCGTGGGACGAGCCGCGGCGGCTGGCCTTCGGCGTGCGCGACGAGCCTCCGCCCATGGTGGAGCTTTCGCCCTACCGCATCCATCCGGCGCACCTTGACCATTACTTCTCCGCCAAGGCGGGTGAGTTCCGGCTGACGCCGCTCCCCGGCGGGCGCACGCTGCTCGAAGGCACCACCTGGTACGAGAACCGCTTCTGGCCGGAGAGCTACTGGCGGATGTGGTCGGACCTCATCGTGCACCGCATCCACATGCGCGTGCTGCGGCACGTGAAGCGGCTGGCGGAGGAGGAAGGCGTTGCGCCTTAGTCAGTCGCAAAGAGTGAACGGGGCAAAGGGGATTGGCGGATGATCGCCGCCAGTGTCCCAATACGCAGTTCGGGATGGTTTGGGACCGGGACGGTAACAGTGGAGTCTGGCGTTCGCTTTTGCATGACGATATGGCTGCCCTTGCGCCTGACTTCGACGAAGCCGTTGTGGCAAGTATTTCGCAGACTTCGCGGCCAGAGAGGACGCGCAGCCTACCCAATCGCAACCTCTAGGCGAGTGATGAAGACTTCGGAGTGTAACCTCTTTCGCACCTCGGTGGGGTCCGCGGTTTCAAGAAAGAGTTCGACGGCTTCCTGAAGATTCTGCCGGGCCTGCTCGACGCTGTCACCTTGGCTGGCTATGTCCAACTCGGGGCAGAGCGCGACGTATCCTGAGCCCTCGCGCTCAATGATGGCGGTGAGCTGCTGCTTGCTTTCCATGGTCATACGATAGCAGAAGCGCCTCAGAACAGCGCGCTCTGCTTGCGGTTGGGAGTGATGCCGAAGTGGTCGTAGGCCAGGCGGGTGGCCACGCGGCCGCGCGGGGTGCGGTTCAGAAAGCCAATCTGGATGAGGAAGGGCTCGTAGATCTCCTCGATGGCCTCGGCCTCTTCGGCCAGCGCCGCCGCCAGGGTGTTCACCCCGACGGGGCCGCCCTGGTACTTCTCGATGATGGTCAGGAGCAGGCGGCGGTCGATCTCGTCGAAACCGTGCTTGTCCACTTCCAGCATCTCGAGGGCGGCCTGGGCGGTGGCCAGGTCGATCTTGCCCGCGCCCCGCACCTGGGCGTAGTCGCGGACGCGGCGCAGCAGCCGGTTGGCGATGCGCGGCGTGCCGCGGGCGCGGGCGGCGAGTTCGGCGGCCCCGGCCTCGTCAATCGCGATGCCCAGGATGTCGGCCGAGCGCTTCACGATCACCACCAGGTCGGCGGTGTCGTAGAACTCCAGTCGTAGCACGATGCCGAAGCGCGAGCGCAGCGGCCCGGAGAGCAGTCCGGCGCGCGTTGTGGCGCCCACGAAGGTGAAGGGTGGCATCTCCAGCGTGTGCGTCCGAGCCGACGGCCCCTGGCCGATCATGATGTCCAGGCGGTAGTCCTCGAGCGCCGAGTAAAGGAGCTCTTCCAGCGCCGGCTGCAAGCGGTGGACTTCGTCGAAGAACAGCACCTGCTTCTCTTTGACGTTGGTGAGGATGGCGGTGAGGTCGCCCTTGATCTGCAGCACCGGGCCGGAGGTCTGCTGGAACTCGACGCCCAACTCGTTGGCGATGATGGTGGCAAGCGTCGTTTTGCCCAGGCCGGGCGGGCCGTAGAGCAGGACGTGGTCGAGGGCCTCGCCGCGCGAGCGGGCCGCCTCGATGGCGACCGAGAGGTTTTCCTTGACCTTGCTCTGCCCGATGAACTCGCGCAGAAGCCTGGGCCGTAGCTTCAGCTCGAACGACGCATCGTCATCGACCGGCTGGGCCGAGACCATGCGCGCCTTCAACTCTGAGTTCTTCTTCGGGGAGGCCACGCTGGCGCGAGTGTAAGACGAATCGGGGATTCAGGCAATCACAGGCAGTGGTTCTTGCGCTCCCTCGCGCCGCTCTTCTGCCGACCCTTGAAGGGACTTCGGCCCCTTACCGCGCCATCCATGTGACCACGCGGTTGGCGGGGCCGGAGCACGATATGGCAAATCCGCAACGGCGCACACTCAATGGGCTCGACGGAGCGGCCCTTTCGCCACGTGAATCAATGTGCGCAAGGCGGTATTGACGGATTGCTCGTCAGGGAAATACTCGGCCACGTCCGGAGAGAGGAGCACGAGGTTGGTCCCTGCTCGATAGCGCGTGGCATACTTGCCGCGAACGCCGCCCTTCAACGTGGACAAGTCGTACTCGGGCCGAAGTTCGTCCCGCTGCCGCCGTCTTTCACTTGTTTTCTTCATAGTGTTTTCGCTCGCGCCGCGTGGTCTTGCGGGCGCTGATGATCCGGACATTCTCGCCGCGATCCGCATGGGCCACGATCAGCACTCGACCGGCGCTCGACATCCCGACGGTGATACACCTGTGTTCCTTGATCGAATGGTCTGGGTCGTGGTACGTCATTGCCAACGGATCGGCAAAGACCGTGGCAGCCTCGTGGAACGAAACCCCATGTTTCCGGCGATTTTGCGCTGCCTTCTCCGGATCCCACTCAAAATTCACCGCTTCATTCTACCCTGTTCCCATCGAGCGTCGCTCCTTACGGAACTACCCCCGGGCGCTGGCGCGAGTGTAAGACGAATCGGGGATTCAGGCAATCGGGCGTTCCATTCCTGAGGAATTGTCATCCCGAGGAGCGCAGCGACGAGGGACCTGCTTTGGACAAACGAACAGCAGGTTCCTCCCCTTCGCTACGCTCAGGGTCGGAATGACAACTCTTAAAAGAAACAGGAGCTCAACAGAGCCGGACTGCGGCTACTTTTCCGGCGGGAAGAGCACGGGCCTGAGGATGAGCTCCGAGGCGGCCTCGAGCGCCAGCGGCTTCGCGCCGTTCATCAACTGGGGCGCGCCCTTCTCGTCGAGGGCGATGGGGAGGGCGCCGATCTCTTCCGAGGACTTGGCGTGGGCGCGGGGCGTGCGCACTACCGCGTAGTTGATGGAGCGCGTGTCGAGGTTGAGGAAGAGTTCCAGGCGCACGGCGGGGTAGGGCTCGCGCTTGAGCATAAGGGTGCGCGGCGCCGGCTTCTCGACCTCGAATTGCTTCTGCTTGTCGTCGCGGAAGAGCTGGTTGAACTCGGCAACGTGGTTCTCCACCACGGCCGCGAACTTTTCCCACAGTGCGGGCGCCTTGTCGGCAACCTTCTTCACGCGGTCGAGGCGGGCGGCGCTCTTCTGCTGCAGCGCGCGCTCCTGCTCCTTGCGCTTCTCCGCCTCGCGCTTGACCCAGCTTTCCGTGGTCATGGCTCGCGCCGCGTAGCGCCGACTTCCACCAAGACTTCGTTCAGCACCGCCACCCCATCCTGATAATCCACGCGCACCAGCTTCATGCGGTACTTGTAGTTGCGAAGCACGGTGGAGGCCAGGTCGAACTCGCGGAAGGAGGCGACCTTGCCCCACTGGCCCTTTTTCTCCGCTCAGACTTCGTACTGCTGCCAATTGGGCATGGTCATTCTTCTTCCGCCGGGGCTTCGCCGCGCGCGGCCTTGGCGGCGGCCACGATCTTCTCCTGCAGGTGCGCGGGGACGATGTCGTAATGCGCCATCTCCATGCTGAAGGTACCGCGGCCCTGGGTCATGGCGGTGAGGTCCACGCCGTAGGTGAGCATCTCGGCCATGGGGACCTCGGCCTTGACGATGGTCTTGCCGGCCTTGTTATCCATGCCCTGGATGCGACCGCGGCGCGAGTTCAGATCGCCCATGATGCTGCCGGCGAACTCCTCGGGCGCGGTGATCTCCACGTGCATGACGGGCTCGAGCAGGGTGGGCTTGGCCAGATCCATGGCCTTGCGGAAGGCGATGCGGCCGGCGGTCTTGAAGGAAAGCTCGTTCGAATCCACGTCGTGGTAGGAGCCGTCGTAGAGCGTGACGCGGAAGTCCACCACGGGGAATCCGGCCAGATGGCCGCGCGCCGCCGCTTCCACCACGCCCTTCTCCACCGCGGGGATGAAGTTCTTGGGGATGGAGCCGCCGAAGATGTCGTTGACGAACTCGAAATTGCCGCCGCGGGGCAGAGGCTCCATGCGGATCTTGCAGTCGCCGAACTGGCCGTGGCCGCCGGTCTGCTTCTTGTGGCGGCCCTGCACGTCGGCCTTGCCGCGGATGGTCTCCCGGTAGGGGACCTTGGGCGCCTTGAGGATGACTTCGGTGTGGTAGCGCTTCTTGAGCTTGGAGCAGATGACCTCGATGTGCTGCTGGCCGGTGCCCGCGATGAGGAACTCCTTGGTCTGGGGATCGCGGAAGAAGCGCACCATCATGTCCTCTTCCATCAGCTTGTGGATGCCGTTGGAGAGCTTGTCCTCGTCGGCGCGGGTCTTGGGCTCGATGGCGAAGGTGATGGCGGGCTCGGCGAGCGCGACCGGGGGATACTGGATGGGATGGGCCTTGTCGCCCAGGGTGTCGCCGGTGAGCGTCTCCTTGAGCTTGGCGACGGCGCCGATGTCGCCGGCATGCAGCTCGGCCACCGCCGTGGCCGCTTTGCCCTGCATCACCGAGATGTGGGAGAGCTTCTCCGCCGTGTTCTTGCCGAAGTTCTGCGCCGCGGCTTCGTTCTTCAGCACCCCGGAGAAGATCTTGAGGTAGGAGATGCGGCCGGCAAAGGCGTCAGAGACGGTCTTGAAGACGTAGAGGGAGAGCGGTTCGGAGTCGGATACTTGGCGGGTGGCGGGCTCGCCGTTCGGTCCGGGCGCCGACTGGACGGGAGGGCGGCCGGTGGCGGCGGGCAGAAAGTCGGCGGCGAAATCGAGGATGCGGTCGCTGCCCATGTTGCCCAGACCGGAGGCGTAGAGCACGGGGAAGATGCGGCGCTCGGCCACCGCTTCCCGCAGGCCGGGGATGAGATGCTCTTCGGGGATGGTGCCCTTGTCGAAGAACTCTTCCATGAGGGCGTCGTTGCCCTCGGCGATCAACTCCACCAGCTTCTCGTGCCCGGCCTTGGCGGCCTCGGCCAGGTCGGCGGGAATCTCGCCCTCCTTGCCCTTGCCGTTGCCGCCCAGCTCGTAGGTGTAGGCCTTCATGCGCACCAGATCCACCACGCCGCTGAAACTCTTCTCCTGGCCGATGGGAAGCTGCACGGGGACCACAGCGCGACCGAAGGCCGAAGTCAGCGAATCCAGGGTGCGGCCGGCGTCGGCGCGCTCGCGGTCCATGCGGCTGGCGACGATCACGCGCGGCAGCTCGAGCTCCTCGGCGAAGCCCCAGACGCGGTCGGTCACCACCTCGACGCCGGCGACCCCATCCACCAGCACCACCGCGGCTTCGACCGCCACCATGCAGGTCTTGGCCTCGTGCACGAACATGCTGAAGCCGGGAGTGTCGATGAGGTTGACCTTGGTCTTGCCCCACTCGGCGTAGGCCACGCCGCTGGAGAAGGTCATGGCGCGCGCGATCTCTTCCTCGTCGTGGTCGGTGACGGTGGTGCCTTCATCCACGCGGCCCAGCCGCTGCGTGGCTCCGGCGGTGAAGAGCAACGCGGAGACCAGCGAGGTCTTGCCGGCGTGGCCGTGCCCGACCACCGCCAGATTCCGGATGTTGGCGCCTTCGTAGACCTTCACTGGTTGGCTCCTGGTTTGAGAGGGGCGGCTGCGCCCTGGGAGGCGCAGCGCTGAGTCTTGAAACCGAAGATGCTAACACAGCCCAAAATGGAGCGACAACGTACCGGCCCCGGGCCTGTAACCTGCTCGGGACTGGCGCATCCTTCCGGAAGAGGGTAAGGACTATGATGGTTCAGCCATGCGCCGAGTGATGTCCACTACCCTGCTGGTTCTGTTCCTGGCTATGAGTTTCTCCCAGCCGGCGATGGCCCTGCTCCATTCGGGCGGGCACGCCTGCTGCCTCTTCGGGAGAGCAGGCGCGCAGTCGGACCAGCACTCGGGCAGACATGCGGGGCATCACCACCACGGACCCGCTCCGCCCAAGTCCTCCTTGAACAGCACGGCCTCGGACTGCAGGGGTTGCTGCCCCTGCCTCTCCGCTCGGGCCGTGGAGGCGAGCGCCCCGGTGGCCTCGCCAGCGCCGGGAGTTCCCCAGATTCTCCTCAGCGTTTCGATTTCGGATGTTCCCTCCGGCCCCCTGGCCACGCCTGAGTCTGAGCGCGGCCCTCCTCCCGCTTCCTCCTGCTGATCCAGCTCCAGGAATCCAAGAACCAATCCGGGAGGAAGCATGCGTCCGCTCGTCCGCCTGTTGCTTTGTCTATTTCTGGCCGTTGGATTGGCCACGCCTCGGGCGTGTGCCCACGACAGCGAGCCAATCAACACCGAGTTCGCTGCTCCCTTCGCCTATAAGGCCGGCAACCTGCAGTTCGGCCTGCAGTACGCCCACAACCTGCGTTCTTACGATCTGGCAACCTTCGAATTCGAGTATGGCGTCTGGCGGCGCATGCAGGTTTCCTTCAGCGCGCCGCTTACGCGCACGGACGCTTCGGGCAAGACCTACGTGCGTCCCGGCAACGTCGAGATCGCCTACCGTTATCTGCTGGCGGGAGGGAACGAGCGCCGCTTCGCCCTCTCCATCAACCCCGAGGTCACGCTGCCGGTGGGCGACAAGCGGGTGGCGGAGCGCGCCTTCCAGGTCGGGGGAGCCCTCCACCTTGACCTCCATCCTGCCACCCGTCTCTGGACCCATCTGAACCTTGGGTACGAAACGCCCGTAGCCCGCTTCGAGGAAAAAGAAAAAGTCTTCTTCTACCGGGCCGCCGCCATGTACCACGCAACGGAGCGCTTCCAGCCGGTGCTGGAGTTGGTGGGCGAGCACGGCTTCCACGACGGTTCCACCCGGCTGGCGGTGGTGCCGGAGCTGATCTTTTCTCCCAGCCACCGCTGGGAGATCAAGGCGGGCGTGCCGCTGGGGGCGACCCGGGCCACCCCTGACGTGGGCTTCCAGTTTCAGTTAACATGGAAGTTTGGCCGGGAGGGGCGGCAGTGACCGGTTCCCCGGCCGATCAGCGAGGTCCAGCCATGAATTCCCGCAAGTCGAGTTTCCTGTTGCTTCTATTCCTGCTGGGGGTGGCGCTCTCGGCGCAGGTTGCCACGCAGCGCGCGCTGCGTCCGCCGCCGGGCGCTTCGGTCGCCCTGGTGGTCTTCGAAGACCTGCAGTGCCCGGACTGCAAGCGCGCCGCGCCGCTGTTGGAAGAGGCCGCCCGCGCCTATAAGATCCCCCTGGTGCGCCACGACTTCCCCCTGCCCAAGCACAGCTGGTCGTTCGATGCGGCGGTGCTGGCGCGCTTTTTCGACACCAAGTCCAAAAAGATGGGGGACGAATTCCGCGACTACATCTTCCAGAACCAGGAGCAGGTCACGCGCGAGACGCTGCGGCTGTACGCCGAGCGCTTCGCCGCCGAACGCAAGGTGAACTTGCCCTTCGCCGTCGATCCCCGGGGCGAGCTGGCCAGGAAGGTGAAGGCGGACTACGCCCTGGGCCAGGCCATCAACATCCAGCACACCCCGACCATCTACGTGGTGAGCAACAAGGAAAGCGGCACGCCCTTCGTGGAAGTAGTGGACCGAACCAACCTCTACGCCATGATCGACAAGATGAAGAGCGAGGCGGTTCCGGTCCCGGCCAGCGCTTCCAAGAGCACCAAGAAGTCCAGCAGCCCTCAGTAGTGATCCTCTGGCAAAAAACAAACCCCGCCGAGTGGCGGGGTTTCTTGTTTCTGGCTAGCTCTACAGCTTGCGCAGGACGGCGAAGCAGTCCTCATTGGGGGGCTGCTCACCCAGTTCGTAGAGCTTGCTGAAGGCGATCTTGCCGGCCTGGTTCACGATGAACACGGCGCGCTCGTTGATGCCGGGGATGGGAGCGCCTTCGCGAAAGACGCCGAACTTCCTGGCCGTCTCCCCGTGAGGATAGAAGTCGCTGCACAGCGGGTAGCGCAGCGGGCCGATGTCATGCTTCTGCCAAGCCATGTGGCTGAAGACCGAATCCACGCTCACGCCCACGACCTGGGCGTGGAAGCCGGCGAACTTCTCGAGGTCCGCGTTGTACGCCGGCATTTGCGCGCTTCAGGTGGGGGTCCAGTTGAGCGCGTAGAAGGCCACCACCACGTGCTTCTGGCCGCGGAAATCGGCCAGGTGGAATGTGTGCTTCTCCTCCCCGGTGACGGCGGGAAGTTCGAAATCGGGAGCCTTGGCTCCTACCTTAAGGATCGGCATCCTTTCTCCCTCCACGAAAGAAGCCGGCCTGGTGCGCCGGCGGCGAATGCTCAGTGTACCAGCGAATCCTGCGCGGGCAAGGACTTCGGCGGGTATTCATGGTCCTTTAACAACGCGCGGGCCGCTCCCGCTCGACTCCGGTACGCGACCGAAAGCTTCCAGGCCACGCGGTGACTTCAGCGACCAGGACTCTCGCAAAAACAAAGGGCGCGCAAGCCGGCCCGCGCGAGCCAAGAAAAACGCGCCCTTGGATTCCGCCGATTCAAGCACCCGGAACGGCGGTTACCGCCGGGTCGCCAGCTCTTTTCTTCGGACGATCTGAGGCCAGCTCGTAGCGATCGAGGTTCATCACCTTGGTCCACGCCGCCACGAAGTCGGCCACGAATTTCTCACTCGCGTCGGCAGAGCCATAGACTTCGGCAAGGGCGCGCAGCTCGGAGTTCGAACCGAAGATGAGATCGACACGGGTGCCGGTCCACTTCAGTTTGCGGCTGGCGCGGTCGTATCCTTCGAGCACATTTTCATCCGAGGTCGCCTTCCATTCGGTGCTCATGTCCAAGAGGTTCACGAAGAAGTCGTTGGTCAGCGTCTCCGGCCGCTTGGTGAAGACGCCGTGTTGCGACTTGCCGAAGTTCGCTCCCAGAACGCGCAGGCCGCCGGCGAGAACCGTCATCTCGGGCGCTGTCAGCGTCAACAGTTGCGCCTTATCGATCAACAGCTCCTCCACGGATACGCGGAACCTGGCCTTGAGGTAGTTGCGGAACCCGTCCGCGACCGGTTCGAGATAGGTGAAGGACTCGACGTCGGTTTGCTCTTGCGACGCGTCCGTGCGCCCCGGCGTGAAGGGGACTTTCACGTCGTGCCCAGCGGCCTTCGCGGCTTTCTCGACCGCTGCACAGCCGCCTAGAACGATCAGGTCGGCAAGTGATACTTTCTTGCCGCCGGACTGCGAAGCGTTGAACTCCTTTTGGATAGCTTCGAGCGTTTGCAGCACCTTCGCCAGCTGAGCCGGCTGATTGACCTCCCAGTTCTTCTGGGGTTCAAGACGAATGCGCGCGCCGTTCGCACCACCGCGCTTGTCAGAGCCGCGGAACGTCGACGCCGAGGCCCAAGCGGTCCCGACCAGCTCCGAGATGGAACGTCCCGATGCGAGAATCTTGGCCTTGAGATCGGCAATGTCCTTCGCGTCGATCAGCTTGTGATCGACCGCCGGAACGGGGTCTTGCCAGATCAGCTCCTCCGACGGGACTTCCGGGCCGAGATAGCGCGCACGCGGGCCCATGTCGCGGTGGGTGAGCTTGAACCAGGCGCGGGCAAACGCGTCTGCGAACTCATCCGGATGTTCGTAGAAGCGCCGGGAGATCTTCTCGTAGACCGGATCGACCCGCAAAGCGAGGTCCGTGACCAGCATGGTTGGCGCGTGACGCTTCGACGAGTCGTAGGCATCCGGAATCGGCTTGGCACCATTTTTCGCTTGAAACTGATAGGCGCCGGCGGGGCTCTTGGTCAGCTCCCATTCGTAGCCGAACAAGTTCTCGAAATAGTAGTTGCTCCACTTCGTTGGCGTCTGAGTCCAGGTGATCTCCGGGCCGCCGGTAATCGCGTCTTTGCCTTTGCCTGTGCCATAACGGCTCTTCCAGCCGAGGCCCATCTCCTCAATGGGCGCTGCCTCGGGCTCGGGACCAACCAGCTTTGGATCGCCGGCGCCGTGAGTCTTGCCAAAGGTGTGACCGCCGGCAATCAATGCGACCGTTTCCTCGTCGTTCATGGCCATTCGGCGGAAGGTTTCGCGAATATCCTTGGCCGCCGCCAGGGGATCCGGCTTGCCGTTGGGCCCTTCCGGATTCACATAGATGAGGCCCATCTGCACCGCTGCGAGCGGATTCTCGAGGTCCCGGTCGCCCGTGTAGCGCTTGTCGCCCAGCCAGGTGTCCTCCTTGCCCCAGTACACGGCCTCGTCAGGTTCCCACACATCGGGGCGTCCGCCGCCAAAGCCGAAGGTCTTGAAGCCCATCGACTCGAGCGCGACGTTGCCTGCGAGGATCATCAGGTCGGCCCAGGAGATCTTCCGGCCGTAGTTCTGCTTGATGGGCCACAGCAGCCGGCGCGCCTTGTCGAGGTTCGCGTTGTCCGGCCAGCTATTGAGCGGCGCGAAGCGTTGTTGGCCGGTGCCGGCGCCGCCCCGTCCATCGCCGATGCGGTACGTGCCCGCGCTGTGCCACGCCATGCGAATGAAGAGCCCCCCGTAGTGGCCGAAATCCGCCGGCCACCAGTCTTGGCTGTCCGTCATCAGCGCGTGGAGGTCCTTTTTCAGCGCTTTGAAGTCCAGCTTCTTGAACTCTTCGGCGTAATCGAAGGCCTCGCCCATCGGATCGGACTGTGGCGAGTTCTGTCGGAGAATCCTGAGGTTTAGCCGGTCCGGCCACCAGTCGCTGTTCGACCTCATTCCAACATTCGTCGTCGCGTGCACGACCGGGCACTTAGTTTCGGTTGACATGGTTTGCTCCTTCCTTCCGATTCGTCAAAAACTTGGTCAACAATGACTGTGGCGAACTGCGAACCCACGGCTTCGAAACCTAACGGGAAGCGCGTCGCGGAGCACACTTCGAACAAAGCCCGCGGAATATGACTTCGCATTCGCGAAGAACGCGCTTACCGAGGGAGCCCGAGGCGGGCCTGGGCACGTCGTACCACTCCAGGTCCTCGACATTGCCGCACCGGTCACAGATGAAGTGGTGATGCCGCATGCCTTTTGCATCGAATCGCGCGGCGCGCCCCTCGACTGCCACTTCACGCACCAAACCTGCCTGCACCAAGTCCCGAAGATTGTTATACGTGGTGGCCCTGGAAGAGCGCGGATCCACGCGATTCACGGCTTCGAAGATTTCCGCAGCCGTGGGATGCTGGTTGCATTCCACCAAGAATGCCATCACGGCGTAGCGCTGCGGCGTGCACCGCAACCCACCATCCTCCAACGACCGTCTAATCGCCGCAGGGTTCATGGACAGATTAGAATATGTCTAATGTGATATGTTGTCAAGACCGGCGCCCTTCATTGCCCCTGCGAGCAGAGAGCTGAAGGATGCCGTATTGACGGCTCGCTCTGGCACGGCGCGCTCGAATGTCCCTGGCACCACTATTGCTTCGATCCCGCTACCGGTAAGAACGTTTATCCCGCTGACGTCTATCCCCAAGACCTGCCGCAGCTCCAGGCCGACGTGCGTCCGGTCGAAACCTTTCCCGTGGAAGTAAGAGGGGACGAAGTGTTCGTGGGCCTGCCGGGGTAGGGGTGTCTTGGGCTTAGCACTTTTCTGAAGACAAGATGACGCTAGATATGGGCCGGCTGTCAGGGCTAGACTGAGTTCTCATTGCCCAGCCATGAGTTCACTAACGCCGGAAAAGGCTCTAATCTTCAGAATTACCCACATCGAGAATGTAGAGTGGCTCCTCGCCAACGGTTTGCACTGCCGCAATTCTCGAACTTTGGATCCCAATTATCATGAAATTGGTAATCCAGACTTGATTGCAATGCGAGCCGACCGTACGGTGCCAATACCCCCCGGGGGTACCCTGAGCGATTACATCCCTTTCTACTTCACGCCTTATACGCCAATGATGCTAAATATTAAGACTGGGTATGGCGGTGTAAAGCAGACATCTATGCGGGATATTGTCATTTTGGTTTCCTCTTTGCGTAAGGTGAGCGAAATGGGCCTCGCCTTTGTATTTTCGGATCGGCATGCTTACCTGAGGGCGGCTGAATTTTCCGGCGATCTTGGTGATTTGGATCGAATCGATTGGAAGATTCTCCAGGCACGTGATTTCAAGCGAGACCCCAACGACTTCGAAAAGGTGGAGCGATACCAAGCGGAGGCCCTCGTCTATCGGCACATGCCCATTGAGGCCCTGTTGGGAGTAACCTGTTATGGGGACGCCCAGCGGCAGCGTTTGGAAGCGTTGGCTGAAGACGAAGACCTGAGTTTGGAAATAAGAACGCTACCGGGATGGTATGTCTAATGATTCGATACACAGAAGGCAACTTGCTGGATGCACCCGCCGAAGCGTTGGTAAACACCGTCAATGAAGTTGGCGTGATGGGTAAGGGTATCGCACTAATGTTCAGCGAGGCTTTCCCGGAGAATGCGCGTGCGTACCAAGAAGCGTCCAAGCAGGGCAAGATTCGCATTGGCCGAATGTTTGTCACGGAGAACCCGTCATTGATCGGCCCGCGATGGATCATTAACTTTCCCACGAAAAGGCATTGGCGACACCCTTCCCGCTTGGAATGGATTCGTCAGGGTCTCAAGGACTTGGTTTGCGTTGTCGAGAAAAAGCACATCCAGTCAGTGGCCTTGCCTCCACTTGGTTGTGGGAACGGGGGGTTGGAGTGGCAGCTTGTCCGCAACGAGATGGCGGCTGCTTTGTCTGATCTTCCCAACGTCGACTTTCTTGTCTTTGCTCCGACTAGCGCCTACCAGAACGCTCCCAAACGTGACGGCATCGAGGAGCTTACGCCGGCGAGAGCACTCATCGCCGAACTTGTTCGCCGTTATGCCGTGCTTGGCATTGAATGTACGAACCTTGAAGTGCAGAAACTCGCGTGGTTTCTCCACAGAGCAATCGGCAATCTCGGACTGGACGACCCACTTAAGCTTCGTTTTGTCGCCAGCAAGTACGGGCCCTACGCCGACCGGCTACGGCATCTACTGAATGGACTGGACGGGAGTTACCTCCACTGCGAGAAGCGGCTTAGTGATGCGGGCCCGTTCGATTTGATTTGGTTCGAAGATTCTAAGCGGGAGCAGGTCAAGGACTATCTTCAGAGTAGTTTCGCTAGGGGCTTCCTTCCTGCCCTCGAAAGAACAGCGGAGATTATTGATGGTTTCGAATCGCCCTTGGGTATGGAACTGCTTGCGACAGTAGATTGGCTATGTCACGAAGGTGGCAGACAGCCTAGCCTTTCGTCAATACGCGAGGGAATTGCGGCGTGGCCCGGAGGACGAGCGGCTTCGAAGCGCAAACAATCCCTCTTCGACGACAGGCTGTTGAATCTCGCACTGGATCGTCTCCGAAGCACCCATCAGGAGTGACCGACCTGCCGGTTGGGCATGACCATCGTTCCCGAAGTTTACGCCTTTCCCAGCAACTGCCTTAGGACGTACTGCAGAATCCCGCCGTGCTGGTAGTAGAGCGCCTCCTGCGGGGTATCGATGCGCACCAGCGCGCTGAACTCCTTGGCCGCGTCCCGGCTTGCCGGGATGGCGCGAACCTTCACCTGCGGGCTGCGGCTTTCAATGGCCTGCTTCAAGCCGGCGATGTCGTAGGTCTCCTCTCCCGTAAGTCCCAACGAAGCGGCGGTCTCTCCGGCGAGGAACTGTAAGGGAAGAATCCCCATGCCCACCAGGTTCGAGCGGTGGATGCGCTCGTAGCTTTCGGCGATGACGGCGCGCACGCCCAGCAGGCACGGGCCCTTGGCCGCCCAGTCGCGCGAGGAGCCGGAGCCGTACTCCTTCCCAGCAAGAACGATGAGCGGCACGCCCGCGGCGCGGTACTTCACAGAGGCGTCGAAGATGGACATCTGTTCGCCATCCGGCAGATGCCGGGTCACGCCGCCCTCGGTTCCGGGCGCGAGCTGGTTCTTCAGGCGGACGTTGGCAAAGGTGCCGCGCACCATGACCTCGTCGTTGCCGCGGCGCGAGCCGTAGGAGTTGAAGTCGGAAGGCTTCACGCCGCGGGAGATCAAATATTGTCCCGCCGGGCCGTCTTTCTTGATGGAGCCCGCGGGCGAGATGTGGTCGGTGGTGACGCTGTCGCCCAATTTCGCCAGCACGCGCGCGCCGCTGATCTCCGCGATCCCGGGAGGCGTCTTGCTCATGCCCTCGAAGTACGGCGGATGCTTGATGTAGGTGGAGTTTGCGTCCCAGGCGTAGGTCTTGCCCGGAGGCACGGCGATGGAGCGCCAACGCGCGTCGCCCTCAAAGACGGAGGCGTAGGTCTTCTGGAACTGGGACGACGCCAGCGACTTCTCGATGGTCTCGGCAATCTCCAGCTGCGTGGGCCAGATGTCTTTGAGAAACACGGGCTGGCCGTCGCTGCCGTTGCCGATGGGCTGGGTGGTGAGGTCCACATCCATGCGCCCGGCGAGGGCGTAGGCCACCACCAGCGGCGGCGACATCAGGTAGTTGGCGCGCACGTCGGGATTGATGCGCCCCTCGAAGTTGCGGTTCCCGGAGAGCACCGAAGCCACCACCAGCTCCTTCTCCTGCACCGCCTTGGCCACCTCGGGGGGCAGCGGGCCGGAGTTGCCGATGCAGGTGGTGCATCCGAAGCCCACGGTGTTGAACTTCAGCTTCTCGAGATAAGGCATGAGGCCGGCCTTGGTCAGATATTCGGTGACCACCTTGGAGCCGGGGGCGAGCGAGGTCTTGACCCAGGGCGGGACCTTCAAGCCGCGCTCGACGGCTTTCTTGGCGAGCAGGCCCGCAGCCACCATCACGGAAGGATTCGAGGTGTTGGTGCAACTGGTGATGGCGGCGATGACCACGCTGCCGTGCTTCAGGTGCGAACCCAGGTCGCCGTCGCCCTCGCCATTGGCGCCGCCGTAGGGATGTCCGCCTTCGCCCTCCCAGGTGGCGACGCTTCCCGCCCGCTTCCCCGGCTTGATGAGCGAGGGCAGGGCGTCGGCGAAGGATTTGGCGGCGCGGGTGAGCGGCACGCGGTCCTGGGGGCGGCGCGGGCCGGCCAGACTGGGCTCGACCGTGGCCAGATCCAGCTCGAGCATGTCGGAGTAGGCGGCGTCCGGCGTCTCCGCAGTGTGAAACATCCCCTGCTCCTTGCAGTAGGCCTCGACCAGCGCCACTTGCTCCTCGGAGCGGCCGCTGAAGCGCAGGTAGCGCAGCGTCTCCGCGTCCACGGGAAAGATGCCGCAGGTGGCGCCGTACTCCGGGGCCATGTTGCCGATGGTGGCGCGGTCGGCGAGCGGCAGGGTGTGCAGCCCGGGCCCGAAGAACTCGACGAACTTCCCTACCACGCCCTTCTTGCGCAGCATCTCGGTGACGGTGAGCACCAGATCGGTGGCGGTGGAGCCCTCGCGCAGCTTGCCCGTGAGGCGCATGCCTACCACCTGCGGGATGAGCATGGAGACCGGCTGGCCCAGCATGGCGGCCTCCGCCTCGATTCCGCCTACGCCCCAGCCCAGCACGCCCAGGCCGTTGATCATCGTGGTGTGCGAGTCGGTGCCGACCAGCGTGTCGGGATAAGCGACGGGCTTGCCGTCCGCGCCCGGAGCGGCGAAGACCACGCGCGCCAGGTACTCCAGGTTCACCTGATGGACGATGCCGGTGGCCGGCGGCACCACGCGGAAGTTCTGGAAGGCGGTCTGGCCCCAGCGCAGGAAGCTGTAGCGCTCGCGGTTGCGCTGGTACTCGAGCTCGGAGTTCAACTCCAGCGCCTGCGACGAGCCGAATTCATCCACCTGCACCGAGTGGTCGATTACCAGTTCTGCGGCCTGCAGCGGGTTGATGCGCTCCGGGTCGCCGCCCAGCCGGACCATGGCGTCGCGCATGGCGGCCAGGTCCACCACCGCCGGGACGCCGGTGAAGTCCTGCATCAGGACGCGCGCCGCGGTGAAAGCGATCTCGCGGGAGGGCTCGGCCTTCGGGTCCCAGGAAGCCAGGGCGCGGATGTCCTCGGCGCGGACGGCGTGGCCGTCTTCGGTGCGCAGCAGGTTCTCCAGCAGGATGCGCAGCGAGTAGGGCAGGTGCTTGGTGGCAATGCCCTGCTGGTCGAGCGCGTCCAGCCGGTAGAGCTGATATTCGCGCCCGCCGGCGCGGAAGGAAGAGCGGCTGGAGAAACTGTCCATGGCGTGGGCTCCCGGAGAGAAGATGAAAGGTGATTCTACAACGCGGGGCGGGGCTAGCCCGCGAGCCATCCGCGGAAGATCAGCAGCAACAGCCAGCTGTTCAGCAGGGCGATGACCACGGCGGTGATCCAGGCCAGCCCTTTCAGCCAGCCGGGATTGACGAAGTCGCCCATCTTCGCCTTGTCGCTGGTGAACATCACCAGGGGAAAAACGGCGAAGCTCAACTGCATGCTGAGGATGACCTGGCTCAGCACCAGGAGGCGCGCGGTGCCGCTTTCGCCGTAGTAAAAGGTCACCAGCACCGCGGGCACGATGGCGATCAGACGCGTGATCAGCCGCCGCAGCCAGGGCCGCAGCCGGATGCGCAGGAAGCCTTCCATCACGATCTGTCCGGCGAGCGTGCCGGTGAGGGTGGAGTTCTGCCCGGAGGCCAGCAGGGCCAGAGCGAACAAGGTACTGGCGCCGGTGACGCCCAGCAGCGGGGTCAGAAGCTGATAGGCCTGGCCGATCTCCGCCACATCGCCGCGTCCGTGCCGGTAGAAGGTGGCGGCGGCCACCACCAGGATGGCGGCGTTGACGAAGAGCGCGAACATGAGCGCGATGGTGGAATCCAGGATGGAGAACTTGATGGCTTCCCGTTTGCCTTCCGGGGTGCGCTCGAAGTTGCGGGTCTGCACGATGGCAGAGTGCAGATAGAGGTTGTGCGGCATCACCGTGGCGCCCAGGATGCCGATGGCGATGTACAGCATCTCGGAGTTCATGATGATCTGCGGGTTGGGCACGAAGAAGCCACGCGCGATCTCACGGAACTCCGGCCGCGAGAAGATCACTTCCAGGCCGAAGCAGAAACCCACCACGCTGACCAGAGTGATGACCACCGCTTCGATGTAGCGGAAGCCGCGGTTCTGCAGGAAGAGCACCAGCAGCACGTCCAGCGCGGTGATGCACACGCCCCAGAGCAGCGGGATGCCGAAGAGCAGCTCCAGGGCAATGGCCGAGCCGATCACCTCCGCCAGATCGCAGGCGGCGATGGCGATCTCACACAGCACCCACAGTCCGAAGGAGACGGGCTTGGAGTAGTGTCCCCGGCAGGCCTGCGCCAGGTCGCGCCCGGTGACGATCCCCAGCTTGACGGCCAGGCTCTGCAGCAGGATGGCCATCAGGTTGGAGAGCATGATGACCGAGAGCAGGGTGTAGTTGAAGCGCGAGCCGGCGGCCAGGTCGGTGGCCCAGTTGCCGGGATCCATGTAGCCCACGGCCACCAGGTATCCGGGACCGGCGAAGGCCAGCATCTTGCGCCAGAATCCGCCCGCGCCCACGGGCAGGGTGCGGTACACCTCGGGCAGGCTGGGAGACTCGGGTTCGAAGCGCCAGGGGCGGGTGGTCACGCGGAGTGTCTCGCTGAGGGCAACTTGGTATCTTACATTAACTATGATTAACTATCAAACTTTACCCGTGATTCATGCGCGGAGAGGCGTGACCCAGACCTTTTCCGCCACCGGGCCGCCCAGGGAGACGCGGCCGGAGCCGGTGCGGACGCTCATGGTCTGGTCGTAGTTGCGGGCCAGAACCTTCACGCGCACGCCGGGGCGGATGCCGCGCTCTTCGAGGAACTCCAGCAGGCCGCGGTCGCGCTCGTACACGCTGCTCACGGTGTAACTGCGGCCGGGATGGCCTTCGGCCAGGAGCTGCATTCCGCGGCGGCGGCGGTTCGCGGGACGCTCGGGCGTCACCAGGTTGCCGTGGGGGCAGATGCCGCCGCGCCCCAGCTTGCGGGCCAGCTTGGCCTCAAAGTCCGCGGAGACGGCGTGTTCCAGGCGCTCGGCCTCGTCGTGCACCTTGTACCACTCCATGCCGAAGACTTCGGCGAGCATGCGCTCGATGAGGTGGTGGCGGATGGCGGTCCGCCCGGCGATCTGGCGTCCGGCGGCGGTCAGGCGGACGCGGCCGTCCTTGTCCACGCGCACCAGGCCGTCCTTCTTCAGCCGGCGCAGGGCCATGGTCACGGCCGGGGGCGAGACCGAGAGCCAGTGCGCCAGCGTGGCCGAGATCACGCTGCGGCCCTCGCTCTCCGCCTCCAGGATGGCCTTGAGATAATCCTCTTTCGAGACGGTGATGAGGGATTTCGGCATGTGGGCCGGGCTCCGTCGCCAGAGGAAACGGAACATTCATTATACTTTTAGTTAACCTCGCTTAACCCGAAATCGGCTCCCCCGCGCCCGTCTGCAAGGTTTGACTTTGCCTTTCCCCGCCCCTACCCTGAGTCTTCAGCGTTTTGCCTTCCGTCCATGGGTCGCGAGGGAGCTGAATGAAGGTACTGGTGATTGGTGGCGGAGGCCGCGAGCATGCGCTCGTTTGGAAGCTGCGCCAGTCTCCGCGCGTATCCCAGGTGGTCTGCGCCCCCGGCAACGGCGGCATCTGCGAAGAGGCCGAGTGCGCCCCGGTGGACGTCCGCAACCTGGACGCCCTGGTGGAACTCGCCACCCGCCTGCGCCCCGACCTCACCGTGGTGGGGCCGGAGCTGCCGCTGACCCTGGGCGTGGCCGACGAATTCGCGCGCCGCGGCCTTCCCGTCTTCGGGCCCACCCAGGCCGCCGCCCGGCTGGAGTCGAGCAAGAGCTTCGCCAAGGAGTTCATGCAGCGCCACCAGGTCCCCACGCCGCACTACGCCATCTGCGCCTCCGCCGACGACGTCAAGCACTCGCTGGCGCACTTCCATTCCCCCATCGTGGTGAAGGCCGACGGTTTGGCCGCGGGCAAGGGCGTGGTGATCGCGCGGACGAAGGAAGAAGCGGCAACGGTGGCCGCCGAGATGCTGAGCGGCAAGCTGCTGGGCGAGGCGGGCGCGAAGGTCGTGCTGGAAGAGTTTCTGGAGGGCGAGGAGCTTTCGTTCCTGGTGTTGAGCGATGGGGAGCGCGTGGCTCCGTTGGCGGCGTCGCAGGACCACAAGCGGGTGGGAGACGGCGACACCGGCCCGAACACCGGCGGCATGGGCGCCTATTCCACCGACGCGCTGCTCGATCCGCAGATGCGCGAGTGGCTGCTCACCCACGTGGCCCGCCCGGTGATCGCCGGCATGCGCGCCGAGGACGCCGAGTATCGCGGCATCCTCTATTGCGGCCTGATGATGACCGCGCGCGGGCCCATGGTGCTGGAGTTCAACTGCCGCTTCGGCGATCCGGAGACCCAGGCCATCCTCATGCGTCTGGAAAGCGACCTGGTGGAGGCGCTCGAAGCCGCCATCGAAGGCCGGGTCAGCGACGGCGACTTCAAATGGTCGGCGGACGCATCCGTTTGCGTGGTGGTGGCGGCGGGCGGCTATCCCGACAGCTACGAGTCCGGAAAGAAGATCACGGGACTGGAAGAGGCCGCGAAGATGGAGGGCGTGAAGGTCTTTCACGCCGGAACCAGCAAGCGCGATGGAGCCTTCTACACCGCGGGCGGCCGGGTGCTGGGCGTGAGCGCCCGCGGCGCCAACCTGGAAACCGCGGTGGGGCAAGCGTATTCCGCGGCGGAGAAAATCCGGTTTGAAGGCATGCACTATCGCAAGGACATCGCGGCGCGTGCGTTGAAACCGGCGGCGCAGTAGCTAGCCTTCGTGAACCCTTTGTGCCCTTCGTGGTGAGCTTTTACAAGCAGAACACAAAGGGCACGAAGGAAGCACAAAGGAGAAAAAGGGAGAGCGATGACAGAGAAGCCACTGGTTTCCATCGTGATGGGCAGCGACTCCGACCTGGAGGTCATGCGCGAGGCCGCGAAGGCGCTGGAAGAGTTCGGCATCCCGTACGAGATGGACATAACTTCGGCGCACCGCGCGCCGCGCAAGACGGCCGATTTCGCGCGCTCGGCCGCCGGGCGCGGGGTCAAGATCATCATCGCGGGCGCGGGCGGGGCGGCGCATCTGGCCGGGGTAATCGCGGCGGAGAGCACGCTGCCCGTGATCGGCGTGCCTATCCCGTCGTCTGCGCTGCAAGGCCTGGACTCGCTGCTGGCCACGGTGCAGATGCCCGCCGGCATCCCCGTGGCCACCGTCGCCATCGGCAAGGCCGGCGCCTACAACGCCGGGGTGCTGGCCGCGCAGATGCTGGCTTTGAGCGATCCCGAGCTGGCGAAAAAGATGGCAGGGCACAAGGAAAAGCTGGTGAAGAGCGTGGAAGAGAAGTCGAGAAAACTGCGCGAGAAGTCCTAGCGCGCACCCATCACAGCTTCAGGCTCTTGAGGTACTCGCGCAGACCCTGGCCCAGGTCCGCGCGCTTGAGCGCGAATTCGATGGTGGCCTTGAGGAAGCCGAGCTTGTCTCCGGTGTCGTGCCGCTTGCCCTCGAAGGTGAAGCCGTACACCTTTTCCTCCTGAAGCAGCAGCTTGAGGGCGTCGGTGAGTTGCAACTCGCCGCCCGGGCCGAGCGGCGTGCGGTCGAGCATGGAGAAGATCTTGGGCGTCAGGATGTAGCGCCCGATGACCGCCAGATTCGACGGCGCATCCTCCGGCTTGGGTTTTTCCACCAGGTTGGTGATCTCGTGCAGCTTCCCGGCGAAGCGCCCGTTCACCGGCTTGGCCTCGATGACGCCGTAGGCGGAGATGGCCGGGCCCTCCACCACCTGCGTGGCGATGACCGAGCACCGCGTCTCCTCGAAGACCTCCATCATCTGCTTCAGAACCGGGACCGGAGCGTCGATGATGTCATCCGCCAGCAGCACGGCGAAGGGCTCTTCGCCCACCAGCTCGCGCGCCATGAGCACCGCGTGGCCGAGGCCGAGCGCTTCTTTCTGGCGCACGTAGGCGACGTGGATCATGTCCGAGATCTGGCGCACGATGCCCAGCAGCTCGGTCTGGCCGCGGTGCTCGAGCATGTGCTCCAGCTCGTAGCTGTGGTCGAAGTAGTCTTCGATGGCGCTCTTGCCGCGGCCGGTGACCATGATGATCTGGTCGCAGCCGGCGGCCAGCGCTTCTTCCACCCCGTACTGGATGATGGGCTTGTCCACCAGGGGCAGCATCTCCTTGGGCTGCGCCTTGGTGGCGGGCAGGAAGCGCGTGCCCAGTCCGGCGGCGGGAAAGACAGCTTTTCGTACTCTGGTCATGGTCACAGCGTCGGTGAGTCCTCGCCCAGCATGAGCTTGCGCACTTCGCGGATGGGAATGAGCCCGTGCTTCATGAAGTTGTCGTGGAAGTCCTGGAGCGTGAACTTGTCGCCCATCTTCTTCTTGTAGTCCTCGCGCAGCTTCATGATCTGCAGCTTGCCCAGGGTGTAGACGAGATACGTGGGGTCGCCGGTGCCGCGCTTGGTCTCGCGCTCGGCGATGGAGTGCGTCTGGTAGCCCTCCTGGACGAAGAAATCGATGGCCTGGTCGTAGGTCATCTCGCCGGTGTGCATCTTGATGCCGACGATGTAGCGGGCGTTGCGCAGCAGCGCGTCCTGGAGCTGGCCCAGGCGCATCTTGGGATCGTCGTGGGCGACGTGCTCGTCCAGCATCATCTGCTCGGTGTAGTGCGCCCAGCCTTCGGCGCTGGTGCCGCTGGTGGCCAGCACCTTGCGCAGCTTGGTGGGGAACAGCGGCATCCAGACGTACTGCATGAAGTGTCCCGGCCACACCTCGTGGACGGCCACGGCCAGCATCACGCCGCGGCTGTTGCCGGCCATGTGGCCTTCGATCTCCTCCTTCGACCAGCTCGCCTCCGGCAGCGTGACGTTAAAGAACGCTTCGGTGGCCTTGGTCTCGAAGGCGCCCGGCGTGTCCATGGAGGCGAAGGTGGTGGCCCGCATGAAGGGCGGCGTCTCCTCCATGGTGGGCTTCTGCTGCGAAGGCACGGTCATGATCTTGTTCTTGACGATGAAATCGCGCAGGCCGTCGAGCAAGTCGCCGTAGGCCTGCAAGAGCTTGTCGGGCGCCGGGTGGTCGTGCTGCATCTGCTTGAGGATCTCCTGCGGGTCGCCCTGGGGATCGATCTCGGCGGCGGTCTTCTTGAACCACTCCTGGTTGGCGCGCAGGTTGGCCATGCCGATCTCCAGCAGCTTATCCAGCGGGATGTCCACGCCCTCCTGGTAGAGCAGCTTTTTGCGATAGTTCTCGGCGCCGATGCGGAAGTCGCCGGCCGAGCGCGGCAGCAAATCCTCTTTCAGCCACTTCTGGTAACCACCGAGGGCGGCGATGACGGCGGCGTTGGCGGACTTGAAGTCGGCCAGCAGTTTTTCGTCCTTCACCTGGTCGAAGGCCAGGGGCACGTCGTGCTCGAAGAAGGAGATGAGCCCCGCGGTCTGCTGCAGCGCGATCTGGGTATAGATGCGCGGCGGATTCTTCAGATTGGCGCGCGCCGCCGCGAACACGGCCGGCATCTTGCGCTCGCGCGCGATCACCGACTTCAGCCGCTCCTCCTGCGGCGCGTAGTTGCGCGCCATGATGACGAAGACGCTGTTGGTGATGCCGCTCTGATAGTTGTCCGGATTCTTCTCCCAGCCGCGGATCTCCTCGAGCGTCAGCAAGCGGTTGTTCAGGTAGCCGAGCATCAGGCGGCGGTCGATCTGCGCCTCTGCGTCGAGGCCCTGCTCGCTGAATGTTTCCACTTTGGCGCGCAGGGCTTTGATTGCGGCGATCTCGGCGTCCACGCCTGCCTTCGAGTAGTCCTCGAGCTCCGCGTCGTGCTGGTGCAGGCCGTCGCCGGTGGCGTAAGTGGGATGGAACCTGTAGAGCTGGTCGAGGAATTCGTCGCCCAGCTTCTCCCACGCCTTCATGTGCTTGGCGTCCACTTTCCCCGCCGTGGAAGTATCGTGCGCCATGGCCACACCCAGAAACAGCATCAGAATCGCGATGGTCAGTCTCAAAGCTCCTCCTCGTTTCCACACGAATTCATTAGGCTATCACGGCGTACGGCCCCGGTGGGGCTCGCCGGGGGAGCGTGGAGACGCGGCATGCCGCGTCTCTACACCACCGAAGGTTCCGTAGAGACGTAGCCTGCTACGTCTCTACAGCCGAAGCCGCGCCCAGCTCTTCCAGCAATGATCTTAGACGCGCCAACACATCCTCCGGCTGTGTGCTCTTCAAAGAAAACCTCAGAACCCCGGCGGGGGTGAACTGCGCGCCGGGCTCGCCGGCGACGAAGCGGGCCAGCTTTTCGGGCTCGATGGCGGCATTTTCGATGAACCGCAGCTGGACGGAATCACGGCGGCGCTCGATGGCGGCCACGCCCAGCCGCCGGCACACCAGCCGCAGCGTGGCATACTCCAGTAGATGCAGCACGGGCGGGGGCGGAGCTCCGTAGCGGTCCTGCAACTCCTGGCGGACGTCGGCCAGTTGCTCCTCGCTCTCCACCGCCGCCACGCGCTTGTACATGCGCAGCCGCTGGTTCTCTTCGGCGACGTATTCCTCGGGGATGCGCACGTTCAGGCCGAGGTTGAGCTGGGTCTCGACCTGTTCCGGCGCGGCTTCGCCCTTGAGCTCGCGCACGCTGCGCTCCAGCATCGAGGTGTACAGTTCGAAGCCGATTGCGTCCGCGTGTCCGCTCTGCTGTCCGCCGAGCAGCGTGCCGGCGCCGCGCAGTTCGAGGTCCAAAGCCGCCAGCTTGAAGCCGGCGCCCAGGTCGGAGAACTCCTTGAGCGCCGCCAGCCGCCGCCGCGCCAGCGGGGAAAGCTCCTGCTCCGGCGGGACCAGCAGGTACGCATACGCCCGCCGGTTGGAGCGGCCTACGCGCCCGCGCAACTGGTAGAGCTCGGAGAGTCCCAGGCGGTCGGCGCGGTTGATGAGGATGGTGTTGCACAGCGGGATGTCGAGGCCGTTCTCGACGATGGTGGTGGCCACCAGCACGTCGGACTCGTGGCGCATGAACTTGAGCATCACCTTTTCCAGTTGGCTCTCCGGCATCTGGCCGTGCCCCACCACCACGCGCGCTTTCGGCGCCAGTTCCTGGATCTTGGCGGCGATCTCGTGGATGGTCTCCACCCGGTTGTGCAGGAAGTACACCTGCCCCTGGCGCTCGAGTTCGTGCTGGATGGCGCTCTCGACCAGCTTCTCGCCGAAGGGAGCCACCACGGTCTGGATGGCGATGCGGTCTTTGGGCGGAGTCTCGATCACGCTCATGTCGCGCAGCCCCACCAGCGACATGTGCAGCGTGCGTGGGATGGGCGTGGCCGAAAGCGTGAGCACGTCCACCTCCTTCTTGAACTGCTTCAGCCGCTCCTTGTGGCGGACGCCGAAGCGCTGCTCCTCATCCACCACCAGCAGGCCGAGGTCGGCGAAGCGCACGTCTTTGGAGAGCAGCCGGTGCGTGCCGATGAGGACGTCCACCTTTCCCGCTTCCACTTTGGCGAGGATCTCCTTCTGCTGGCGCGGGCCGCGGAAGCGGCTGAGCATCTCCACCGTGATGGGAAAGGCGGCAAAGCGCTGGCGGAAGGTCTCGTAGTGCTGGAAGACGAGCACGGTGGTGGGCGCGAGCACCGCTACCTGCTTGTTGTCGCCCACCGCCTTGAAGGCGGCGCGCATGGCGACCTCGGTCTTGCCGTAGCCGACGTCGCCGCAGAGCAGCCGGTCCATGGGCATGCGGACCTCCATGTCGCGCTTGACGTCGGCGACCGCCTGCTCCTGGTCCGGGGTCTCGGAGTGTTCGAAGGCGTCCTCGAACTCGCGCTGCCACTCCGTGTCCGCGGGGAAGGCGTGGCCTTCCACCGCCTTGCGTTCGGAGTAGAGCTTGAGCAGCTCGTCGGCCATCTCCGCCACCGCCTTCTTCACCCGCGCTTTCGTCCTGGCCCAGGCGCCCGAGCCCAGGCGGGCGAGCGCGGGCTTGGCGCCCTCGGCCGAGCGGTATTTCTGCGCCAGGTCGAGGCGGGTCAGCGGGACGTAGAGCTTCGCCTCCTCGGCGTACATCAGCAGCATGAACTCGGCACTGAGGTCGCCCTGGCGTATCTCCTTCAACCCGGCGTACTGGCCGATGCCGTGATCCACGTGGACGACGTAGTCGCCCACGGCCAAGTCGCGGAAATCGGAGAGGAAGGCCCCAACCTTGGACTTCTGGCGCAGCGGCCGCGGGGCCACGGCTTCGGACTCGTCGAACAGGTCGCGCGTCCCGAAGACGACCAGCCCGGCCTCGGGCAGCGCCACCCCGTCGGGGACGAAGGCGCGGACCAGCGTGGTGGTCTCCACGTCCTCGGCGAAGTAGGCGGTCTCGTTGAGATAGGTCTCGCCGCTCGAAGTCCTGGCGCGATTGCCCAATCGAAATGGGACGCTGTACTCGGTGAAGATGTCGGCCAGGCGCTCGACCTCTCCCAGATTGGCGGCGGCCACCAGCACCCGCTGGCCCTGGTCGCGCAGCCGCTTTACCTCCTCGGCCATGGCGGCTACCGAGCCGTGAAAACGCGAGGTGGGCCGCGAGGCGAACTCCACCTGCTCACCCTCGCCGCCAACTTCGGTGAGCGCCAGATGCTCGAGCGCGGCGCCCGGCCGCCGCTGGAGCTGCGCCAGCCATTCGTCGGCGGAGAGAAAAAGTTCCGCGGGCCGCACCAGGTTGCCGATCCCGCTGCGCTCGTGCGCTTCCTCCACGCACGCTGAAAAGTGCTCAAGCTCTCGCTCGACCGCCGCGCTCTCTGCCACCATCACTGCCGCCTCGGGGATGAGGTCGAAGAGCGAGCCCGAGCCCGCCGCCAGCGGCGCCAGCAGCTCCCAGCCGGGGAAGACGGAGACTCCGCCCGCCGCCACGGCCTGCTCCACGATGTGTTCGCGCCCGGCGACGCGCCCGGCGGAAAGCTTGCTGTGGATGGCGGTCAAGACTTCCTCGCTCGCCGGCGTCTCGGTCAGTGGCAGCAGCACGGCTTCGTCGGCGGGATGGGAAGAGCGTTGCGTCCCGGGATCGAACTTGCGCAGTGATTCCACTTCGTCGCCGAAGAACTCGATGCGAATGGGGCGCTCGGCCTCCGGCGAATAGACGTCGAGGATGCCGCCGCGCAGCGCGTACTGCCCGGGCATCTCCACCACGTCGGCGGGCGCGTAGCCCACGCGCTGGAGATGCTCCAGCAGCGCCTCGACCTCTATGGTCTCCGCCCGACGCACCACCCGCGCCAGGCCGGCATAGAACTGTGCCTCGCGCAGGCGCATGACCGTCGCTGCCACCGGCGCTACGACGATGGCCGCCGCGCCGGTCGCAATCTTCCACAGCGCCGTAGCCCGCTCCTCCTGAATTTCCGGATGAGGGGAGAGATTTTCAAACGGCAGGACGTCATACGCCGGTAGGCTGACCACGGACTGCGGCCCCCCCGCTTGCATGAGGGCGCCCGTCAGCTCGCAGAAGGCTTCGAGCACCGGCAGCAGCTCTTCCGCTGCCCGGTTGTCGGCCACGATGACCACCAGCGGCCGCGCCGCCGCCCGATAGAGCAGCGCCAGATACATGGATTTGGCTGTGGGGGTGAGTCCAGAGACACATATCCGCCCCGCGCCGGTCTTGAGGTGGGGTACCGCGCGCGCAAAGGCGGCCGTCTTCTCCACGTCCGCAAACAGATCGCGGACGAACGGCAGGATCATGCGGCTTCGATTCTAGCAGGCTGGCCTCAGTCCGCGTGAATGCGGCCGACTCGCCTGCGCCGTGGTAAATTCCTTCCTTGCCCCGCAAGACCGACATCTCCCGCAAGCTGCAGCAGCGCGCCGAACGCGTCCTTCCCGGCGGTGTGAATTCACCGGTGCGCGCCTTCAAGGCCGTCGGCGGCGACCCGCCGTTCATCGTCAAAGGAAGCGGCGCGCATGTCTGGGACGCCGACGGCAACCAGTACCTCGACTACCTCGGCTCCTGGGGGCCGCTCATCCTCGGCCACGCGCATCCCGAGGTGGTGAGCGCGATCGAAGAGGCCGCGCGGCTTGGGTCCAGCTTTGGCGCTTCCACTCCAGCAGAGGTCGATCTGGCGGAGGCCGTCCTCGAAGCCTTCCCCGCGATGGAGAAAGTCCGCTTCGTCAGCTCAGGGACGGAGGCGGTGATGTCCGCCATCCGCCTGGCGCGCGCCTCGACCGGACGCAAGTACATCGTGAAGTTCGAAGGCTGCTACCACGGGCATGGCGATTCCCTGCTGGTGAAAGCCGGCTCGGGCGTGGCCACGCTGGGCATCCCCGGCTCCGCCGGCGTGCCCGAGGAGTTCGCGCAGCTCACGCTGGCCCTGCCCTTTAACGATCCGAAGGCGGTGGAGAAGGCCTTCCGCGAGTTCCGCGGCGAGATCGCCTGCGTGATCGTGGAGCCGGTGGTGGGCAACATGGGATGCGTCCTGCCGGCGCCCGAGTATCTGGACGCGCTGCGCTACCTGACCTCGCGCGAGGGCGCGCTGCTCATCTTCGATGAGGTCATCACCGGCTTCCGCGTGGCCTACGGCGGGGCGCAGGAACTCTACGGCACGCGTCCCGACCTGACCACGCTGGGCAAGATCATCGGCGGCGGACTGCCGGTGGGCGCATACGGCGGCCCGGCCGAGATCATGGATCAGGTGGCGCCGCTGGGGCCGGTCTACCAGGCGGGAACGCTCTCGGGGAATCCCCTGGCCATGGCCGCCGGGCTGGCGGCGCTGAAGCATCTGCGCGACCACCGCGAGATCTACGGGCAACTCGAGCGCCGCGCCGCGTCTTTAGTCGAGATGGTCTCGATCGCGGCGAAAGACGCGGGCGTGGCCGTGACCGCCAACCGCGTCGGGTCGCTGTTCACCTGGTTCTTCACGGACTCGCCGGTGACCGACTGGACCTCGGCGGCGAAAGCAGACACGGCGTTGTTCGGGAAATTCCATCGCGCCATGATGGAGGCGGGTATCTACCTGCCGCCCTCGCAGTTCGAATGTTGCTTCCTGAGCGCCGCGCACACCGACGAGGACGTGCGTGCAACGGTCGAAGCGGCGCGGAAGGCTCTTAGCGATAAGCAATAAGCAGTAAGCAATAAGCCAAAGAGCCTCCGCCTTGTCATCCGCTTACTGCTTATCGCTTATTGCTTATTGCTTTCCCTCATCATTTCGGACACTGTCACGAAGCTGTAGCCCTCGCTCTTGTAGCGCGCAATCAGCCGCTCGGTGGCCGCGACCGTGGGCGCGCGGTCCACGCCCATGTGGCGGTGGCCGCCGTCGTGCAGCAGGATGACGTCGCCACCGCGGACTTGGCGCGCCACGCGCCGCTCGATGGCCTCCGGCCTAGGAAGCTTCCAGTCGTAGCCGGTCACGCTCCACATCACCGTGGTCAGGCCGCGCCGGGCGGCCGCCCGCAGCGTCCCCGGACGGCGGAAACCCCAGGGCGGGCGGAAGAGTTTGGAGTGTTCGCCCACAGCATCCGCCAGAGTTCTTTCGCAGTCGTCCAACTCGCGGGCAAGCTGCGATCCGGTGGCGAAGAACAGGTTGGGATGGGTGTAGGTATGGTTGCCGATGACGTGTCCAGCCTGGGCGACGGCGCGCGCGATCTCCGGCCGCTCGCGGATGAAGCGCCCGATCATGAAGAAGGTGGCCTTCACCCCGTGCTTGGCCAGCACTTCGAGCAGGCGCAGGGTGTGCGGGTCGTTGGGGCCGTCGTCAAAGGTGAGGGCAAGCTGGCGCGAGCCGGCGCCGGCGGCGACGAAGGTCCTGCCGAAGAGCTGCGAGCGCGGGCTGACCGCGCCGTAGGAGATGGCCCCGGCAGCGCCTGCCAGCGCCACTACCCCGCCAATCCCTGCTTCCAGCATCGCACCGATTGTAAAGAAGCACCCCGCATTCAGCCATCCGCATTCGGCAAACCGCGGCCGGACTGAGTACGGATGGCGGGTTGCCGAGTGCTGCACCGTTTACTCATCCCGCAATTGTGCGGGCGGCGATTGCGGGATATGCTGCCCAGAGTCGCCGAGGGTCATGGCCAACTTTTTCGAGCTGCCCCGCTACATCGCCATCGAAGGTCCGATCCGCGTGGGCAAGAGCACGCTGGCGCGGATCATCGCCGAGCGGCTGCACGCGCAGCGCGTGGGCGAGCCCGAGGACAATCCCTTCCTCGGCGCGTTCTACGACGGTGAGCCCGGCGCCGCCTTCCAGGCGCAGTTCGCTTTTCTTGTCCAGCGCTTCGAGCAGTTGCGCGCCCTCGAGGTCGGGCCCAACACCCGCAAGACCATCGTCGCCGATTACATCTTCGAAAAAGACAAGCTCTTCGCCTGCATCAACCTCAACGACACCGAGCTCACCATCTACAACCGCTACTACGAGCACTTCCGCGCCCAACTGCCCACACCCGACCTGGTCATCTATTTGCAGGCCACGCCCGAGGTGCTGAAGAAGCGGCTGAAGAAGAAGAACGCCCCCGACGAGCGCTCCATCTCGGACGATTACATCGAGGAAGTGGCCAAGGCCTACGACCACTTCTTCTTCCACTACTCCGCCTCCGACCTTTTGGTGGTGAACACCTCGGACATCGACTTCGTGGACCGCCACGAGGACTTGCAGGAGCTGCTCCGCCGCCTGACCGAGCCCATCAAGGGCACGCAGTACTTCCTGCCGCTGGGGTCGTCGGAAGCGGCGTCCGCGTAAAGGCAGTGGTTAGTGGATAGTGGTTAGTGGATAGTTAAGATCAGGAAGGAACGGCAAGTAGCTGCTTTCTGGCAGAGCGCGCCTTTTGCAGCTACAATACCCCTCGCTGCATCCTATAAGTAAGCAGCGACAGGCGGTATCCCGCAGAGCGGGAACTGCACTGGAGGAACCGTGAGCCTTACTTCCGAGAAGCCTCGGGGCGACTCTCGCCCCAAGGTCACCATCGAAACCATTCAAGAAAAGAAGCAGCGGCGGGAGCCCATCACCTGCCTGACGGCCTACGACTACGCCTCCGCGCGCCTGGTGGACGAGGCCGGCGTGGACATGATCCTGGTGGGCGACTCGCTGGCCATGGTGATGCTGGGCTACGAGAACACCCTGCCCGTCACCATGGAGGAGATGCTGCACCACACCCGCGCCGCGCGCCGTGGGGTGAAGCGCGCGCTGCTCATCGCCGACATGCCCTACGGCTCTTTCCACATCTCGAAGAAAGAAGCGGTGCGCAACGCCACCCGCTTCGTGAAGGAAGCCGGCGCGGAGGCGGTGAAGGTCGAGGGCGGCACCAAGCGCATAGCACTGGTCCAGCGCCTGCTCGACGCCGAGATTCCGGTGATGGGACACATCGGGCTGACGCCGCAGTCCATCCACGCCATGGGCGGCTACAAGGTACAGGGCAAGACTCTCGCGGCGGTCGAAGACTTGATGCGCGACGCGGTGGCGCTCGACCGCGCCGGAGTTTTTTCCATGGTGCTCGAGGGCATCCCGCGCGAGGTGGCGGCCATGATCACGGCCGAGGTCTCGGCGCCCACCATCGGCATCGGCGCCGGGCCGGATTGCGACGGCCAGGTGCTGGTTCTACACGACATCCTCAACCTGACGTTTGCGCCGCCGGCCAAGTTCGTCCGCCGCTATGCGGACGTGGCGGGCGCGATCGCGAAGGCCGCACGCGACTTCAAGGGCGACGTCGAGAGCGGCCGCTATCCCGCGGAGGAGGAGTCCTACCACCTGCCCAAGGAGACGCAGGCGGCGCTGGAGCAGATCTCGGCGCGCAAGCGCGCGATGGCGAGGTAGGAGACTGTGTGGATGCGGGCGACCTCGCCCGCACGGCGCGGCCGAGTCGGCCGCTTCCACACAACCAAGAGCTGCCCAGTGAGAACCCTTCACACCATCGCCGAGATGCGCGCCGCCCGCGCCGAGGCGCGGCGCGGCGGCAAGCGCCTGGGATTCGTCCCCACCATGGGCGCGCTGCACCAGGGACACCTCTCACTGGTGCGGGCGGCGCGGGCGCAATGCGACGCCGTCGCCGTCTCCATCTTCGTCAACCCAACACAGTTCGGCCCCACGGAAGACTTCTCCAAATACCCGCGCAGCTTCGAACGCGATTGTGAGTTGCTGGAGACCGAAGGCGTGGGTCTTCTCTTCGCGCCCGGCGCTGAGGAGATGTACCCGAAGGGCGCGGTCACCTTCGTCACCGTGGAAGGCCTGAGCGAAAAGCTCTGCGGACGCTCGCGCCCCGGACACTTCCGCGGCGTGACCACGGTGGTGGCCAAGCTTTTCAACATCGTCCAGCCCGGCGTGGCGTTCTTCGGACAGAAAGACGCCGCCCAGGTGGTCATCGTAAAGAAGATGGTGCGCGACCTGGACCTGCCGGTCGAGATCGCTGTTTGCCCCATCGTGCGCGAGGCGGACGGGCTGGCCCTGAGCTCACGCAACGCCTACCTGGACGCCGAACAGCGGCGCTCGGCCACCGTGCTTCATCGCGCGCTCATGCAGGTGCAGGCGCTCGCGGAGAAGGGCGAACGGAGTTCGGCCAAGCTGATTGACGCGGCCCAGCGCGTCTTCCGCGAAGAGCCCGCGGTGCGCGTGGATTACGTGGAGATTGTGAACAATGAAACGCTCGACCCGGTTGCAGACGTCTCACGCGAGGCACTGGTGGCGGTGGCGGCGTTCGTGGGCGCGACGCGGCTGATCGACAACATCGTGCTGCCGAAGGTCAAAAGCTAACCACCCTTCGACTTCGCTCAGGGCAGGCTCCGGACACAAAGGTTTACGAAGGAACCTTAGGCTTGCCCTGTTATCCCTAGCCTCTGCTGCCGGAGACAAACGGATTGCCCGTAAGAACGTAGCGCAGGAGCCGCCCAGCGGCCATGTTGATACCGACGCGCGGAGTGCGCGTGATGCGGCGCGGGCGGAAGCCGTCATCGGCAATCCACAGGCCGGAGCGAGGCGAGGCCAAATCCCTGCCGTTGTCGCGGGCGCGGGTGATGCCCATCGCCTGGCAGAGGCGGCCGGGACCGGTGGTGAGCTTGCGCTTCGCCGCCAAGCTACCTGCAAAGTGCGCCAGCGTGGCCTGCGGCAAGCCACGCGCCCGCGCCATCTCCTCGAGACCTGCCAGCGGTTCGAGCGCCCGGATGAGGACGCATCCCGCCTCGCCCTCCGGCTGGCAGGAAACGTTCAGGCAGAAGTGGTTGCCATAGATGAAGTAGACGTAGGCGTGGCCGGGCGGGCCGAAGAGGACGCGGTTGCGCGCCGTGAGGCCGGCGGCGGCGTGCGCCGCAGGGTCGTCTTTCTCCAGGTAGGCTTCGACCTCGACGATGCGCCCGGCCAGCACTTTCTTTCCCCGGTTGCGGATGAGGAGCTTTCCCAGCAGGTTGCGGGCCACGCGGCGCGGGTCGCGGGAGAAGAAGCGGCGAGGGAGGGGTTTCATCTCGGCCGCACAGCTTACCTCAGCAGCTAAAACCGTGCCCCTCCGAAGCCGAAACGCAAGGTCCTTCGCCCCGACAAGCCGGGGCTCAGGATGACATTCTTGAAAGGGAGGGATAGCCTCCGAGCAGCATTCCGGCTCAACCGACGCCGCCCCGGAGCTTGTCATCCTGAGCGCCTGGGTTAGGGCGCGAAGGATCTTGCGGTTTCCATAATCCTGGCTAGGGAGCCTTCTTCGCCGCGGTTTTCGCCGCCCCCGCCTTCTTTTTGGCCGCGATCCAGTTGTCGACGTTGCGCTCGACGATATCCAGCGGCACGGCGCCCGAGCCCAGCAGTACGTCGTGGAACTCGCGGACGTCGAACTGCTCGCCCAACTCCTTCTTGGCGCGGGCGCGCAGCTCCTTGAACTTGAGCTCGCCGATCTTGTAAGCCAAGGCCTGCCCCGGCCACGCGATGTAGCGGTCGATCTCGTTGGTCACGTCCAGCTCCTGCTTGGCGGCGTTGTCCATGAAGTAGTCGATGGCCTTCTTGCGGTCCCACTTCATGGAGTGCATGCCGGTATCCACCACCAGACGGACGGCGCGCCACATCTCGTAGGTGAGCTGGCCGAACTTGTCGTAGGGGTCCTTGTACAGGCCCATGTCTTCGCCCAGCGACTCGGCGTAGAGTCCCCAGCCCTCGACGAAGGCGGTGTAGCCGCCGTAGCGGCGGAACTTGGGGATCTCGCCCAGCTCCTGCGCCAGCGCGATCTGCAGGTGATGTCCGGGGACGGACTCGTGCAGGGAGAGCGCCATCATCTCCCATTTGGGGCGCGCCTCCGGCTTGTAGAGGTTCACGTAGTAGGTGCCGGCGCGCGAGCCGTCGGCCGCGGGCCCGTTGTAGTAAGCCGTGGTGGTGTCGGGCGCGGCGGCATCGGGGATGGGCTCCACGCCATACGGAGTGCGCGGCAGCGTCTTGAACTCCTTCACCAGCTTGGGATCGATCTGCTTGGCCAGGGCGCGGTAAGCCTCCAGCAGCTCGTCGCCCGTCTTGTAATAAAACTTTGGATCGGTGCGCAGGTAGGTGAAGAACTCCTGCCGCGTGCCCTTGAAGCCCACCTGGTCCATCACCGCCTGCATCTCGCCGCGAATGCGCGCCACCTCGCTCAGCCCCAACTCATGAATTTGCTGCGGCGTCAGGTTGGTGGTGGTGAAGCGGCGAGCGCGGGCGGCGTACATCTCCTGGCCCATGGGCATCTGCCACGCGCCCACTTGGTCGAAGCAGGCGGGGTAGTACTCCTCCACGAAGAACTTCTTGAACTTCTGGAAGGCGGGGACGATGCCCTCGGCGATGGCCTGCTTCGCCGCGGCGCGGAGGCGCTCGTGGTCGGCGGGCGCGATGGACTTGGGAAACTCGCGGAAGGACTTGTAGAAGGGGCTCTTCTCCGGGTCGTCCACGATCTGCTTGTCGATCTGCGCCGGGATGCGCTGCATGATGATTTTCGGATGCACCATGCGCACCTTGATGCCCTCGCGCATCAGCGCCGTGTTCTGGTCGAGGTAGGCGGGGAAGGCCTTGAGGCGCGCCAACCAGTCTTCGTAGTCCTTGACGGTCTCAAAGCGCAGCAGGTCGGAGATCTCGTTGTCGGTCTGCGGCCCGCCGCGTTGATTCAGCGGCAGCAGGTACCAGCGGTACTTGTGCATCTCCGCGTCCTGCGCGTAGTCCTTCTGGAAGAGGTCGTAGTTGAGCTGGTCGGCGGAGGAGATCTGGGCGCGGTTGATGTGCTTCAGCTTTTCCAGCACCGCGAGGCCGTGCTGATGGTCGCGCTCGATGGCCACCAGGCTCTTATCGTCCCAGCGGTCGTTCCACCGGCGGTCTCCGAGCGAGGAGGCCCATGTGGGGTTCTCCTGCATGGTGTAGTCCCACTCGGCGGCGAAGAGCTGGTGCAGGGCCTGGGTGGCACTGTTGCCCGAGGCCGGAGCGGCTTCTTTGGCTCCTCCCACGTTAGCGCCGGAACCCGCGGCCCCGCGTGCGGGGTGGGGCACCAGCAAGAGGGTGAGCAGGAACAGAGTCATTGCCGCAAGCGGGTTTCGCATGGAGCCTCCAAGGGGCTGGAATTGAGGCGGACAGGATACAACGACGGGCGGGCCGGGAAAACGTCAACGCGCTCCGGAGGCAAGCGCGGCCAGCACCTCGTCCGCGTGGCCCTCGGCTTTCACCTTGGAGAAGATGTGCGCAATCTTTCCGTCGGGGCCGATGAGGAAGGTCGTCCGCTCGATGCCCATCACCTTCTTGCCGTACATGTTCTTTTCCTTGATCACGTCAAAGGCCTTGGCGACTTTCTTGTCGGTATCGGCGAGCAGGGTGAAGGGCAGGTCGTACTTCTGCTTGAACTTCTTTTGCGCCTGCGGGGTGTCGGGCGAGATGCCCAGCACCACGGCGCCGGCTTTCTGAAGCTTTTTGTATGCGTCGCGGAACCCGCACGCTTCGATGGTTCAGCCGGGGGTGTCGGCGCGGGGGAAGAAATAGACGACCACGTTCCGGCCGAGAAAATCCTTCAAAGCCACCGATTTTCCGTCCTCATCTGGCAGAATGAAGTCAGGAGCTTTGTCCCGGAGGTCCATGGCAGTCCCCTCGAAGCCGAGCGCGGCGCTGAGTATATACCGCAAGCTGCTGTGCGGAGTGGCGCTGCTCTGCCTGCTCAGCGTGCTCTGCCTGCTGGGTCTGGCGGCCGGGGCGGCGGCGCAGGCGGCCCCGCCCAAGAAGAAGCAGCGCTCGGCGCGCGCCGTGGCGCTGCTGGAATGGCACAAGGACTCGAAGGGCGCGCTGGGGCCGCGCCTGGTGCCCATCTCCTTCCTCTGGGAGGGCAAGTACTACGACGCGGGACTGTATGAGGCTTCGCCGCGCCCGCTGGCGCTCGAGCCGGGTACGGTCTATGAGGCCACGCGCTCGGGCGTTCCCGCGGGACTCTACACCGTGCGCGGAGGCGTTTCCGTGAAAGGAGTGTGGTACGGCGACGGCATGTGGAGCCCGGGCGTGACCGGGTCGCCCAAGAGCGCATCCGGCGACGACGAGCGGCCGCGGCTGAGCCGTGCTGCCGCAGATTCCACTTCCGCGCCACCGCCGGCGCAATCTTCGTCCGGCGATGCGAAATCAGAGCCGGAACCCAACGATCCCAACCGTCCGACGCTGCATCGCGGCGCGGGGCGCGCTACCGCCGCGCCCACAGCTCCTGCTCCGCCGGCCGCGGCGCCTAAGCCTGTGGCCGCGCCCGCTGCGCCGAAACCCGCCGACGAGCCGGAACCGCTGGTCGCGGTCTCCGACGAGCAGACGCAGGAGACCCGGCCGTATCTCTTCCAGTGGAACCGCGACGAAGAGGAGCGGCTGACGGGTGAGGTGAAGGTGCTGGCCGAGGCCGAGGTGGCGCGCGAGGCGGGCGCAAAGCTGGAGCTGGAGCAGGTGCGCGCCCGCGCCTTCGACCTGTACTCCTCCAACCTGCCGGAGATCGTTCTTACCGCACGCACTTCCGGGGAAAAGAGCGCGGCCAAGGGGCTGAAGGGCCAGCCCCGAATCTACTACGTGACCGTGGTGGCGCGAGTGACGGTGAGCGGCGAGGTGCGGAAGCTGTTCGCCTCCGTGACCTCAAGCTCCTGGCTGGGCTCGGTGCCGCGCATGGAGCTGGTGGACGCGGTGGATGCCGACGGCGACGGCAATGGCGACCTGCTTTTCGCGCTCGTCACCGAGAGCAGCCGCAGCTACGCCATCTACCGCGTGGGCCGCGACGAGTTGTTCAAGCTGGTGGAGACCGGACCCTTCCCGAACGACTGACCGGCGTCTTTTCTTTTTTGGGGGAGGCGGGGGGCGCAGTGGCCGGCGAGACGCCGGCGCTACCCGAACGACTGACCGGCGCCGCAGCGGGTGATTTCGGCGGCGCGGTGGCCGGCGAGACGCCGGCGCTACGGCGGACGCTCTGGCAAATTTCCGAGCCACGCTTTAGAATCCCGCACTCACACTTTTCTCCGAGGTGAACCATGCGCAAGCTTGTGGGTTTGGCCGCCGGTCTGCTGCTGCTCTCCGCTCTCGCGGCCGCGCAGGACCGCGACTTCAGCAAGGTGGAGATCAAAGTCACCAAGGTCGCCGGATCGGTGTACATGCTGGAAGGCGCCGGCGGGAACATCGGGGCGTCGGTGGGCGAGGACGGCATCGTCGTCATAGACGACCAGTTCGCGCCGCTGGCCCCCAAGATCGAAGCGGCGCTCAAAGGCATCACCGACAAGCCGGTGCGCTTCATCCTCAACACCCACTATCACGGCGACCACACCGGGGGGAACGCGGAGTTCTCCAAGCTGGGCACCGTGGTAGCACAGGAGAACGTGCGCAAGCGGCTGGCCGAGGGCTCGGGGATCAAGCGCTTCGGCAAGACGCCGCCCGCGCCCAAGGAGGCGCTGCCCATCGTCACCTTCAGCGAGCGCGCCACCATCCACCTGAACGGCGAGGACGTGCGCGCCATCCACTTTCCCCACGGGCACACCGACGGCGACAGCGTGGTCTTCTTCATCCAGTCGAACGTGGTGCACATGGGCGACGACTTCGTCACCTACGGCTTCCCCTTCGTGGACATCGAGAACGGGGGCTCGGTCAGCGGCATGGTGGCGGGCGTGGAGAAGGTGCTCTCCATGACCAGACCGGACACCAAGTTCATCCCCGGGCACGGCCCGCTCTCCACGGCCGACGACGTGCGCAAGTTCGTGGCCATGATCCAGGAGACGCGCGCCGTCATCGCCGCGGCGGTGAAGAACCACAAGACGACCGAACAGATGAAGAAAGAAAAGCTCATGGCCAAGTGGGAGGCCGACTACGGCAAGGGCTTCATCAAGACCGACGACTGGATCGACGTGCTCTACGACGACGTTACCCAGGCGCGCACCGGCCACGAGCGCCACATCAACCACGGGCACACGGGAGAGAAAAGCAGCAAGTAGCAGCCGGCAGCCAGCGGGTTCCGCGCACTTCGGCTGAGTTCGCAGATGGTTAGAGGATCAGGAAGGCAGTGTCCTCATCCTGGCTGAACTCGGCAATCTCATCCAGTCTCTCCCGGATGAGTCTTTCCACTTGCGCAGTCGTGCAGTTGCCCAAGCTTACCCAAATCACTTTCGGCGGCTGCCCATAGAGCATGCTGCGCTGCTGGAAGTCGGAATCCTTGGAGATGATGGCCATCCCAGCCTGCTTGGCGAATTCCCAGACCTTCTGGTCGTCGGCATCCTTCAGGCCTGCATCCCGGACATGCATGGAACCGGGAAAGTGATCCAGCAGCGCCCGCATCAGTCGGGAGGAAAGGTTCTGGTCGAATAGAAGCTTCACGCCGGCCGAGAGACGAGTTTGCGCTCGCGATCCGCGGCGAAGGCCAGGCAGGCTTTGATGTCTTCGCGGGTCAGGTCAGGGAAATCATGCAAAATCTGCTCTTCCGTCATCCCGCCGGCAAGATAGTCCAGCACATCAGAGACGGTGATACGCAGGCCGCGAATGCACGGCTTGCCGCCGCGCTTGCCTGGCTCGATGGTGATGTACTTGGTGTAGTCCATTGCGCCGAGCATACGTCGGCGTGTTTCGAAGGTCAAGGCTCGCCCGGCTCAGCCGAGTTTCTTGTCCAGCAGCTCGTTGACCAGCGCGGGATTGGCCTGGCCCTTGGAGGCCCGCATCACCTGGCCGACGAAGAAGGCCTTCACCGTCTTCTTGCCCGAGCGGTACTGCTCGAGCTGCTTGGGGTTGGCGGCCATCACTTCCTCGATGATCTTCTCGATGGTGCCGGCATCGGTGATCTGCTGCGGGTTTTCCTTCTCATAGACGGCGGGGAAATCCTGGCCGCGCTCAAAGGCCAGGTCGTAGAGGTCCTTCAGCATCTTGCCGGAGATGGTCCCGGCCTCGACCAGGTCGGCGGAGACGGCGATGCCCTGCATGGAGATGGGCGACTGCTCGATCTCAAGGCCCTTGGCCTTCAGCCGGCCCATCAGCTCGCTCTGCACCAGGTTGGCGACGCGTTTGGGATTCTTCGCGGCCTTGGCGGCGGCTTCGAACTGGTCGGCCAGCGACTGGGTCAGCGTCAGCACCTGGGCATCGTACTCGGTGATGCCGTAGTCGGCGACCATGCGCTTGCGGCGCGCCTCGGGCAGCTCGGGCAGCGTGGAGCGGACCTGCGCCTGCCATGTTTCATCCACCACCAGCGGCAGCAGGTCAGGCTCGGGGAAGTAGCGGTAGTCGTGCGCCTGTTCTTTCGAGCGCATGCTGTAGGTCTTGGCCTCCTGAGAGTTATAGAGGCGCGTCTCCTGGGCGATGCGCCCGCCGGATTCGAGCACGCCGATGTGGCGCTCGATCTCGTACTCCAGCGCCTGACGGATGAAGCGGAAGGAGTTGACGTTCTTGACCTCGGCCTTGGCGCCGAACTCCTTCTGGCCGCGGGGACGGACGCTGACGTTGGCGTCGCAGCGCAGCGAGCCCTCCTCCATGTTGCAGTCGCTGACCCCGGTGTACAGGATGATCTCCTTCAGGCGGGTGAGGTACTCGTAGGCTTCCTCGGGCGAGGCAATCTCCGGCTCGCTGACGATCTCGATGAGCGGGACGCCGCTGCGGTTCAGGTCGATGTAGGTGTGCTCGGCGGAGTCGGCGAAGCCCTCGTGCAGGCTTTTGCCCGCGTCTTCTTCCAGGTGCAGCCGCGTGATGCCGATGCGCTTCGAGCCGGCGGCGGTCTTGAGGTCCACAAAGCCGTGCTCGGAGAGCGGGCGGTCGTACTGCGAGATCTGGTAGCCCTTGGGCAGGTCGGGATAGAAGTAGTTCTTGCGGGCGAAGATGGAGGTCTCATTGATGCGGCAGTTCAGCGCCAGCGCGGCGCGCACGGCGAACTCCACCGCCTGGCGATTGAGCACGGGCAGCGCTCCCGGCAGTCCCAGGCACACCGGGCAGACGTTGCTATTGGGCGGCGCGCCGAACTGGGTGGAACAGGAGCAGAAGATCTTGGTTTCCGTCAGCAGTTGGACGTGGACTTCCAGGCCGATGACCGGCTCGTAGCCGGCCCGGGCAGCGACGGAGGCTTCGGGGGAGGCGGGCATGAGAGCCGATTATAGCGGCTGCGAAGCCAGGGGACGGTCGGGCTCCCAGCTCAGGCGGGCTTCTGGTCGAGTATTTCACGCACCTTCTTGATCAGGTCGGCGGGGCCGAAGGGCTTTTCCAGAAAGGCGGCCTGGGAACCGGGCAGGACCAGGGAATCGCCAGTGTATCCGGAGACGAACAGGACGCGCATCTCGGGGCGTATGGGAGCCACGCGCTGGGCCAGCTCGCGACCGCCCATCTTGGGCATGACCACGTCCGTGACCATGAGGTGGATGATCTGGCCGCGGTCCTCGCAGATCTCGATGGCGTGGGCGCCGTCGCGAGCTTCGAGCACGGTGTAGCCGCGATTCTCCAGGAAGGCGCGGGCCAGCCGGCGCACCGCGTCCTCATCCTCTACCAGCAGGACGGTCTCCGAGCCGGTGGTGGAAGCCGGCTTCTCGGGCGGGGCGGGCGCCGGCGCCGCCGGCGTCTCTACTCGCGGCAGGTAGATGTGGAAGGCCGTACCCTGCCCCGGCGCGCTCTCCACCGCGATGTAGCCTTCGCTCTGCTTGACGATGCCGTAGACCGTGGCCAGGCCCAGCCCCGTCCCCTTGCCTTTTTCCTTGGTGGTGAAGAAGGGCTCGAAGACGCGGGCCTGGACCTTGAGGTCCATGCCGGATCCGGTGTCCGCGACGCTCAGCAGCACGTACTCGCCGGGGCGCAGGCCGGTGTGCTGCTGCGCCAGTTTCTCGTCCACGCGGAGATTGGCGGTCTCTACCCGCAGCGACCCGCCGTGCGCCATGGCGTCGCGCGCATTCACCGCCAGGTTCATCAGGATCTGCTCGACCTGGTTGGGATCGGCCTTCACTCGCCCCAGCGAGGGCGAGAGCTTCGCCGTAAACTCGATGTGCTCGCCGATGGTGCGTCGCAGCAGCTTCTGCAGGTCGGTGACGATGACGTTCAGGTCCAGGACCCGGGGTTGCAGCACTTGCTTGCGGCTGAAGGCCAGCAACTGGCGGGTGAGGCCCGCGGCGCGCTTCCCCGCCTTGTAGATCTCTTCCGCCTGGCGGCGCAGGGGGTCGCCGACCGGAAGCCCCTCGGTAAGCAGGTCGCTGTAGCCCATGATGACTTCCAGGAGGTTGTTGAAGTCGTGGGCGATGCCGCCGGCCAGTTGTCCCACGGCCTCCATCTTCTGCGACTGGCGCAACTGCTCCTCCAGCGCCCGGCGCTCGGCCACGTTCTCCACGATGCCCTCGAAGTATTCGAGTTGGCCCTTCTCGTCCAGCACCGGCCGGCCGGTGAGGCGCACGGCCAGGATGGAGCCATCCTTGTGTTTCCAGTTCACCTCCACCCCCCGGAAGCGGTCCTGATTCTCATATTGGGCGATGAGACGGGCGCGCTCCGCGGGGTCGGCGTAGACATCGGCCCCCAGGTTCCGCGACATCAGTTCGGCCTCCGAGCCGTAGCCCAGCATTTCGACCAGCGCCGGGTTGACTTCCAGCAGCTTCCCCGCCTTGTTCGAGCGGTAGATGCCGTAGGCCGCGCCCTCAATCAGCGACCGGTAACTGGCCTCGGAGCGCCGCAGCGCCTCCTCGCTGCGTTTGTGCTCGACGGCATTGGCCACCTGCTGCGAGACGAAGGTCAGAATCTCCTTGTCGGGCTGGCTGAAGCGAACATTCTCCTTGTAACTCTGCACCACCAGCACGCCGAAGGTCTGCTCTCCCGCCTTCAGCGGAACGCCCAGCCAGTCCACCGAGGGGGCGCCGACGGTCTCCGCCTCGCCGCGGCGCACCAAGTCGTCGAAGGTCTCGGGCGAGGCCAGCAGCGGCTGGCCCGTGCGCAGCACATATTCGGTCAGTCCCTTGCCCAGTTTCTTGGCAGCCGGGGTCACGTCCTCCTCGTCCACAAAATAGGGGAAGCTCAACAGATCGGAGACGGGATCGTAGAGCGCGATGTAGAAATTGCGGGCATCCATCAAGCCACCTACGATGGCGTGGATGGCGGTAAACATCTCCTGCAGGTCGGCGGGGGAGCTGGCGGTTTCCGCGATGCGGTAGAGCGCCGCCTGCAACTGCGCCGCGCGCTTGTGCTCGGTGACGTCCGTGGACACGCCGAGCACGTGCGTGGTCTTGCCCTCCTCGGAGAAGAGCGGCGTCTTGCGCGTCTGGAACCAGCGCACCACCCCGGTGCGAATGTCGGTGACCGGTTCCATGGGGATGAATTTTCCCTTCCCGGTGCCCATCACCTCGCGGTCATCGCGCAGGAACTTTTCCACTTCTTCCTTTTTGGACTTGAAGTCGGCGCCGGTCTTGCCCACCAGCCCTTCCGGGGTGGTTCCGTAAATCTCGGCCAGGGCGCGGTTGGCCAGCGTGAACCTTCCCTCCCAATCCTTCACAAAGACCAGGTTGGGGTTGGCGTCCAGCACCTTGCGCAGGAAGTCCTGCTGCCGCTGGACCTCCCCTTCCTTCTGCTTCTGCGCGGTGAGGTCGCGGCCCACGGCGAGCAGGCAGGCCTGCCCGCCCAGTTCGATGAGGTCAGCCGAAACCTGCATGACACCGATCCGGCCCGACTTGCTCCGGAAGCGCAGCTCCAGGCCGCGCACCGGTTCATTGCGACGGAGCGGCTCCGCCAGCCGGGCGCGGTCGGCCGCGTCGGCAAACAGATTCAACTCCAGGGAGGTTCTCCCAACCACCTCCTCCCGCTTGTATCCGCTCAGGTGAAGGAAGCTGTCATTCACTTCGATGTAGCGCCCCTCGTCCACCGTGGTGATGGTGATGGCATCGGGGCTGACGCGGAAGGCCTTGGCGAACTTCTCTTCCGAGAAGCGCAGCGCCTCCTCGGTGCGCCGGATCTCTCCGGGCATGTGCGAAAGGATCTCAGGCGGATGGATGAAGATGCAGTCCAGCAGCTTGGAGGCCAGAGCGGGCGGCTCGCCATGGCCCGCCGGTTTCACGGTGCGCACCACATAGCCGTTGCAGGCGACCTCCTGCGACGCCTCGCCGGCCAACTGCGGGGGAAGTGCGAAGTGCATTTCCAGCGGCGTTTCCGGTCGTATGAGCTGATGGGCGCGGAAGAGCACTCCCGAGCAGCTCATGTTCTCCGTGGTGCCTTGGGTCCACTCAATCTCACCGATGCGGCGGTAGCGGAAGGGGATCTTGACGGGAAAGCGCGTTGCCCGCGGCCGCAACCCCGGCTTGCTGGACTGCCGCTTGCCGCTCTTGGCCTTGCTCATCCGCTTTGGCTTGAACTGCCGCAAGTTCCTTCCCAGGCACGGAGTCTTGGATGGCCCAGCCAATGCTTCACCGCCGGGCGCGGGCACGGCAACAGGCGGAACCCGAGTTTCCACTATTGGCAAAGCATGGTCAACCGCAAACCATATCGGGCACCCGCAACGTCAGCCCTGTTTAGGGATGTCCCGGCCGGTAGGTGAGGTACTTCTCCATGGGAATCTCGAAGTAGAACAGCTCCTTGCCGTTTTGGTCACGCAGACCGTGGACGTAGAGGTGCGCCCCCGCCAGAGGGTTGGGGATGCCCTGTACGTCGAAGATCAGGAAGCCGGACTGCAGCGAGCGCGGTTCCACCGCCCGGGCGAGGAACTGCATGGCCTCGATCTCCGCCTGCGCCTCCTTGCTCACCGTAGACTTCACCTTGGACCGGGGCAGGGGAACGGGCAGCGGGTTGCGCGCGGGCTCGTCACCGCGGCGCGTCTGCCGGCTCAGCCGCCGGTAGAGGTCGTCCACCGTCGCCGGCGGGATCTTGCTGCGGTCGGCGGTGATCAGCTCCACCTCCATGTCCACCAGCGAGATCGCCTGGCCGCCGTCGTTGGAGATGACGAACTGCATGGGCAGCAGATCCGAGTCTTTGTAGTTCACCACGAAGATGGCGGCCTTGTCGGGCAGGTCGTAGGGATCGGCGGCGATGGAGACCTTCTCGTCGTCGTGCGCTTCGTGCGCGGGATAGGTGTTGGCGTGGAAGGCCTTGGGCAGCGGCTGCGGCTGCTTCTCCGCGAAGATCCACGCCGCGCTGGTGAACAGCAGCGCAACGGCCAGAAGCCGGGCCCTTGGATTCCTGCGTTCTCTCGCCGGTTGGAGCATGGAATGATTATCCTTCGGCGCTCGATTCATCACAACCTCGCCGCGCCGGGCCGCACTCGTCTTACAATGGCAGGTACATGTATCTCGCCTACAGCCTGGCTCTGGCGGCCGCGTTCCTTCTGGGCGCGCCCTGGTGGCTGGTCCAGATGCTGCGCCGCAGCAAGTATCGTGCCGGCCTCGCCGAGCGCCTGGGACGCGTCCCGGCGCGCCTGCGGTCCGCCCACGGCGCCGTCGTCTGGGTGCACGCCGTCTCCGTGGGCGAGGTGCTGGCCACCAGCAGCCTTATCGAGGAGCTCAAGATGCTCTTCCCCGGCGGCCGCGTCGTCGTCTCCACCACCACCACCACCGGCCAGCAGCTGGCGCGCCAGCGCTTCGGCGAGGAGAACGTCTTCTACTTCCCGCTCGACTTCGCCTTCTGCATCCGCCCCTACCTGCGCGCCCTGAAGCCGCAACTGGTGGTGCTGGCCGAGACCGAGTTCTGGCCCAACTTCCTGCGCCTGGCCAAGGCGAGCGGCGCGCGCGTGGCCGTGGTGAACGCCCGCATCAGCGACCGCTCGCTGCCGGGATATCGCCGCTGGCGCGGGCTGCTCTCCGGCATCCTGCGCAACGTGAAGCTGTTTCTGGCGCAGAGCGAGGAGGACAAGCGCCGGCTCATCGCCATCGGCGCCGCGCCCGAGCGGGTGCAGGTGGCCGGGAACCTGAAGTTCGACACCCGCGCTCCGGCTGGTTCGCCCGCCCTCGATCCCCTGCGAGCGGCGTTGGCCGGCGCCGGCCGCGAGCAGACCGTGGTCTGCGGCAGCACGGTCGAGGGCGAGGAAGAACTGCTGCTGCGCGCCTTCGAGATTGTGCGGACTCGCCATCCGCAGGCGGTGATGGTGCTTGCGCCGCGGCATCCTGAACGCTTTGATGCGGTGGGCGGGCTGCTGGACGCCTCGGGGATCCCCTGGCAGCGGCGGACCGCGCTGGTTCCGGGAGACGCCGGCGTCATTCTTGGCGGGGTGCTGCTGCTGGACACCATCGGCGAACTCAGCGCCATCTATGCCCTGGGCTCGGTGGCCTTCGTGGGCGGAAGCTTGCTGCCGCGCGGCGGGCACAACATCCTGGAGCCGGCGCAGCAGGGCTGCGCCATCCTGGTGGGCCCACACACCGAGAACTTCCGCCAGATCGTCAGCCTCTTCGACCGCGCCGGCGCCCTGCGCGTGGTGCGCCCCAATCCCCAGGCGCTGGCCGACGTCCTGCTGCAACTGCTGGGCGACCGCGGCGCCCGCACTCACCTGGGCGACCTCGCCCGCCAGACCTGGCAGGCGCAGGCCGGCGCCACGCAGCGCACCGCCGATGCGCTGGCCGTGTTGATGGGCCTGCGCCCCAGCGACCCGGTGGGACAGCCCGCGCCGGCGCCGAAGCTCGCCGAAGGGCGGTGAGCCTGCTGGCAGCCATCTTCGGCGTGGGCGTGGAGGTGCGCAACGCCCTCTACGACCGCCAGATGCTGAAGTCCCGGCGACTCGCGGGGCCCGTGGTCAGCGTCGGGAACCTCTCCACCGGCGGCTCCGGCAAGACTCCCTTTGTGATCCTTCTCGGCGAGCTGCTGAAGGCGCGCGGCGTTTCCTTCGACGTGCTCTCGCGCGGCTACGGGCGCCAGACCAAAGGCGTGGCCGTCGTGGACCCGGGCGTCGGGAGCGCGCGACGGGCCATCGCCGTCCGCGCGGGCGGGTACTACCTCGTCGGGCCGGACAACGGCCTGTTCACCTTCGCGCTCGAGGGCGCCGGCTGGACGGCGGTGTCAGTCACCGCTCCGGAGTACCGCCTGGCCGAGGTCAGCCGAACCTTTCACGGCCGCGATGTCTTCGCGCCCGCCGCTGCGTATCTGGCCGCGGGCGTCCCGCTCGAGCGCCTCGGCCCGGCGGTGTCCGATCCGGAGCGCCTCCGCCGCCCCGGCTGCCGTCTGGAGGGCGGCGAGCTGGTGGGCGAAGTGCTCGCCGCCGACCGCTTCGGCAACCTGATCACCTCGATCCCGGCCGCGCGGCTCGCGGAGATCCCGGGGCCCGGCGGGGTGGCGCTGGAGGTGGCGGGACGTCGCCTGCGCGGGCCGGT
>Ga0080064_1001018_pt1 | contig 63436 bp, 53 predicted proteins | sample Subgrocontami54m_FD_69260 | JGI IMG/M metagenome (GOLD analysis project Ga0080064, IMG submission 69260) | Subsurface groundwater microbial communities from S. Glens Falls, New York, USA - GMW46 contaminated, 5.4 m (SPADES assembly) (version 2) ... | reverse complement strand
GGAGGGCGGCAGCAGCCACTGGCGGTCTCGGCTAAACGGTCGTACTGGCACCGTGGCCTCCTTGCCCCTGCTCCGCACTCCGCACCACGATCGCACGCCGACCAGTTATGAGACAGCCTCTGAAAAGCCCGCGCCACGGTCAACACAATCCGCGAGGGCACGGCGCACCGTGCCCCTACACTCGTCGATCGCCGGACGTGCAGCCGGGGGCGGCTGCGATCCATGCTTCGGCTATGTCTTGCGGGGGCGGCCGCGGCGGCGGGCGGGGGGTTCGGCGGCGCGCACGGGCTCGCCCAGCACGATCACGGTGCACACCGCCGGGTCGACGAGCCGCGACGCCAGGCGTTCGCCGAGGTCGTCGAGCGAGAGGGCGGTCGTGATGACGGTGGGCAGGCGCGCCGTGTGGCGATAGTTCAGCAACTGGAAGAGGCGGTCGCGCACCCACGGGATACCCGTCTGCGTGTCGAGGTCATCGAGGATCAGCAGCGGCGCCGTCTTCATCTCGTCGAAGGCGTCGTGCGGGCGGCCATCATCGGCCGCGAAGCCGCGCCGCAGGTAGTCAAGCAGGTCCGGCACGACGATGAAACTCGGGGTCTCGCCGCGCAGCCGCCGGTAGTTGGCGATCGCGGACGCCAGGTGCGTCTTTCCCGAACCGTGCGGGCCCATGAACAGCAGCCAGCCGTCCGGCTGCTCGGCGAACGCCAGCGCCTGCCGGTACGCGTTCTCGATGCGCTTGCGGTCATCGGTCGCCAGGTGCACGCCGCGCGTCTCGAAGCGCTCGAACGTCATGTCGCGGATCAGCGGGTGGTCCAGCACGTCGAGCGCGCGCAGCTCGGACGGCCGCCGCGCTTCGAGCACGTAGACGCGGGCGATGCCGGCATCGGTCAGGCGCGTGCGCAGGCGGTCGTCGAGCTGCTCCGGCAGCAGGTTCGTGGTGACGACGGTGGGGAGGCGCGTGTTGAAGCGATGGTTGATCAGCTGGAAGAGCTTCTCCTGCGCCCACGGCGTCTGCGCCTGCGTGCCCAGGTCGTCGAGCACCAGCACCGGCGCGTTGCGCACGCGCTCGAAGAGATCGTCGTAGCCGATGTCGGCGTTCGGCTGGTAGGCCGACCGCAAATGGTCCAGCAGATCCGGCACGACGACGAATAGCGCCGGTTCGCCGCGTTCCAGCAGCTTGTTGACGATCGCGGCTGCGATGTGCGTCTTGCCACAGCCGCTCGCGCCCGAGAGCAGCAGCCATCCGTCCGGCGCATCGGCGAACGCCCGCGCGTCGGCGACGCACTGGCGGTACTGCTCCTGCTCCCGCGCGCCGGCGCTGCGGCCGCGGGCGATGAGGTTGGCGAAGGTCAGCCGCGACAGCGCGCCGATATTGGAGTAGCGCAGCAACCGCGTGCCGCGGTCCTCGGCCGTCTCCTGCGCGGCGCAGCGGCACGGCACCGCTTCGCCGAAGTCGGGGTGCTCCGGGCCGACGTTGCGCCGCACGAAGCGCGCGCCGCGGCAGTACGGACAGGCGCCGGCGTCGGAATCAGGGCTTGAGCCGCTGCCGGAGGATGCGCCCGTACTTGCCGCTGAAGTAGCGCTCTTCGGCGGCAGGATCTCGCTCAGTTTTCGCATGATCAGGGCCCTCGATCGCCCACCGTTCCAGGATGCGTGAGACGTAGCGCCAGCTTCGCGCGTTCTGCGCCGCCGCCTCGCGGAAAGCCGCCTCCAGCCACTCCGGCGGGTAGAGCCGCTCGGCCTCCGCCAACTCGTCGGCGATCAGCGGCGAGATCGTGCCGACGAGCGCCTCGTACAGCGCGAACACGCTCGACCGCTCCGCCTGCGGTGCCGGCATCTCCACCACGCGGCCGATGTCGATGCCGCCCGTCCGCACTGTCTCCATGCCGCGCCGGTCGGCGGGCGCGTTCAGGAAGTACAGCTCGATGCGTCTGCCGCCGGCGTCCACCGCCAGCGGCAGCAATACGCCGAGCTCGGCCGCGCGTCGCAGCCCGTGCTCAATGCCGCCGTCCGCGCCGGCGTTGCGCAGGTACGCCGCCAACGCCGGCTCCGACGCCAGTTCGTCTTCCGTTATGTAACGCGGCGAGCCGCGCTTGGCCTGCAACGCCTTGAAGGCGTACAGCGTCACTCCGAGCGCAGCAACGTCATTCGCCAGTTGCGGCAGGATGTCACCGAAGAACACGCGCGGGATGGCGGTCGCCTCGGCCCGCGCCGGAAAGCCGGTGAACGCCCGGCCCTCTCCCGCTTCGCGCGCCTCGTGTCCAGCACTCAACTGCTACGCCGTCTCCTCTTCGACCACCATCAGGTCCTCGAACCGCGAGAGGTTGTTGCGGAAACGCAGGTGCACCTGTCCGGTCGGGCCGTTGCGGTGCTTGGCGATGATCAGCTTCGTGATCCCCTCCGGGTACGGCTTGTCGAAGTTGCGCGTCTCCCAGTCCTCGCGCGTGACGTAGATGTCCTCGCGGTAGATGAACATCACGACGTCGGCGTCCTGCTCGATGCTTCCCGACTCGCGCAGGTCGCTCAGCATCGGGATGTGCGGCGTGCGCATCTCCGGCGCGCGCGAAAGCTGCGCTGCGGCGATGATGGGCACATCGAGGTCGCGCGCCAGCATCTTCAGCCCGCGCGAGATCTCGCTCACCTCGGCGACGCGGTTGTCGCGCGAGCGGCTGCTCCCCTGCATCAACTGCAAGTAGTCGATCAGCACCAGGTCGACGCCGCCCAACTGCTGCGCGAGCCGCCGCAGCTTCGTCTGCAACTGCCCCACCGTCACGAGCGACGAGTCGTCGATGTAGATTTCCAGGCCGGAAAGCTCGCCAGTCGCGTTCATCGCGCGGCGCTCCTCGGCCTCCGACATCTGCCCGAGCCGCAGGCGCGTAGCATCGACGCCGCATTCGGACGCCAGCAGGCGCTGGGCAAGCTGCTCACCGGCCATCTCGATGGTGAAGATGGCGACACGGGCGTTCTGTCCGACGGCGGCGTTGCGCGCGAAGTTCAGCAGCAGCGACGACTTGCCGACGCTGGGCCGAGCCGCGAGCACCACCAGGTCGGAGCGGTGGAAGCCCCCCAGCAACTGGTCCAGATCCATGAAACCGCTGCGAATGGCGCCGATCGTGCCGGCGAACGGCGTATCGATGCCGGGGGTCTCCCAGAACTCGTCCAGGAGCTGGCGCAGCGGCACCAGGTCGCCCATGCGCTGCGACTGGCGCACGCCCATGATCAGGTTCTCGGCGCGCGCGATAGCGCCATCGATGTCGGGGCCGCCCTGGTAGGCGAGCTGGACGATCTGCGAGCCGGCCGTGATCATCGTCCGATATGTCGAGTCGCGTTTGACGATCTGGGCGTAGTGCTCGACGCCCACCGGCGTCGCCAGCTCGGCGACGATGCGCGATAGGTACGGCAGGCCGCCGGCGTCATCGAGCTTCTCGCGGCGCGACAACTCGTGCGCCAGCGTCACCTGGTTGATCGGCTCGTTGCGCGACCAGAGGGCCAGGCACGCCTCGTATGCCCAGCGGTTCTGATCGCGGTAGAAGTCCTCGGCCTGGACGAGGCCTTCAACGCGGCCGACGGCCTCCTCATCCACGAGGATCGAGGCGATGCACGCCTCTTCCGCTTCGACATCGAAGGGAGGGAGCTTGTCTGCGGAAACCACGTGTCAGTCCTTTGCGTCGTCGTGCCGGGCGAGCAGTTCAGCCGCCGTGCGGCCAAGCAGCAGCCGCCCGAGCGTGCGATGCCCGAGCGCGCTGTTGTAGCGCTTCCAGGTGTTGCGGATATCGTCGGCGGTCTGGGCGCCGTGGAGCGCCTTCTCCGCCTCGCGGAGGGTCATCTGGTAATCGACGGCGACCGGCATCGCGCTGCCTCCCTGCGTTCTCGTCTCGATGCTGCCGTTAGGCCTCGCCAAGAGGCGAGCTCACCGCACGAGGACGCAGGGGACGCGCAGCCGCGTCCTACGCTTCCTCGCCGGCCTCTTCTTCGTCGGCTACGTCCTCGGCCTCAACCTCGAACTCGTCTTCGGCTTCTTCTTCGGCATCGGGGGCCGCTTCGGCCGTCGCGCCTTTGGCGCCCTGAGCGCGCGCCTTGATGTCGGCCGCGGTCGTGCCGTCCTCGCCGATGACGCTGACGGTCACCGTGGCGCTGACGTTGCGGGTGAGCTTCACGGACACCGGGTAGTCGCCCAGGTCCTTGATCGGCTCGTGGAGCAGCACGTTGTGGCGGTCGAACTCGGCGCCGATCGTCTCGGCGACCTTGGCGGCGATGTCGGCGGTGCCGACGGAGCCGAAGAGCTTGCCGGAGGCGCCGGCCTTGGCGCTGATGGTGTAGGCGACGCCATCGAGCTTGGCGGCGACGGTGCGCGCGTCGTTGTCGCGCGCTTCCTGGAGGCGCGCCTCACGGGCGGCGCGCTGCTCGGCCGACTTGATGACGGCGGGCGTGGCGGCCATGGCGAGCCGGCGCGGCAGCAGGTAGTTGCGGGCGAAGCCGGGCTTCACTTCCTTGATGTCGCCGATCCTGGCGGTACCTGTCACGTCTTCGAGGAATACGACCTTCACGGTGATCTCCTGACAAGAAGACGCCGCCCGGGTCCGCCTGCAAGTTTGGTGGCCGAGGAATGCAGACAGACAGGGGCGCCGTCACTGGTGCATACTACGCCGGCCCGAGGGCCGCACAAGTTATAACAGGTCAAGCGCCCCCGCGGAATCTTCCCACGCTGGTTGGCTTGCCGTTTCGGCAGGTGGGAAGCCTCGCGTCCGCATGCTAGAACATAGGTTCTGCGATGTCAAGGCGGAGTTTAGCATGTCCGCCTTCCGACGCTAATACGGCGTCATCGATTGGAGTACGAAGCGCGCGGTAGCAATGTCGGCTGCGACTGCTTCCTGTGGCCGCCCGTCCTCAGCGACACCTGCGCGGGCTTCGAACACCACGTCGCCAACTCTAAACGCGGCGTGGATGATGGCCGCCGCCCCTTCGCCCGGCCCCTCGTCCCAGATGACCCCCGCGAACGCCCCGAAGGAAGCCTTCGGATCTTGGAGTCGTTTCTCCGCCGTGACGATGCCGCCCGTGATACTTGGGTCAACATACTTACGCGCGCTAAAGATGATGAGAATTCCCCCGGGCAAGCTACTGCTGCTATCGACCGTCTCGCGGGTCGCTGCCGCGTCCGTTAGCTGGAATGTGCCGCCTTCCGGACGCATATTTGAGTACCACCCGTTCGGAATTACGATCGTGTAGCGAAACAGGCGGTTGTCGGAGACCGCTGCGCCATTTGGCTGGGGTGCGGCCGGGTCTGGTCGCTGGGATGGGCTCGCGGTCGGGATGAGGCCGGGCGGCGGCTCGCCGCTTGAGATCCTGCACGAAAGCGGTGGCAGGTCCGCCTGCGGGCGTTCGTTTGCGGGCGCCTGGCACGTCGGCACGCCCGGGTCGTTCATCGTAATAGTGCTTGGGTAGCCCGTGAACGGAACTGACGTCACCTTGCTGAAGTCAACGACTCCGCTTGGCTCCTGAGACAAGGCGCTCCGCATAGCCCACGTCGCGGCGAGGGTCGAGCCGGTGAGTCCGGCCACGACGGCGATCGCGAGACCGAGTCGCCGAACCGAACGTTTCCGGCCAGCCATAGGCCCTCCATGCTGGGTTCCGTGGGCCATTCGTCTCCAGTGCCACCATACTCATACCGATCGGTGTGTTTGTCAACGGGGCGGAGGCGGTACTTATTCGCGCGGCGCGAACCATTTCGAGGCCACTGCATCAGCCCAGCGCCCCGGTCGCCCGCGCACGTCATCGCACGGGCGGAGCGGCACGGGGGCGCGGGCCAACCGGCACGTTCCTCACGAGCGGGCGATGAGCTATGATCCTGTCCCATCCTCGGAACGCGACATCGGGCTCACGGACTGGATGCATGCAGCTAGGAGCGCGAACAAGGCATGAAAGAGTACAGGACTGAACAGATCCGCAATGTAGTTCTCCTCGGCCACGGCGGCACCGGAAAGACCTCGTTGGCCGAGGCGGCGTTTTTCTCGAGCGGCGGCAACTCGCGCATGGGCAAGGTGGAAGACGGCACCACGGCCTCCGACTTCGAGGCCGACGAGATCAAGCGGAAGATCAGCCTGAGCCTCGCGCTCATCCCCTGCGAATGGGACGGCCACAAGATCAACATCATCGACACGCCGGGCTACTCCGACTTCGTCGGCGAGGTGAAGAGCGGCATCCGGGCCGCCGACATCGGCGCCATCGTCGTCGATGCGGTCGCGGGCGTGCAGGTGGGCACGGAGATGGCCTGGCGCAACGCCGACGAAGCGAGCCTGCCGCGCGTCATCTTCATCAACCGCATGGACCGCGAGAACGCGAACTTCGGCCAAGCGCTGCAGAATCTACAGGAGCGTTACGGCAAGAAGGTCGCCCCGCTGGCGCTGCCGATCGGCGCGCAGGACAGCTTCTCGGGCGTCATCAACCTGATCGAGATGAAGGCGTACATGGGGGAGAAGGGCACGCCGGCCGACGTGCCGGCCGACATGGCCGACGCCGCCGCATCGGCGCGCGAGCAGCTCGTCGAAGCGGTCGCGGAGGCGGACGACGACCTGCTGGCCAAGTACCTCGACGGCGAAGAGCCGGCCCCAGAGGAGCTGACCGCCGCCCTCAAGAAGGGCACGGCGGAGGGCGTGGTGTACCCCGTGTTCGCCGGCTCATCGACGAAAAACATCGGCGTCTCGAAGTTTCTCGATGCGCTGGTCGCGGACTGCCCATCGCCGGCCGACGTGGCGCCGCGCGCCGCGAAGTCGGCGGCCGGCGAGGAGCAGCTGAAGGCCGATGCCGCGGGGCCGCTCGCGGCGCTGGTGTTCAAGACCTCGGCCGACCAGTTCGTCGGGCGGCTGACCTACCTGCGCGTCGTCTCCGGCACGCTGAAGGGCGACTCGCACGTCTGGAACGCGAACCAGAGCGCCGACGAGCGCGTCGGGCAGCTGATCCTGCTGAAGGGGAAGACGCAAGACCACGCGCCGTCGCTCGCTGCGGGCGACATCGGCGCGGTGGCGAAGCTGGCGCACACGGTGACGGGCGACACGCTGTGCACGAAGGAGCACGCGGTGACGCTGCCACCGCTGGCGTTCCCGAAGCCGCCGTTCAACATCGCCGTCACGCCGAGGGGCAAGGGCGACGTCGACAAGCTCGGGCCGTCGCTGCACCGCATCGCCGAGGAGGACCCGACGCTGTACGTGCATCGCGACGAGACGACGGGAGAGACGATCATCTCGGGCATGGGCGAGACGCACGTGGAGGTCGCCGCCGAGAAGATGAAGCGGAAGTTCGGGGTCGAGGTGGACCTGCACCCGCCGAAGGTGCCCTATCGCGAGACGGTGACGTCGCGGGTGGACTCCGAGTACATTCACAAGAAGCAGACGGGCGGCCACGGCCAGTACGCGCGCGTCGCGATCGTCGTGGAGCCGAACAAGGGCGGCGGATACGAGTTCGTTGACAAGGTGGTCGGCGGCGCAGTGCCGCGCAACTTCATCCCGGCCGTGGAGAAGGGCGTGCACGAGGCGATGAACGACGGCGCGCTGGCGCACTTCCCGATGGTCGACGTCCGGGTGACGCTGGTCGACGGCAAGGAGCACCCGGTGGACTCGTCGGAGATGGCGTTCAAGCTGGCCGGATCGCAGGCGCTCAAGCAGGGTGCGCTGAAGGCGAACCCGGTGCTGTTGGAGCCGGTGGTGACGATGAAGATCCGGGTGCCGGAATCGAACACCGGCGACGTGATGAGCGACCTCAACGGCAAGCGCGCGAAGGTGCACGGCATGTCGCCCGAAGGCAACGGCCTGACGGTGATCGATGCCGAGGCGCCGCTGGCGGAGGTGCTGCGTTACGCGACGGACCTGCGCTCGATCACGCAGGGCCGCGGCAGCTTCGAGATGCAGTTCGACCACTACGACGAAGTGCCGGCGCACATCGCGCAGAAGGTGATCGCCGAGGCGCAGAAGGCGCGCGAGGCCGTGCATGCGTGAGGAGCTGTTAGCTGTCAGCTGTTAGCGGTCAGCGCCTCACACAAACCGCGTGCTGCGCCGAGACCTTCGGCGCAGCCGAATACGGAGACAAAGGGAGTCCGCGCCTTGCGCGGACTCCCTTGATATCGGCTGAAAGCTGATAGCTACGAGCTGAAAGCTTCCTCACACCTGCCCTATGTCGGTGACCTTCCAGGCGCCGTCGATTTCCTTCCAGCGGGTCATCATGGTGCCGCTGCCGGATGCCGCTTCGACGGCGAGGTGGTAGACGTACTCGCCGCCTTCCTCCGACTGCAGGCTGGCGCGGATGTCAGAGATGCCGCTCGGTGGCGCGCCGCCGCCCATCGACATCGCCTTGCCGAGCGCCTCGGGCGTCAGCGTCGACATGAGCGTCCCCAGGTCCATGATCTTGATGGCGGCGATGTATGCGTTCAGCGCGTCGTCGATTGATGCCATGACGTGTCCTCCTCAGCTAAGCCGGCTTCGCAAGGTTGATGATCTTCCATGTGCCGTCGATCTGCCGCACGGTCTCACGCATCGAGACGGTGGCGCCGCCGTCGCCGGTGTACGTGACATCGAAGACGTGGTCGGCGCCGCCTTCGCTGACCGGCACGACGGTGTTGGTCCGCACCGGGTTGGGCGCGCCGGCCATAAGCGGGCCGAGCTGGGCGAGCGCTTCCGGCGTCAGGTCGCCCATGATCTCGGGGATGCGGCCTTCGCAGGCCTTGTTCGCGTGTCCCTGCATGAACTCTCGAGCGTCCACTGCTACTCTCCCATCGCCAGCGCGGCGATCTTCCACTGGCCGCCGATGTCGCGCCACGTGGCGAGCGCGGTGAACTCCTGGTCGCCGCCGAACTTGATCTTGAAGACATGGTCGTCGCCCGCCTCGTCGTGGCTCTGGATGTCGAACGACGTGAGCGTGGGCATGGCGCCCATGCCGGCACCGGCGTTCGCCATCACCTGCGCCATCGCCTCGGGCGTAAGGTCGTTCATGACGCGCATCAGGTCCCCGATGAGCATCGCCTGGCAATTCTGCTTGACCGCCTCCTCCACACTCATATCGGGCATGGGCCCCTCCTTTTCCGAACACACGATCTGGCCGGGATGTTTTCCGCAGAACAGTTGCGAAAAGCCTGCGGATCATAGGGTTGCCACCGCCGCAGTGTCAATGAATCACAACAGATGTAACAACAGCGCACCCGCTTGACAGCCGCGATCCTCGGCCGATACGCTCCGGGCAGTGTCAACCGAGCCTCGCCCCTCTGCCACACGGTCCACCAACAGCCAACGTGTCATCATCGCCGCGGCGATCGCCGTCTTCGCGGCGCTTTCGGTGTACCTGGCGCTCGTCATCATCACCCGCATCGACAGCATCTTCCTGCCCGCCGGGCGGCAGATCACGCTCGGGCCGGTGGGTAACGCGTTGCCCGGCGTCGACAGCGGCGGCACGAGCGGGTCGCAGGATCGCGTCAACATCCTTGTCATGGGGCTGGACCGCCGCGCGCGCGAGGGCGACACGCCGACGCGGACGGACTCGCTGTTCGTCGTCACCGTCGATCCGAAGACGAAGAGCACGGGCATCCTGGGCATCCCGCGCGACCTGCTGGTCGATATCCCCGGCAAGCAGGGCGGCACGTACCAGGACCGGGTCAACACCGTCTACGTCGCCGGCGAGATGGGCAAGTACCCGGGCGGCGGGGTGGGCCTGCTGAAGCAGGTGCTCGCAGCACCTCCGTTCGACATCAAGATCGACAAGTACGTGATCATCGACCTCAAGGGGTTCGAGAGCATCATCGACGACCTCGGCGGCATCGACGTCGACGTGCCGGACGAGGTGTACGACCCCTACTACTCGGAGACGGAGCTGCCGGGCGACTACTTCCCGGTGCACTTCAAGCCGGGGCTGCAGCACATGGATGGAAAGAACGCGCTGGCCTATTCGCGCGTCCGTTTCAGCAGCGACGACCTGGACCGCATCCAGCGGCAGCAGCGCGTGATCTTCGCCGCAATCGCGAAGGCGGACAGCATCAACGTGCTGAAGAACGCACCGTCGCTCTGGGCAAAGTACAACGACGCGGTGAAGACCGACGTGAGCGACTTCGAGATCCCGAAGTACGCCATCCTGGCGAACGACGTGAAGGACAACATCCACGCGATCTCGCTGGGCCCGGCGACCGCGCCGTACACGACGGCCCAGGGCGCCGCCGTGCTGGTGGCCAACGAAGAGTTGGTCCGCCAGATCGTCGAGTCGGTGTTCAGCGATGCGCCGCAAAGCGGCGCGGAACCGACGGTGACGCCGCCGGAGCCCGTGCGCGTGCAGGTGCAGAACGCCACCGGTACCGAGGGGCTGGCAGCGCGCGTGATGGCGTACATCGTCGGCCGCGGCTACCCGGAGAACGACTTGAACCCCGCGAACGTGTACGACGGGTTGCCGCACAGCAAGTCCGAGATCATCGACGTGCGGGGCTCGAACCGGCAGAACGCCTATATCATCGCCGACTGGCTGAAGATACCGACCTCGCGCGTGCGCGACGCCACCGCCGACGAGAAGGCTGTGATGGAGGCGAATCCTGCGGAGATCGTGGTGGTGCTGGGGTCCGACCTGGACTTCGACCAGTTGATCACGTCGCCGACCACGAGCGTGCCCGGCGGCTGACCGGCTGGCGAAGAGGCGATGACTGTGCGGTCGCGCCCTGCCGCCGTGCCGCGGCCGGACTCCACCACCCTCCCCGCGGTGAGGCTCTCTCAACACAAGAGCAGGGACGCACTCCAGAGGGCCGCCGCCATTCGACGCCTCTCCGCGTTCGTCGTGACCTCAGGCACCACGTAACGGACTGACCTCGCCCATGAAGAAGACGAGATCCGCCTGCTCACGCAGCGCCGTTCGCCAGACATAGTTGTAGAGCATTGATACGACCTGCACCGATGCCAACGGGCGCGCGCGGTCATCGTTGGAGTGCGTCGGAAGGACGAACGCGGGGGCGACCTGAGCGAGCAGCGCGTTCAGGCTGCCGGCTGGGCTTGCCAGCTGCGTCGGGAGGTTCGGGGACGGCTGGTTGTCAGTGCCGTGGTCGAAGAGCAGCCAAACAGAGAGCACCTGACCTGGCAGCCGGTCGTTCAACCAGGTGCCCGTTGCCGCCACCGCCCCGCCGCCCGGACCCACAGCTTCAGGCGGCGACTTGACGATCCGGTCATTCTTCGCAAGGTGCATATTGTGCGCCATGAGCGCGATCTTTCCATCAGGCGGCAGGCTGCCAAGCACGCGATCGAGGTGCCTGTGCATCACTAGTTCGCGCTTTGCCATCGCGTCCGCTACGACCCTCCACTCGGTGGCCGGATAGCCGATGCTTGCGTACTCAAAGCTGTCGCGCATCGTCAGCACGGCGTATCGCAAATCGTCGAACGATCGCTCTCCCAGTGTGGCCGCGAGCGCGTCGTGCGCAGCGTCGATCGTCTCCAGAGCGCGCGAGAGACGCGTCGCTTCGTCCGCCATCGATTCGCTGTCCACGCGCCGAATGGCCGCGCGCACGTCCTCCAGCGCCAGGGACGGAGGTGCCGAGGCCAGCATCGCCGCGATCGGCTCGTACCCCGCATTCGGGTTGTAGTCCACATCGAACCCGAAGAACCGGAGCCGCTCCATCCCGGCGGGGCGCGCCTCGCTGATGCCGCGCAGCGTACGGGCGAAGCGAATCTGCTCGGCCTTGAACTCCGCGGTTGGGTAGGTGTCCCAACCGGAGCGCAACAGCCCCGTCGGCGTATCGTCGCGCTCCGGCCGGTCCGCGCCTCGGTAGCCGAACATCGTGATTCGGTCGAGGAGCGACTCGTCACCCGTCTCCAGGTAGCGATCCACGAGCAGGCCGTCGAACCACGCGAACTCCTCGCCGAAATGCGTCCATCCGCGCGAGAACAGCGCGTCGGCGAACAGCGAACGGTACGCGTACTTCTCGTGGATCCAGTGATCTGCCTCGCCTAGGTACGCGACCCGCTTGCCGCCGATGAGCCCGTCGAGCAGGGGCCCGACGCGTTTCGCGTTGCCCGACCCGTCGGTCGGGTCCTCGATGCGTACCGCCGCCTCGCGCGCCCAAGCAAGAAACGCGCTGTTGGGATCTGTGATGGGCGTTGGAGTCCGCTCCTCGCTGCCCCTCCCGTGCCAACACGCCGAGACCAGAGCGCCGAAGGCCAGGGTCGCGCCTCCGAAGAACATGCGGCGGGGCAATCGGGCGTTGAGTGCGCGCAAGATGTCGCTCTCATGCACGACCGGCTCCTCGCGTCTGTTTCTCGATAAGATCGTTGCATAGCCCAACGCACTCGCCGCAGATGTACACATCTGCGGGACCTGCGATCAGACACTGCACTAGCGACTCCGGCTTCTGACAGAAGGAGCATCGCAGCGCAGCTTGGACCGCCGCGGCGCTGCCGCGTCTTGATCGCAGCAGCTCCCGCCTGCTCGTTACCTCGCTCTTAATGAGGATGCGGGATACGTGCGAACGCACGGTATGCACGCTCAGCCCGAGGCCATCCGCGATCTCGGCGTTCGTTTGACCGGCACGCAGCGCGGCAAGCACGCGCCGTTCGGCCGGCGTAAACCCCTGATGGCGCGGCCTTCCGCGCGGCCGCCGTCGAACAATCTGCATGTCCAGCAATCTATCATCGCCGCCGGTGAATTACATCAGCCGGCGTGGACCAAAGAATTCCTTTCGGGGCATCCGCTCATGTGCCGCCTTGCCGCATCAAGCCGCGGATTCTCACTTCGGCCTCCGGAGAAGGGAGGAGCGGACCTCGATCGGGGCGTCCTCAATCGTGCCACGGTCGAACGATCGGCGAAGGCCACACCCCGACCTCGCCCCCGACCCTCGCCACGTCGATCCGCTACTCCGCCTCGCGCGGGCTGAAAAGCCCGCGCCAAAGGGGGGGTGCCCGCGCCACAGGGGGGAGTTGCCCGCACCAAAAAGGGGAAGTGCCCGCACCGCAGCGCTGGGGCCGCGGCTAAGGCTCTCGCGAGCCGACGTAGGCTTTTAGCCAGTCGAGCGCGCCGACGGGCGAGGGCTCGACGCCGTGCAGCAGGCCCATGTAGTAGCTGGTGAAGTCGCCGAACTGTATCGCCCAGAGCATCTGCGCGAGCACGGACGGCCCAGGCACGTCGAGCACCTCGACGGTGAGGCCCGCCTCGCGCATCTGCAGTACCGTCGCTTCGACGCGCAGCGCGATGCGCGGGTGCATGGCGGCGTGGCGCAGCAGTACCACGTGCAACAGCGGCAGCAGCTCCGGCGGGCGACCGTAGCCGAGCGGGAGGTTGTGGTTCATCTCGGGCAGCTCCTCCGCGACCGCCCACGACTTCGCGTTCTCGTTCACCTGCGTGCACCATCGATACGCCACGGGCGCCAGCGCCTGAGCACCGACGAACACCGGCAACTTGCCGGCGAGCCGCCGCGCCAACTGCTTCGCGGGATTCGATACCTCAAGCACGTCGAGCGCGACCTGACGCCGGAGCGCGCGCATGCCGTCGAGGGCGGCCGCCAGCTCGGCGCCCAGATCGGGCAGCAGGCCGAGGCCGCCGCAGATCGCCAGCAGCGTCGCCGTGCTCCAGCCGAGCGCCGAGCGCGGCTCGCCATCCCACGCGAACGACAGCAGCGGCAACGAGTGCTCCCGCGCGATCGCGGCCAGCTTGCCGCCGGTGGCGATGGCGACGCACGGCGCGCCAGCGGCGATGGCTGCGCGCAGCGTGGCGACCGTCTCCTCGGTGTTGCCGCTGTTGGATGACGCGAGCACCAGCGTGCGCTCGCCGACGTAGCCCGGCAGCGTGTAGCCCCGCACGACGGAGACCGGCACGCGCGCGCCGATATCGATCGCCAGCGCCTGCATGAGGCTGCCGCCGATGCCGGAGCCGCCCATGCCGAGCACGACGACCCGCTGCGCATCGCGATAGGCAGCCGGGAGCGCCAGCGTCCTGCCGGCCGCCCACGCTTCGTCGATCTGCTCCGGCAGCGCGGCGATCCGGCCGTACAGCCCGTGCGGGTCGAGGCGTTCGTAGATATCGCGCGAGTCCAGGATGGATTCAGGCATGAGCACAGTTGTAGGGGATGCCGGATCGGCGGTCAATCGGGGAAATCGCCGCCTCTTCTGGACACTGGACCCCGCGGGCGCGAGAATCCCGTCATGCGACGACCACTGGAAGGCATCCGCGTCCTGGACCTCACCATCTGGCAGCAGGGTACCTACGCCACCGCGATGCTCGCCGACCTTGGCGCCGACGTGGTGAAGGTCGAAGAGCGCCAGTCTGGCGACCCCGGCCGGTTCGCCTGGCTGGACCGCAACCTGGGCCTGAGCGGCTACTTCGAGGCGCACAACCGGGGCAAGCGCTCCGTCGCACTCGACCTCAAGCACGCCGAGGGGCGCGCCGTGCTGCTGCGGCTGGCGGCCGGCGCGGACATCTTCGTGAACAACTACCGCATCGGCGCCGTCGAGCGCCTGGGGCTGGGCTACGACGCCATCGCCGCCGTGAAGCCGGACATCGTTTACGTGCAGGCGTCGGGCTTCGGGCCGGTGGGGCCCGATGCCGATGCGGGCGCGTTCGACTTCCTGGCGCAGGCACGTGGCGGCTTCGCCAGCACAAACGGCGAGCCCGACGACCCGCCATTGACCACGCAGGTGCCCATCGCGGACCAGGCGGGCGCGCTGCACGTCGCCATCGCCGCGCTGACGGGGCTGGTCGCCCGCCACCTCAGCGGCACCGGCATCAAGCTCGACACATCGCTGCTGGGCAGCCAGATCTCGCTGCAGGCGTTCGACATCGCGAATCATCTCTTCACGGGCCACTTGCGGCCGCGGGCGTATCGCGGCGGCTCGCGGCCGTTCTGGCGCGAGTACGTGGCGGGCGACGGCCAGTGGTTCGTCATCGGCATGCTGCTCGACCGCGCGTGGCCGGAGCTGGCGCACGCCATCGGCCGGCCGGAGCTGGCCGATGACGTGCGCTTCGCGACGTACATCGGCCGCGTCGGCGTCAACGCCGAGGCGCTGATCGCGTTCATGGACGAGGCGTTCCTCACAGCGAGCGCGCGCGAGTGGGTCGACCGGCTCAACGCCATCGGCATGTTCGCGGCGCTCGTGCAGGATTACGCCGGCGTGGCGGCGGACCCGCAGGTCCTGGCGAACGGTTACGTGCACGAGGTCGCGTACCCGGGACACGACCCCGTCCGGATGCCCGGCATCGGCATCGCCGTCGACGGCGAGCCCGTGACGATCACGCACCTGGCGCCGCAGCACGGCGAGCACACCGAGGCCGTGCTCCTCGAAGCGGGCTACACGTGGGAGGAGATCGTCTCGATGGCGGAGCAGGGGATCATCGGGCCGGCGAACGCTGGCTGACGCAGGACCAGAAAGGCAGCAGCAGATGGCGCTCACCATGCCGAAGATCTTCGTCCCCGGCGGCAGCCCGGAGGACGCGCGCAAGGCCGAAGCGGCCGGCGTCGACGGCGTCTTCGTCGGCGACCACGTGACGTTCTACGGATCCGGCAGCGACGCGCTGATGAAGCTCGCGCCGATCGCCGCTGTGACCGAGCGCATCGAGCTGCAGACCTGTGTGTACCTGCTGGCGCTGCGCCACCCGACGCCGGTGGCGCTGCAGGCGGCACAGCTCGACCAACTCGCGCGCGGACGGCTCGTGATGGGCATCGGCATCGGCGGCGAGGATCCGAACGAGTGGTGGGCGTGCGGCGTCGACCCGAAGACGCGCGCACGGCGCACGGATGAGGGGATGCAGATCCTGCGCAGTCTCTGGACGCAGGAGGAGACCACATTCGACGGCAAGTACTTCAAGCTGAGCTCGGTCCGCATGCGCCCCAAGCCGTTCCGGCCGGAAGGCGTGCCGATGCAGGTTGGCGGCCGCTCCGACGCCGCGCTGCGCCGCGCCGGTCGCTACGCCGACGGCTGGACGGGCATCTGGGTGTCGGTGCGGCGCTTCGTGGAGGCGGGCGAGAAGATCGCCGGCTTCGCGTCGGACGCCGGGCGCGGCGGCGTGGCCTTCCCGCGCGGCATGCAGGTGTGGATGGGCGTCGACGACGACCGCGCGGCCGCGCGCAAGAAGGTCGCCGAGAGCATGCAGGCGTTCTACAAGATCCCGTTCGAGAACTTCGAGCGCTACACGCCGTACGGCAGGGCCGACGAAGTCGCGCAGTTCATCGCGCCGTACGTCGAGGCAGGCTGCGCGCACCTGAACTTCGTCATGGCCGATGCGCCGGAGGCGATCCTCGAGCGATCGCTGGCGGTGAGCGAAGCGCTGCGGAAGATCTGCGGCTGACGGCTACTCAACGACCGGCTTCTCGACGGTGACGAACGAGGCGACGCGGCTATGGTCGATGAACTTCTTCTCGTCCTCGATCGCGGCGCGGACTTCCGGTGAGCGCATCGCTGCGCCGAGCGCCTCCAGATCATCGAACCACAGTTCGGCCGCGCCATCGTACGCCGGCGCCTGGCGGCCGTAGAGCTCGGGCACGACGTGGCACTGCACATAGCGGCGCAGGCCGGGGATTGCGCCGGCGATGGGGCCGTGCGTCTCGCGCCAGTAGCGCTGGAAGTCCTCGACGCTCAGTTCCGGTTTCTTCGAGATGCAGTAGATGAGCTTGACCATGGCGCGGCCTCCTCGTTCGTGATCGGGAGATGGTGGCACGGCGGCGGGGCGACAGCAAACAGCAAACAGCAAAGGGCGCGGGGGGCAGAGAGCAGAGGTCGCCGCAACAGACAACAGACAACCGACAACAGAACCAGAACCGGCGGGAGGCCTCTGGACGAGGACTCGGGGGGCGTTTGATGAATCCGCAACGGGCAGGGCACTTGTAAACGCGGCGGCGGCGGCGCATGATGGCAGAGGCGGCAAGCGGCGCCTTCGCGGGCTGTGGAGCCCACGCACATGCGACTGCTGAACGAACTCCGGACCGTCACCCTCAGCGATACGCCGGAACGGCGCATCGAGGCCGTAGTGCGCGTCCGGGGGGTGGACCTCCGCGATGCCGAGTCGCGGGGGGTGCACGTGGAACGGCAGGAGCCTGTGCAGGTGGTCGTACGGCAGGCGGACGCCGTGCGCTGGCTCAACCTGCCGCCGCGGGAGGGCGCCCGCACGCTGGCGATGTGGGTGGCGGCGCCGATCGCGGCGCGCGCGCTGGCACGCATGCTGAAACCGAAAAGGAGCAAGTGATGGAATCGACATCCACCGACGAACTGGTGCACCGGTTGAGCACGATCCCGGAGGAGATGGGGGCGAGCGCGTGCTTCGGCACGCCGGTCGAGCGCGACGGCCACACGCTCATCCCGGTTGCCCGGGTGACCTTCGGCTACGGCCTGGGGTTCGGGCGCGGCACGAATAACACCGCGCCGTCCGGCAACGGCGCGAAGAGCGAGGGCAATGAGGGTGAGGGCGGCGGTGGTGGCGGCGGGGGCTCATCGACGCCGGTGGCGGTGATCGACATGACGGCGAGCGAGGTCCGCATCGAGCCGATCGTCGACAGCACGCGCATCTCGGTAGCCGGGATCACGCTGGCGGGCTGGATCGTGTTCTGGGCGCTGTGGACGGTGCGCACGATCGCGCGCCAGCGGGCGCACACGCGACGGCTCCAGATCCAGAAGGGCGCCTAGGGCAGGCGCGCTTACTTCTCTGCGGACGCGGGCTCGGGTTTTGGCTGCGCTGCGCCGTGCTGTTCGAGCCACTTGTTGGCCAGCGGCGCGCAAGCCGCGCAGGCGACGGAGTGCTTCCCCATCGCGATGCCTCCGCCGGTGACAAAGGTCCCGCAGAACGCGCATTTTCCCTGTGGCATGTCTCTTCCCTTCAAGACTTGAGCCGCGCCTTCGGCGCCCGGCCCGTCGCGGGCTGAAAAGCCCGCGCTACAGATACTAAAGAGCCCGCGCTCCGCGACTGAAGCGCAATCCAATCCGAGTGCATCGTAGGGCATGACGAGGGCGAAGTGACAGGGCGGGACAGCGCCGCTCAGGCGGCAGCTTCACCGTCGGCGACGCGCTCGTTGGCGCGCAGCGTGCGCGAGTAGCAGACGTCGATGTGGTGATGGTGGAAGCCGCTCGTCTCGTAGAGCGCGACGGCGGCCGCGTTCGATTCGTCCACGTAGATCGCCGCGACGTCGGCATGACGCTCGAAGAGGCGCGCCAGCCCGGAGGCCAGCAGATAGCGGCCGTGGCCTCGCCCCTGGTACTCCGGCGCGGTGCCGATGACGTAGATCTCGCCGACGCGGCCCTCGCCGGGACGCTCTTCGACCTTCAGCCAGCAGAAGCCGGCGAGCGCGCCGCCGACTTCGAACAGCAGCACGTCGCCCGGATCGAACCAGGGCTGCGCCATGCGCGCGCGGAGGTCGTCGAGTGTCCAGCAGCCGTTCTCCGGGTGGCCGGCGAAGATGTGGTTGTTGAGCTCGAGCCAGGGCTCGTCGTCTTCGCCCGGCCGGAAGGCTCGCATCGATGCGCCTTGCGGCACGCGCACCGCCGGCACCTCGCGCACGTGCTGGTGCAGGTGAAGCAGCCGCCGAACCGGCTCGAAGCCGAACTGCGCGGCGATCCGCGCGCTGGCGGCGCTGTCGTTGTAGGCCCAGAGGTCCAGCCGCCGCGCGCGCTGGCTGTTGGCGTGCATGATGGCGTGCGAGAGCAGCAGACGTCCCAGGCCGCGCTGCCGGAACCCGGGATGCACGACGAACTCGCAGGACGCGCGACGCTCTTCGCTCTCGCCGTAGGTGACGGTGTGGGCGTAGCCAGCCAGGTTGTCGTCCTCGAACGCCAGGACGGCGGAAGACAGGTCGCCGCCGCGCTGGAGGCGCAGGAACTTGTGCTCGCCGAGCGGCTCGTGGCCGTCGGCACGCGTGGCGGCATCGATCAGCTCCGGAAGCTGCTCGAGGTGCTGGGCCTCCAACTGGGAAACGATCTCGACGTGATGCATAAGGGAATACCCTCGGGAGTATCGGCAGCGGAATGGCCATCCGACACCACCGTCAGCGCATTGTAATTGCAATTAATTGCAGGAACAAACAGGCGCGATTTGGGGCACTCCAGGCGGGCGTTGAAGAAGGTCAATGACCACGCCATCGGCAGGCCCGCAGCCATCTCTTTGAAGCTGCATCACGCGGCCTGAAAAGGCCGCGCCACATCAATATTCACTTCTGCAGCACCGTGCTGGCTGTGAACCTTCACTGCGCGGACTCGGCCGCCTCTTCCTCGGGCAGCGGCACTTCGCCGGTGATTGTCGCGCCGGTGGCCTCATCCACAAGCTCGTAGCGTTCGGTGATGGCCACGGTGGGGTGGAGCATGGCGAAGACGGGGCAGTAGCGCGTCATCGTCAGCTCGATGGCGCGGCGCACGTTCGCCTCTGACAGCCCGCGGCCGTGGACGACGTGGGTGAGATCGATCGAGACGTAGCGCTTCGGGTGCTCCTCCGCGCGCCTGTGCGTCAGCTTCACGTCGTAGCCGGTGACGTCCTGCCGCATCTTGCGGAGGATGGAGATGGTGTCCATGGCGGTGCAGCCGCCGAGCGCGACCAGTTGCAGCTCCATGGGTGACGGCCCGGCGAGCGCGCCGCCGCCGGCTGGCGAATCGATATCGATCTGGAAGCCGGATGCCGTCGTGGCGGCAAAGCGCAGGTTCTCCTCCAGGTGCAGTACGGTCCCGCCGCTCGACGCCATAGCAGTCCTCCTCGACGCTCATCCGCGAACGCGTACATGGTACGCGCGGCGGGGCGTTGTCGAAGGATGCAATGCGGGCCCATTTGGCTCGGCGAACGGCCCATCTTGCGGGGGAAAGATCGGAGGGCACCGGCTTCCTGCCGATGCCCTCCTGCCCTCGCGGAGTCCGTCTCCGGTAGCCCTACTCGAGAGGCTGGATCGAAGATATCGCCGCCACTGACTCGCTGTCAACACTAGATCGGGTACATTTTGTACCTATTCGAGGGGTCCGTGCAGATTTGCCCGGATGGTCTGTGCCGCTCGATCAGGGGCTCACCATGGGCGTGCCCGATGGCGTGCCCTTGGCGCCGCCCTGGGGGTTCGCCACCGTATTGACCGACTCCACGGCGAGCGCGGCGCCGTTCCATGCGTACGTCGTCACACGGAGCATGCTCGGGCAGCACTCGGGATCGTCGGGCCCGGGCACGGGCTGCGTCTCGACGATCTTGCCGCCGGTGACGGCGACCGCCATCCCTGCCGAGCCTTTCGGATACTCGCTGAGCAGCACCTTCGAGCCGTCATCCGCCACAACCACAAACGCAACGTCGCCCATCGTGCCGCCGGACGAGATCGGCACCACCGCCTCCTCGGCGTTGTCGCCGGTGACGTCGGCGTAGATGACGGCGGCCTGCACGTACTGGCCGCCGGTGTCGTCGAGCAGTTGCGTCACGGCGGGCGCGCTCTTGAGGTCGACGCTGCGGATCGCATCGGAGACGGTCGCGGTGCCGGTGGCGCTGGTCGCGGCAACGGTCGGTGAACCGGCGGCGGACGTCGGCGTCTTCGTGCCGCCGGAACTGCTCCTGCAGCCGGCGACCGCGATCGCGGCGAGCAGCACGAGTGCGAGGGCGGTGATGGGCGGGCGCTGCATCATCGTGACCAGTGTATGGGCGAGGATCGCGCCCCGGCAAGCGGCGCGCTCTTGATGGCGTACCGGCCCGTTGCTAGAATGCGGCGTTGCCTCGGGGCGGTTGGCTCAGCTGGTAGAGCGCTTCCTTCACACGGAAGAGGTCACAGGTTCGAGTCCTGTACCGCCCACCACTTCCCAGATTCGAAGCCCAGACACCGCCGTTCGTCTGCCTCAGCCAGGAGCCATTCCGTGGTTCGCGGCGCGCAGCTCTCGTGAGAACACGAACGGCGCCCGCGTTGTGCGGGCGCCGCTCGTGAACGCATCCTGTGCTGCCCCGGCTACGTTCCGGTGGGCTTCTTGCGCCTGGCCGCGGCGAGTATTGCGACTCCGGCCGCGCCTGAAGCGAGCGCCACCAGGAGAACGACCGTCCCGCTCGATCCCTGCGAAGTAGCGCCCGTACCGGTGTCGGGCATCGCTATCGGCTGGGTGCCTCCCGCCCCAGCGCCGCCATCGTTCGGCGGCTCGATGCCGCTCGCCGGCGGCGGACCAACCACCGTCTCCGTCACGACCGCCGCGGCCGTCGATGTTGCGACCGCCGTGCTGGTGGCGGTCTTCACCACCACGTTGGTGGAGGTCGCTGCCGGCGTCGCAGGCGTGTTGGTCGCTGACGGCGGCGTGCTAGTTGCGGGTACCGACGTGCTCGTCGAGGTCGCGGTCCCTGGCACCGGCGTTTCCGTGGGCGTGCCCGTTGCCGGCACGGCGGTACTGGTCGAGGTCGCCGGGACCGGCGTGTTCGTCGGCGTCTCGGTTGATACCGGCGTGTTCGTCGGCGTCTCGGTCGACACCGGCGTGTTCGTAGCTGTGCCGGTCGGCGTGCTGGTGGCCGTATCGGCCGGCGTCGGCGTCGCCGTCGGGGTGTTGGTCGGCGTGCTTGTCGGCGTGTTCGTGGGCGTGTTCGTAGGCGTCGGCGTGTTCGTCGCCGTGCTCGTGGGCGTCGGCGTCGGCGTGTCAACCGGCCCGTTCGAGAAGCTCACGTTGTCGAAGTACGCGGTCGGCGCGGGCGCCCAGACATCCACATCCATGACGAGTTGCACACGCGCGGAGACGTGTGAACTCAGCACTGCCACCGCGGTGTTGGTCACGGCGTGCCACAGGCCGTCGTTGAGCGAGTTGAAGGTCGTATCAACTGTGGCGTCGAGCGCGGAGCAGGAGCCGTCGGTGTACAGAGACACTCGCACGCGGGCCATGGTTGCCGGGTCGTTGGCGATGGCCAGCTTGGTGACGCCCATGAGCTCGTACGTCCCGGCGACGCCAGGCAGCGCGACGCACGCTTGCTCGGCCATCGCCTGCGGTGCGCCCCAGGGGTCGCCAGTCCAGTCGACCCGAGCCGAGCCGGATGCGGCGTTGCCGTCGGCGTCGTTCGCTGCGGAACCGCCTGCCCAGGCGAGCGCCGAGTCGGTGGGGTATGGCAACCAATCGGTCACACCGGTCCTTAAGTCACCGTTCGTCACCAGATTCGCGGCGGCGCTGGCATCGCGCGCCGTGCTGACGAGCACGAGCGCGGCGATTACGGTGATGGCGGCGATGAAGATCGCGCCAAACTGCGAGTTTCGTCTCATGAATCACCCTCCACCTGCTTCACGCGGAATGGCCCACATGTTGTTCGGCGGTTGCGCGGAGGGACACGATGTGCCGCGAGATACAAACTGCTGGGCATAAGGGTCGGGCGCGCCGGCGCGGCGGGCGAAGCCGGATCCCGCTTGTAGGGGTCGGATCGCCTTGCTACAATCCCGAAGCCGCTCGCGAGAGCCCGGCGCCGAGGTGGCGGAACGGCAGACGCGCTACGTTCAGGGCGTAGTGTCCGCAAGGGCGTGCGGGTTCAAATCCCGCCCTCGGCACCAACAGCATCGCAGCGACAGCCGCGTGCGCTTGTAGCTCAGTGGATAGAGCGCTACCCTGCGGAGGTAGAGGCCGTGGGTTCGAGTCCCGCCAAGCGCGCCATTTTTTTCCGCCAGCCGATGCGCCTGCATCGCAGGGCAGCGTAGCTCAGGGGTTAGAGCAACCGGCTCATAATCGGTAGGTCGTTGGTTCGAATCCAACCGCTGCTACCAGGCACACCAGAGCGGCCACAGGGCCGCTCTTTTCGTTGCCCGGACCGGCGCCTGCACCCACGCCGGAGGGGTCATATCTCGAGCCGAAACCCCTGACCGCGCAGCGTGACGATGTACGACCGCTCGCCGCCCGCCTGCACGATGCGCTCCCGCACGCGCCGCACCAGCGCATCGAGCGCCTCTTCCGACACGCCTTCCATGTGCGCATCGGGCCAGACGTGCTGGACGAGTTCTTCGCGCCCGACGACCTTGCCGGAGCGCTCGTACAGGTACAGCAGCAGGCGGAACTGCTCGTTCGAGAGCGGCGGCTTCGCCTCGGCGCCGCGGACGTAGACGCGGCGCGTGTCGGCATCGACGCGGAGCGCCGGCGGAGGCGGCGGAGGTGCCGGCTCGACCGAGGCTACAGCAGCCGCCGGCACGCCGGCGGCCACTCCTCGCGCGGCGGATCTCCGCCGCCGGTACAGCAGCAGGCCGGCGCCAGCAGCCGCAGCCACCGCCGCAGCGGGTGCGCCGATCGCCAGTGCGAGCATCGGCACACGCGAGCCTCCGCCGTCTGACGCCAAGGGTTCGGCAGGTTGGGGCGTCGGCGATTCGACAGCGCCCGCGCCGATGGTCACGGCAAGCGTTGTCGAGGTCAGGGCGCCGACGCTGGCGGCGGCGGTGTAGTGGCCGCGGCCGTTCGCGGCGAGCTGCGCGCCGGCGAGGCCGTCGGTCGTGCGGGCGCTGGCGCTGCTGACGGCGCCGTCGTCGCGGGTGAGGGTGAACGACACGAGCGTGCCATCGGGCACGGCGTGCCCGTTGCGGTCGAGCACCGGGCCGGCGACGAGTCCGAGGCTGCGGGTGTCGCGCACCGCGTCCGGTTCCTGGCCGAAGACCGCCACCTTGAGCTGCTGCGCCGGGTCGGGCTGCACAGCCTCGGCGACGTTGTAGAAGGTGCCGCTCACGTTGACGGGCGACGCACCCTTGGGCACCACATCGCCGAAGAGCGCGGCGAACGCGGCCGCCATCGCGGCATCGGTCTTGTTGTACACGGCGAAGTACGCAGACAGCTTGCTGACCTCGGTGGAGTCGAGGTGGTAGGGCACGTTGTAGGCGATGGCGACGAGGTTCTTGTTGCGCAGGTCCACGGGCGGTGCATCAAGGAAGCGCTTGACCGCGCCGGAGGCGGGACGGCCCGACGGGTTGTACTCCGCAAGGGCGAAGAGCACCCAGGCGGCATCGCCCATCGCCGTCGCCGTCGCGGCGTTCGCCGGATCGGCGGGCTGGGCGAGCCAGGCGTCGAGCTCGCCGAAGCTGATCGTGCTGACGTCCTCGGCGCGCAGGCGGTTCTTGCCGGCGGGGCCGTAGGCGGCGAGCAGCTTGTTCTGGAGCTCGAGCTTCGGCATCACGCGGTAGGGGTAACAGTCATCCCAGCATTCGACGATCAGCACCTTCTCGGGCGACTGCGGACCGCGCGGCAGCCGCGCGCGCAGCTCGGCTACGGTCGGCGGCTGGAGCAGCGTCAGCGCGTCCTCGGCCAGCGCGCGCATCTGCTCCTCGCCCTTGCCGGCGGCCGCGGCGGCGTTCACGGGGTCGACGAGCACCTGTGCGAGTTGCAGCTTCGGATACAGCTTGAGCTTGGCGGCGATGACGTGGCGGACGGCATCGTCGGCGCGCCGGCGGAAGTCGGGGTCCGACGCATACCGCTCGCGCATGGAGATGATGCTGTCCTGGATGAGCGGCAACTGGTTGTCCTTCCAGCCACGGTGCTCCGGGTCGCGATAGAACTCGACGAGCGGCAGCAGGTCGCTGCCGGCGAGCAGCGCATCGCTGACGACGGCGCGGTTCGGGAATTCGGGCTGGCCGTCCTGCGCGTACCACTTCTTCACGGCGGGCACGCCGAGCGAGTCGCTCATCACCAGGTGGCCGGCGCGCCAGGCGGAGAACTCCGGCAGGTCCATGAAGCCGCCCAGGGCCGCCGCATCGAGCGAGATGGGCCGCGTGAACGGAGCGCCGCCACCCAGGAAGTTCCTGTAGCGGATGTGCGACACCATCATGCCGTCGGTCGCGCCGGCGGCGTCGGCGACATCCTCCCGGTCGACCTCGGCGAACGGTGCCAGTTCGGCCGCGCGCAACTGGTCGAGCGACTTGTTGACCGTGGGCACCTCGTTGTCGGTCGAGCGATCGCTGCCGCCGTGGCCGGGGAAGTGCTTGGCGACCGTGAGCATGCGGCCGCCGCTGCCCTCGTGGACGCCGCGCACGTAGGCGCGGCCGAGCGCCCCGGCCCACGCCGGATTGCCGCCGAAGGAGCGGATGCCGATATCGCCGTTGCCGCCGGAACGCGGGTTGTCGAGCACATCGACCACGGGCCCGAGCAGCATGTTGACGCCCGCCGCCGACAGCTCGCGCCCGACGATCGAGCCCGTGGCGGCGGCGTGCTCCTTGCTCCAGGTGGCGCCGATCGTGAGGTTGTTCGGCACGGACGTGTAATTGTGCGTGACGTTGGTGAACGGGAAGAGGTCGCCTTCGTTGTCGGTGGCGATGAGCAGCGGCAGGAAGTACTCGCTGGCGCCATCGGCGCGGCGGGTCGCTTCGAACGCGCGTCGCTGCAGGCCGTTGGTGAGCGCGGCGAGCTGGCCCGGCGTGTCGCCGCGGTTGACGATGTTGCCGTTGCTCGCCGTCACGAGCACGGCGCCGACTTTGTAGTCGCGTACGAGCGCGGCGATGTCCGATGCGGCCGAGACGTCGTCGCCGACGAAGTTCACCATGACGAGCTGTCCGAGCCGCTCATCGACCGTGAGCGATGCGACGGCGCGGTCGAGGAACGCGTCGCCGGGTGTTTGCGCCTCGGAGGGCGGGGTGTCGACCAGCCGCAGGGCAGCGGCGACCAGCGCCGCGAGCAGCATCAGGCGCGGCCAGCGGGTGTACCGCCGCCGGGACGCCGATCCGTGCGATGGCGAACGTCGTGGCATCACTGGCGAGATTATGCGCTTCCCGACCGCCTGTGGATAGGATGTCACATACGTGATACCGAAGCCCGGGCACGCGCCGTGATCGCGGCCGCGCTCAGGCCGCGCGCAGGCTCGCCGGAATGATCGGGCGGCCCAGCAGCGAGGCGAAGCGCTCGGCGTAGGCCTGCGCGACGGGCCGCCACGGCCGCTCGTGCAGCATGGAGCGGGCGATGTCCTCGCCGAGGAAGTGCCGCTGGATCGCCGGCATCGCCAGCAACTGGTCGAGCGACGCGATGAAGCCGCGCTCTTCGCCGGGGTCGATGACTGGCCCGCTGCCCTCGTGCGCGAGCACAAGCCCGCCCCCTCCGGCACCGGAAATGACGGGCGCGCCCCCAACGGCGAGCGCGCTCATGAGGCTGGCATGACCGCCATCGGCGGCCGCCGCGCCGACCGGCACCGCAAACGCATCGACGGCGCGGGCGACGGCCGCGACCTGACTGCCGGTGGCGCGGCCCGCGATCACGCGGAAGTCCGCCTGGGCGCCCGCCGCCCGCAGCATGAAGCGCACCTCGCGACGGCTCGGCACGCCGAAGAGGAGGCAGACCGGGTGCGTCTTGAGCTGCGGCATCACGACATCGCGAAACCAGCGGAAATCGTTGCGGTCGCGTGGCCAGGGCACGCCGACAACCAGCCGCCCCGGCTGCACGCCGCGCAGGGCACGTGCGACGCGTGCAACGTCGGCCGGCGATGGCCAGGGCAGCTCGCGCGCGGCCACCGGCACGAAGCTGAGCCGCAGCCGCGGCAGCCGCTCGCGCGCCATGCCGGCGATCGCCTCCTCAGAGACAAAGGCTTCGTCGAACATGTCGAGTGCGTTCCGCACCACGGCGGTCCACGGCGCGCGGCCGCGGAGTGCCGCATCAGAGAGCGTGGCGGTGATGGGCACGCCGTGCCGGCGGCGGAGCATGGCGGCGATGGGGGCGAAGCGCGCGTCCAGCACGTGCACCAGTTCAAAGCCATCCTGTGAGATGAGCGATGCCGCGCGGCGGTAGAGCCGCAACCCGTCGCGGAACAGCGACGCGCCATCCAGGTGGGCGATGTCGGCCTCGTCGGTCAGTGCGCGCTGCAGCCCTTCGCCCGAAAGGCCCAGCCCGTCGCGATAGGAGCCGAGAAGTGCGGCACGCGGGCGCGGCGCGGCGATGGGCCAACGCGGAGAGCTCATGCCGAGAGTATCGATGCCGCGCGCGGTGACGCTCACTAGGCGTTCCCCCGAGGTCTTGGCAGGCACTCCTTGAGAATCGCGGGCGCGGGACTCGCGGTGCGGTGCCGGTGCCGATACTTAGGCGATGAACGAGGACACCCCGCGCACGTGGTCGCAGCCCACGACCGTCGCCGAGTTACATCTGCCGCCGACGTTCGTCGCCGACCATTGCATCCGCACGCTGTCGTACCGGGGGCCAATGACGCCCACGGAGATCGCGCGGCACTGGCGCATTCACGATGCGGTCGTGAGCGAGGTCATCGAGGTGCTGAAGGCGACGGGCCTGGTGCAGATTGACAGCCGCCAGGCTACCCTGGAACGTCTGGGACGCGTGCGGCTCACCGACCTCGGACAGGCGCGCGTTGCCGCGGCGCGCGAGCGGACCTGGTACGCGGGTCCGCTGCCCGTTTCATTGTCCGACCTCGCGGGCCGCGCTGGTGCCATGGCGGCCCCGGACGGCATGCGCGACGTGGTTCGGGCGGAATTGGGCGCGCTCGCCATTGAACCGTGCGCGGCCGACGAGATCGGTCAGGCGCTCGCCTCGGGCGCTACGCTGGCGATCTCGGGTGCAGCGGCGGACGAGCAGCACGAACTCGCCCGTGCGTTCGGATGGGCGCTCATCGGCGAAGTGACGCTGCCATACGCGATGTTTGCCGCCGGCGCAGTGGTGCGCATGTTTGACCCACGCTACCACCGCCCGACCGCATCGCAGTCCAGCGCCGGCGACGCTGATGACATCCTGAGGTCACACCACGACGCCGGCCAACAGTGGGCGACCGTCGCGAGACCAGCGGTCACGCTCACGGGCGGCGTGCTGCCGTCCGATGTGCTGCCGGCGTACGATGACGAGGCGAAGTTCTACCTCGCGCCGATACCCCTGGCGGCCTCCGGCGGCGTCCTCTGCGTGGCCGACTGCGGCGTCAATCCGTCGGCGCTGGCCGACCTGGCGCGGCTCTGGCTGATCCCCGGACACGAGGGCGCCGGCATCATGTTGCTGCGGAGCGGCGAGCGTATCGAAGTGCCATGGCGCGCCGCCACCGTCTTGTTCGGCGTTACACCTGCGATCCTGCCGATGGCGAGCCGGCACGCGGCGACATATGGCGTCGATATTTCGGCGCTGCCCGGCGGCGCGCTGGTGGACTTCGTCGCGCGCCGGCTTCCGGAACCGACCTTCCCCGGCGAGACGCCGGCAATCGTCGCCGGCCTCCTGGAGCGCTCGGGCCTCGGCCGGCGCGACGCCGCGGCACAGACCTGCCGCTATCTGAGGGACCGCGCGGCGTACGAGGGCGCGGCGTTCGCGCTGACGCCCGAGGCGCTACGGCAGGCGGTCGAGTTCGCCGGCGTCGCCGCGCTCGCGCCCGCTGATCAGCGTCCGCGGGCCGCGGCCTGAACCGAACCGGCTACGCGGGGTGGCCGCGGTCGGCGCGCGCGGCCCGGCGGAAGTGGTCCTGGACGATCATGGCGGCGGCGGCGCGCGCATAGCCGGGGGTCAGTTCGCGCTGCAGATCCTCTTTCGTGACCCACACTTTGCGCTGACCCAGCGGCCGGTGATACACACCCTCGACTTCGCGCACGGCCATGCCGTCGGCATCGAGCTCGTAGCGGACGGAGCGGCCGGAGGGCCGGATCACGAACATGCCGCGCGGCTGGACGCCGCCGAGCTCGCACTCGACGTTGCAGACGACGCCCTGCTCGGCGCCGAACGCGGCGACCTCGCGAAACGCGGGCTCAATGATCGTCTGAATCATGCGCCGGAACGTCTGCGCGATCGGCGTGCGCACGCCGATCGCGCCGCGGCGCAGCTCGTAGCCCTGGCGGGCGTGCAGGATGCGTGCTTTCCAGTCTTCGGCCACAACCCCACCACCGGCCGCGCTGCGGTTCAGGCGAGCCGTTCGATGCCCGGTGCCACCTCGCCCGAGCGGCGCTCGTGCCAGCCGCTCGTGAGCAGATTCGATATTTCCGCACCATCGGCGGGATAGCAGAGGAGGCGCCGTTCCCAGCGAATCTCCCTGGGCGTACTCTTCTCAAGCCGCTCGATGATCCGCTGCTCCGCGACCCGCGCCTGGGCAACGTCCTGGTGGGGGAGCAGGACGCCCACCCGGCCCACGCCGACGAGTCCGCCGAGGTCGGTGCTGCGGATCGCGCCCGGCACGCGGCTTGCGGTCTCCTGGATGAGCCGCGCCGGCGACCCCGGAAGCGCGCCCGCTTCCAGCAGAAGCAGCGCAAACGGCGCGCCGTAGCGCGTCGAACGGTTCACTTCGTCCAGCACGCGCAGCCAGAAGTACCAGCCCACATGCAGGCCCGTGTCCTCATCGATCAGGATCCACGTTTCGTCCATCAGGGAAATTGTCGGCTTCCGGGGGGCCCGGGCGCAGTGGCGGCCGGCGGCCACGTTCTCACGTTGCCTGCCGGTAGCCGATTGACTAAGCTCTGGGCGATGGCAATTGAACCTGTCAGCGGCCAGCCGGCGCGCTTCCCTCCCGGCAGGGTGGCGATCCGGCTCGGCGAGGAGCATCGCCGGGCGTACCGAGCGCTCTACGCGCACTACCGCACCGTGATCGACGGGCTGCCGGTGCTGAGCGAGCGCGACTTCGACGGACGTGCGGTCCGGGTGACGGTGGCCCAGCTCGAGGCGCTGAACCGGGCGTTAGCGGCTCTCCCGGAGCCGGGCGAACCGCTGGCGAAGTCGGCGTTCTCAGCGCAGGAGCAGGCGAAGAACCGGCTGTTCAAGAAGCTGCAGTACCTCTCTTAGCGCTCAAGTTAGCCTCAGAAAGGGGCCAGCGTCATGGGTAAGAAGGACAAGGGCGGCCGCGAGGCAAAGAAGCCGAAGCAGAACAAGGACAAGGGCAAGTAACGCGCGCCGGGCGCCCGGAGCCACCGATACGCTGCCACGCCGCGATGCATCGCCTCTAAGCGACGTATTGCGCTACACTGCGCTCTGAACTAGCCGCACATACCCCGGCCGGGGGGCAGCCCAAGGGACATCAGCCCATGCCGAATACCGTACCTGCTCAACTGCTGACGGCGATGAAGTCGCGCAAGTTCGGCAGCGTGGCGAAGCTATTCTCCGCGCAGGTCGACTTCCAGGCGTGGACGCCGGCCGGCCACTGGGTGGCCACCGACGCCGCCACCGCCGGTAAGATAGTCGAAGTGTGGTTCACGCCGGGGAGCGGCTCCAGCATCGTCTTCAGCAACGAGAGCGCGGGCAAAGGCGGCGCCGCCACGCTCGAATACGAGATCACCTGGCGGACGCAGCCGGACGACCAGGTGCGCGTGCTGCGGCAGTTCTGGCTGCTGACGGTCAAGGGCGAGAAGGTCACGAGCGCCCGCATCTACTGCCCCGGGCTCCACACGGAATTCCCGGTCGTCGACCTGGAGAAGCAGCGGCGGTCCAAGGGACTGGTGGTCGGCGCCAAGGGCCCAACGGCCGGCGCCAAGGCCGCGCCGGCGCCGAAGGCAGTCGCGGCCAAGGCCAGCTAACATCCGCCGCCACAACGGCATCTTTGAAGCTGCATTACGCGGCCCGAGAAGGCCGCGCCGTAGCAAGCGTCGATTCTTTAGCCCCAGCTAAACCGATACCGAAGCCGCAAATCGGCTACCCGCGCGCGGCCGCTTCGCGGTAGAGCTCGCTCAGCCGCTCCGACGGCTCTTCGTCCAGCTCATCCTTCAGCAGCTGCCGGAAGCGGCGATAGTGCCGCGCCGCCGAGGCCCCATCGTTCAACGACAGGTGGCAGCGCATGATGCCGATAGCGGCGGCTTCGCTGTACGGATCGACGGCCTCCAGCAGCTTGAAGAGCGTCAGCGCCTCCTCGAATGTCCCTTCGCGCAGCTTGCGCGCCGCCAGTTCGTTGAGCGCTTCGATGTAGCGGTCCTCCAGCTCGCGCCGCACGGGATCCACCCACTCGCTGTACGTCGATGCGAGAAACGGCCCCTTGTACAACGCGACCGCTTCTTCGAGCCGGGTGCCGCGGGCGGCCTCGTCCTTCGCCACCTCCGCTTCGAGCATGGCCTGGTTGAAGGAGTGGACATCGGACGTGAAGACGCCCTTGGGGTTGAGCATGTAGCCGCCGTCGCCATCGCGGACGACGCACTCGTGGAAGAGCGCGCGCCGCAGCCGGTAGAGGCTGGAGTGGAAATTGCTGTTGCATTTCGATTCCGGCAGGTCCGGCCAGAGCGCGGCGAAGATCTCCTCCTTCGCGACAGACTCCTCCTTCGAGAGAAGGAAGAAGAACATCTCCTTGCTCTTTTCGCTGCGCCACTCCAGGTCGGAGACCTGTCGCTCACCGACGAGGACGGCGCCGCGGCCGAAGGCGAAGGCGCGCACCGCCGGAAGCATGTCGGACGCGGGCGAGACGCTGCGCTCGCCGCTGCTCCCCGCGCGCGCAGCGACAGCCGCCTCGCCGGACAGGTCCGTCAGCAGGCCGTCGGCGATGTGCCGGATCAGCGCGTACTCCACCATCTCCTTCGCGCGCACGGCGAACGGGCGCAGGAAGCGGCGGTAGCCGAGCTTCTCGCAGAGCCGCGCCACGCCCTCGATCTCGGTCATCGCCTTGCGCGGCTGGTGACCATCGAAGAGCGCACGCGCGCGCAGAAACGATGCGATCGCCATCTGATGGCGGTTTCCGGCGGCGTCCAGGTGCCGCCACGCGAGGTCGGCGGACTTCAGCGCGGCCGTCACGTCGCCGCGGTCGAGGGCGATCTGGGTATCGACAAGGGCGTGCTGGGCGATGCGTGCGGGCGACTCCGACGCCTTCGGCGCGACGCTCTTTGCCAGTTGCGCCGCCTCCTCGCCCTGTCCGAGGCCGAGGCGTGTGAGCGCGAGGCCCTCCGTGATCTCCGTCAGCAGGAACTGGATCTGCAGGCCGGCGGCGATCGGCTGCACTTCCTGGTACATCGCCAGGCTGTCTTCGAAACGCCCCATCGCCCGGTAGGTCTCGGCCATGCCGGCCATCATGAACGCCTCATCGGAGACGTTGCCCGTGCCGCGCATCAGGCGCAGGCCGCGCTCGTACACCTGCAGCGCCTGCTCGAACTCGCCGAGCTCGTAGTAGACCATGCCGGTGTTGTTCAGCGTGAGCCCGAGGTCGAAGGTGTTGCCGGCGCGCTCGAACGCCGACTGCGCGCGCTGGAGCGCGCCCAGCGCCTGCAGGGGCTCGCCGCGGCGGCTGTAGCACTGCGCCAGCGAGCAGCACGTGTTGCCGATGCCCTCCAGGTCGCCGACCTGTTCCAGCAGCCTGCGCGCTTCTTCCAGCTCGTCGATCGCCGCATCGAGGTCGCCGTTGATCGTGTGCGTGACGCCGATGTTGCGCAGCACGTGGCCGGCCAGCGCCTGGTCGTCCTCTTCGGCGAATTCGAGCAGCGTACGCGCTTCTCCGAACGTGACGAGCGCCTCGTCGTTGTAGCCCTTCATGCGCTGGGTTTCGCCGCGCACGAAGAGCGCCTGCACGAGGCCGGCCGTGTCAGCCGTCTCGCGCAGCGTGCGCACGACGTCCTCGATCAGCCGCAGCGCCTCGTCCAGGTCGCGCAGCTTCATCGACGCGCGTGCGCGCCACACCAGCAGGTGCGGGCTGCGCTGCTGCGCCTCGCGCGGGAGGCGGTCGATCCATTCGGCGAGGCCGCGCGCCTGGCCCTGCTGCAGGAGGCGCGGCGCGATCTCGGCCAGCGTGTCGGCCGCGTGGTCCCACTCCTCCAGGTCGAACAGCAGCTCGACGGCCTCGTTCAGCATGCCGAAGCGCGTCAGCGTCTCGGCGGCATCGCGCCCGGCCTCGCGGAACGCGTCCGGGTCCTGGGAGCGGAACTGCTGCATAAGCAGCGAGCGCATCAGCTGGTGGCAGCGGTACGACGGCGGCTCATCGGCGTGCTGGGTGAGGAAGAGCACCGATGACGCCAGCTCCTTGAGCAGCTTCTCGCTGTCGCGGCGGCCGGTGATGTCGTTGCAGAGCGCGGGCGTCCACAGCGGCAGCAGCGCGATCGAGCGCAGGAACGCGCGCAGGTTCTCCGGCACGGTGTCGAGCGCTTCGCCGTGCACGTAGTCCGCCAGCGACAGACCGACGTTCGGCCCGGCGATGCTGCCGGCGCCGCCCGCCGCCTCCTCGCCTTCGACGGCTGTGCGACCCGAACGGAGGCCGTCCGACCCGGCGCCGAGGATCAGCGCGGCCGCCCAGCCCTCGGTGCGCTCGAACAGCATCTCGGCCTCGTCCTCCGACACGGAGCGGCCGAGTGACCCCAGCAATTCGCGCACCTCGCGCGGCGTGAACGCCAAGTCGGCGACGCCGATGGTCGCCACGTCCCGGCGTGCCATCAGCCGCGACAGCGACGGGATCGGCGGCCGCGTACGCGAGGTCATGACGATGTGCAGGTTCTCGGGCGCGCGCTCCAGCAGGTAGCCGAGGGTCTCCATCACCTCGGCGGACGACTCCACCGTGTGCACGTCATCCAGCACGAGCACGACGTAGTCGTCCTGCTCGGCGACGGCATTGATCAGCACGGTGCTGACGGTGCGCGGCTGCCAGAAGCGGTCGTCGCCCAGGGGGACATCGATGTCGAAGCGGAGGCGAATGGCGGAAGCGAGCGCGCGCGCGAACACTGGGAGCTCGGCGTCCCACGCGTCGAGCGCGAGCCACACGGCGGCGAAGTCGGAGGTCTGGAGCCAGTCGACGGCCAGCGTCGTCTTGCCGTAGCCGGCCGGGGCGGCGATGAGGATGCCCTTGCCGCCGATCGCCGTATCGATGAGGGCGTTCAGCCGGGGGCGGCGGACGACATCGGCCCGCCGTCGCGGTACCGCGAACTTCGACGTTGCTACGCCCGCGGTGGCGCCCGGGCGCGGCGATCTCTCCATCGCGCTGATTATACGCCGCCGGAAGCGGGCAATGCTTCGCATCGGATCAGGATTGATTCAGGCGCGGGAAACGACCGCAGCCCGGGAGCCGTTGCTCCTGGAGTGCTCCCCAAACGGAGAAGGCCCCCGCCGCGGCGGGGGCCTTCTGTTCTCTGCCGTCTGTTCGCTGTTCTTCGAGGCCGCTAGGCCGAGACGTCCTTGACCTCGTCAACCTCTTCGACGATGTCGCCGTCATCGATGTTCTGGCCGGAGCGCGTCAGCAGCAGCGGGCGCTTGCGGCTGCGGATCGTCTCGCCGCTGACGATGCACTTCTTGATGTCGGTGCGCGAGGGAATCTCGTACATCACTTCCATCAGCGTGTCTTCGAGCACCGTGCGCAGGCCGCGGGCGCCCGTGCGGTGGCGGATCGCCTCCTCGGCGCAGGCCTTGAGGCCGTCTTCTGTGAATGAAAGCTCGACGTTGTCCAGGCTGAAGAAGCGCTGGAACTGGCGAGCGAGCGCGTTCTTCGGCTCGGTGAGGATACGCACGAGCGCGTCCGCATCGAGCGACTCCAGGCTGACGACCATCGGCAGGCGGCCGACGAACTCCGGGATGAGGCCGTACTGCAACAGGTCGTCGTGCGTGACGTGCTTCATCAACTCGTCGGACTTCTTCTGCGCATCGAGCAGCTTGTACTCGGCGCCGAAGCCGAGCGAGCGCTTGTCGCGGCCGAGACGCCGCTCCGCGACCTTGTCGAGGCCTTCGAAGGCACCGCCACAGATGAACAGGATGTTCGCCGTGTTGATCTGGATGAAGTCCTGGTGCGGGTGCTTGCGTCCACCCTGCGGCGGCACGTTCGCCGTCGTACCCTCGATGATCTTGAGCAGCGCCTGCTGCACTCCCTCGCCGGAGACGTCGCGCGTGATCGAAGGGTTGTCCGACTTGCGGGCGATCTTGTCGATCTCGTCGATGTAGACGATGCCGCGTTCTGCGCGCTGCACGTCGAAGTCGGCGGCCTGGATCAGGTGGAGCAGGATGTTCTCGACGTCCTCGCCGACGTAGCCGGCCTCGGTCAGCGCCGTGGCGTCGGCGATGGTGAAGGGCACGTCGAGGATCTTGGCGAGCGTGCGCGCGAGCAGCGTCTTGCCGGAGCCTGTCGGGCCGAGGAGCAAGATGTTGCTCTTCTCGAGCTCGACGTCCGGGTTGCTCGCGCTGGCGTTGATGCGCTTGTAGTGGTTGTAGACGGCGACGGCGAGGACCTTCTTGGCCTGCTCCTGCCCGACCACATACTCGCTGAGGTTGTCGAAGATCTGCTTCGGCGGCGGCGTGCGCTGGCCGGCGCCGACCTTCGTCTTTGCGGGCCCGGACGCTTCTTCGTCGATGATCTCGCGGCACAGCTCGACGCACTCGTCGCAAATGTAGACCGCACCGGGACCGGCGATCAGGCGCTTGACCTGATCCTGGTTCTTGCCGCAGAAGGAGCAGTGGTACTGGACGCGCGTCGTACGGCTGTTTGCCATGCCTTACTGTATCCCTTCAGCGACTACACGCGCCCGCGCGGAGAGTGCAACCGATGCTGCCGATTCTACGCCAGTCGCCGAACTTTGTCAGCTTGACAGGCCGCCGCAGAACCCGAATTGCGGGCGCTCTGTACACTTTTCGGGAATCTACGCTCCCGTCTGAAGCCCTAAACGGCGGGCTCCCCCTGATATAACGCCCTAAGGGGTGGCTACCCCTCTCGCCGGGCCAGGATTTCGTCCACCATGCCGTAGGACTTCGCCTGCTCGGGGTTCATGTAGAAGTCACGGTCGAAGTCCTTGCGGATGCGCTCGTCATCCTGCCCCGTGTGCTTGACAAGAATACCACGGATGATGTCGTTTTCCCGGAGGATCTCCCGCGCCTGGATCTCGATGTCGGCGGCCTGACCGCGCGCGCCGCCGAGCGCCTGGTGCATGTGGATCGTCGAGTTCGGCATGCAGTAGCGCTTGCCCGGCGTGCCGGAGCACAGCAGTACCGTGCCCATGCTCGCCGTCATGCCGACTGCGTACGTCGCGATGTCCGGCCGCACGAGCTGCATGGTGTCGTAGATCGCGAGGCCGGCGGTGATCTGGCCGCCCGGCGAGTGGATGTAGAGGTTGATGTCCTTTTCCGGATCCTCGCGCTCAAGGTAGAGCAACTGGGCGATGATCAGGTTCGCGATCTGGTCATCGATACCGGTGCCCAGGAAGATGATGCGCTCGCGCAGCAGCAGCGAGTAGATGTCGAACGCGCGCTCGCCGCGGGCGCTGGTCTCGATGACTGACGGGATAATCATGTTGTGTGGCCTCTCCATCTCTCCGCTCTCGAACGCCATGTCAAACCTCCTCGGACCCGGTCTCGGCGGGCGCGTCGTTCTTCTTCGCGGCCGCCTTTGCCCGGGACTTCTTCTTCGGCTTCTCCACTTCGGCCGTGGGCTCCGCGCCGGCGTCCTGCGTCGCGATCTCGACGAGGCGGGCCAGCGTCCTTCGCGTCATCATGTTTCGGCGGATGGTGCCACGCCCTTCCATGCCCGAGAACAGCTGCTTGAGCTGCGCACCCTGCGCCCCGGACGACGCGACCAGCTTCTCGATCTCGGCCTCCACATCGTCGGCCGTCACTTCGATATTCTCGGCTTCGGCGACCTTCGACAACACCAGCGAACGCCTTAGGCGGATATCCGCGATCGGCTGCAACTCCGCACGCACCTCTTCCTCGCTCTTGCCGACGCTGGCGAGGTAGCGCTCCAGGTCTTCGCCCTGCTCCATGTGGCCGGCCTGCTCGTGCAGCAGGCGGTCCACTTCGGACGCGAGCAGCACCGGCGGGAACTCGATGGTGGCGCGATCGACGAGTTCGCCCATGATCTCATCGTGCAGGCGGTCGTTCTGCCGCTCCTCTTCCGCCTTCAGGATGTCCTCGCGGATCCGCCGGCGGAGCGCGTCGACGCTCTCGAAGCCTTCGCCGACCTGCTTCGTGAACTCTTCGTCCAACTCCGGCAGGACTTCTTGCTTCGTCTCCGCGATGGTGACGGTGAAGTGCGCCTGCTTGCCGGCGAACTTCTCCGCCTGGATCGTCTCCGGCACCGCGAGGTCGAACTCGAGCGCCTCGCCCTTCTTGTGGCCCAGCAGCTCCTCCTCGAAGCCGGCGAACAGCACGTCACGTTCCTCGATGAGCTGGACCTCCGCGTCCTGCTGCTGGACGAGCATCTCGTCATCGACCGTGGCCTGCACGTTGATGCTGGCGACGTCGCCCCACGCCAGCTCGCGCTCGATCGGCTCGAGGGTGGCGGCGCGCTTGCGGACGATCTGCAGCGTCTCGTCGACGCGGACCTCGTCCACGGTCACAGGCTCCTTGACGACGCGCACCGCCTGGTACTCGCCGAGGTCGATCGTCGGGCGCACGGGGATCGTCGCCTTCACGACCAGCGGCTCGGTCGTCTCGATCACCAGGTGCGGCCGCGCGATCGGGTCGATGCTCTCGTCGGCCTCGACGGCCTCCCGGTAGACGAGCGGCACGAGCGCGTCGAGCGCCTCATCGAGGATGCGCTCCTCGCCGAAGTAGCGGCGCACCATGGCGGCCGGCGCCTTGCCCGGGCGGAAGCCGGGCACCTTGGCTCGGGGCGACAGCTTGCGCACGGCCTTATCTCGCGCCTGGTCCAGGCGCTCGGGCTCGACCTCGATGGTCATCAGGATCTGGGATTCGGGGATCTTCTCAGTGGATATTTTCAAGCCTGCAGCCAACCTCTGCGACGGTGCTGTAGCGCTCCTGAACAACAGCGACGGCCGCCTCGGCGACCGTGTCGGTGGAGTGCCCGGATATGGTCCGTCGTCCGCTGAAAAGTATAGCAAGCCCCCGCTCGTAGGCGGCGGGCGGCCCGTCAGCGCGCCCGCGACGTGATGACGTCGTTCATCGCGTCCCCGAGCAGGTTGAAGGCGAATACGGTCGCCGCCACGATGGACGCGGGGACGAGCAGCAGTTCCGGGTGGTTTTCGAGCACCGTGCGCGGCGCACCATCGGAGATGAGCGCGCCGAAGCTCGGGTGCGGCGGCTGGATGCCGACACCCAGGAACGTCAGTCCGATCTCAGATACGGCGATGCCGCCCATGCCGGCCGATGCACCCACGACGATCAGCGGCATCACGTTCGGCAGCAGGTGCTGGAACAGGATGCGCGGCGTCGAAGCGCCGCTCGCCCGCGCCGCCGTAATGAACTCCGAGCCGCGCAGGATCAGCACCTGCGACCGGATCAGCCGAGCGCCGCCCACCCAGCCGAACAGGGAGAGCACGCCGAAGATCAGGAAATAGTCGGCGAAGCCGGAATCGGCCAGCCCGGGCATGTGCAGGAGGTCCTTGACGGCCTTCACCCAGCCGAGGGCCTCGGCATCCTCCACCCAGCCGACGAAACGTGGCCGCATCGTTGCGTTGATGAGCACCAGCATCGGCAGGCCGGGCATCGACGCCAGTATCTCGCCGATGCGGTTGATCGCCGCGTCGACCCAGCCGCCGGCGTAACCCGCGAGCATGCCGAGGACGACGGGCAGCAGGACGAAGCCCGTGGCCACCGTCGCCGCCGTCACGATTGTCGTCGTCCGGGCGGCGAAGATGTTGCGACTGAGCGTGTCGCGGCCCAGGCGGTCCGTGCCGAGCGGGTGGCCCATGGAGGGGCCCTCGAACGAGTGGTTGAGGTCTTGCTCGGCATAGCCGTGCGGCGCGAGCAGCGGCGCGAAGATGCCCGCCGCGTAGAACAGGGCGATCACGGCCAGGCACACCACGGCGATGCGCCGCCGCAGCAGCCGGCGGATCGACCGGCGCGTGAGGCTTTCGCCGCGCACCATGCGGAAGGCCGCCTCGGCGTGCGCGGCCTCCAGGTCAAGCTGCGTCTTGCTCTGCGTCACGTGCGGCCTCCGCTCGTGGCGCGCACGCGTGGGTCGATGACGATCAGCGCCAGGTCGACGAGCAGGTTGGCGATGACGAACGCCGTTGTGATCAACAGCACGATGGCGAGGATGACGTTGTAGTCGCGCCCCGTCACCGATTCCGCGATGAAGCGGCCGATGCCGGGGATGCCTAGCAGGGTCTCGGTGAACAGCGCGCCTTCGATGAGGCCGACGAGCGAGAAGCCGATCACGGTGGTCATCACCGGCACCAGCGAGTGCCGCGCGACGTGCCGCGCGATGACGGTGCGCTCATCGAGCCCTTTTGCGCGCGCTGTCCGCACGAACTCCTCGTCGAGCGTGCCGAGCGTGGTGGCGCGCGCCAGCCGCGCGATGCCGGCGATGCCCCCCAGCGACAGCGCCAGCGTCGGGATGATCATCGACGTCGAGAGGAGGCCATCGAAGCCGCCGGCCGGAAGCCAGTGCAGCTTCGCCGCGAAGATCAGCACGAGCGTCGGCACCATCACCAGCACCGGGATCGACTGGAACAGCAGGAACGCGCTGATGATGAGCGGGTCGAGCCACGAGCCGCGTTTGACCGCGGCCAGCACGCCCGCCGGGATGCCGATCAGAAACGTCAGGATGAACGCGTACAGGCCGAGGCGCGCGGACACCCAGATCTTCGGGCCGATGATGCCGGGGATGGTGCGGTCGCGGAAACGGAAGCTTTCGCCCAGGTCGCCGTGCAGCAGCAGGCCCTTCATGTAGATGCCGTACTGCTCGATGATGGGCTTGTCGAGCCCGTACTTGTGCCGCACGCGCGCGAACGCTTCCTCGTCGCGGTACTGGCCGGAGTAGACGCTGATCGGGTCGCCGGGGCCCCAGCGCGTGATGTAGAACGTGGCGAACGAGACGACGAGCAGCGTCAGCGGCAGGAACAGCAGACGGCGCAGGACGTAACCGGCGAGGCCATCCATGGCGCTCCCTTATCCGCGCGTTAGCGGCTCACTTCGACGTCGCGGAATCGCTCGATGATCAGCGGCATGAACTCGAAGTTCTTCACGTACGGCTTCACCAGCCCGTGCACGGTGCTGTAGAACATCGGCACCCATGCGGCGTCTTCGACCAGTTGCTTCTCGATGTCGCGGTAGGCGGCGAGCCGCTTCTCGGTGTCCGGCTCGATGCGTGCCGCCTCGAGCTTCTGGTCGATGTCCGGGTTGTTGTAGCGCGTGTTGTTCTGGCGGCTCTTGCTGTGGAAGAGGATGTCCAGAATGTCCTCCGGATCCGGGTAGTCCATGATCCAGCCCAGGTGGAACATCTGGTAGCGCGCCTGGTCAAGGTCGCTGAAGAACGTCGCGGACTCGGCCTGCGTGATCTTCACGTCGACGCCCAGGTTCTCCTTCCAGAACTGCACGAGCGCTTCGTCGTACGGCCCCGCGGTGGCGCCGGCGCCGCTGAGCGCCAGTGTGATCTCCGGCATGTTGCCGGCGTACTTCGACGCGGCGAGCAGTTCCTTCGCGCGCCCGGGGTTGAAGGGGTAGGTCTTGTCGTCCTGCGTGTAGCCGGGGACGCCCGGCATCAGGATGCCGTTGGCGACGGGGACGGCGTTCTTCAGCACGACTTCGGCGAGCTTCTTGCGGTCGACGGCGAGCGCGAACGCCTGGCGCACCTTCACGTCATCGAAGGGCGCGGTGTTCGTGTTGAAGCCGATGTAGTCGACCGACTGCTGCGGCGACTCCTGGTACTCCTTGTTGAGCTTGTCGCCCGGATCCTTGACGCGATCCAGGTCGTCGAGCCCGACGCCGGAGAGGTCGATGTCGCCGTCCTCGTACGCGACCAGCGCCGAACCGCCGGCGAGGTCGTAGCGCACCGTCTTGAGCTTCGGCGCGCCGAGGTGGTGCGCCTCGTACGCTTCGAGCGTGATCTTCTCGCCGAGCTTCCACTCCTTGAGCTTGTAGGGACCGGTGCCGTTCGGCTTCTGCGTCCAGCGCTTGGGGTTCGCTGTGACCTGGCGTTTGTCGACAATGAAGGCGGTCGGGTAGGTGAGCTTGTACTTGAAGTACTGCTTCGGGGCGTCGATCGTCACGGCGAGCGTCGTGTCATCGACGACCTTAAGGCCGCTGATCTCCGTCGCGCGGCCGCGGGACACGTCTTTGGCGCCGACGATGTCGCCGAGGAAGTTCTCGGCCGTGACGGAGCCGGTGTCAGTGCTGAGCGCGCGCTCCCACGAGTACTTGACGTCGTCGGCGGTCACGGGGCGGCCGTCCTGGAACGTCGCCTTCTTGTTGATGTGGAAGGTGTACGTCTTGCCGTCGGGGCTGACCTCGAAACTCTCGGCGACGTCAGGCTGCACCTGCAGATCCCGGTCGAGCCGCACGAGCCCGGAGAAGATCTCGACGATGTAGAGCGCCGAGCCCGCGTCCTGGGCGACCGCGGGGTCGAGGAACAGCGGGTCATCGCCGCGGAGCCGTAACTCGCCGGACGCGGCTGACGTGCCGCTGGAGCTGCTCTTCGTCTTGGTGGATTCGGGTGTGCCGGACGCCGCGGTGGGGTCGGCCGTGGCGGACTTCTTGTCGCCGCCGCCCCCGACCACGAGGATCAATACCGCCGCCAGGGCGATGATCAAGACAGCGGCGACCCCAAGAATGCCCAGCGTGAGCTTGTTGCTCATCGAATCTCCTCGCTTCCTCTGCCACCGCCGCTCCGAATCAGACGGATCATAGCAGAGGCCAGATCGCCGGAACAAAGCGTCCGGACCTGGCCCCGGCCAGTCTATGGCGTGCGGCGCATCGCGGTGTGGTGGGGATAACCCTGCTACGGTAGGAATCCGTCCCCGTTTCGGGCAGCCGGCTGTAGCGGCCGACGGCCGCCGCGTTCCCTTGTTGAGGGCGCCGGCGCTCCATCGCCACGCGCAAGTCTCTGATATGATGCTCTGCATTCGACCTCAAGCCGGGAGCGTCCGCCAGTCGAACAGCGTGGTATGAGCGAACAAGCCTCGCCGATGCACGACCCGACGGCCACACCGCTGGCCCGCGAGGGTCGCGCGCTCCCCACGCTGACCCTCGACCGCGCAACGCTGCTGGCGGTGCTGACGCTAGCCGCGATCATCATCTTCGGCGGCTACCTGCGGCTCTCCCACAACAACTGGGATTCGAGCGGCGGCCCGTGGGAGGGCGGCGGCTCCGGCAACGCATCGAGCGGGCACCTGCATCCGGACGAGCGCTTCCTGACGAGCATCAGCCTCGATACTAAGGCGCCGAGCAATCCATTCGAGTACTTCGATACGGACAACTCGCCGCTCAACCCCTACAACATCCAGCGCGAGGGCGGGCAGCGCCAGACGACGTTCGTGTACGGCACGTTGCCGCTCTTCCTGAACAAGATCGTAGGATCCAACCTGCACGTGCTCTCGCTCGGGCAGGCGAACAACTGGGATGATTACGACCACTACAACCGCAGCGGCCGCATGCTGTCCGCGCTGTTCGATATCGGCACCATCATGCTGGCCTTCTTCCTCGGGCGGCAGCTGATGAACCGCCGGGTGGGGCTGCTGGCGGCGTTTCTTTACGCGCTTTCGGCCTTCCCGATCCAGAATGCCCATTTCTTCGTCGTCGACCCGTTCGTGGCGTTCTTCGCGACGTTCGCGGTGCTGTTCGCGGTGCGGTCGGCGCTGCGCGGCGGCTGGTACAACTTCGCGCTCGCGGGCGTTGGCGCGGGGCTGGCGGCGGCCTGCAAGATCACGGCGATCTCGCTGTTCCCGGTGGCGCTGCTCGGCGTCGGCGTCTTCGCGTGGCCGGGCATCCGCCCGTACGTGGCTCCGTGGTGGGCCGGCGACACGCCGGAGTACGCGTCCGAGCGCGACGGCCGCCGGCTCGACGCGTCGGTGCTGGTGCTCTTCTGGGGATCGCTGCTGGCGCTTGCCGCCGGCTTCATCGCCTTCCGCATCGCGATGCCGTACGCGTTCAAGACGCCGCACGTCGGCGACCTGTTCGTGCTGCGCGATGGCCACCTGTGGAAGTTCCCCTTCTACTACCCAGACATCATGAACCACGCCTGGCTGAAGGATCAGTCGGACCAGCAGAAGCTTCTGAGCGGCGGCTCGTTCCCGCCCAACGTGCAGTGGATCGCCCGCTCGAAGTGGCTGTGGCCGGTGCAGCAGATGGTCTGCTGGGGCATGGGGCCAGCGCTCGGCATCACGGCGTGGCTGGGCGTGGTGTTCGCGGCCGTGTACGCATTCGGCAAGCGGCAGGGCGCGTGGCTGGTGCCGCTGGCGTGGGTGCTCGGCTACATGGCTTTCATGGGCGCGCAGTTCTCGCTCTACATGCGCTACTTCCTGCCGTTGTATCCGACGCTCACCGTGCTCGGCGCGGCGTTGCTGTACCAGGCGTGGCGCTGGGCGGCATCCGCGGACCCGCTCGCCTCGCTCGGCCGCACCGGCCGCCGCCTGTCGCTGCTGCGGCCGGCGATCGCCTTCGGCACGCGCGCCGGCGTGGCCTCGGTCGTCGTGCTGACGCTGCTGATGGGGCTCGCCTTCTACAACATCTACAGGGAACCGGTGACGCGCGTCACGGCGTCGAAGTGGATCTACGAGAACGTGCCGGCCGGCGCGGTCATCGGCCGCGAGCACTGGGATGACAGCGTCCCTTACTCCATTGCCGGCGTACCGAGGCTCGAATACGGCAGCGTGGAGTTCAAGAACTTCGAGCTGGACAACGAGAGCCGGGTGTCCGCGCTGCTGGACAATCTCGACCAGGTCGACTACATCGCGCTGGCCAGCCGGCGCCTCTCTGGCACGATCACGCGCGCGCCCGCCGCCTGGCCGGTGACGTCGCGCTACTACGAGACGCTGGAGAGCGGCGAACTGGGCTTCGAGCTGGCGGCCGAGTTCACGTCGTACCCGCGCATCCTCGGCATCACGCTGGATGACACCGGCGCCGAGGAGTCGTACTCCGTGTACGACCACCCGGAAGTGGCGATCTACAAGAAGACCGATACGTACACGCGCGACCGCGCCGTGGAGGTGTTGCACGCTGACGCGTTCGTGACGATGCCGCCGCTTTCGCCGAAGAACGCGGCGCAGAACGGACTGCTCTTCCGTCCCGACGTCCTCGCAACACAGCGGGAGGGCGGCACGTGGTCGGACATCTTCGACCCCGGCAGCTTCGCCAACGAGCACCCGCTGTTCGCCTGGCTGCTGGCGATGGAACTGGCGGCGTTCGCGCTGGTGCCGCTTGCGATCATCGGATTCCGCGGCCTGCCTGACCGCGGCTTCCTGCTGACGAAGCCGCTCGGCATCCTGGCGCTGGCGTACCTGGCGTACGCGCCCGCGAGCTACGGCGTGGCACAGTTCACGCGCGCGGAGATCGCCGTTGCGCTGGCGCTGATGCTCGCCGCAGGCGCGGTGACGGCCGCGCTGTGCCGCGGCGAGGTGTTTGGCTGGGTGCGGGAGCGCTGGCGCTTCATGCTGCTCGCCGAAGCGGTGTTCCTGCTCGTGTTCGTCGGCGCCTACTGGGTGCGGCTGCAGAACCCGGACCTCTGGCACCCGTTCCAGGGCGGCGAGAAGCCGATGGACTTCGCCTACCTCAACGGCGTCATCCGCTCGACGGATCTCTCGCAGGGCCCGATCGACCCGTGGTATTCCGGCGGCTACCTGAACTACTACTGGTACGGCCAGTTCGTCAGCGCGACCGTCACCAAGCTCACCGGCATCGTGCCCGAGGTCGCCTACAACCTCATCGTGCCGATGTTCTTCGCGCTGACCGCGGCGGCGACGTTCTCGCTCACGTATAACCTTGCGGAGTCGACGCGGCGTCTGATGAGGCGCCGGCCGGGACGGCTGCCGATCAGCGCGAGCGGGCCGATCATCGCCGCGCTGGGCGCGATCTTCCTGGTGCTGATCGCCGGCAACCTGAAGGCGGTCGACGTCCTGGAGCAGTACCTCTCGCACATCAGCCCGTGGCACTCGGACATCCCGCTGGTCGGCGGCATCGTGGCGATCGTGGGCGGCTTCAAAGAGATCATCACCGGCCCCACCAGCTTCAACAAGCTCGTCCAGACATACGACTGGTGGGCGCCGAGCCGCGCGCTGACGGTGGAGAATCCCGGCAAGGAGGTCGCTCCGATCACGGAGTTCCCCTTCTGGACGTTCCTCTTCGCCGACCTGCACGCGCACCTCATGGCGATCCCCTTCTCGATGACGGCGGCGGGCGTGGGACTGGGTGTCATCACGAACTTTACGCGGCTCAACCCCGCCGGCGCAGCGCGCGAGCACGTGCGTGCGAGGGAGATCAGCGGTTGGGCGATGGTCGTCGTGCTGGCGCTGATCGTCGGCGCGCTGCGCTGGATCAACTCGTGGGACTACCCGCCCTTCCTTCTGCTCGGCGCGGCGGCGCTGATCATCGGCGAGCGCGCGAAAGAGGGCAGCTTCACCGTGCGCGCGCTGACCATCGGCACGCTCAAGGCGCTGGTGATGGGCATACTGTCGTACGCCTTCTTCGCGCAGTTCGCGAAGAACTACAGCCAGTCCTACAACGGCTTCCACCAGTCCGACCAGACGACGGCGCTGCGCGACTACATGAGCCACTTCGGCATCCTGCTGTTTCTCGTCACCGGCCTGGTGCTGTTCAACCTCGACCGGGCGATAACGCGCAACGACTTCGTGCGCGCCATCTTCTTCGGCAACGCGCGGCGCAGGAAGACGATCCACACGTTGCCAGTCCTGCTGTCGCTCGTGGCCGCGGGGGCGATCCTGATCTACGCCGGCGCGCTCCAGCGCTGGGGCGTGACGGCGATGGCGACCGTCGGGCTGATCGCCGTGGCGCTTGCGGCGGTGCGGGAACTGCGCAGCCCATCGCCGACGGCGCCGCTGCTGCTCTTCGTCTACGCGATGCTCGCGCTCGGCTTCGGCCTCAGCGGCGGCGTCGAGATCCTGACGCTGGACGGCGACGTCGGCCGCATGAACACGGTGTTCAAGTTCTACCTGCATGTGTGGATGATGTGGGGGGTCGTCGGCGCGTTCGGCCTCTGGTACCTGTTCGCCGTCATGCGGCCGCAAGAGGCGTTCCTGCGGCGCGCCGGCGCGCTGAACGCGACGCTGGTGCAGACGCCGCGCTACGTGTTCGCCGGGTTCGCGGTGGCGTTCCTGGTGCTGGCGCTGGTGTACCCGTATTTCGGGACGCGCGCGCGCATCCGCGACCGCCTGAACCCGGCGCAGGGGACGGGCAACGACGGCCTGGCGTTCCTCGACAAGGCGGGGCCCTACGTGAACAAGGATCCGAACACCGGCCTGGGCGGCCAGCATAACCTGCAGTACACGCGCGACGGCATCAACTGGATCCGCGCGAACGTCAAGGGCTCACCGACGACGATCGAGGCTATCGGCCCGTCCTACCGCAGCCTGGGCAGCCGCGTATCGATCTACACCGGGCTGCCGACGGTGTCGGGCTGGGGGTTCCACCAGTCGCAGCAGCGCGTGAAGTTCGCCGCCAGCGTGGAGACCCGCCAGCGCGACGTCAACGAGTTCTATTCGACCGAGGACGTCGACCGCGCGAGGGAGATCCTGCGGAAGTACGACGTCGAGTGGGTGATCGTGGGGGACGAGGAGCAGTTCAACTACCCGCCCGCCGGCATCAAGAAGTTCGAGGGCGGCCTCGCGGGCGTGCTGGAGCTGGCGTACGAGAACCCCGGCATGCAGGTGTGGCACGTGATCCCGAAGGCGGAGCTGGCGGCGGCGCCGTAGGTTCCTGGTCCATTGCGGACTCGCCAGCTGGGAAGCCCGCTCCACAGGATGGACGCCTACCCCCTACCCCGCCCCCAACCTGATATAATCCAGCGCTTATGCTTGAAGCCCTCTCCGATAAGCTCTCTGGCGTCTTCCAGAAGCTCGGCTCCCACGGCACCATCTCCGAAAAAGACCTCGACGACGCTATGCGCGAGGTGCGGATCGCGCTGCTCGAAGCGGATGTCAATTTCAAGGTGGTGCGCCAGTTCATCGCCACTGTCCGCGAGCGCGCGCTCGGTTCCGAGGTCCTGAAGAGCCTTACCGGCCCGCAGCAGGTCATCGCCATCGTCAACGAGGAGCTAGTGAACATCCTCGGCGGCGCGCAGTCGACGCTGCAGCTCGCATCGAAGCCGCCGACCGTGATCATGCTCGTAGGGCTCAAGGGCTCCGGCAAGACGACGACCGCCGCCAAGCTGGCAATGCACCTGCGCAAGCAGGGCGCGCGCCCGCTGCTGGTCGCCGCGGACCCCTACCGCATGGCCGCCGGGGAGCAGCTGCGCGCGCTCGGCAAGCAGCTCGGCATGCCGGTGTTCAGCGGCGACGAGGGGCAGGCGCTGCCCGACCTCTGCACCGCGTCGCTCAACGAGGCGAAGCGGCAGGCCGCCACGGTGGTCATCGTCGACACGGCGGGCCGCTCGACAATCGATGGCGAGATGATGACCGAGGTCTCGCAGATGAGCGCCTCGCTCAACCCGCACGAGACGATCCTCGTGCTCGACGCCATGACCGGCCAAGAGGCCGTCAACGTCGCGCAGGAGTTCCACAACCAGCTCAAGGTCACCGGCATCATCGTCTCCAAGATGGATGGCGATGCCCGCGGCGGCGCCGTGCTCTCGATCCGCGCCGTCACCGGCCTGCCCGTCAAGTTCATGGGCACGGGCGAGAAGTCGGACGCGCTGGAGCCGTTCTTCCCCGACCGCTTCGCCTCGCGCATCCTCGGCATGGGCGACATGCTGGGGCTCATCGAGCGCGCGAAGGAGGCGATCAACGAGCAGGACGTCCAGGCGATCGAGAAGAAGATGAAGGCGAAGAGCCTGGACCTGAACGACTTCATCACCCAGTTCCAGCGCATCAAGAAAATGGGCCCGCTTAACCAGCTCGTGGACATGATCCCCGGCATGGGCCAGGTGAAGCGCCAGATGAAGGTCGACAGCTTTGACGACAGCTTCTGGAGCAAAGCCGAGGCTGTGGTGTACTCTATGACGCCACAGGAACGAAAACACCCGGAGATCATCAACGGGAGCCGCCGCAAGCGCATCGCCGCGGGCAGCGGTACGACCCCGCAGGAAGTGAATCAGCTCCTGAACCAGTGGAAAGAAGCCAAGAAGATCATGCAGGCCTTCGCTGGCAACCGAGCCGGGTTCTTGAGCATGTTTGGAGGACGATAAGAAGTGCTGCGAATCAGACTGCGCCGTGTGGGTAAGAAGAAGCAACCAAACTACCGTCTCGTCGTCGCCGACTCACGCGCCCCGCGTGACGGCGCATTCATCGAGACGATCGGCACCTACAACCCGCTGACCGACCCGGCGACCATCACGGTCAACGAGGAGCGGGCCCGCGAGTGGCTCAGCAAGGGCGCCGTGCCCTCCGACCGCGCCGCGCGCATCCTGGCCAGCCAGGGCATCGGCGAGATGCCGGCGTTCACGCCGAAGGCGAAGAAGGCCGAGACGGCCGCGGAAGCCTGATCCCACGATGAAAGACCTCATCGAATACATGGCGAAGGCGCTCGTCGATACCCCGGATGGCGTGAAGGTCACCGAGGAGCAGGACCGCGGCCGCGTCGTCATCCGCCTGGAAGTGGCTGAGGACGACTACGGCAAGGTCATCGGCAAGGGCGGACGCATCGCGCAGTCGATGCGAGCGCTGCTGAAAGTGGCGGCCGTGCGCGCCGAAGAGTACGCCTCGCTCGAGATCGGCGACTAGCACCCTGCCACGCCGCAAATCCTTCGCAACCCGCGTCAAAGCGAAACGCAAGGCAAGGCCCCCCGCGCCGCCCGCGGGCAGACCGCGCGCCGGCGCCGGTCCCGCGGTGCGCGACGCGACGCCCCCGTCCGCACCCGCGCCGTCGCCGCAGCCCGTAGCCGCTGCGCCGCAACCGCCGCCCGCCCCCCGGCCGCAGGCCGAACCGGATGAGGGGTTCGTCGCCGTCGGGCGCGTGATGGCGCCGTTCGGGCTCAAGGGCGAGTTGAAGGTGCAGATCCTCACCGACAACCCGGCGCGCTTCAACGCGAAGGCGAAGCTGTGGGCAGGCCAGCAGCCGGTGAGCGTCGCGTCGTCGCGCGAGGCGCAGGGTTATGTCTACTTGATGCTCAAGGGGTTCAGCGACCGCACGAGTGTCGACAAGTTCCGGCACGCGCTGCTGCAGGTGCCCGAATCCGACCTGCCGCCGCTGCCCGAGGGCGAGTACTACCGCTTCCAGCTCATCGGACTGACCGTCGCCGACCGCGACGGCAACGTGCTCGGCACGCTCGACGAGATCATCGAGACCGGTGCCAACGACGTCTACCGTATCCACCCGGAGGACGGCCCCGACCTCCTCCTCCCCGCCCTCGCCGACGTCATCCTCAGCACCGACCTGGCCGCGCGCCGCATGGTCGTGGACCCGCCGGAGTGGCGGTAGGCGGCGGCTCTGACGGGTTGCGCGTCTATCGCAATAATGCGATAATCAACCCATGGCTGATGCCGAGCTCTACGCAGACCAACGCGGCAATGAGCCCGTGCTCGACTACATCGAAAAGCTCGGCAGGTCGAGGCCGGCTGAAGCGGCGTCCATTGAGCGATACATCGATCTGCTTGAGGAGAAGGGCGAGCGACTGCAGTACCCGTTCGCGTCGCTCATCGACACCAGGGTTCGGCTGTTCGAGTTGCGGCCGGGGAACCACCGCGTCGCCTACGCGCTCTACGATGGGAAGTATGTCCTCCTGCACGCATGGAGGAAGCAGACGCAGAAACTGGATCAACGAGAGGCGACGAAGGCGCGGTCGCGACTGAACGACTGGATGCAACGCCATCCCGAAACGCGGCGGCGTTCATCGGCTGAGCGACACGGAGGTAATGGGAAATGACCACCTGGAGAGAAGCACGCGCACGACTGCACGCCGAGAACCCCGCGCTCAAGGCGGAGTACGACCGGCTTGGCCCGCGCTTCGAGGCTCTCAGCAAGTTGATCGATGCCCGAGAGCAACTGAACGTCTCGCAGAGCGAACTCGCCCGGCGCATGGACGTGCGGCCGAATGTCGTGAGCCGCCTCGAGTCGGCCCAGCACAGCCCGCGGCTCGACACCCTTATCGCTTATGCCCAGGCCCTGGGGCTCCGCTTCAGGTTCGACCTCGTAAAGCCGCCGCGGACGCGGGTGGGCAGTCGTACGGCGGCTAGCGCACGCCGGACGAAGGCAGCGCCGGCAACGAGAAAGCTGCGCGCTACCCGCTGATCGCGCGTCGGCGCTCCCCGGCCAGCTTCTCCGCGTCTCCGCGTGAATCACGCCGATGGCCCGCACCCATCTGTGCAATCGGTGGAATCTGCGGGTTCCCCGTCGCCCCTGACTTCCCGCACGGCACGGCAACGCATACCATCGGCGCATGGAATGGCATCAGATGCTTGCGCGGGCGCGAACGCGGCTCGGAGTATCCCAGACGGATCTCGCCGCCAGGTCGCATGTCTCCTACGCGTCCGTCAAGTCGTACGAGGAAGGCAAGCGCCATCCGTCGCGCCTGTACCTGACCGCGCTCCTCGACGCGCTCAAGATCGACCGCGTCGAGCGCAATCTCATCATGGCGGCGGCGGGCTATGCCAGCGACGGCCTGTCGTTCCGGCCGACGAACGACGACCTGACGTTCACGGTCGATGAGGCCGCGCAAGAGATCGAGCGCTACCAGTGGCCCGCGTTCATCGTCGATGAGATGATGGGCGTGCCGTGCGCCAACCGGATGGCGCAGCGGCTCTGGGGCGTCGATCTCAACCGCGAGTTCCTGGACCCGATCGAGCGCAACCTGCTCAGCGTCGCCAGCAACCCGCGCTTCGCGGAGCGGTGCGTGAACCTCGACGAGATACTGGCGGTCATGGTGGCCGTGTGGAAGGGCCACCATCGCGGCCCGGAGAACCTCGACGACCCGAGCCCGTTCTTCGGCGCGATGCTGGAGCGCCTCGCCAGCGGCGACCCCGCGGTGGTCGGCCGATTCGCGCACGCGTGGCAGACGGTGCCGGGGCGCACCGCCAAGCTGCGCTGGGACTACCCCGTCGTCTGGGAGGTGCCGGGCATCGGCCTGATGCGATTCCACGCCTTCGCGAGCGCCGCCAGCGAGCCCGACGGCCTGTCGTTCAACGACTGGATCCCCATCGACGCCGGCACCTGGCTGCGGCTGCAACAACTGCAGGACTGCCCGGAGGAACCGCCGGCCGCTTGACGCGCCGTGCTGCCGCGAAAACAGCTACAAAATGTATCCCATAATCGATTGACCCATACCAATCGACGCTGGCATGATCGCCGCGCCGGCGGAAGCTCACTCCAGCGAAGGAGGCCGATCGCCAGATGTGCAGCGACGGCTCGCAGGCGTATGATCGGCCCCAGCGCGCGAGCCTGCGCGCCAGGGAGAGCCACCGTGCGCCGGACCATAATCGCAGCCCTCGGGACGCCGATTCTCGCCGCGCTCTTGCTTGGCGTCGTGCTCGCGTGGGGCAATGCCGCGCCTGCAGCCGCAAACGTTCCCGCGCCCGCGGCGGCGACGGAACTCGTCACCGCGATAAGCGCGAACGGTATTGAGGACGCGTGCGCGCTGAAGGATGGCGGTGCTTGGTGTTGGGGAAGAAGTGGTCACGGCGCACTCGGCAACAACAGCACGACGCCCTGCAATCCGGCGCTCCCAAGCGAACCGTGCAGTTCTGTGCCCGCGCCCGTGTCGGGGCTAACGAGCGGCGTCACGGCGATCAGCACTGGCTACTGGTACACCTGCTGGGTGAAAGATGGCGGCGCGTTGTGCTCGGGTTTCAACGGCTCGGGCCAACTTGGCGACGGCACGACCACGGAGAGCCACGTGCCGGTGGCAGTGAGCGGCATGGGGAGCGGCGTCACGACGATCAGCGCCCGTGCCGGCGGCACGTGCGCGTTGAAGGACGGCGGCGTCTGGTGCTGGGGCCTCAACGGCTACGGCGGGCTCGGCAACGGTACGACGGCGGACAGCCACGTGCCGGTGGCGGTGAGCGGCATGGGGAGCGGCGTCACGGCGATCAGCTCGGGCGGGTTTCATAGCTGCGCTTTGAAGGACGGCGGCGTCTGGTGCTGGGGCTACAACGGCGATCGCCAGTTGGGCAACAACAGCACGACGCCCTGCAATCCGGCGCTCCCAAGCGCACCGTGCAGTTCTGTGCCCGCGCCGGTGTCGGGGCTAACGAGCGGCGTCACGGCGATCAGCTCGGGCGACTCCTACACGTGCGCGGTGAAAGGCGGCGGCGCGTTGTGTTGGGGCTCCAACGGCTCGGGCCAGCTTGGCGACGGCACGACGACGCGCAGAAGTGCACCGGTGGCGGTGAGCGGTATGGGGAGCGGCGTCACGGCGATCAGCGCGGGCTCGGCCCACACCTGCGCGGTAAGAGATGGCGGAGCCTCGTGCTGGGGCTCCAACGGCTCGGGCCAACTCGGCAACAACAGCCTGACAGAGAGCCACGCGCCCGTGGCGGTGAGCGGTATGGGGAGTGGCGTGAGCGCGATCAGCGCGGGTGTCTTTAACACGTGTGTGCTGCAAGACGGCGGCGTCTGGTGCTGGGGCAACAACACGTTCGGTCAACTTGGCAACAACAGCCTGACAGACAGCCACGTACCGTTGGCGGTTGTCGAATTCCCGGCGATGGCCCGTTGGCGACTTCCGTGGGAGGTGGGACAGTCGTGGAGGTACACGCAGACACCGCATGCCTGGGATGACCGACCCTGCAATAACGAGGCCGGCGCGGCCGCATGTAGTGCGCTGGACTTCAATCCGGTTGCAGGTTCTTGTCCAACGGTGCAGTCGGCGTACTGGGTATACCCCGTCGCCGGTGGAACTATCACAGATCTCATCCCGGATTATGGACACATCGAAATCGACCACGGTGGCGGATGGAGGACGGTGTACGAGCATGTGGCGCTCGACCCTGTGTTTGGGTTACCCGGATCCCTGTCGAACGGACAGCTCGTGACCACTAGCACACGGCTGGGCCACACATCCTGCGTAAAGTGGCCGGGCGCGCAGACGCCCACGGGCCCGCACTTACACATCGCACTGTGCCAGTTGGTTTCACCGACGGGCACCGCGAATACCTGCGCGCAATCGAACACGCAGCCCGCGGCGGGAACCACTTGGCAGTGGCAATTCGTGCCAATCACGGGAGCCGTGGAGTTCTGCGGTTGGGGGGTGAAGGTGAATGGGACGATGCAGCGGGGCTCGCTTCCGGCCGTAAGCTACGGCGACACACTGGCGTGCTCGGCGCCGCCGGCTGCGGCCTCCGTCCTCAGTCTGTCCGCGACGATAACCCAGGGAGAATTGACTTCGTACGCGGTGACCATACCGCCGGCGCAGGCCGCAATGGGCGTGTTTCTCGGCTGGGAAGGCAGCACAGTCAACGGTTCGCTGACTGCACCGGACGGGACGACCATCGGCCCTGAGACCGTGGCCCCAAACGTGTCCCACAGCAAGGGAAGTGACTTCGAGTACTACCAAGTGGCGAGTCCAGCCGCCGGTCAGTGGACTCTGCACGTATACGGTGCGGACCTTCCGCCTGGAGGCGAGGCGTTCGCGCTGGCGATTTCCAGCGCGGCTGCAATACCGCCCGCCGTCGGCGGTATCGCCGAGGAGCCCGACGTAGCGGCGCTGTCGGCGCAGACTTCGGCTGCCTCAGGCGGCAATCGCACGGTGTACGCGGTCGGGGGTGCTGTTGCGGTGGCGCTGGTACTCTTCGGCGCGGGCGGTTGGGCGATGAGGCGACGGCGTAGCGAGTAAGGGCTCCGGTTGAGCCGCGGCACCCCGTCCGGCTATACTTTGCCGTCACGGGGATATAGCTCAATTGGGAGAGCGCTGCGTTCGCAATGCAGAGGTTAGGGGTTCGAGTCCCCTTATCTCCACCATCTGACACTAAACGCCCGCCGCACGCATGCGGCGGGCGTTTCGCGTCAGAACAGAGAGCAGAAAGCAGAGAGCAGGGCGTGCCAGAACAGAAGGCAGAGGGCAGAGGGCCGAGCTGGTCGTCCTCTGTTCTCTGCTCCCTGCTCTCTGTTCTGGCCGCGGCCAAGAGCCGAAACTCAAGGAGACGGGCGTAGCAGCCGCGGCCCGGCGCTATACTCGATCAGACGGCGCGGCGGCCCCGATCCCCGCCTGCGCCGGCCCCTCGGAGGAGGGGCGCTCATGGTGCGAGCCAGAGAGTCCAGACCCCAGGCCGCGGCCGGCAAGCTCCATCTCCTCATGTATCGAGACATGATCCGCTCGCGCGAGCTGAGCGACCGCATGTTCGCGCTGAACCGCCAGGGCCGCGCCGCCTTCGCCGTCACCGGCCAGGGGCACGAGGCCGCGCAGGTCGGCTCGGCGTACGCCATCAAGCGCGGGACGGACTGGGTGCTGCCGTACTACCGCGACGTCGGCGTCATGATCGCGCTCGGCATGACCCCGCACGACATCCTGCTCGGTCTGTTCGCGAAGGCCGGCGACCCGAGCTCCGGCGGGCGGCAGATGCCGTCCCACTGGTCGTGGCCCGAGGCGCGCGTCGTCACGCGGTCGAGCGTCATCGCCGCGAACCTGCCGCACGCCGCCGGCATCGCCTACGCGTCGAAGCTGCGCGGTCTGAAGGAGGTCACGATCGCCTACTTCGGCGAGGGCGCGACGAGCGAGGGCGACTTCCACGAGGCGGTGAACTTCGCGGCGATCCACAAGCTCCCCGTCGTCTTCTACTGCGAGAACAACGGCTACGCGATCTCCGAATCGTCGGAGAAGCAGATGTCCGTGCTGCACGTCGCCGACCGCGCGAAGGGCTACGACATCTCCGGCCAGACGGTCGATGGCAACGACATCATCGCCGTGCACCAGACGGCGAAGTGGAACATCGAGGAGTGCCGGCGCGGCCGTGGGCCGAAGTTGATCGAAGCGAAGACGTACCGCCTCGTGCCGCACACGTCGTCCGACGACGACCGCCGCTATCGCCCGCGCGCCGAACTCGAAGAGTGGATCAAGCGCGACCCGATCGACCGCTTCCGCAAGCGGCTGATGGAGGAAGAGGGGCTGACGGAAGAGGACGACGCGGCGATGCGCGCCGAGATCAAGGCAGAGATCGTGGCCGCCGTCGAATCGGCCGAGCGCGCGCCCGACCCGGCGCCCGAGGACGCGCTGCGCTACGTCTTCGCCGAAGGGGAGCAGCCCGATGCCGGATAAGTCCTACATCGAGGCCATCCACGATGCGCTGGTCGAGGAGATGGACCGCCTGCCGACGATGCTCGTGCTGGGCGAGGACATCCAGGAGGGCGGCGTCTTCCGCGTCACCGACGGCATGCTCGCTCGATACGGCGCGGGGCGCGTGCTCGATACGCCGCTCGCCGAATCGAGCATCGTCGGCGTGTCGATCGGCCTCGCGACGAACGGCTGCGTGCCGGTCGCCGAGATCCAGTTCGCCGACTTCGCGTATCCCGCCTTCAACCAGTTGATCAGCGAGGCGGCCAAGTGGCGGTATCGCTCGAACAACGGCTGGGGCTGCCCGATCGTCGTGCGCGCGCCGTTCGGCGGCGGCATCCGCGGCGCGCTGTACCACTCGCAGTCGATCGAGGCGATGCTGGCGCACGTCCCCGGCCTCAAGGTCGTTGCGCCATCGACGCCGTACGATGCAAAGGGCCTGCTGAAGGCCGCCATCCGCGACCCCGACCCGGTCGTCTACTTCGAGCACAAGAAAGCGTACCGCCTGCTGAAGGCCGACGTGCCGGACGGCGATTTCGTCGTGCCGATCGGCAAGGCGGCGCTGCGGCGCGAGGGCGGCGACCTCACCGTGATCTCGTACGGGATGATGGCGCACGAATGCCTGCAGGCCGCGGAGGAACTGGCGGCCGGCGGCATCGATGCGACGGTGCTGGATCTGCGCACGCTGGCGCCGCTCGACCGCGACGCGATCCTCGATGCGGCGAAGCGCACCGGCAAGGTGCTGATCGTGCACGAGGACAACCTCACCGGCGGCATCGGCGGCGAGGTCGCGGCGATCATCGCCGAGCACGCGTTCGACTATCTCGATGCGCCGGTGCGCCGTCTCGCAGCGCCGGACGTGCCGGCGATGCCGTTCAACGCGCCCGGCGAGGAGTTCTTCATGCCGAACCGCGAGAAGATCGCTGCCGCCATGCGCGACCTCGCGGCGTATTAGGGGTGGCGCGATGACGACGCTCAACATGCCCGACGTCGGCGAATCCGTCACCGAGGGCACGGTCACGCGCTGGCTCAAGCACGAAGGCGACACCGTGGTGCTCGACGAGCCGCTCGTCGAGATCGAGACGGAGAAGGTCGAAGTCGAAGTGCCGTCGCCGTTCGAGGGGCGCCTCGTGCGCATCCTGGTGCAGGAGGGCGAGGTGGCGGCCGTGGGGGCGGCGCTGGCGGAGTTCGAGGTCGCCGCGCCGGCGGCGGCGCCGGCGAGAACAGAGAGCAGAGAGCAGGGAGCAGGCGCCGCGCCGGCGACAGCAAACAGCAAACAGCAAACAGCAAAGGGTGCGGCGGCTGGCGCCGCCGGAGCAGAGAGCAGAGAGCAGGGAGCAGAGGGCGCGCCGGCGACAGCAAACAGCAAACAGCAAACAGCAAATGGCGCACCGGGGAGCGGTGCTGCGCCGGCACTGCCCGAGGGGTTGCGGCGGGTGGGGCGATATTCGCCGGTGGTGCTGAAGCTGGCGGAGGAGCACGGCATCGACCTGGCGCTCGTGCGGGGGAGCGGGATCGATGGGCGGGTGACGCGGCAGGACGTGATGCGGTACCTCGAGAATCCGATGGCGTACACGGTGCCTCCGTCGGCCGAGGCGGGGGTGGTCGGTGTTTCGGCGCCGGCGCCCGCGCCGCGCGCCGCGGCCGCGCCACCTCGCCCTGCTGCCGCTCCCGCGGCTGAAGCCGACAGCGCCGACGAGGAGCTGGTGCCGCTGACGGCGACCCGCCGCACGATCGCGGCGCGGATGCTCGAAGCGCACCAGTCGGTGCCGGTCGCGTGGATGGCCGTCGAGGCCGACGTCACGGGCCTCGTGCAGTTGCGCGAGGCCGCGAAGGAGCGGTTCCTCGCAGATGAGGGCGTCGCGCTCACGTACCTGCCATTCTTCGTGCAGGCGATCGCCGGCGCGCTGAGGCATCACCCCGCGCTCAACGCCAGGTATACCGCCGAGGGCATCCGCGTCCACCATCGCCTGCACCTGGGCATCGCCATCGCGACCGATGCGGGGCTGATCGTGCCGGTGATCCGCGACGCCGACCGCAAGTCGATATCGGGTCTGGCGCGCGAACTGCAGGAGTTGGGCGAGAAGGCGCGCACTCGCAAGCTCGGCATCGACGACGTGCGCGGCGGGACGTTCACGATCGACAACACCGGCGCGTTCGGCTCCGTGATCTCGCAGCCGATCATTCCGCCCGGGCAGGCGGCGATCATCACGACGGAGGCGATCCGCCGCGAGCCGCGCGTCGCTGGCGACGGATCGATCGCCGCGCGCTCCGTGATGAACCTCTGCATCAGCTTCGACCATCGCGCGCTCGATGGTGCGGAGGCGGGCCTGTTCATGCGCGCTGTGAAACAGAACCTGGAAGCGTTCCGCGCGGACCAGCCGGTCTACTGAGCCGGAAGCTTCCTCACGAGGGCGCGCTGCCCCGCGGCCCTCCGCACGTTCCGCGGCCGATGCCGTACAGTACTCCCATGCCCACGCCATCCACGACGGTCGAGGCCGGCGGCCGCGACGTCACGATCACGAATCCGGACAAGGTGTTCTTCCCGGAGGCCGGCTATACCAAACTGGATCTCGTCCGCTACTACGCCGCCGTCATCGATGGCGCGTTGCGTGGCGTCATGCGCCGGCCGATGGTGCTGAAGCGGTTCACAAACGGCGCGACGGAGCCGCCCTTCTTTCAGAAGCGCGCGCCCGCGAACCTGCCGCCGTGGATCACGACGGCGCACATCGCCTTCCCGAGCGGCCGCAGCGCCGACCTCGTCGTCTGCGACGAGCCGTCCGACGTCATCTGGGCCGTGAATCTCGGCTGCATCGATCTCAACCCGTGGCCGGTGCGCGCGGACGACGTCGACCACCCCGATGAGTTGCGCGTCGACCTCGACCCGACGCCGGAGGCGCCGTTCGCCGCCGTCCGCGACGTGGCGATGATGGTGGGCGAGGTGCTGACCGAGCTGGGCTACCGCAGCTTTCCGAAGACATCAGGCTCGCGCGGCATCCACATGAACGTGCGCATCGATCCGAAGTGGGAGTTCGCGGACGTGCGGCGCGCGGCGCTGGCGCTGGGCCGCGAGGTCGAGCGGCGCATGCCCGGCGTCGCGACGACCGCGTGGTGGAAGGAAGAGCGCCGCGGCGTCTTCATCGATTACAACCAGAACGCGCGCGACCGCACCGTCGCGTCGGCCTACTCCGTGCGCCCGACGCCCGATGCGCGCGTCTCGTGCCCGCTCGAGTGGGCCGAGGTGCCCGATGTCGATCCGGCGGCTTTCACGCTGACAACGATGCCCGCACGCTACCGCGAGCGCGGCGACCCGGCCGCGGCGATCGACGACGTGAGCTACTCGCTGGAGCCGCTGCTGGAACTCGTCTCGCGGCACGAACGCGATGGCATGGGCGACGCGCCCTGGCCGCCGCACTTCCCGAAGGCGGCCGGCGAGCCCCCGCGCGTGCAGCCGAGCAAGCGCCGCAAGCGCTAACGCCTCTTCGCGAAGATGCGCTCCAGTTCGTACGGCACCGTCACCGCGATCTGATCGAAGGTGCAGGCATGCGGGGGCTTGTCGGGGCGCCAGCGGCGGAAGGTCGCGGCGTGACGGAAGCGGTCGCCCTGCAGGTGGTCGAACGTCACCTCGCACACAAGCTCCGGGCGCAGGCGCAGCCAGCTCACGTCCTTGCCCTGCGTCCAGCGGCTCGGCGCGCCCGGCGTGCGTCCGCGGCCGAATCCGTGGCCATCATCGTCGCTCTGGTACGGGCGCAGAGTGTCCACGAGTGCGCGCTTCTCGTCCGCCTTGAAGCTCGACGTGTGGCCGACGTGGTGCAGCACGCCTTCGCCGTCGTACAGGCCGAGCAGGAACGAACCGACGGAGCGGCCCTCTTCGCCGCGGTTCCAGCGGAAGCCGCCGACGACACAGTCGACCGTGCGCAGGTGCTTAATCTTCACCATCGACCGCACCCCCGGCTGGTAGGGCTCGTCGATGCGCTTGGCGACAACGCCGTCCAGGCCCGCGCCCTCGAAACGCCCGAACCAGTCCAGCGCCTCGGCGCGGTCGCGCGTGGCGGGCGTCAGGAACGCCGGCGCCGTCACGCCAGCGAACGCGGCCTCAAGCAGCGCGCGCCGCTCGCCGAACGGCACAGCGAGCAGATCGCGCGCTCCGTCCGCGAGGAGATCGAACGCCACGAACGACGCTGGCGTCGCTGCCGCAAGCTTCTCGACGCGCGACGCCGCCGGGTGGATGCGCATCAGCAGCGCGTCGAAATCAAGCCCGTGCTCGCCGATGATCACGATCTCGCCGTCGAGCACGAGCGGGCGCGGCAACACGCGCGGCAGCGCCGCCGCGAGCTCGGGGAAGTAGCGCGCGAGCGGCTTCAGGTCGCGGCTCTGTAGGTACGCGTCCTGCCCGTCGAAGAAGACCAGCGCACGGAATCCGTCCCACTTCGGCTCGTAGTACCAGGCGTCGCCCGACGGGATCTCGGGTGCGAGGCGCGCGAGCATCGGCTCGATCGGTGGTTGGAGCGGAAGTTGCATCGAGATGCAGGCTACCACCCGCGGCAGGTGTCGAGGGGTATTAACCCGGCTTGAAGCGCATGGTGAGCTCGCGGTCGCGGCTAAGGTCGATGCGCATGTCGACGGTCGGGGAGGCGAAGGGCTCGCCGTCGAGCAGCACGCCGTCGTTGCGCATGCCCTCTGGCGGGATCACGCGGACCGTGATCGGCAGTTCCCAGCCGGGCTGCCGCCGCAGGCTGAGCCGGTACGTCCAAGCGCCGCCGTGCACCTCGACGACGGGCGGCGTCGTGTACGTGAACGCGAGGTGTTGCCGCGTGTCGCGCGGCATCGCGAAGAAGCGGCCGAAGACGGTCAGCCCCTGCTCGCGGCTCAGCTCCTCGATGCCGACCTCGCCCGTCGCGTCGCGCACCGAGACGATGCGGCTGCCGGGCGGCGTCAGCAGGCGCAGATAGCCGCCGTACATGCCGCCGGCCATCAGGTGTTCCACCAGGACCGGGTCCCTCCCCTGCACCCACGGGGCGAAGTTGTTGAAGTAGTCGAGCTTCACCGTCGTCGTCGCCGCGCCCTTCTCGTCCAGGCGCACCTCGACGTCGGCGGAGTGCTCGATGATCCAGTTGAGCTTGGTGCTGTTGACGCTGGAGTCCACCACCTGCAGGAAGTCGCCGGACGAATACGAGACGGAGCCGTCCCAGCCGAATTGCTTCACCAGTTCCTGCTGGCGCGCGTCGTACTCGAACAGCATCAGGTCCTTTTCGTCGCCCAGCTTCTGCACGAGGTCGACCAGGGGCGACCACTCGCCGGGGGCCGGCTTCAGCACGCGATGCAGCACCTCGTCGGCCAGCAGCGCGACGAACTCCTTGCGGTCGCCCTGCGGCTGGTACGGCGCGCGCGTGTGCTCTTCGGTGACCTCGTACGCGTTCTCGGCCGATACCGTGAGGTCGAACTGCGGCACCTGGACCGGGCCGATGATCGCCAGCAGCCGTTCCAGCGTCGTCACGTTGATGGCGATCACGCCATCGACCGCGCCGCCGCCGCCGAGGCGGTAGAAGTGCTGTGCGGAGCGCGCCGACGTGGGGAAATCGGGCGACCAGTTGGAGACCGTCAGGTTCCAGCTCGTGTCCTTCAGGAGGTACTGCTTGAGCGGGGCGGGAGGCTCCACGTAGGCGCCGGTGCGGGCCATCCAGTCCTCGCCGTACTGCACGGCGTCGTGGAACTCCATGTCCTCGACGCGGCCCTGGTCCAACCGCACGGTGCCGAACACCGAGACGAGGCCGCCGGTCGGCAGCATCTCCGCGTTGTTGTGGGCGAGGATCAGGTACGTGCGCGGGCCGTGGAAGCCCAGGAATTCCGGCGTGAACGCCCGCGAGTGCGTGTACGTGTCGAGAAACTCGCGCAGCCGTTCGCGGCGCGCGTCGAGCTCGCGCACAGCGCGGCGCATCGGCGGCACCAGCGATCGGTGGCCGATGTCCGCACGCAGTGCATCGACGTCCTGCACCCGCGCCTCGATGCTCGCCATGTGCGGGTCGGCGGCCTCGAAGATGCGCATGCTCTTTTCGGGTAGCGTGCCCTCCTCTTCGGCGCGCACCCCGGTGAACGCCTCCGCGGCGTCGATGCCCTGCGCGCCGATGACGGCCGCCGCCTCGCCGATGCCGGCGAGGGAGTCCGCAGCGCGGATCTGGCCGCCGACCAACGGCAGACGCCGGCCGATCTTCAGCAGCGGGTCGCCATCCAACCGCGAGCGCGCCGACTTGAAGCGCACGCCCGCCGACTCGAAGTCGCGCCGAGCGCGCGCCAGGTCATCGGACGTGGCGTCGAGGCGCTTCAGCTCGACCACGTTCTGGCCGGCGCGCAGGCCATCGCGGCCGGCGCTGACATCACCCATGATCTGCCGCGCGCGAAAGGCTTCGATGCCGCCTACGGCCAGCGCCAGCGCCAGCACGACGAGGAACAGCCGCCCCCATGGGACGGCTGCTCTCCAGTGCGCCAGACGCTTCAGCAGGTGCATCGGACGCATCTCCCTGTTCGAGTCCTTGCGACGGCTAGGAGCTCCGCTCCGAACGCCGCAGCGCGGCGCCGGCGGCGACAGCGCCGATACCGGCGAGCATGATCACGACGAGCCCGGACGGCATCGCTGCGCCACCGTCGGTGGCGCCCGTGCCGGTGTTCGGCAGGTCCACGCGCGCGGCGACTTCGCCCTTGCCGTTGACCACGGAGGCGCGGCAGGCGACGCCGCTCGCCGTGGCGGATACTTCAACGACGCCGCTGGTGGTGCCGACGTTCAGCGTTCCCGTCACCTGGCCGTTCGCGTCCGTCGTGGTCGCGCCCGGCACGACGCTGGCGTCGCTGCCCGGCTGCTGCGAGACGACCAGCGGTACCGGCACGTTCGCCAGCGGCTTGCCGTCGACGTCGCGTACGGTGACCGTCACGATGACGCTGCCGCCCGGCGCGGCGGTCGGCGCGGAGGTGGTGGCGACGCAATTACCGTTCGGCGGCGGGTACTGCGCCGAAACGGTGCCCGTCCCGGTGCGCGAGACCGCTGCGAGCACGGCGATCGAGATCATGCCTGCAACCGTGAGTTTCGTAAGCATCTTCTCTCCTCTTTTCCACGCGCGCGGGCGGACGCCCCCGGCGCGCATTCGTTCGAGTCAGATCTTCCCTATGTTCTTAACGGTTGCCGAGCCCGGACTATACAGCGGTCTTGACGGCAGCTTAGTTATGTCAAGATTCCAGAGACGTGCCCCGCGGGCCTCCCATGACGCATGATACCAGCCGCCAGACCGGATCGAGATAACGAATGAGGCCGGCAACCAGCGTGCCGGCCTCATATCAGCAGTCAAAGCTGTGCCGCATCACCCGAATGGTACCGGCGGCGGCAGCGGTGTCTGCGCCGGAATCGGGTTCTGGCAGGTGCTGCCATCGCGCCCGAACACCTTCTGCAGGTCCTTGATATCGATGTCCAAGTCGTGCTGGCGCGGCTCCAAGTCATACCACTTCTCGTAATAGGCGCTGCCGAAGACCGACGCGTAGTGCATGCCGATCAACTGCTCGTCCGAGACATCGACCTTGCAGTCCAGGTTCATGTCGCCTTCCAGGATGCGGACGGTCACGGCGAGGTCGCCGCACACGGGGGTCAGACCGCCGCCCACCGAGCCAATGACCGGGTGGCCGAAGACGTCCGCCAGTTCGCAGCCGTTGTCCTTGATCACCGTCGGCGCGCCGTTGTCGTTCCCGGGAAATAGGTCATTCAGCAGGTCCGGGTGCGGTATGAGATCGAGCTGTGCTAGGTCGAACGAGCCGATCGGGCCCGCGGGCTGGGGCCCTGCGGTCACGCAGCCGAAGCGCACCACGTTCTCGAGCACGAGGGAGAAGCTGCACACGGCCGGACCACGGTTCTCGCCTGCGCCGCCGGGCGAGAACACGATGTCGCTCGCGTTGATGGACTGGATGATGAAGTTGTCGTATTCAACCTTGAACTCGTACGCACCAAGGCCGTCCTGGAACCCATCGTTGTCCTGATCGCCCGTCTGCACGTTGAAGGCGCGCTCGATCACAATCAGGTCGCCTTCACCCGGCCCGTCGCAGGGCCCGCTGATGCAGAGCCACAGGTTCGCCGCGGGAATCGACAGGTCAGCGTTGTTGGCGTTGCCCTCCGGCACCTTCACCACGCCCGGGCCGCCCGTCGCGGTGGCCGTGGGCGTGCCCACGCTGGTCGGCGTGTGCGTGGCCGTGGCCGCCGCCGTGCTCGTGGCTGTCACCGTTGGTAGCGGCGGTGTGTTCGTCGCCGTCGCGGTCGGCGGCAGCGGAGTGTTGCTCGCCGTCGCCGACGGCGTCACCGGCGTGGGCGTCGTGGTCGCCGTCGGCGGCACCGGCGTGTTGGTTGGCGTCGCCGTCGGCGGCAGCGGCGTGTCGGTCGGCGTCGCCGTCGGCGGCACCGGCGTGGCGGTCGGCGTCGCCGTCGGCGGCACCGGCGTGTCGGTCGGCGTCGCCGTCGGCGGCAGCGGCGTGTTGGTCGGCGTCGCGGTCGGCGGCAGCGGCGTGTCGGTCGGCGTCGCGGTCGGCGGCACCGGCGTGGCGGTCGGCGTCGCGGTCGGCGGCAGCGGCGTGTTGGTCGGCGTCGCCGTCGGCGGCAGCGGCGTGTTGGTCGGCGTCGCCGTCGGCGGCAGCGGCGTGTTGGTCGGCGTCGCCGTCGGCGGCAGCGGCGTGTTGGTGGCGGTGG